>WNGI01005571.1_pt1 | contig 11380 bp, 4 predicted proteins | sample 5400621 | NCBI WGS metagenome assembly WNGI01 (sample SAMN13153374, study PRJNA577476) | soil metagenome | isolation source: 20 cm soil or saprolite under Garry oak tree replicate 1 | place: USA:California | collected 2016-06-15
ATCTCTTTCGCGCGTGAAGTAGATCTAGAGAGCAGCAGATTGGCGATGTTTGCACAGCCAATGAGGAGTACGAACGCAACCGCTCCCCATAGCACCAACACTGGCCGGCGTGCCGCACCCACAACTTGTTCCGCGAGAGGAACTACCTTGACGTTAGAGCCAACATAAAAATTCGGGTAATGCTGTTCGAGCCGTTGCTGAATCTCGTCCATTTCCGCCGTGGCGTGTCCCACAGTCACGCCGGGTTTGAGACGCCCGATAACATTCAGAGAATGACTCGAGCGTTGACGAAGGGTTTCCTCATCCAGCACCAACGGCACCCACAAATCAGCGGCCGCTGCTGTAAAGGTACCCAGCACTGTTCCGCTGCCACCCGGGAACTGAAAACCTTGCGGCATCACGCCGACGATGGTGTAGGCCTTGCTGTCGAGCGTGAGCGTCTGGCCCAAAGGATTGCTATCGGCGGCAAGTCGGCGTTTCCAAAAGTTGTAACTGACGAGTACGACTTGGTCTCGACCCGCCTGTTCTTCTTCTGCGGTGAAGACGCGCCCCTGGATTGGATTTACACCCAACAACTCAAATAAAGAAGATGAGACTGCCGCCCCTGTGATGCGATCAGGTTGATCTCCGAGGGCAAGATTGAATCTCTTCGACGGAGCATAGATCGCCATCTGCGCGAAGACATGATTCTGATCGCGCCAGTCCACAAAGTTACCCGCTGCTGGAGGGTTCTGTTCATATCCCTGTTTTGGATTTCGCTCCCAGAGGGTTACGAGTTGCTCCGGGTTATGAAAGGGCAGCGAACGCAAAAGCACAGCATTGACCACACTAAAAATCGCGGTGTTAGCACCGATACCAAGCCCCAGTGTAACGATCACTATGGCGGCAAATCCCGGACGCTTTAGCAAATTCCGTATGCTGTAGCGAATGTCTTTTAGTAGCGTTTCCATTTTCTTTCTTTCCCCGCGGCCATAGGTCCAATAAGTCCTATAGGTCCTATACGGCATAGCTACTCATAGCGCAGCGCCACCAACGGATCGACCTTGGTTGCCCGCCGTGCAGGCAGGTAACAAGCGACAAGTGCAACTCCAATCAAGAGCAGCGATACAAAAACAAACGTCAGTGGATCGGTCGCACTCACACCGTAGAGCACACTGGTGATTGCTCGTGTGAGCAAGTATGCGCCGATCAAACCCAAAGAAACTCCAAGCACGGTGAGCCTCACGCCGTGAGTCAGGATCAGCTTCAACACGTCGCCCAACTGCGCACCGAGAGCCATCCGAATTCCAATCTCCCGTGTGCGCTGCGAGACCGAGTAAGACGTGACTCCGTAAATACCGATGGCTGCCAACATGAGCGCGACGAATCCGAAAACGCCGAGCACCGTCGCTGCAACCTTGGCTGGAAAGAGCGCCAGTCGCAGGTGTTCGGTCAACGTTTTGACATCGAAGAGAGGAAGGTTTGGATCAAGCGAATGTACTTCGTTGCGAACAGCCGGGATCATCGATTGCGGATCGCCGATGGTCCTCACTACCAAGATCCCACTGGCGAAATAACCCTGGGACAGCGGCGTCCATACGAACGTTCGGGGCTCTTCAGAAATATTGAAGTACTTGCCGTCTTTTGCGACGCCGACGATGCGCAGAAAAGGTCCGCCACTACCACCGAAGCTGAAGCGCCTGCCCACGCCGTCCCCACTCGACTTCGCGTCGGGTATCAGTCGCCGAACGAACGTCTCGTTGACTATTGCGACGCTCTCGGATTTTTCTTTGTCTTGATCTGTGAACTCCCGGCCCTGCACCAATGGAGTCGCCATTGTCTCGAAATACTTCGGACCAACAGCGCCCACCATTGCTGACGGCGCATTCGCACCGCGCTCCGTGGGTTGGCCTTCAACAAAGATACTGCTGCTGTTGTAGTTGAGACTGAGGGGCACATAACTCGTCACAGCCACCGAGCGAACCCCAGGCATTGATTGAACGCGCTCAACGATCTGCCGGTAAAACTGTTCACCCCGAGACTTGTCGTAACCTTGCAAACCTAAATCGAATGACAACGTCAAGGCATGGTTGGGATTGAAGCCTGGATTCATCGTTTGCAGTTGCTGCAAAGTACGCACAACTAATCCGGCGCCAATCAGTAGGACCAACGACAATGCGATTTGTGCGACAACCAGTCCGCTCCGCAGGCGCGAACGTCGCCCGCCGCCCTGGGCAGCAGTATCTTTCAACGCGGTTACGAGACTTGGACGAGTAGACTGTAACGCCGGCACCAGCCCAAAGATGGCGCCGGTGAGGACTGAAACGATGAAAGAAAAACCGAGTACGCGCCAGTCAACGCTGACATCTACAGCCAGCGGGAAGTCAATCGGGGGTTTGAACGCGAGCAACGCATTGATCATCCAAAGCGCCAGCCACAAACCGATTACGCCTCCTATTACCGAAAGCAAAATGCTTTCAGTGAGGAGTTGGCGAATCAGACGGCTACGATTCGCTCCCATTGCGAGGCGAATGGCGATCTCTTTCCGCCGATCGGTTGCGCGCGCCAGCAGAAGGCCGGCCAGATTAGTGCACGTGACCAGAAGGACCAGCACCACCGCTGCCATCAAGACCCACGTGAAACTCACCACAGCGCCGCGCAAGTCAGGCAGGATGAACCCCGGAGGCCCAAACCGTACTGACTGGCCCTCATTTGTATCGGGGTATTCTTTAGCGAGCTGCTGTGCTAACAGATTGAGGGAAGCTTCGCCCTGGGTATTACTGATCCCAGACTTGAGACGTCCAACCGCAAAAAAGTTCCCGGCCATGCGATCGTCAAGAAATTTCGCGCCCGGCTCCGCCCACTCCAGCATTGCAGCCGGTACCCAAAGGTCGGGTGTATAGATCACCTCGGTTCCTTTAAAGCCTTCGGGCGCGACGCCAATAACTCTGAACTGGTGATTATTGAGGAGTATGTCCTTGCCAACGAGGTCCAGGTCGGAGCCGAAGCGCCCCTGCCAACAGCCGTAGCTAACCACTGCGACCGGATGCGAGAGCTGTGTGCGATCTTCTTCGGGGAGAAAGGTGCGGCCTTTGGTTGCTTTCACCCCAAGTACATCGAAATAGTTGCCTGACACTTCATAGCCCCAGATTCTTTCGTTGTTACCTCCGCGGCTCAGGCTCAGGGGCACAAATCGATAGACAAGCAGACCGTCAAGGACCGAGTTGCGATCGCGATAGTCCTTATAGGTAGGGTAGGAAAAGGCATTGAATGAGTTGCCCTTACCCCTCAGCGAAACCGCGACGACCTGCTCGGGATGATCCACCGGGAGCGAACGCAATAGGACCATGTTTACCAAGCTAAAGATGGCTGTATTAGCTCCAATGCCGAGCGCGAGCGTGATCACCGCAATCGCCGCAAACCCCGGCCGCTTTAAAAGACTTCTAATTCCGTAGCGAAGATCTTTGAATAGCGTTTCCATCAAGTCCCTTCCTGTCGTGTTGGGCGTCGCCTTTGGTCTTTGGTCTTGGGACTTTGAAAATGACCGCCCGATTACGTAACCACTCGACGACAGCTGTGGGTCAAAGACCAAAGCCCAAAGTCCCAAGTCCCAAGACCATTTTTCATTCGTTGCATCCAACCGTCGCCTAGCTAATCTGCTTGTTCTTCAACAATGCTGAAAGCACGCGTCCGCGTTCGTAGTCTGACTTGATCGTCTCGACAGTCCTAAGGAAAGCGCTGCGCAAGCGTGCGTCGCCGCTATATGCATTCGACGCCTCCATGAGAAACATCGCTTTTTCGTAATCAGATGAGATACGAGTTGCGGAGTCGAGCATCTCGGATAACACTTCCGCACTCAGTTTTTTGCTCTTGAGCAGTGCGGAGAGAACGCCGTGATGCTCGTAGTCCGACTCAATGGTCTTAACGGTCTGAAAAAAAACTTTCGTTAGAGTCGAATCATCCAGATACGCCGCCGCAACCTCTTTGAGCACGCTGGCTTTCTCATAATCAGACGACATGCTTGCCGCAGAAGTGGCTATCTGAACTAGTAAATCACTGCTGGGATTGCCCTGTTTGAGCAGAGCCGTCAGCACGCGCTTACGCTCGTAGTCAGACTTGATTGTTCCGGTAGCCTCAAAGAAGGCGGGTGCCGCAGTCTCTTTGCCGGTTAATACTCCGGCGGCAACGATCAGTAGTTGTGCCTGTTCGTAGTCGGAAGAGATTTGTCGCGTCGCTTCTCGCAGTACGTTCTGTAGTTGGCTGGCATCGAGATGGCCATTCTTAATTAGCGCATCGAAGTACCGGCGTTTGGCGTAATCGCCGGATATCAGTTTGATTTCATCGAGTACACCACTCACGCCGCGCTGGCGCAGGAGAGTCTGCACTCTCTTATCGGCGTCGATCGCACCCTGGCGGACCGCTTGCAGTACTATTTTCGCCAGCCAGGTCCTTGCGTTCTCATCGAGCGGGCGCGCTTCGCCGTTGACGTAGTAGGTGCGCTTCAGTTGCCCGGCGTCTCGCCTGATTTCGAATCGTCGCGATTGCCCGTTGCGATCTTCCTCAATGCGTACCGAGCCGCCTTCCGAGACATCCTTAATGTCTGTGTAATCTTCCGTGAACTCCGCCTTGCCACGGATTTCAACTCGCAACTTCAACCCATCATCACTCCATTCCCATCTTGTGGTGCTCTCTGTTTTCTCCTTCCCCGTTTGGGCATTGCTCGTGACTGTTACCAGGGCGAGCAAGAAAAGGACAGATATTGAAGTAGTGAATATTCTTAAATGCTTCATGAAACCTCCATTGATTCGTTGTCAATATTCTCGTTGCTTAATAGGTCCAATAAGTCATATAGGTCCTATTACTCGTACCGCAGCGCAACTAACGGGTCGACTCTCGTTGCACGCCGAGCCGGGATGTAACAGGCGAGCAGCGACGAGCTGACCAGCACGAACGCGACCGATGCGAATGTAAATGGATCCGTCGTGCTTACCTCGAACAGCAGAGTGGCCAACACCCGGGTCAGGGCAACAGCACCCGCAATTCCCAAAGCGATGCCAATCATCGTCAGAACCAATCCGTTACGGACCACGAGTCGCAGAATATCCAGGCCGCGTGCTCCGAGCGCCATGCGAATACCAATCTCTTTCGTCCGCTGGCCCACCGAAAATGAGATCACGCCATAGATGCCAACGGCTCCGAGAGCCAGGGCCACAAACGCAAAAATCCCAAGCATGATCGTGTAGAACCGTTGCTGGACCACGCCTGCCTGAACGACCTGCTCCATCGTCTGCACGTTCGCAATAGGAACATTGCGGTCAACTGCCCACACCTTCTCTTTGACGGAAGTGGCAACGCTAAGCGGGTCGACACTCGTGCGAACAGTGAGATTGGCGCCCCGTCGCAAACCCAAACCGGCAATCGAGACGCCATGCTGCCGTAGAGGTACATAGACCTCCTGCCGAGTTTCGGCAGCAAGACCGCGGTTTTTTGCATTTGCAACAACGCCAACGATTGTCATGAACGAAGTAGTCGCCTGTGCCGGCGGCGCATCGAGCAGACGAATGCGTTTTCCTATTGGATCCTCATTGGGCCAATGGTTCCTGGCGATCGTTTCGTTAACAAGCGCGACCAGTGGGACGCCCTCATGGTCGGCGTCCGTAAAGATTCGGCCACGACTCAGGCGCGCGCCAATTACTTGAAAGTAATCCGAAGTGACGACACGGAAATCAGTGCTCATAGCCAGCCCTTTTACGTCGAATGGCCGGTGCTCGATCTCCATCATCGTGTCGTCGTCATTGCCGCTGAGCGGCAGGGCGTCAGTAACTGCGGCCGCTTCAACGCCGGGCAAAGATTTGATCTGCTCGAAAACACGATCATAGAAGCCAACGATCTGCTCGCTCTTCTGATACGCCGACGCGGGTAGCGAGAGGCGCATCGTCAATACGTGGTCGGTCTTTAGTCCAGTATCAACGCGCTCAAGCCGCCGGAAACTCTTGATTAACAAGCCGGCAGCAACCAGGAGCAGCATGGCAAGCGCGACCTCGCTAACAACAAGGAACTGGCCCAGTCGACCGCGCGCGGAAGTTAAGCTTCTACCGGTTGCTTTTAGAGTTGAATGCAAGTCGGGTGTTGCTGAATGGAACGCGGGCACCAATCCAAAGACGAAGGCGGTCAGAAATGAGAGCCCAAGCGTGAAGGCGAGTACACGCGGTTCAAGCCCGATCTGATCGAGCCGGGGGATGTTGCCCGGATTTAGCTTGACCAAAAAATCCAAGCTGCTCCAGGCGAGCGTAAGACCTACGGCGCCGCCTATGAGTGCCAGAATGAAGCTCTCCGCTAGTAACTGCCGGATGATGCGCGACCGGCTGGCCCCCAACGCTGCTCGAATCGATATCTCTTTCTGGCGTGTTTCACTCCTGGCCAGCAAGAGATTCGCAACGTTGGCACAAGCGATAAGAAGGACAAACCCAACCGCCGCCAATAGCACCAGCAACGCAAGTCGCACATTGCCCACAATCGATTCCTGAAGTGGGGTCAAGAAAGAGCGGAAGGATCCGTCCGAAGGATAATAGGTGGCGTTCTCTTGTACTACGCGACCGATGATCAGATTTGTTTCCGACGCGGCCTGCGCAGAACTAATACCAGTGCGCAGGCGAGCGATCGTGTTCATCCCATGACTACCTAGATTCAGACTCGCCAGGTTCAAGCCAAGGGGAGTTAGAACCTGCGCCCGCACGCCATTTTGCAGATCCGCCGGCGATTGGAAATTTGCCGGCAACACTCCAATGATGTTTACGCTTGTGCCACCAAGATTGACCGCCTGGTTCAAGACGTTTGGATTTGCCGCAAAATGAGTTTGCCAAAACTCATTACTCAACATCGCCACGTTTGCTCGGCTTTGTTCGTCTTCTCCAGTAACAAAGCCGCGGCCTAGTTGCGGTTTGATTCCCAGGAGCGGTAAGAAATTGTCTGAAACGGCAGTTACACCAACACGCTCCGGCTCTCCTGCCCCGGTCAGCGTCAACACTCCACTTTGATAAGATCCGACTTCCGAGAAACTCTTGCTCTCATTGCGTAGTCGGACAAATTCCATCTGCGTCAAGCCGGCCTCGGGAAAACCGGCTGAGGCTAACGAATCGTTTACCTGTACCAGTTGATCTGCGTGCGCGTATGGCAAAGGCCGGAGCAGCACCGAATTGACTACGCTGAAGATCGTAGTGTTGGCTCCAATACCGAGCGCAAGCGTGATCACCGCAACAGCTGCAAAGCCCGGCCGCTTTAGAAGACTTCTGATTCCGTAGCGAAGATCTTTGAATAACGTTTCCATCAAGTCCTTCCCGTCGAGTTTGGTCCTGGCCTTTGCTCTTTATGTCCGATATGCTTTAGCTTGTCGTTTTCCAGCGGTGGAGGTCTCCTTCGATAGTTTTCGACAAGCTAAAGCATATCGGACATGAGAATCCTCACTCATAACGTAGTGCCACCAACGGATCGACTCTGGCCGCCCGCCGTGCGGGTATGTAACAAGCCACAAGCGCGACAAACACGAGCAGCAATGAAATTCCTACGAACGTCGCAGGATCGGTGACCGTTACCTGATACAAGAACGCGGTGAGCACGCGCGTAAGAGCAAAAGCTCCAACAATGCCGATCGCTATACCCACGACTATCAGGTTCATTCCCTGCCTGATTACGAGCCGGAGCACATCTCCGCTGCGCGCGCCAAGCGCCATGCGAATTCCTATTTCATGCGTGCGCTGGGTCGTCGCATAGGAGACCACGCCATAGATTCCCGCAGCCGCCAGGACCAGCGCGAGCATCGAAAAGGAACCCAACAGCAGCGTGTAAAAGGCGGGGTCGGTAAACTGTTCACGAACGACGTCATTAAGGATCTTAACGTTGTACAAAGGAAGATCGTTGTCGATGCTCGCCAGTTCACTTCTCAGCGTGGCTGCAAAGGTTTGGGGTTGAGCGGCTGTGCGAACGACAAATGTCATGTCGCCGAGAAACCAACGACGCTGATCAGCGACTTGCAGGAAAGGTTGATACAGCGAGGCCGATGAGGGTTCGCCGATCTCTTGTTGTTTGACGTCACTTACGACGCCGACAACTTCGCGCCACGTTTCGCCGCCAAAGCCAATGTTGATTCGTTTGCCGAGCGGATCCTGATTGGGCCAGGCGCGGCGCGCCAAACTCTCGCTGATGATTACCACGCCCGGAGAATCGGCCGTGTCGTGTTCCGTGAATGCGCGCCCTTTCAAAACCGGAATCCCTAACACCTTGAAATAATCAGGCCCGATTCCTACTTTGTTGGCCGACAAACCGGAGTCCTCGCTTGGTCCGCCTTCAATTGTCAGATCGCCGCGAATGCGAACGCCATAGTTGCCCAGTGGCAACGAGTTCACGACACTGGCAGCTTGAACTTCGGAGCGTGAGAAAATCCGTGTCAGCGCCTGCTGGTAATAGCTCTTCACCGAAGCCATTGTCGGGTGCGAGGCTTCCGGCAGCGTGACTGTCGCGGTCAAGACGTGTGCGGAATCAAAACCTAACGGCGTACTACGCAAACGCGCGAAGCTCTTGACTAACAATCCCGCTCCAATCAATAGCACGAGCGAAAGAGCAATTTCTGAAACCACTAAAAGGCCGCGTAAGCGCTGGCGCGGCCCGGCTGACAGTTGTCCGGAGCCTTCCTTGAGCGTGTCATTTAGATCTGGCCTGGCTGACTGCAAGGCAGGAGCGAGTCCAAAGATCACTCCGGTCATAACTGAAAGCAAAAAAGTAAACGCGAGAGTCGAGCGATCAATCTCGATTGCGGTGAGACGCGGAATCTGGTGCGGTGCGGCGGCGACAAGCAGATTCAAGATCCAGACGGCAAGCAACAGCCCCAGTCCACCGCCCAGCACAGAAAGCAGCACACTCTCGCTTAACAGTTGCCGCACGATGCGCCAACGGCTTGCGCCGAGCGCCGAGCGAATCGCCATCTCTCGCCGCCTCGTTGCCGCGCGAACCAACAACAAACTCGCGACATTGGCGCAAGCAATCAGCAATACGAGGCTGACTGCACCTAAGAAGATGAGTAGCGCTGGTCGCACGTCTCCGACAATGGACTGCTGCAAGGCAACAACATCGATTCCTAACTCCTGATTCGTCGTCGGAAATTCTTGCCCGAGCCGGGCGGCGATGGTTGCGAACTCAGCGTGTGCCTGGGTCAGCGTTACGCCCGGACGAAGCCGAGCTACGACCTGAAGGAAACGGTTGTCACGTTTCGTCCCGAGCGAGACTGGTAGCCACGCATCTGCCTCGTTTGGAAACGTGAAACCCGCAGGCATTACACCGACGATTGTGCAGCTGTCGCCACCGATCTTTACCGCCCTTCCCAGCACACCCTTGTCGGCACCGAAACGCTTTTGCCAAAGGTTGTAACCGAGAATGACAGCGGCATTGGTGGGAGCCGTCGCGCTCTCGCTCGTAAATATAGGTCTTACGGCTTCTTCAGGAGAAAAGGTGCGTCCCAACAACGGCTGAACGCCGAGCGTACTAAAGAGATCGTTGCTGACCTGCGACACACGCACTCGATCAGGTTCAGTTCCCCCGGTGAGATTAGTGGGCCAGGCTAGCGCATATGCGCCAAGACTCTCACAGCTGTGACACTGCTTGCGCCACTCGACAAAGTCGGGAGCGAAGACGGTACCGCCTGTTTCCCGAGCGTTTTCTCCCCTCTGCGCTGAAGAGACCTTTACCAGGCGATCAGCTTCCGGATAAGGCAGCGGTCGCAGCAGCACCGCGTTGACGACAGTGAAGATAGCCGTGGTAGCGCCAATTCCCAGCGCCAACACCAACACCACCATCACTGTGAACGCCGGTCGCTGAGACAAGCTGCGCATTGCATAGCGAATGTCTTTTATCAATGTTTCCATAGCTTCTTCCTGGGCTTTGGTCTTTGGTCTTTGACAATTGTCTGACTGCGTTAACCACTCAATGACGGCTGCAAGCTCAAAGATCAAAGACCAAAGACCATTTCCTATTCGTATCTCAACGCAACCAACGGATCGACTTTCGTTGCTCGTTGCGCGGGAAGCCAGCATGCGAAAAGCGCGACGAGCATCAGCAGCAACGTGACGACAAAGAAAGTCAGCGGATCGCTTGCGCTAACCGCGAACAGCAAACTCTTCATCCACCGCGTTAGCGCAAACGCGCCAAGCAAACCCATACAGACACCGATGACGACCAATTTCATCCCCTCGCCCACAACCAACTTCAATACATGGCGACCTTGAGCGCCTAGCGCCACGCGGATTCCGACCTCACGCGTGCGTTGCGCAACCGCATAGCTCATCGTGCCGTAAATTCCAGCCACTGCCAGAGCAACAGCGAGCGCTGCAAAGACGCCCAACAACCAGAGATTGAAGCGACGCGGCAGCTCCGAATCGTTGAGAAAGTCTTCAAATGGTCTGACGTTAAAAACGACCGCGCGCGCATCCAGGGATTGAAGTGTTCGCTGCACTGTTATTGTTAACGACGTTGGATCGCCCTTACTGCGAATCAGAAAGTTCATGAGCGGGAAAGTTGACGACTGACGATAAGAAACATAGAAAGCAGGCAACGCTTCGGCTTCGAGACCGCGGTGCTTGACGTCGCCGACCACTCCGACGACTTCACCCTTGATCAAGTCGGAATCCCCTTCGAGCCGGGTGCCAATCGGATCGCGCCCTGGGAAGTAGGTGCGTGCAAAAGCCTCGTTGATGACAAAGACTTGCGGCTTCTCCGCAGTGTCGTGTTCGTCAAATCCGCGGCCTTTCTTCAGAGGAATTCCCAACGTCTCGAAGAATGAAGGGGTCACAACCCGGTAGTCTGCAACTGCTTCATTCTTGCTCGAGAAGCCAGGCTGTCCTTTAATAAAGAATGGCTGCTGGAGGGTCCGTCCGCCAAAGGGCAAGTGGGAAATGGCACCCACTGAAACCACACCCGGTAACGCTGCGAGGGAATCCGTCGCTTGCTGAAAAATCTTCGCGCGACCTGCGCTGCCAGGGTAATCGCCAAAACTAAGTGAAAGGCCCGCGCTCAAGACATGTTCCGGTTGAAAGCCGGGATTAACGGCCTGGACTCTCCAAAAGCTCTTTATCAAAAGGCCGGCTCCAACGAGCAGGATCAGAGCCAGCGCCATCTGAGCAACAACTAGCGACCGTCGAAAAAGGTTTGACCGCCGCGACGTAGTGCCCAGGTTGTTGCTGTCCTTGAGAACTGACTGGATGTCCGCACGCGAAGCATGAAGTGCCGGTACGAAGCCAACAATTAGTCCGGACAGCGCCGTTAGTCCTAAGCAAAACTTCAGCACTGGTATATTGAGTGAAGCGGTAGCCAGTCGTGGTACAGACTCCGGCCCAAGCGCGCGGAAGACGGCCAG
>WNGI01005572.1_pt1 | contig 11380 bp, 5 predicted proteins | sample 5400621 | NCBI WGS metagenome assembly WNGI01 (sample SAMN13153374, study PRJNA577476) | soil metagenome | isolation source: 20 cm soil or saprolite under Garry oak tree replicate 1 | place: USA:California | collected 2016-06-15
CTTGGGTACCGCGCCGTTCCTGATAACTCAACTACTTACTGCCACTGCACTACCTTCTGCGCCCGACTTGCTGCCAAATTTGCTGCCAAATTCGGACCAAGTCTTCCCATCCCCAGAGTTTCGAAAATGCTGCGACACGGCATCTGCCGCTTGCCACTCCGCTCCCCGTGAAAGGTGAACGTAGTGCTTCATAGTTGTACGTGCATCAGCGTGTCCGAGTCGATCCTGAGCCGCCTTCATGGGAACTCCCTCGTCATGCAGCACTGTCGTATGCCAGTGACGAAGAAGATGCCAGGTGATGTAGGAAATGCCGACTGTCTTTGCCGCGGCCTGGAGCTTTTCGAGCGCCTTGTCGGCGTGAATCGGACCAGTCCCGCGTTTGTTCAAAAACAGCCAGTCATCGTCGCCCGCCGTAGGAGTCCGCCGCCGAAACTCGGTCAGCCGCTTCATATCCTCGTCTGCAAGAAGAATCGGACGACGGCTACGGTGCGTTTTGGGCGAGTAGAACTTCTTTCGATCTACTGCCTCTACCACCCAAAAGCAAGTGCGATCCCAGTCTACCGCGCGCCAGCGAAGGGCAAGCAGTTCGCCTATATGAACGCCGGTGATACAAACCAACCACACCATTGTACGGTACGGTTCGGGGAGTTCGTCAAGCAGACGCTACAGTTGCTCGTCACTCGGGAGCAACGGTACTAGTTTAACTGTTTCGGGTGGCAACTCCACAGATCGAACAGGATTTGACTTAAGATACCCATACTTTACTGCTGCCGCGAAGATGGCACTGGCTACCGTCCTAATATTCCTTACGGTATTCCAAGCCACGCTTCCCGATTTACAATTGATGAAGGACTGGACTCTCTCCGGGGTCACCTCGGCGAGTTGGCTGGTTCCCAGCTCGGGGAGAACATGTTGTCGCAAGACAACCTCATAACCGCGCCGTGTCGTAGGTTTTCGAACAGGCAAAATGAGGGTCCTGTATTTGTTCTCAACGAACTGTGCCACTATCACCACCGCCCGCGGTTTGTAGTCCACATCATTCAACTCCGCAACAATCTCGGCGAGCTTCCGTTTGGCAAGCGTCTTCGTAGAAAGTTCCGCCAAACTGCCGAGATATCGTCCCCTGCGCTTCCGCACAATCCGACCGTCGGGCAGGAGAAAGTCCTCCCGGTAAAACCCTTCCCAGCTCGGGTTGTGCTTGCCGCGGACACGTATATATCCAATTGTTTTCGCGGACGCGTGGAACACAAAAGCCGCAGTGCACTTGCTTTTCCATGCAAAGATTTCATAATTAGCGTGTCCCCACAGCAGGATGTATTTCTGATGGTTTGTCCCCAGTGCAACTACGCCAATTCGGAGACCTCGGTTGCGTGCGCAAAGTGCGCGACACCACTGCCGCTGAGTGACCAGACGCTGGCCACGGGAGGCCAGGGGTGGTCCGTGCCCGCAGGAGACGTGGTCATTTCTCCCTCAGGCCTCGGACAGTTGGATCCTGGCGCGATTTTGGGAGGGCGCTATGAAATTGTTCGCCTGTTGGGACAAGGCGGCATGGGCGCGGTTTATCAAGCTTACGACCGGGACCTAGAACGACAGGTGGCGCTGAAACTGATTCGCAGCGACCTGGCCGCCAATCCAGAGATCCTGAAACGGTTCAAACAAGAATTGATCCTGGCCCGGCAGATTACGCACAAAAATGTCATCCGTATTTTTGATTTGGGACAGGCCGATGGGTTCAAGTTCATCACCATGGAGTACATCGAGGGCGAAGATTTACAAAGCGTGCTTGCCCGCAAGAAGAAACTGCAACCGAGTGAAGCGGCCAGTATCATCGCGCAGATTTGCCGGGCGCTGGAAGCGGCGCACGCCGAAGGAGTGATTCACCGCGATCTGAAGCCACAAAACATCATGCTGGACGGGAGCGGCCGGGCATACGTGATGGATTTCGGAATTGCGCGCTCGACGCTGTCTCCGGGAATGACGCAGACCGGGACGCTAATCGGGACACCGGATTACATGTCGCCGGAGCAGGCCAAAGGGCAGGCTCTCGATGCGCGATCGGATTTGTTCAGCGTGGGCATCATTTTTTACGAAATGCTCGCCGGGGAAACCCCCTTCCCTGCGGACACCACAATGGGAAAGCTCTGGAAGCGGACGAATGAGGTGGCCCGCCCGCTGGGTGAGCTGGATAAGACGATTCCGCCATCGGTTTCTGAGATCGTGCGGCGATGCCTGGAGATCGATCCGCAGAAGCGCTTTGCGAGCGCCGCGGAACTTTTGCAACAGGTCGAGGCCTGGCAAGGACCGAAAGCCGGGACACACGTGTCCATCCAGCGCGTCGGCGGTTTGCCGGCATACGTCAAATGGGCGGCGGCGGCGCTTGCCGTGGCGCTGGTTGCAGCAGGATTTTTTCTACGTCCGAGGGTTGGCGCGCATCCAGCCGCTCCGCATGCACCGGTTTCCCTGTTGATCGCCGATTTTGACAACAATACCGGGGATTCCGTTTTTGACGGTACGCTGGAGCCCATGCTGGGAATCGCGCTGGAAGGCGCGCCTTTTATTTCTTCTTATAATCGCGGGCAAGCGAAGAAGGTGGCCGCGAAGATGCAGCCCGGAGCATTGCGCATGGACGCGGCGCTAGCGCAATTGGTGGCGGTGCGCGAAGGGGTGAACGCCGTGGTGGCAGGTTCCATCCACAAAGAAGGAAGCGGCTACAAAGTTTACGTAACCACACTGGATCCAGCGACAGGCAGGACCTTGCAGAAGGAAGAAAGCAACGCTTCGAATAAACAGGATGTCCTGGCCGCAGCTGGAAAACTGGCGGAACGGATTCGCAAGGGGCTGGGCGACACCACGCCGGAATCGGCGCAGAAATCCGCGGCAGAGACATTTACCGCAGGCTCGCTCGAAGCGGCGCATCAGTACGCGGTCGGTCAAGACCTGCAGCAATCCGGGAAATGGACTGACGCGATCAATGCGTATGGCCAAGGGATCAAATCGGATCCTGACCTGGGGCGAGCCTACGCCGGCACGGCAGCGATGTACGCGAATCTCGGGAAAAACCAGGAGGCGGAAAAGTATTACCAATTGGCTTTGGAGCGGATCGACCGGATGACCGACCGGGAGAAATACCGGACACGGAGCGGGTATTACCTGCTCATGCGCAATCAGGCGAAGGCCATTGAGGAATTGTCGGCCCTGGTCAGCCAGTATCCTGCCGATACTGCTGGCCACGCGAATTTGGCCCTCGCTTATTTCTACGACAGGAACATGAGCAAGGCGCTTGAGGAGCAAAAGCGGGCACTGGAGATTACGCCGCACAGCGTGCTACAGCAGCACAATTACGCGCTATATGCGTTGTATGCGGGAGATTTTGACACGGCGGCGAAGAAAGCAAGATCGATTCTCGACGACAACCCAAAGTTTGATCAGGCGCTTCGCACGCTGGCGCTTGCCGAATTGGGGCTCGGCCACAATGATGAAGCACAGAAGAATTATTTGAACCTTCAGAAACTCGGCGCGCGAGGTTCTTCCATCGCGGCCACCGGATTGGCGGACCTGGAATTGTACGAAGGCCGTCTCGAGGAGGCCTCAGCCATTCTCAAGAGAGTCATCGCGGACGACCTTGTGGCGAAGGATGCGGAAGCCGCGGCAGACCGAACGGTCATGTTGGCTTTGGCGGAGGTTGCACGCGGGAAAACTGCGGAAGCGATTCGCACGGCCGGAAAAGCGGTTGTGCAAGGCAAAGAATCGGGCGTGATTTATCGCGCAGCGCAGGTCTATGTGGCTGCGGGGCAGGAAGCGAAAGCGCTGCAACTGGTGGCGCCGCTATCCGGGCGACTCGAGACCGAGCCGCAGGTTTACGCCAAGCTGATCGCCGGCGAAGCGCAGCTCAAGAGCGGCAACGCGCGCGAGGCTCTCAATTCATTTCAGGAAGCGCAGAAGCTGGCGAACACCTGGTTGGGTCATTTTGACTTGGGGCTGGCGTACCTGGCGGCGTCCGCTTTTACCGAAGCTTCTTCGGAATTTGATGTTTGCTTGAAGCGGCGCGGCGAAGCCACTTCCGTTTTTCTCGATGACATACCCAGCTATCACCTGCTGCCCGCGGTTTACTACTACCAAGGGCGCGCGCGCGAGGGATTGCATAGCTCGGGGGCGGCGGAGTCATACAAGACGTTTCTCTCCATCAAAGAAAGAGGCGCCGGGGATCAACTTGTCGCGGACGCCAAGCGCCGGCTTACAGCGCATTAGTTTCCTCGCAACGCAATATCACAGCAACCGCCGGTATCTAGGAGCTAGGGGACAACAACGGAGACCTCGTTTGAAATGACGCTCTCCACGCTGCCGGAGGCGACCGCTATGTGCCAACCATGTGTTGAAGATCTGTCCAAGGGCGCTCGAAACAGAGGTGGTTGTAACCGACAGCAATCATAGCGGCGCAGTGCGGTAGTAGCGCAAGGCGCTTAGAAGGAAACTGCCCGAACCGAATCCTCCGGCGATCAGAACGGTGCCATCGTTCAACAAAGTGGCTGAATGCTGCCAGCGCTCGCTGGGCAGGCTGCCAGTGAAGGCAAATGTGGATGTGGCGGGATTATAGATCTCCGCGCTGGTCAAGATGGGTGTACTGGTCGGAATAACCAGGGAGTAACCGCCGGTCATCAAAACGGTTCCGTCCGGCAACAGCGTTGCTGTGTGACCGCCCCGCGCCGAACTCAAACCGCCGGTGCTCGAGAAAGTTCCTGCCACGGGATCGTAGAGTTCCGCTGTGCCGATGGCGGTAGTGGAGTCGGTCAGCAGTCCTCCCGCGACTAACACCTTCCCGCTACTTAACAGTGTGGCGGTATGGTATTGGCGGCCGGCGTTCAAGTTGCCCGTGTTCGCAAATGTCTGCGCGAGAGGATCATAGAGTTCCGCGCTTGGAACAAGGACCGCGTTTATGTTGCCTGCGGCGATCAGAACTTTTCCGTTTGTCAGCAGCGTTGCGGTGTGGCGTTGCCGCGGGAAGTTCAACGCTCCAACGTTTGTGAACGTCTGAGTCGTTGGATTGTAGATCTCCGCGTTCACAACGGCGCCATCGGTACCTGTTCCGCCGGCGATCAAAACGGTTCCGTCGGCGAGAAGCGTCGCGGTGTGATTGATGCGGGCATTATTAGGATTGTTACTCGTACTGGCAAATGTACCGTGGAGTGCATCGAAGATCTCGGCAGTGGCTACAAAACTAGAGGGGCCGCTTTGGCCTCCGACGATCAGCACCGTTCCATCGTTCAGCAACGTAGCAGTGTGCAGGAGCCGCGCACTGTTCATACCGGACGTAGTGGGGCTGAACGCGGCAGTTGCCGGGTTATAAAGTTCTGCGGCATTTGTCGAGGCCGGGCCTTGGTCTACTTGGCCTCCGGCAATGAGAACCGTACCGTTATTCAACAGTGTCGCCGTTGGGTAGGCCCGTGCCGTGTTCAAGTTGCCCGTGCCGCAGAAACCGTTGACAGTGAACGGACTAGAAACGGCAGACACGCTGCCAACCGTCGCCCTCAACGCGTAGCCGATTTGGCCGCGATCTACGTTCAAGTCAAGGAAGAAAACATCTCCTGTCGGACTGGTCGATTGCGTCAGGGTGCCGCTCAAGACCGCCGTAGAACACGGTGGCGTGCCATTCAATGACATGGTCACGGGCGCATTCGCAATGGGGGAGTTGGTGTTGTCCGCCACGTGCACATGGACCGGGCTGTTGGGGCTCGTTTGTCCGCCCGTGTAGTTCGGCGGCTGACTCACAAACGTGACGTTCGGACCTGCAGGTGTGGCGAAAAGTATGGTGTAGTTGGCAGAAGCGAACTGATTTGGGTTGGCCTGGTCATGAACGGTGACGCCGAAAGTCACGCTAGACGCTTGGGGGTTCGAGAAAGTGATGAGGCCGCTGCTGTCCACCGCTCCGCCACCCGTCAAAGCTAAAGGACCAAACACATATAAGCCAATGCCGCCCGTCGCAGAGAGTTGCGCGGCGTATGGAACGCCAATCGTGCCGCTCGGCAAAGCCGGCGGCCCGATAACGATCACAGGAGCGACGCGAATGGTTATTTGAGCAGTGAGCACGCTGGGCGGCAAGGCTGAATCTGTGGCCGTAATTTGCGCGGTGGTGCCCGCTAGGTTTGCGACCGTGGTGATGCCGCTGACCTGACCTGTGCTCGGATTAATGGACGATCCTGGCGGCAGACCGGTCGCTGTCCACGTAATCGGCGTGGTTCCGCCGGTCGTCGTGAATGGGAAAGCAACGTAGGATTGGCCTACCACGCCGTCACTAACGATGCCTGTTGCGTTCTTCTGAAATACCACATTGACAGGAATGGAGAAAGTCTTCGAAGCGGTGTTCGGGGGAACGGCGCTGTCCGCAACTTGGACGGTCACGGAATTGGGCCCCAGGGCCGTGGTTTGGCCGGTAACCAAGCCAGAAGAACTCAGGCCCATGCCGCTCGGCAAGGCACCCCCGGTGACGGACCACGTGCTGGTTCCGGGCTTCCCTCCGGTGGACTGCAACTGGAAGGAGTAACCCGGGTTGGCCTGATTGGTCGCCGGCATGGAAGAGGGGCTAAGGATCGTAAGCTGCGGAAATACGGGCGGCGCTGTGAGATTGGGATTGCCGGGATTCGAGAGCACGGTTTGCGTGTTCACCGCCTGTGGGATGGTCACTGGAGTGACAGAGGTCAAGGGATTGAAAGGAGTTTGCGCTGGCGTCGGATTCACGACACGAAGGGTGATGTAGCCCGTCTCGCCGGGCCCAAGAGTGATCGAGGCTTCGTTCGGAATGGGATTGGTAATGTCTGGATTTCCAAGCTGGGGATCGTTCGCGGTGAAAAGCTTCGGATTCGTAATGTTCGATACCGTCACCCAGTGGGTCTCTTTGCCCAGCTGGCAATTGTTGGCAACCGGCGTCTGGTACAGCCTGTTGAGGATAAGCTGCAGGACGAGGCCGCCGGGTGGCGGGCTGAGGGTGGCGAGCTTTACAGTGTAGGTCGAGGTGGTGTTGCCATTGTTGGTGATGGGATAGAGGACGTCCTGAATCGAACCGTTGGTGATGCTGGGATTGGTGATGCTGGGGTTCGTGATGCTCGGGTTGGCGATATCGGCGTTGGTGATACTGGGATTGGTGATGCTGGGGTTTGTTGCGCTGATGTTGGTGATGCTGGGGTTCGTGATGCTGGGGTTCGTGATGCTCGGGTTCGTGATGCTGGGGTTGGTGATGCTGGGATTCGTGATGCTGGGATTTGTGACTTCCAAGTTGGTGATGCTGGGGTTCGTGATACTCGGGTTAGTGATACTCGGATTGGTGATGCTGGGGTTGGTGATGTCGGGGTTAAGAACCGCCGAAGAGCTAAGGCCGTTGGCAACCACGGAACCCCCGATGGCATTGATCTGAGCAACGTTCACGGTGACCGTGGCTTCGGGATTGCTAGAAGTGACGAAGACGCTGCGCGAGACCGAGGAGAACGCGGGAATAGTGATATCGAGTCTGGTTAACGGGGAGAATTGCAGGAAGGAAGCAGATCCGCCCGTCGGCTGGTTCGCAATCGTAAAGCGCACGTTGAGCGGTTTGTTGGTGACGTTTTGCGCCTCCACGGCAAAGGCGCGCTGGAACGCTACGGTCGTATTGTTGAAGACAGTGGTTCCGAGTTGCTTGGCATTTCCCGGGGCGCCAACGACGAGGCCGCCGGTAATTTGCGAAGTGTATATGTTCTGGTTGCGCATGCCTTCCTGGCCGGGCCGGCAATTCGGAATCGAGCTACCTGGTTGGAAGATGCTGGTCGCGCCGACAGGTACCGCCGGGGTGTAGTTCTGCCAGTTACCGTCCGCGGGCGGCACAACGTCGCGATTGTCGGTCCAAGAAGCATGGAAAAGCGGATTTACGCTGGGCGCGAAGTTATACGACCAAGAACTTCCATCGGGCACAAAAAGCGGAGATGGCACGACTTCAATGTAATCGCCGAAAAAGGGGACTTCTCCGGTCGAGAAGAGCGGCAGGTTCGGCACGTTAAACTTGAACTGTGCGATGTCGGGGGCGTTGGGGTTGACGCAGCATCCATAGGCGTATTGCGAGACGAGCACCGAGGGCCCCAAGGTCACCGTCGGGAAAATTCCGAGCTCGAGAATCCGCAAGTCCAGCGTGTGGCGCCGCAAGGTTAGTCCGCTGTCATCGATGAATCTGGTGAAAACTTGGCTCGGGACTGGACTTGGCGGTGCCAACTCGCCTTCGGGCAGAAGCGTTTGAGTATATCCCGTAGGGCTTGTAGAGTTCGGGGTGTAAGAGGCGCCGTAGTGGTCGAGGCGCAGGTCGTAGAAGAGGATGGTAAGCCTTCCGTTGGCGAAGGTCATTGCCGGCATGATTTGATGGCCGCGGCCGGAGGGATTGCTTTGCGCGTTCTTCGACGGATTGTCGACCATGATGGCCGGCGTCCAGTGCGTGCCCTCGATGGACCCTGCGACAACGACGCGCGCATCACCGCTAGCTGTCAACCCCCGGGCGGAGAAGGCCACGTAAACGAACCCAAAAAAGTCGGTGGTGATCGCGGGATAAGCGTTGGTGCGAAACGATGTGCCAGTGGTTCCTTGATCGAACGGTTGAAAAGTCGAAATTCGGAGCGGCGCGCCGAAACTCCTTCCGCCACTAGAGGATTGCGCGATCATGATGGCGTCCGAGACTCCCGCGGAGGCGAACTGACGCCATGCCACGTAGACATTGCCGTTCACGGGATTCACGGCGATGCCACTGCCCTGGCTGGTGGTGGTTCCGCTGTTGATCTGAATCGGAGAGCTCCAGGTTACACCGCAGTCGGTCGAGCGGGTGAACATAAGGTGGGTCGGAGTAGTGTTGTCTTTTGTGGGGGTCAAGAAATCGGTGTAGGTAAGATAGACATAGCCGGTGGGGAAGGATTGATGGACCGTAAGCGTGCCGCCGTTCTGACCGGTGCCGGGTTCGTTGGCGTTGAACGAACAGGTCATTGCACCCGAGCGCGGAATGTCCACGGCCATGGCGGGCTTGTCGAGGAATTGCGAACTGTCCCCCGAGGCGACGATGTGCGTGTCGATGTAGGTGATGGGATCGACGTTCTCATTGTTGTTCAGGTCGTTGTAGCGGGCCACGAAGATCGAGCTGGAGGAGCTCGCGGTGGTTGAACTCGTCGCGCGATCGAAGGCTAAACCCGCGTAATAGAACATGCCGTTTGGGCCGGCCCGGACCATCGGATCGGCAGCAGCCTGGTAGCGGCCGCCTAGACCTCCGCTGTCCGTGCATTGAGCAACGGCTTGCGGGCAGCCCGGGAGCAGCGTGCTCTGCCATGTCAGACCACCGTCGAATGACTTGAACAATCCGAGCCAGGAATCGCCGGTTTCCGCACCGCCACTGAGTACCAACTCGAGATCTACGCTTCGATAGTCGTTCGAGCCGGCCAGAATATGCATGGGGTTGCGCGTGGAAACGGCCATGGAGGGCTCGTTCTGCCGCTGAAGGAAGGGGTCCCCCTTCGGCCATTGTGTGCCGGAAACCATGTTGACGTTCTGTCCCGCCACCTGCGCCACGGAGGCCGGCGACATGAGCAATGCGAACAGAACTGTGAACAGGGACGGGGCACAAAAAGACTTGGCGAACGGTTTCATGCGAACTCCTAGGCTGAGTGCAGAGTTATGGGACCGGTTCCATCTTGCCGGCGACCAGTCACACTCGCATGGGGCAGAGACGGCAGGCGCGAACGCCAATTGCAATTACAGGACTGACTCAAAGGTGGGGGCAGGCCACGTTTCGAGAAACCGATGCATGCAGTCTGTTAGGAAAGCGGATAAAAGTCAAGGATGATTCGGCCTCGGGATTCTAAACTGACCGCCCGCGATTGAGGCTTTAGGTTGGATTTGCCGGGGTTCGCGGTTAAAGCCGGTCACGCTCCACTTGCCCGACAAAACACTGCACTTATCATCTCAGGCTGCTGAATCGGGTTAAGAACTTGCTTGAAATGAAAATATCAGCCGCGGCAGCCGCCCTTTGGACGAGATCGCTCGGCTTGTCCGCCATGGACGCATTCCTCCTGAGGATCAAGAGGAAGAGCTATCGCGTTCCTTCTCATAACGCAACTCAAACAAGTGCCTCCCCCGCTGCCGAGCAATGCGGATGACCCGTTGAAAAATAGCGTCCTGAGTTTTCTGAATTCGATGAATACAAAAATTGAGGAGAAAAAGTGAGTTCTGAAAAGTCTCGGTGCCCGTTGCTCAATCGGTAGAGCGCTCGATTTGTAATCGGGCTGTTGGGGGTCCAATTCCCCCCCCGGGCACCCCAAGTAGCAATGCCCCGTCTCTAGCTTGAACTAAAGACGGGGCTGAATCCAAGCGCGGACGAAGCCCGCACTCGAACCCGAGATTTTGATTGTCGCTTCTCCCGCAGAAAAAACAAGCGGAGAACCGACATGACCTGCCAGAAATGTAAGCATCCCAAGGTAAAGCGATTCGGATTCTACGGGCTAAAGAGAATCCAGCGTTATCGTTGCCCCGAATGCGGCGCGACGTTTTCTGCGCCTCGCCAGCGGCCTCTCGGACGCCACTACATCGATACTGAGAAGGCCATGCAGATTATGACGGTTTTGGTTGAGGGAATGAGCGTTCGCGCCGCCTCCCGTATTACCGGAGTGCATCAGGGAACGATTCTCTCGCTGCTCCTCACGATCGGACAAAAGTACCGCAGTCTCTTCGACAACAAGGTGCGAAAATTTGCTGCCAATTCGCTGCCACAATCGGACGAATAGTGCCTAAACGAGCAGGTAAGACCGGTGGAGTTACCCAGGAAAATCAAGTACTTACAACACTTACCCAGTACGCCCAAAGGTTTTGCAGACCTCTCCCTTGGGCCACTTGGGTACCGCGCCGAACCTCTAAGTATAGCAAATCTGCTTGATCTCTCCGGGCATGTCCGCGCAACGTTATTCCGCCGACGCCTACTTTTTCTCCGAGACCGTGGGAATCTTTGCTTCGCGCAAGAACCGCGCCGATTCTTCCGGAGGTGTTGGATTGATGTAAAAGCCCGTGCCCCATTCAAAGCCGGCCACTTTCGTCAACTTCGGAATGATCTCGATATGCCAGTGGTAGTGATCGTTGATTTCTTCACCGATCGGAGACGTGTGAATCATGAAATTAAGGGCGGGCCGGTCCAGCACCTCGTCCAGCCGCATCAGGGTATCCTTCAGCATTCGCGCCAGGCTTGCGTACATGGAGCTTTGGTTATTCTCGTACGACGATCCGTGCACCTTTGGCAACAGCCACATTTCAAACGGGAAGCGCGGAGCATAGGGCGCCAGCGTGATGAAGTGTTCGTTTTCGCCGATCACCCGCTCGCCGGTGTCCCGTTCCTGTCGGA
>WNGI01005574.1_pt1 | contig 11379 bp, 10 predicted proteins | sample 5400621 | NCBI WGS metagenome assembly WNGI01 (sample SAMN13153374, study PRJNA577476) | soil metagenome | isolation source: 20 cm soil or saprolite under Garry oak tree replicate 1 | place: USA:California | collected 2016-06-15
AGACGGCCTTCCCGGCAGTTCCGGCTTCGACGCCGGTCTCGGCAGTCATTGCGGCACTGGCTACGAGCGCGTTCACCGGGATTCTCTTTGGGCTTCTTCCCGCCGCACGCGCGGCGCGGCTCGATCCGGTAGAGGCGCTACGCTACGAATAACTGGCGGGGTTCGCGAATAAAGGACGACTGCAACTGAATAGGCGAGAGGTCCCGGTGGCGGAGATGCAAGTTTGTCAGTTCACTACGCCCCGACGTATCTCGATTGGATCAGGATACTAGCAACTGCATGTGCGGTGAACGCCACAGCGGCAAGTCCGGGCGTCGTGAACTAAGTCACTGGCAACTTACCTACTGGGACCTCTCGCCTATTCAGTTGCGGTTCAATGGCGGTTTGGAGATTTCTTTGTGGCGTCCACGCTCCCCGCGACCGAAATTAGGTCATGCGCTTTATCGATGTAATAACGACCGCGCTCGAGCAGATCCGCGTCAACAAGCTGCGCTCCTTCTTCACGCTGCTCGGCATCATCGTGTCCGTGGCGTTCCTCGTTGCCGTCGTCGCGATCATCTCCGGAATGAACGCGTACGTGAAGGAGAATCTCGCCAGTGCCCTGATCGGCGCGAATACCTTCCAGGTAAGAAGAACCCCAATCCGCATCGGACTCTTCGATGACGAAGAGTGGAAGCGGCTCCAGCGGCGGCCACGCATTACCGAGGCCGATGCGGATGCCGTGATTGCGGCCGTGCCGGAGGCGGTGGCGGTCAGCATGCAATCGGGCTGGCCCACTCCCGTCGCGGACATCGTGTGGCGCGACAAGACGCAGGCCGACGTCGCCATACTCGGCGTGACGGCCCCTTACCAAGTCGTTCAGGATTACGTCTTCGACAACGGCCGCCCAATCAGCGACATCGATGTTCGCGATCACAGGCCGGTCGCCGTCATCGGCGCCGACGTAGCCGAGAAGCTGTTCGAACACATCGATCCCGTCGGACAGGACATTCGAATCGTCGGTCAGAGATTCACCGTCATCGGAACGATCGCGAAGAAAGGGCGGGTGCTGGGACAATCCTTCGACGGATTCGTCCTGCTGCCGCTGCCGAATTTCGAGATGGTCTATGGGCGCCGAAAGACCAACACGGTGTCCGTCAAGATGCCGACCGCGCTGCTGGTCGCGAGCGGAATGCAGCGCGCCGACGAAGCGATGCGCATCGCCCACCGTCTTCGCCCCGCAGACGAGCCCGATTATTCGGTCGAGACGGCAGATGCCCTGGTGGAGTTCTGGAAGAACCTTACCAAAATCCTCTTCTCCGTCATCCCGGCCATCGTGGCGATCGGAGTCGTTGTCGGCGGAATCGTCATCATGAACATCATGCTGATGTCCGTCACCGAGCGCACCCGCGAGATCGGTGTCAGAAAGGCACTCGGCGCGAAGCCGGGTGATATTCGTCGCCAGTTCCTGGTCGAGGCGATCGTGCTTGCCAGCATTGGCGGTCTCTTCGGCGTGGCGGCCGGCTGGGGACTCGCGGGCCTGGTTAGTGTCGCGTCGCCCCTTCCCGCGCGCGTGAGCCTATGGTCAGTGACGCTCGCGCTTGCGCTGGGTGCGGGTGTTGGAGTGCTGTTCGGCGTTTACCCGGCATCGCGCGCGGCGCAGCTCGATCCGATTGACGCACTGCGCGCCGAATGATTTTTACTGAGCGCGTTCAAAGCAACGTTCAGATCGCGCTTGACACCCTGCGCGCGAACAAGCTCAGGTCTTCGCTCACGATCCTGGGCGTGGTCATCGGCGTGTCCACGGTCATGACGATGGCGGCGATCGTCCAGGGAATTCAGGGCCAGATCGTGCGCACAATCGAGATCGCGGGCCCGACGACGTTCTATGTGGTCAAGGTCTTCTCGCAGACGCCGGTGAATCCGGATCGGCTTCCAAAATGGATCAGAGTGCGTCCGGATCTTGTCGAGGCGGAGGCCGAGCGCATCCGACAGCTTCCTGAGATCTCGTACGCGGCGATGTGGGCTCAGTCGAATGGCCGCCTGTCTTACGGCGCACAGCGCACCCAGAACATCCTCATCATGGGGGCTGACGACCGCTATCAGGAGATCCAGGGAGGCGAGTTGCTCGACGGACGGTGGTTCACGCCGGCCGAGATGTCGTCGGGGGCAAGCGTGGCCGTGCTCGACGAGAACGCGGCGAAGAAACTGTTCGGCCGCGAGTCGGTCCTCGACAAGCAGATCCACATCAGCGGACGACCGGCGCGCGTCATCGGTCTCTACGCACAGCCCGAGAATATCTTTTCGCCTCCGGGACAGGACATCGGAGCCATCGTGCCCTATGCGATGCTCGACCACCAGTTCACGATCGACAAGACGAACGCGCTCTACATCCCGGTCAAGCCGAAAAAGGCAGTGACGACCGCGCAGGCGCAGGAAGCGGTAACGATCGCCTTGCGTGAGATGCGCCGGTTACATCCGGCGGACAAGAACAATTTCGACCTGATCACGCAGGATCAGATTCTAGACACATTCAACAAGATCACCGGTGTGTTTTTCCTGGTGATGATCGTGCTGTCGAGCGTCGGCCTTCTGGTTGGCGGCATCGGTGTCATGGCGATCATGATGGTGTCGGTGACGAGCAGAACCCGCGAAATCGGCATCCGGAAGGCCCTCGGAGCGACGAGACGGGAGATACTGTTTCAGTTCCTGGTTGAGGCTGCGACGCTCACGGGATTTGGTGGCATACTCGGCATTCTCATCGGGCTGACGTTCGGGCGATTGGCCACGCTGGCGATGAACATCGACGCCAGCGTTCCGATCGGACTCACGGTCGTGGCAGTGATGGTGTCTGTGAGCATTGGAATCATATTCGGCATGCTCCCGGCCCAGAGAGCGGCGAAGCTGGATCCGATCGACGCTCTGCGGTACGAGTAGATTCTCGGCATGAAGCAAGTCGACGTTCTCGCCATCGCCGCCCACCCCGACGACATCGAGCTTATTTGTGGCGGCACTCTCATCCGCGCAAACGCGCTCGGGAGGGCCACCGGAATCCTCGACCTCGCCGCCGGAGAGTTGGCCAGCCGCGGCACGCCGGAGCTGCGCGCGAAGGAGGCTGCGAAAGCGGCGAAAGTGATGGGCGTCGCAGTTCGCGAAAACCTCGGATTCCCCGATGGCGGAATCCAGAACACGCCCGAGACACGCGCGAAGGTCGCGGTCGTGATCAGGCGTCTCAAGCCGAAGATCGTGATCACCCATTCGCTGCACGGACGACATCCGGACCATCCGATTGTCGCGCAGCTCGTTCGGGATGCGTGCTTCGTCGCCGGCCTCAAAAAAGTGGAGCCGAAGGTCCCCCCGCACCGCCCGCTCAAGGTCCTTCACGCCCTCTCATTCCGTGAAGACAACCTGAAGCCGACCTTCGTCGTCGACATCAGCGAGGCGTTCGAAAAAAAGCTCGAGGCGATCGCATGCTACGAGTCGCAGTTCGTGGAGACGGTTCAGGCGGGAGAGGTCTATCCGAATGGGGAGCCGCTGCACGAATTGATTCGTCACCACGCCGCGCATTACGGGTCGCTCATTCGGTGCCGCTACGGCGAGCCTTTCTACACAACTGAAACGATGCGGGTGGAGGATGTGACGTCGCTCGAGGTCTCGACGTTTTGACGGGCAAGGGACGCAAGGCCGCTTCAGCCCCGCCTTCAAAGAATCCCGGGCCCGAACTCACATACTCGTCCTACCTCGCCCTCGACGAACTTCTCCAACTGCAACGTCCCCGCTCCAGCCCAGAACATCCCGACGAGCTGCTTTTCATCATCGTCCATCAGGCGAGCGAGCTCTGGTTCAAGCTGATTCTCCACGAGATCGACGGACTCATCGCGCTCATCGAAGCACGTGACACGCTCGGCGCCCTCACATCAGTGCGTAGAGTCAATGCCCTTGTCCACATCGTTACCGGGCAGCTGGCCGCCCTCGAGACACTACCGCCGCAGCGGTTCGCGCAATTCCGCGGATACCTTGGCACATCGAGCGGCTCGCAAAGCATACAGTTCCGCGCGATCGAGGCGATGTCCGGGATGCGCGACGCGCATTTTCTTCAGGTATTGAAGCAGCACGGAGAGATCGCGCCGCTGGTCAAACGGGCCCTCGCTAAGCCCACGCTACAACAGCTGTTCGACGACCTGCTCGATTCGGAGGGCGTGACGCTCGAGCAGATCTACGCCGAACAGAACCAGAGGCCGCTGCAGATGCTGGCGGAGGGACTCCTTGAGTACGAGCAGGGTTTTTCAATGTGGCGATTCCTGCACGTTCAGCTGGTCGAACGGATCATCGGCCCGTTGACCTCGGGCACAGGCGGCACCCTCGGCTCGAAGTATCTTCAGCAGACGATCTCCCAGCGCTTTTTCCCAAAGCTTTGGGAAGTGAGGAGCAAATTCTTCACGCGTTAGCGACTTAATGCGACGATTGCCATTGCCGTCAAAGGCATCGAGAAAGTCTCGCTCACGCCTCACGCGTCACTTAAATTCCACCCATGCCCGTTGACCCGATTTATCTCGACCACGCCGCCACGACGCCGGTGAGGGAAGAGGTTTTCGACGCGATGAAGCCCTTCTACGGCCCTCGCTTCGGGAACCCTTCCAGCACGCACCGATGGGGGCGCGAAGCGCGCGCCGCGCTGGATGAGGCTCGGGAGCGAGTGGGCCGATGTCTAGGCGCTCGGGCGGACGAGATCTGCTTCACCTCCGGCGGTACTGAGGCCGACAACCTCGCCATTCTTGGTGCCTGGCGGGCCCTCAAGGCGAAAGGGCGGACCGCCGTCGTTACCACGCCGATCGAGCACAAAGCCATACTCGGCGCGGTGCATCAAGCAGCTCAGGAGGGTGCGGAGGAGAGGTTGCTGGGGATGACGCATGACGGCGTCATCGATCCAGCATCGTTCGATGCGCTGGTCGACGAGAAAGTCGCCGTCTGCACAATTATGTGGGTGAACAACGAGATCGGCTCGATTCAGCCGGTGCCGGCGCTCGCGGCCAAGGCGAAGCAGCGTGGTGCACTCGTCCATACCGACGCTGTCCAGGCGTTCGGAAAAATCCGCATCGACGCGCAGACGCAGCAGTTCGACTTTCTCACCATCTCGGGTCACAAGTTCGGCGCGCCCAAGGGGATTGGCGCGCTCTTCATCCGCCGTGGCACCCACATCGAGCCGCTGATGCACGGCGGCACGCAGGACCGAGGACGGAGACCAGGCACCGAGAATGTTGCCGCGGCGGTAGGCCTTGCGCGCGCCGCCGAGCTAACGCTCGCGGAGTGTGAGGCGCATTGCGCGCGCATCCGGAAGCTGCGTGATAAGCTCGAGGCGGGGATCCTCGCGAGGATCCCCGATGCGGTCATCCATGGTCGCGGAGCGGAGCGTGCCCCGCACATCGTGAACGTTTCCGTGCCGGGCACCGACAGCGAATCGCTCCTCATGGCGCTCGATCTGCGGGGCATCGCGGCATCGGGCGGCTCGGCCTGCCAAAGCGGAAGCATCAGCCCGTCCCACGTCCTGACGGCAATCGGCGTTCGTCCCGACCTTGCTAGTGCGGCCATCCGTATGAGCCTCGGCGTCCTCACGACCGATCAATCCATCGATCGCGTCATTGAAGTCTTCCCCGCTCTCGTCGCCAAGGCGAGACAGCTCACGGCCGCGGAATAATGATGTCGCGAGAGAGAGTGCTGGTGGCCATGTCGGGAGGTGTCGACTCATCGGTCGCCGCGGCTTTGCTCGTCGAGCAGGGCTACGACGTCGTTGGCGCGACCATGAAGTTGTTCTGTCACGGTGAAGATGTACCTGACCGTCCCTGCTGCTCGCTCGATTCCGTGAACGACGCGCGTCGAGTCTGCGAGCAGCTCGGGATCCCGCATTACGTTCTCAACCTGGAGAGCCGCTTTGGGCACGATGTGGTCGACAACTTCGTCGAAGAATACGCGCGCGGCCGCACTCCGATTCCATGCGTTCGCTGCAACACGTTCACGAAGTTCCGCGACTTCCTGAAAAAGGCAGATTCAATCGACGCCCGGTGGATCGCTACCGGGCATTACGCTCGCGTCGTCGATGGCGTGCTTCACCGGGGAGTCGATGAGAACAAGGATCAGACTTATTTCCTCTGGGGAATCGATCGCGGCGTGCTGTCCCGCATGATCCTTCCCGTCGGCGACCTCGACAAGGCGCAGACGCGCGCCCGCGCGCACGCGATGGGACTGGAGGTCATCGCGGAAAAGCCGGAGAGCCAGGAGATCTGCTTCGTGCCGGATGGTGACTACACTCGGATTCTGGAGCAGCGACTTCCTGCCGACGCGCCCGCGCTCTCCCGGGGACCGATCGTCAATTCGAGCGGAACGATCGTGGGCGAGCACAACGGTTTCGCACGCTTCACCATCGGGCAAAGACGTGGCGTGCCAGGCGGATATGCGATGCCGATGTATGTGATCGCGATTCGCCCCGAGCAGCGCGCCGTCGTGATCGGAACGCGTGACGAGCTCCTGGGCAGCGGAATCATTGCCAGAGAAGTGAATTGGCTCTCAGATGCGCCCGTTGTCGGCGATCAGGTAAGCGTTCGCATCCGGCACCGCGCACCGCTCGCCCGCACGGAGATCGTTCGTCTCAACGGACAGGAAATCGAGCTGGCCCTCGACGAGCCTGTGTCAGCAATAACGCCCGGACAGTCCGCTGTGTTCTACGACGGCGACCGCGTTCTTGGCGGCGGATTCATCGAGGCCTCGCGTAGTCTGCGTTCCGCGCTACCTGTTTTGGCGGCGTGATACAACGCTCGCGCGCCGAAAGCGTGGCGGCGAAGTGCTGGGAAAATTGATTCGACGTGACTGAAGCGCATACCTAACGAGAGGAGCCGTCTCATGTCTGGACGCGAACTGTGGTCACGCCCGAAGCTCGCGATAGCAATCGCCGGCGCGCTGCTCGTATCAGGCTGCAACCCGCCGGTTCCCGCCCCGCCGCCGGGACTGCAGTCCGGTTCCATTGCGCCACGAATCGTTCCTTTGCCGGCGTCCCTGTCGCTAGCGGGTGGCGCGCCGTTCCAGCTCACAAAGGAGACGCGGGTCACGCTCGTCGGAGCGAATCCGGAAGTCAGTGCAATCGGAGAAACGCTCGCTGCCCTGCTCCGCCGCGCTACCGACTTTCCGGTTTCAGTGTCATCGACCTCAACCGGTAGCGGCTCGGGCAGTGTAGAACTCCGCCTCGGCGACGCCTCGCTCGGGGATGATGGCTACAGGCTGACAGTGACCTCCGACTCCGTGCGGCTTGTCGCCGGCACTCCGGCCGGACTCTTTCACGGGGTACAGACCATCAGACAGCTATTGCCCGCCGATATCGAATCAGACATTGGTGTGGAACGAAGCTGGCCCATGCCGCCAGTTACCATCGTTGACCGTCCTCGCTTCGGATGGCGCGGCTCGATGATCGATCCCGCGCGCCACTTTCTCACGGTCAAGGAAGTCGAGCAGTACATCGACTTGATGGCGCTCTACAAGCTCAATGTGCTTCACCTTCATCTGACCGACGATCAGGGCTGGCGAATTCAGATCAACTCTCGTCCTAAGCTGACCGCAGTCGGATCGCTTTCGCAGGTTGGCGGCGGACCCGGCGGCTTTTACACCCAGCAGGATTACCAGCATTTGATCAGCTATGCCCAGGCGCGCTACATCACGATCGTCCCCGAGGTAGAAATGCCCGGGCACAGCTCCGCGGCTACGACAGCGTACCCGGAGGTCGCGTGCAACCGCACTTTCTGTGTCGACAAGGAGGACACCTACGCATTGCTGGATGACGTGGTGCGCGAGATCAGTGCGCTGACGCCGGGCACATACATTCACATCGGCGGCGACGAAGTAGAGGGCCTTACTCCCGAACAGTACACGCGCTTCGTCGAGCGCGCGCAGACGATCGTCAACAAGTACGGCAAGCTGATGATCGGGTGGGAGGAGATCGCGAAGGCGCACATCAAGCCGACTACCATAGTGCAGCAATGGAAGAGCGATTCAGCAACAGCCGCGCTCCAGTACGGCTCGAAGCTGATCATGTCGCCGTCAGACAAAGCCTATCTCGACATGAAATACACAGCGGCGACGCAGCTGGGACTCACATGGGCAGCGATGATCGAGGTGAACACCGCCTACAATTGGGATCCAGCGCTCTACCTGCCAGGCGTCACCGAACAAAACATCGTCGGGATCGAACCTCCGATTTGGGGAGAAACCGTTCGGAACATTGCTGCCGTGGAGTATTTGGCGATGCCTCGACTCGCGGCGTTGGCCGAGGTGGCATGGACGGCGCAGGCCTCGCGCGATTGGCAAGGTTTCCGCTCGAGGCTCGCGGCCCAGGCTCCGCGCTGGAACTACCTCGGCATCAACTACTACCGCTCTCCGCTCATCCCGTGGGCTGATGTCCGCTAGTCCGATGGCGAATCGGGCACCACGGGCCGGAACATTCACTCAAACAATTTGAGCCTGGTCAAGCGGTATCTGGCCCCGGTCGACTTCTCTGCTGAAGAGTCCTGGCGCCTGGTCGAGTGGTGTTGCGACATCGGTGCGGACGAATTCACGGTGGACTGCGTAGGACGCGACGCTCGCGCGGAGGCGATCGTCCGGCGCCCGTTTGAGAAAACCGTATTGCCGTTTTCCCGAGGCGATGAGACGCGCGAGCGCATGAGCGGTACCACTGCCGATGACCTCACCAGACGCACGCAACTATGGGAACTCAATCGGGTTACGGTTGGAGCATTGCAAAAGGCATTGCCCGGCGGACTGCTCTCGTACGACCCGGAGGGCCGCGGCTGGTTCGAGGATCCGATTCTATACCGCGAAGGCAATCTCCTTCTTGGCGTGCTCTCACACGAAGCGTTCGCGGTGCTTCGCCTATCGGCTCTCGAATCGGTGCGACTCTCCGCAGCGGGATTCCCGAGTCACGATTCATTGCCGCGGATGGGGTGATCGCCCCAAGTTTGTAGCGCCGCAGTCGCTAGGCATTCCCCTGAAGTGGCGCTGCGTAACCGGCTGGCAAACCATGGAGGCCCAGCGATGCGGAGACGAGAGGCTCTACGGAGTTCGAGACGCGTCATTGCTGTTGCATGCACGATTCTGGGTGCCGCGTGTCAGGCGCCCGCACCGGCGCCGGCGCCTCAACCCGTGAGAGTAACGCCGCAACTTGTTCCCGCGCCCGCATCCATGGTCCTCGCGGCGGGACCACCGTTTGAGATCGCGAGAACAACCGGCATTTACGTCGATGGCAACAGTCCCGAGGTCGCCTCGATCGGGGAAGCTCTGGCGGCACAGATACGGCGACCCACGGGGTTCCCGGTCGCCGTTTCGCCGATCGGCACACCATCCGCAGGCTCGATCATTTTGCGCCTCGCGCCGGATCGAGCGGCACTCGGCGAGGAAGGATACGAGCTCACGGTAGTCCGTGACTCGGTTCGCCTTATCGCCAACCGGCCGGCAGGTTTGTTCCGCGGCGTCCAGACCATCAGGCAGCTCCTGCCTGCCGATATTGAATCGGAGATGGGGCAGGAACGTTACGACTGGAGCATTCCCGCGCTCAGCATCACCGATCAGCCGCGCTTCTCTTATCGCGGCGTGATGCTCGACGTCAGCCGTCACTTCTTCACTGTGAAAGAAGTCGAGCAGTACCTCGACATCCTCGCATTGTACAAGCTGAACGTGCTGCACCTGCACCTGTCCGACGATCAGGGGTGGCGGATACAGATCGATTCCCGTCCGAAGCTGACCACGATGGGGTCGCTGACGCAGGTGGGAGGTGGACCGGGCGGGTTTTTTACCAAGCAGGATTATCAGGAGATACTTCGCTACGCACAGGCACGGTACATCCTGATCGTGCCGGAGATCGACATGCCGAGTCACATCAATGCCGCGCTGATCGGCTATCCGGAACTGGCGTGCAGTGAGCGGCCTCCCGCTCTCTATACGGGAACCGAAGTCGGCTGGAGTGCGCTGTGCGTCGACAAGGAGGAGACATACGCCTTCGTTGACGACGTGGTCCGCGAGATCAGCGCAATGACTCCGGGGCCCTACTTCCACATCGGTGGCGACGAGGTGCGGACGCTTACGAACGCGCAGTATGTGAAGTTCGTCGAGCGGGTTCAAACGATCGTCAACAAATACGGAAAGAAGATGATCGGCTGGGAAGAGATCACGAAGGCGCATCTCAACCCGACTACGATCGCGCATCAATGGAAGAGCGACTCGGCTACCGCGGCGGTGGGCTACGGCTCGAAGTTGATTCTTTCGCCCGCGAAAAAAGTGTACCTCGACATGAAGTACACGCCGGCGACCGAGCTCGGGCAGCACTGGGCTGCGTACGTCGAAGTGCGAGACGCGTACGATTGGGATCCGGCGACGTACATGCAGGGAGTGAGCGAGCGCGACATCATCGGCGTCGAAGCGCCTATCTGGAGCGAGAGTGTTCGCAACATCACCGCTGTGGAGTACCTGTTAATGCCACGACTGCCGGCCGTAGCAGAACTGGCGTGGACTCCGCAGGCATCCCGCGATTGGGAGAGCTTCCGCACACGTATCGTCACTCACCAGCGGCGCTGGAACTATCTCGGCGTCAACTTCTACCGATCACCCCAGCTCCCATGGTAAGACGACCCATCATCACAGGCCTGGCACTCGTCCTATTCGCCGCCGCCGAAGCGCAGGCGCAGGAGCCGGGGCCCTTTCTGGCTCCAAAGACGGAGCCCGCTATCGTCACGCCGGGCAGGACCAGTGCGGATCCCCCATCGGATGCGATTGTTCTTTTCGACGGAAAGAGTCTTTCGCATTGGCGAGGCAAGGACGGTGGCGCGGCACCGTGGACGATCAGAGACGGCTATGTCGAGGTCGCGCCGGGAACGGGAGATATCACCACGGCGGAGAAATTCGGCGATGTGCAGCTTCACATCGAATGGGCAACCCCCGCGGTCGTCAAAGGAGAGGGCCAGGAGCGCGGCAACAGCGGCGTCTTTCTGATGGACAGATATGAGATCCAGGTTCTAGATTCATACGACAACAAGACCTATTTCCACGGGCAGGCTGGTTCAGTTTACAAACAGTACGCCCCACTCGTGAATGCGTCGCGCAAACCCGGCGAATGGCAGACGTACGACATCGTCTTCCACGCACCGAGGTTCGACGATCAAGGAAAGGTCACGGACCGTGCGAGGGTCACGGTGTTGCACAACGGGGTTTTGATTCAGAACAACGTGGAGATCTACGGACTCACTTACAACGACCGCCCGGCCATCTACATAGCGCATCCGCCTGAGCAGCCGCTGCACCTGCAGGATCACGGAAACCCTGTCCGGTACCGGAATATCTGGATTCGGAGATTGTGAAACTTCAATCTTT
>WNGI01005575.1_pt1 | contig 11378 bp, 8 predicted proteins | sample 5400621 | NCBI WGS metagenome assembly WNGI01 (sample SAMN13153374, study PRJNA577476) | soil metagenome | isolation source: 20 cm soil or saprolite under Garry oak tree replicate 1 | place: USA:California | collected 2016-06-15
CCGCACGCAATGCATTGCCCTCGATGCGGCTCAAATCGAGCACGTTGCGGACCACGTCGCTCAATCGGGCAGCCTCAGCGTCGATCGCAGCCGCGGCCTTCCGGGTTGCGTCCGGCGACGTCGCGGTCTCCTCGTCGAGCAGGCCGCCGGCGACTGCCCGGATGGTCGCCAGCGGTGTCCGGAGACCGTGGGACACGGAATCGAGCAAGGCGCTTTTGAGCATGTCACTGCGCCTAGCGACCTCCGCTTTGGTTGCGTCCGACGCCAGTTCCTCGCGGCGCAGGGCGAGGCCGATCTGGTCGGCCGCCAGGGCCAGGAGTCGCGTCTCGGTAGGGCCGGGGATGCCTCGCCTGTGCGCCCGCCGGGCCCAGACCGAACCGAGCGGGCGCTCATCGGCCTCGATGACGACTCGAAAGACGTCGGCGGGCGCCTCGTCCGAGGACGACGGCGCGCCCGACCTTCCAGACCTTGACGGGCCCGTGTGAGTACGTACCCACTCGTCGGTCCGGCCCCCTGCTCCTCGATGAAGCAACCAGTGCACCATCGGCTCGGGCCGCGGGCCCGTGGTCGGACGGGAGGCGACCTGGCGTTCCTGCGATGGGCTGCCTCCCACGGCGATCCAGACGTCATCCATCGCCGCCCCTTTCTCGAGCAGCGATACGAGATCCGCTCCGGCCTCCTGAACCGAGCGAGCCGTGACGAGCGAGCGGCTGATTGCAAAGAGCGACTGAGCTTCGCCCGCGCGACGCGATGCGTCCCGGGCGCGCTCCGTCTGGAGGCCAGCCAGACGCCCGGTGACGACAGCGACGACGAGGAAGAGCAGAAGGCTCAGCCACTCTTGAGGGTCGGCGACCGCCAGGGCGAGCCGGGGCTCCGTGAACAACAGGTCATAGAGCAGCACGGATACCAACGAGGTCCCAACGGCGGGCCAGAGGCCGAAGCGGCTGGCCATGACGACGACGGCGAGCAGGTAGACAGACGATGAGTCGGCGACACCGAACCGTGACTCGAGGATGCCGGCAACGAGCGTGACTGCGATGAGGACCGCGACCCCGGCGGCCATGATCGACACGACGCGCCGCCTCTGCGGGAGAGGGGACCAAGACCACCCGATCGATTGCATCGCGCGTGGATGGTACGGCGACGGGCCCGTCGCGCAGTTTGATCGTCCGTGCCTCAAGCGAGGCTCATGCGTGCGCGGCGGGCCCGTTCTGCGATTACGTGAGAGCTACTTCGGGAACGGAGGTCCTCCATCGCCGCCGAGGACCGGCGCGATGGCCAATGCGGTGAGCGCGAGTGCCATGAGTGAAGCCATGACGAACGCGCGCAGGCGAAGGAAGGTTCCGTGCATCCCAATCCTCCTTCTCTCGCCTTGAGGGCACGGATCGGGGGATGCTACGCTGCAGAGGTGCGGGAGTCAACTATCGCTAAACATCAGGCGGCCGGGGGCTGGTCGTCCTTCGCAGTGGGGTTGGGATCCGAACTTCGGCGTCAGCGACTCGGCCGGGGTCTGAGCCAAGCGGAGCTGGGATCGCCGTTGACTCGCGCTTTCGTGTCGTCAGTCGAGAAGGGGCGGATCGTTCCTTCCCTGGCCAGCCTGATGCTATTGACAGATCGTCTGGGAATACGGCCCGGGGAACTCCTGGACGGGTTACGAAGCATTGATCCGTCCGTCTATGATGCTGAACATGCAGCGGGTAGCGCGATCCCACGTCGAGGCAGACCGTCCTCTCGCTCGCCGCATCGGCGTCCGCATCCGGGCCGAGCGCCTGCAGCGGGGCCTGACCCAGGCACAGCTCGCCGAGGGCCGCTACACAAAGGCCTACGTCAGCGCCCTTGAGAACGGTCACATCAAGCCTTCAATGGCCGCCCTGAATTTCCTCGCCGGCAGGATGGGCATCCCCGCGACGACGCTGATCGGCGACGACGGCTCGCGATGGAGCCGCCTCGAAGCGGACCTGCGGCTGGCGAGCGGCGACTGGCAGACTGCGGCGGATGCCTATTCGGACCTGCTCGCTTCCGACCCGACGAGCACGGCGGTCCGGGCAGAACTGCTCAAGGGCCTGAGCGAGGCCCTGTGCCGGCTGGAGCACGGAGCGGAGGCCGTTCGTGCTGCGAGCGAAGCGGCGGACCTCTTTGCAGCGGCCGGAAGGACCGCGGACGTCGCCCGAGCGACGTACTGGCAGGCCAACGGCCTGTACCTGCTCGAGAACTCGATGGAAGCGCGGCGCCTGATGTCGGGGATTCTCGAACAGCTGCGAGGAGGCCTCAGGCTCGAGCCTGACTTCAAGATCCGCGTGCTGATTGCGCTCGCTGGCATCGAAACTCGCGATGGCAATGGCGACGTTGCCATCTCCTACCTCGAGGAGGCGCGCGGCCTGAGTCCTGAGCTCGACGATCGGCGACGAGCCACGTTCGCGTTCACGCTCGCGATCTCGTACCGCGAGCTCGGCGACTACGAGGGTGCGCTCAGCCTCGGCCTCCAGGCGCTGTCGCTATTCCAGGCGAGCGAATCCAGGCTCGAGGCAGCATCGGTCGAGAACTCCCTGGCGCTGGTCTACCTCGATCGCGGAAGCCTCGACCTCGCTCGCGAGCAGGCCGCCCTGGCACGACAGGAGTTCGAGCGCCTGGGTAACGAGCGATGGCTGTCACATGTCGCGGATACGGAAGCCATGATCGCCCTCCAGGCCGGCGACCTCGATCTGGCGGCCTCTCGCGGGTCGGACGCGCTTGCGCTGGCCCACAAGACCGGCAATCAAAAGGCCCTCATCGACGCGGCCCTCACGCTCGCCCGCACCCGGCGCCGAAAAGGCGATCGGGCGGGAGCCGTCGAGCTGCTCGAGGAGGCGGTCGGCGTGGCTCGCGAGCACGGCCGGCGCATACAGCTCGAGGCACTCCTCGGCGAGTGGGCCGACATCGTCGCCGACGGTGGTGACCTGGCGCGCGCCTACGAGCTGACCCGAGAAGCGTTGGCGGTGAGTCGGGCCCGGAACGCCACCTGAGCGGCGGCTCGGAACGCCCAGCGACGGCATCCCCGCCAGGCTGGACAGCCTCCGAGAGGCGCGAGCCCGGCGGACCTCCCTACTCTCCGCGGAAGACGTACCAGATGGTGCGGTTGTCGTCCGAGGCCTGGGTCCACGGGTCGCGCGCGCGAACATACGCCCGCGAATGGCGCTCCCGGATGAGGCGCACGAGCCGGGTCAGAACCGGGTCGCTGGGGCGCAGCCGACCCACCAGAACGCCCTGCTCTTCGGCCACGATATCGAAGGCGGCTGCCACGGCGAACCTGAACCCCGAGTCGGCGCTCGGAAAGCTGTGCAGCAGCAGCTCCGTGGCGAAGACCGTCGAACGTTGGCGGGTGGCGTCCACGGCTCTCAGCATTGCGCAGGATGGCTTGCGGAAGCATCATCCGAACGCCGTAACTCGACCCCTTGATCGTTCTCGAAAGCGTCAGGCGCCCGACGAGCGTGGCAGGAGGTAGAGGATCACCAGGGCGATGATGACAACCATGCCGAGCGTCGGATTGACCAGCGCCAGCAGGAACGAGAGCAGGTAGCCCGGCACTCCGTAGCGGTAGCTCCTGGTAATTGCCTCGATCGAAGCCCGGCTGGTGTCCTGCCGCAGGAGGTGACCGCCCTTTCGGGCGCGATACCACAGCACGTTGAAGGCGAGTGCGATCGCAACGAATGTTCCGCTGTAGACGAGCACGCCAACCTGCGCACTCGGTTCTCCGATGGAGGCGGCGAGAAGCGCGGTCGGGAAGGGCACGAAACCGACGCCCAGCAACAGGAACAGGTTGGCCAGCAGCAAGCTGTGATCGACCCGCCTGACGTGGCGGAACAGGTTGTGGTGGTTTGCCCACATGATCCCGATGGTCACGAAGCTGACGAGGTATCCGAGATAACTTGGCCACAGTTCCCCGAGGGCATCGAGAAGCACCCTGGGGCTCACGAAACGATCCGCCGCGGGGACGCGGATCTCGAGGACGAGCAGCGTGATCGCGATGGCAAAGACGCCGTCGCTGAATGCCTCCAGCCGTTCTGGTCCGCGGCCCTCGCTCTCCGCGCCTGCAGAGCTGTAGCTGGCCTGCCCGGCTCGAGTCTGCCTCTCTTCCATTGGGCGATTATCCGCGGCTCAAGCCCGGCCGGAGGCCTCGGTTATCATTCGCCGGCCGCGCGCCCGTAGCTCAGTGGACAGAGCATCTGACTTCGGATCAGATGGTCGGGGGTTCGAATCCCTCCGGGCGCGCCAGTCTGCCGCGCTCTCGAGATATGACTGAGCCCGTCATCTGTGACGACCGGCTCTCGTCTGAGCGACCCGGTTACTTTGGCCGAGCTCGGCTGCCCTGGGCGCCCGCCAGCGCCGGTCGGTCCGCGACCCGCTCGGAGCCGCCGACCTTCTCCGATGCGCGGGTCATGCGCTCTCGGGACGAGTCGTACCATTGCCGCGTCAGCTCCGCTGCGACGTCGCGGCCGCCGAGCCCGAAGGCGAGCCCAAAGGCCAGTGACAGCGCGGCAACGATCCCGACGAACAGGATGTTGACCAGGGTCGCCGCGATTCCGATCTGGTTGATCGCGATAATCACGGCGAACGAGATGATCGCGTACTCGGCCAGCCGGCCGAGGAGGCGGGCGTTGCTGAAACCCATCTCGCCGGCGCCGGTTTCGATGACACCACGGACGAACCGTGCGAGCAGCGGCGCGACCATGAGCACAATCGCGGCAACGATCAGGTTCGGGATCCACAGGATGACCTGGTTCAGGAGCTGGCTGACCTGGGTCAGTCCGAGGATGTTCGCGGCGGCGATCAGGAAGATCAGCCGGATGACCCATTTGATGACTTCGGCGGCGACCACGCTCGGCTGCCAGCTCGTGGCAACGCTCCCGTAGACGTCGGGCCCGTGGCGTGCGAACAGGCGATCCGCTCCCGCCCGCGTGAGCAGCCTCGTGGTCAGCGAGCCGAGCACGTTCGACAGGAGCCAGCCGATCGCAAGGACGATCAGCGCGCCAACGATCAGCGGGATGGCCGCCAGGAACATGTTGAGCGCATTCGTGGTGGCCAGGAAAACTGCGTCGCCCCAGTTGTTGATGGGGATGACCGGTGTGGGCATGGCCTTCGCGTACCTCCGTGGAAAACGGAATGGTCAGCCATCGTCGAACAGTCCGACACGAGCCGGTCCCGGAGCGGCATTACAGCCTCCTATCGAGCCCCAAGGAGAAACCGCATGATGACGTTCGAGAGCCTGATGGACCTACCGTTGCGCCGATCCCCACGAGCCAGCACCCTTTGGGTGTGCTGACCGCCTTTCCACACCTGCGCCTCCGAGAGGGGGCCAGCAGCCTCCTCGACCTGCCCTGGGAGCTACCGCTCGCCGAGTGGCACGACGACCGCTTCCGGGACATCCCGGTTGGTCCCTCGCGCCATCTCGTTCGCTTCCTCGAGGCGGACGACTCGACGTTCGCCTTGAAGGAAGAACCGCTCGATGTCGCCCAGCGCGAGTTCGCGGCATTGCGACATCTCGAGAACGAGGGCCTCCCCGCCGTTTCTGCCGTTGGGCTCGCGGAGGTCCACGAGCGCGGCACCGCGATCCTCGTGACCGATTTCCTGGTCCACTCCCTCCAGTACCGCCGCCTGCTGATGCGCTTCCCCCTCGGCCCGGGCGCATATCGGGACCGTCTGCTCGACGCGATGGCGTGGCTGCTCGTCGACCTGCATCGCGCCGGGTTGTACTGGGGTGATTGCTCTCTCGCGAATACCCTCTTCCGGCGGGACGGTGACAAGATCCAGGCCTACCTTGTCGACGCGGAAACGAGCGAGGTGCATCCGGGCCTGTCCGATGGCCAGCGCGCAAACGACGTCGAGATCCTCGTCGAGAACGTGGCTTTCGGCCTGGCCGACCTGGCCGCGTACCAGGGCCGTCCGGACGAGTTCGAGCAGGCGATCACCGCCGCCGAATCGGTGGGCGATCGGTACCACGCGATCTGGACGAAGCTCCACGAGACGCCCGAGCTGCGGGCCGATGATCGGCATGCCGTCGAGGCGCGCATCCGCGGCCTGAACGATCTCGGTTTCTCGGTCGACGAGGTCGAGCTCGAGCCGGCCGGCAACGGCCGACTACGGCTGAAGCTGGCGGTAACCACCAGGCGCTTCCACGCCCGAGAGCTCGAGCGATTGACGGGCATTTCTGCCCTCGAGAACCAGGCTCGTCTCCTTCTCAACGACCTGCGCGAATATCGCGCCTGGCTCGAATGGTCCGAGGGCCGCCCGCTGGATGGCAACGCCGCTCAACGCTGGCTGCGCGAGGTCTTTCGCCCAACAACGAGCAGGCTGGCCGAGGTCATCGGGCCACACCCCGACATGGTCCAGGCCTATTGCGATCTGCTCGAGCACAAGTGGTTGCTCTCCGAGGAGGCGCACCGGGACGTCGGCCTGGAATTCGCCCTTGACTCCTACTTGTCACTAGGGGCTCCCGCGCCGGAGCGCGCCGGCGAGACCGAGGCACCGGCCGCCGTGCGCTCGCGCTGATCGAAGCGAGACTCGGACCGCCCCCCGAACGCGGCTCCACCCGACAACGCCAGCCCCCGCCGCAATGAAATTGCGATTACGGCGGCCGCGAACGGGTCCCCGCCCGGTTTCGGTGCAACGCAGCATCCCCGCGGGGATGCTGCATCGTGCCGGATAATCGTCGATGAACGACGAATTACCCTGGTCGTGCGGACTTGCCTGTCATGCGTCTGTAACCTTGACGGCTCCGCTGTTCCCCGATGCAATCTAGGCTCCACCGTCGGTCGCACTCGGAGAACATGTTGGCTCGCGGAGAACAGGGACTGCCAGGCGCGATCGTCGCTGAGCACGGTTGGCCGGGCCTCCGAGGAGCGCTGTGGCGCGGCATGTTCGCGTGGCAGGCGCAGGCGTCGGCACATCCGCTCATCTGGGCGGCGCTGGTCTCCCTCCTCGCGATCGGCGTCAAGGCGGCGATCAATGCGGTCGCGCACGACGACGTCGGCTTCCTGCCGTACGTGGTCGCGGTTGGATTGGCGGCCTGGCTGGGGTCGCTGCGGGGCGGCCTGGGCGCGACGATGTTCTGCCTCGGAGGTGACGTATTCCTCTTCATTCCGCCGATCGGCCAGCCGGTCATCACCGATTCGCTGGAGGTCGTGCAGGCCGGCCTGTTCGTCGTGACCGGCGTTCTCATGAGCGCGCTGAGTGCGGCGCTGCACGCCGCTCGACGTGAATCGGAACGCTCCCGACGCCGAGCCGAATCCCTTCAGCAACTGGCCGTCGCCCTCGGGCGCGTCGAGGGCATCCGAGACACCGCCAATGCCGTCCTTGAGCTCAGTGAGTCCATCCTTGGCGCATCTGCGGCCGCCGTGACCCTGCATTCCGCGGGCCTGAACGTCCTCGAGCTGGCGGCGGACGTCGGCTTCCGGGCCCCGTTGCGCGATGCCTATGCGTCCATTCCAGTGGACAGCGACCTGCCCGAGGCGGAGGCCCTTCGAACCAATCGCGCTGTCCTGCTGTCGTCGCAGAGCGTCATCCGGCAGCGGTTCGCCCGTGATATCGCTGACGCGATGGGCGACGTCCGATCGGTTGCCTGTCTGCCGCTGGGCCTGCGCGAGCAGCCGATCGGCGTGCTGACCCTCGCGTTCGAAGAGCGAAACCGGTTTTCGATCGAAGAGGTCGAGTTCCTGTCGGCGATCGCGGATACGTCGGCTCAGGCGCTCGCCCGGGCAGCGCTGTCGACTGAGCGGCAGAGCACCGAGCGTCGCTTGGCCCTCGTGGCTGAGGCATCGGATCTGCTCGGCGCCAGTTTCGACTACCAGGCGGCCCTGCCCCGGCTCGCGCGCCTCCTGGCCGAAGGGCTCGCGGATCGCGCGGTGATCGAGTGGCCGGAGCCCGACGGGACCTACCGTGCCGATGCCCGACGCCAGGGGGAATCGTCCGCCGGGCCGAAGCTGGTCGGTCAGCGCGATCGAATCGAGCCGCCCCGTCGAGCGACACTGGTCGATGCGCCCGACTCGGCCGAGTCGGGCGGCGCGGACGTCCTGGCGAGGCTCGGTGGCAATTCCGCCGTCCTCGCGCCGATTCCCATCGAGGCAAGGCGCGACGCCGAAGGCGTGCTCGTGCTTTCCTCTACCGAGGCGCACGCGTTTGGCGCCGCCGACGTTGCATTCGCCGCCGACCTCGGTCGCCGCATTGGCGTCACCATTCAGACGGGCAGCCTGTTGCGCGAAGCGACCCAGTTCACGGCGACGGTGGACGCCTCGCTGGACGCCGTCCTCCTGATCGATCCCGAGTCCCTCAGGATCCGGTACGCCAACGAAGGCGCCCTGGCGCAACTCGGCTACACGCGCGCCGAGCTCATCGACATGCCGGCCCTCGCTATCAAGCCCAAGTTCGACGAAGCGTCCTATCGCGAGCTGCTGGCTCCGCTCCTCGCAGGCCGTCGCGCCGCGCGGACCTACCCGACCACCCACCGGCGAAAGGACGGCGTCGAGGTGCCCGTCGAGGTGTTCATGCAGTGCGTCACCCTGCCTGACGGCGAACGGCGAATCATCGTCTCGGCGCGAGACATCAGCGAGCGGATCGAGATCCAGAGCCGCCTGTATCGGCTGGCAACAGCAGAGCGGGCGCGCGGGGCGGAGCTCCGAGCCATCATCGAATCGATGCGCGAGGCGGTTCTCGTCTGCAACGACGCTGGCGACGTGATCCTGCGCAACCAGGCCCTGATCGAGCTGCTCGGCGAGCCAATCGCTCATTTCAACGAGCTCGGCCCGCTGTTGGGCGACTTCGAAGGGGAGCTCCCGCCGCTGGGTCGCGCCTCGGGGCCGAGCGAGATCCGGACCGAGCAGCCCCTGCGTTGGCTAGAGGCATCGGGCTATCGTGCCGAACCGACCGGGGAGGGCGACGCGAGCGGTTCAACCGTGCTGCTCCTGCGCGACGTAACCGAGCAGCGCCAGGCGCAGCTGGCCCAGGAGGCGTTCATGGGCATCCTGTCGCACGAGCTGCGCACGCCGGTCACGACGATCTTCGGGATCACCAAGATCCTGCGCCGTCGAAGGGGATCCGAAACCTCAGAGGCCGAGGAGTTGCTCGGCGATGTCGAAGCCGAATCGGAACGGCTCTATCGGCTGGTCGAAGATCTTCTGGTGCTCAGCCGGTCGCAGGCCGGCCGCATCTCGTTGGAGCTAGAGCCCGTTCTCCTCCAGCACGTGGCGCGCACGATCGTCGATTCCGAGCGGCGAGCGACGCCCGAGGTGACGTTCGTCGAGAGGGTGGCCCGTGACCTCCCGCCGATCTCGGGCGATCGAACCTACGTGGAGCAGATCGTGCGAAACCTCGTGGGCAATGCCGTCAAGTACGGGCCCGAAAGCGGCGGAACGGTGATCGTGGAGGCCGAGGCGGCCGTCGACGAGGTTCTGATACGAGTACTCGACGAGGGCCAGGGGATCGGCGATACAGAGGACACCGGCGAGCTCTTCGAGCTGTTCTACCGTTCGTCCTCGACCGCACGCTCCAAGCCCGGCGCCGGAATTGGCTTGTACGTCTGCCGAATCCTGACCGAGGCCATGGGCGGGCGGATCTGGGCGTCGCGGCGTCCCGAAGGAGGCTCGGAGTTCGGGTTCGCGCTTCCCGTGTTCGAGGAGCGCCAACGAGAGGAGCCCGTTTCGGCCGCGATCGTCGGCTGACGGCTCTGCGCCGGCGGCGTAGCAGTTCGCCGCGGCGGCCGGGATCGCCGCGCTACGGCAGCCCGGCGATCAGCCCTCCGTCCACCGCCGTGAAGGTGCCCGTCTGGTACGCGGCAGGCTCCGAGCAAAGGTACGCGACGAAGCTCGCCAGCTCCTCAGGATGGCCGTAGCGGCCGACCGGTATAGCCGCAATCTGCTCGGCACGAACGGCCTCGAGGGTCTGCCCGGTCCGCCTGGCCCGCTCGTAGTCGAGAAACTCGATGCGCGGCGTACTGAGTCGTCCCGGGAGCACGCCGTTCATCGTCACGCCCTCACCGGCAACGGCGTGCGCGGTCGTCTTCATCCAGGCCATCAGCGCGCTGCGGGCGGCATTCGAGTAGACCAGCTCAGGTATGGGCTGGCGCACGCCCGAGGTGAGGATCGACACCACCCGACCCCAGCCGCGCTCCCGCATACCGGGCAACAGCCTGCTGGCGAGCTGGATCGGGGTCACCGAGAGGAGCTGGAACGCAAGCGCCCAGCCATCAGGCGTCGTTTGGGCGGGATCGGCCGTCGGTGGCCCGCCGGCGTTGAGGATCACGATGTCGACCACGCCGTACCCATCGAGCGCATGCTTGGCAACCGTCTCCGCAGCCGACGGATCGGTGGCATCGGCGGCCACCACGATGACCTCGGTTCCATGCCGTTCGCGAAGCTCGTCGGCCGTCCGCTCGAGGGCTTCGCTGGACCGCGCCCAGATGCACAGCCGGCAGCCTTCGGCTGCCAGGCGATCGGCCGTGGCGCGGCCGAGGCCGGACGAAGCGCCACCGACCAGCGCCACCCTGCCCCGGATCCCGAGATCCATCGCGCCCTCCGATCGTGTCCCTGGGCCCGAAAGTATGGGCATATCAGCCGGGTTTGGCCGGGACGAGTCGCCTATACCTATTCATCGGGGCCAGGCGCACAGTGAGCGTGATGGAGTCTCACTTCTCGCCGGCGGAAGACCTCCCCGCACTGTATCGAGCCGTGCTCGACGGCGTGGATCTCCTGGAGCGCCGCGGACAGCGGCACATGGCCGCGGAAATCAGGCGGCGGGCGACCCGAGCATACTCGACGGCCTGGAACGAGCGCCAACGCGACCGGCTCATCGGGCTGCGGGACCAGGCAAGGCGAGCCCTGTCGCCGGAGGTTCGCGCGCGCGGCAGTCGGCTGCGGCCGGGCTGGCGTCGTCAGGCGGCCCCAACCGACGGGTCGACTCGAGCCTGAAGGGTCCGCTCAGCCGCCTACGGGAACGGCTCGGTTACCCTTCGGGGCATGGCCGAGCCCGCCATCCATCCAGCGCGCGGTGTCAGGCGCAACGACTCCGCGCCGGCGGCCGGATCCCGGGCAAGCGACTCACGGCCAGACGTCGACCCGCCGCCAGGCGCTCCGCCCCAGACCACCCGAGCCTATCGCGTCCGCTTCGACGAGGCGACGACCGACGGGACGGCCCGAACATCGACCCTCCTTCGCTGGGCGCAGGACGTCGCCTGGATTCACTCCGAACGGCTGGGTTTCACCCGCGACTGGTATGCAAAACGAGGTCTCGCCTGGCTCGTTCGCGGAGTCGAGCTCAACGTGCTTCTGCCCGTCTCGACCGGCGACGAGATCGAGGTGACCACCGGAGTGGTCGGCTACCGAAAGGTCTGGGCCCGGCGGCGCACGGATTTC
>WNGI01005577.1_pt1 | contig 11378 bp, 11 predicted proteins | sample 5400621 | NCBI WGS metagenome assembly WNGI01 (sample SAMN13153374, study PRJNA577476) | soil metagenome | isolation source: 20 cm soil or saprolite under Garry oak tree replicate 1 | place: USA:California | collected 2016-06-15
AGTTTGTTCGAAATTCTGCGGATTCTGTCAGGCGAAGCGTCTCTCACGGCCGTCTATCTGTACATCAGCTGCCTACAAGCGGGTTCGTGATGGGCCGGGCTGGGGCGCGTTGGCTACGGCTCGTGACCTCGCCAGACGCGGAGCAGGAGATGTTTCGATAGGGGCACCGCACGCCCGTCCGGGGCGGCATCAAGGCGCGCTGGTCAAAGTGGTCACTGCAACAGAGAAATGGCCAGGGAGCCGAGACTCATGCGACTCTCCTTCGTGTCGGTCAGGTCAAGGTGAGGCGATCGAACATCTGACCCGATGAATCCGGGTCAAGTGGCCAGCGGCGCCACGGGAAATCGCGATCGCCAACAATCGAAAGGAATCATGCGTCTTCGGTGGAGCTGAGGGGGATCGAACCCCTGACCTCATGAGTGCGATTCATGCGCTCTCCCAGCTGAGCTACAGCCCCGCAAGCGGCTCGGGCGAAGCCCGATCGCGTCCTGATCGTCTGAACAAGACTACCCGACTCACGCCGTCGCCGGCAGGTGCTCGAGGACCATGCGCTCGAGGTCCTTCACGTCGAACGGCTTGCCAATGAAGCCCACCGCCGCGATGGACTTCGCCCACGCCGCGGCGTCGCGCGCCGCGCAGAACGCGATGATCGGAGCGGGCTGGCCGGTCGCGCGATACAACCGCGCGAACTCGGTTCCATCCATGCCCGGCATGAGCCGGTCGAGAATGATCAAGTCGGGACTGAATTGCGCCGCCTGGGCGAGCGCTTCGTTTCCGTCCGCCGCGGTGATGACGGCGAGTCCCGAATCCCGCAGCACCTCGACGACCAGCGCGCGGACGTCGCGATCGTCATCGACGACCAGAACGCGGCCGGTCTTCCCACGGACGGACGCGGCGAGCCTCGGCCCCGTCAACGCTGCGGCCAGTCGCGGGAGCGCGACCGTGAACGTCGTGCCGCGCCCGGGTTCGGAGCTGACCTCGATCCGGCCGGCGTGCAGCTCGACGATCTGTTTGGCGATGTACAGACCGAGACCGAGACCGCCGATGCCGCGATCGTCATGTGCGCGATAAAACCGCTCGAAGATGCGCACCGCGCGGTCGGGAGCGATACCGATCCCCTGGTCGCCGACCTCGAGCCGGAGCTCTCCACCCTCGCCTCGAAGGCGTACGGTCACGGTCCCACCGCTCGGACTGAACTTCACGGCATTGTCGATCAGGTTCACGACGACCTGCTCGAAGCGCACGGGATCAACGTTCGCGCGGAGATCCGGCTCGATCTGCACCACCCACGGTCGCGCTTCGCTGGCAAGCCGCTCCGCGTCCACCGCGATGCTGACGAGCGAAGAGATGTCCGTTGGCATCCGCTCGATCTTCAGCCGGCCGGTCTGCATCTGTGACGCATCCAGGAGCTGCGCGATCAGCGTCGCGAGCCGGTCCGTCTGACGGAGCGCTACTTTGAGCGTCCCACGAAGGCGCTCGTGCTGACCACGGTCCAGCGAGTGCTGTCCAAGTTGGATGTACCCGCGGAGCGCCGCGACGGGCGTGCGGAGCTCGTGCGTGGCGATCGAGAGGAACTCCTCCCTGATGCGCGCGGACTCTTCCGCGACCATCCGCAGCCGCTGTTCGGTCGTCTGGATCGTCTTCTGCGCTCGCTGCCGGTCGAGCACGGCCGCGGCGAGGGCCAGGGAGGTGACCGCCGCGACGCCCATGAACGCCTGCAGGTAGATGAGCGCCTGATTTTGATCGCCGCGCGCGAAGGGGCCGAAGCCGTGGAGGGTTCCCCAGTCCGCGATCAGCGCGAGGAGGAGCACCGCCGTCGCGGCCTCGCGGGGGCCGAAGCGATACGCGGCCCAGACCAAGGCCGGGAAACAGAGGAACGCGAGCGGGTCGTTTTCGGGAGAGATCGGCCCGACACCGCTGAACAGCAGGACTCCGGTCGCGATGACTGCCACGATCAGGGCGCTGCGCTCGACCGGCCGCCACGTGAGCTCCTTCACCTCCAGCGAGGCCCACGTGAGAAGGACCGGAGCGAAGATCAGCGCGCCGCCGGCGTCTCCCAGCCACCAGGTCGACCAGATCGGACCGAGATCGCTCCACGAAGCCAGCCCGGACAGCGCGAGCGTCGCCGAGCCGATGGTCGCGCTGACCACCGTGCTCACCAGGGCCCCGAAGAACGCGAACTTGACTACGTCCTGCGGGCGCTCGAATGCGCGCGCGCCATTCGCGAAGCGCGTGACTAGGAAAGCGCCAGCGACGGCCTCAAGAGTGTTGCCTAGGGCGATCCCGGCGGAGGAGACCGGGTCGCCCGTTGTCGTGAGGTTGGTGATGAACGCCCCCAGAAACACGCCCGGCCAGATGCGCATTCCGAGGAGGAGCAGCGCGGCGAGCGAGATGCCTGTGGGTGGCCAGACGGCCGTGGCGCTGGTATTTACGAAGGCGAGGCTCAGCCCGAACTTCCCAGCGACGAAGTACGCGGCGGCGAGCCCGAGTATCGACGCGATCAGGATCGCGACCCGGCCGCGTGGCGATACCCGTGGGCGAGCCATCGCAGGCGCGAGCCTAGGACTAGGCGATGCGCAGAACCACGGGCGCGTCGCCCCAGAGGCGTTCAAGTCGGTATAGGTGTCGCTCTTCGGGGACGAACGCGTGCACGACGACATCGCCGAGATCGATGAGCACCCACCGACCGCCGGCGTAACCCTCCACTCCGAGGGGACGCCGCCCAGCTTCCTTCGCCTTCTCGCTCACCGCGTCCGCGATCGCTTGGACCTGCCGTTCGCCACGACCGGTGCAGATCACGAACAGGTCAGCGATGGTCGTCAGCTCGGAGACGTTGAGGACGAGGATGTCTTCGGCTTTCTTGTCGCCCGCGGCCTCGACCACGACATCCGCGAGCGCTCTCGGGGAGAGCTCGGTCACCTGTACAGGCGATGCTCCTCGATGTATCGCAGTGCGGTCTCGGGCACAAGGTACCGCAGCGAGCGCCCGCGCGCGGCCCGCGCGCGCAGCTCGCGTGAACTGACATCCATGAGCGGCGTATCCAACACGGGGATGTTCCCCGGTGCATTCGGTGCGCCAGGTCGCGCCGCGACCACGACGGTCGCGAGCGAGCGGATCCGCGCGGGATCCCGCCACCGCTCGAAATCAGCGTAGGCGTCGCTTCCGATGATCAGGAACAGCTCGCCCTGATCGCGCAGGGCCTGGAGGGTGTCGACCGTATAGGAGGGCCCCGGACGGTCGATCTCGAGCCGTGAGACGCCGAAGCGCGGCTCGTCTTTTGTCGCGGCTTCGAGCATCCCGAGCCGATCGTTCGCGCTCGCGAGAGGAGCCTCCTGCTTCAGCGGTGAACGCTGTGCAGGTACAAAGATGATCCGATCGAGCCCAAGCTCTTCCAGCGCCGCGTTCGCGATCGCGAGATGACCGACGTGAACCGGGTCGAACGTTCCGCCAAAGACGCCGATCCGGGTCACTCCTGCTCCGGGCTCTCTCGCCATTCCATTTCCAGCGTGCCGATGCGAACGGTGTCGCCCTCCTTCGCGCCGAGAGACCGAAGCTCGCGTTCGATGCCGCTCCGCGAGAGATGACGTTGGAAGTAGGCAGCCGCTTCCGCGCTATCCCAATCGATGCCCGACGCGAGGCGCTCGACGCGACCGCCCTCCACGCGGTAGGCCTCGCCCTCGCGCGTAACCCGCCAATCGCGTGCGCCGCCGGCAAAGGCGATCCGCCGTTCGCGTGGCGCTGTCGATGGCGGTACGACCTCTCGCGGCGGGCATCGCGCGAAGATCAGCCGAAGCAGTTCGGCGGTTCCCTCCCGCGCGGCGGCTGAGATCGCGAGGGTTTCCACACCGCGTGCTCGTAGCGAGGCCGCGACGCGCGGCGCCGCCTCGCGTGCGTCGGGCAGGTCGATCTTATTGAGCGCGACGAGACGCGGGCGCTCCTCGAGCCCGCGACCGTAGCTTCGGAGCTCGTTGTCGATCGTCTCGATGTCCGCGAGCGGGTCGGGCCGGGATGCATCGACGACGTGAACGAGGAGCCGCGTTCGCTCCACGTGGCGCAGGAATTCCTCACCCAGGCCTGCTCCATGGCTCGCGCCTTCGATGAGGCCAGGGATGTCCGCGATCACGAGCTCCCGATCGTCGAGCCGCGCGACTCCGAGGTTCGGGACGAGCGTAGTAAAGGGGTAATCGGCAATCTTCGGTCGCGCGCTGGTCAGCGCGGCGAGGAGCGTGGACTTTCCCGCGTTCGGCATCCCGGCGAGCCCGACATCGGCCAGAAGCTTGAGCTCGAGGTCGATCTCGCGGCGCTCGCCCTTGCCGCCGTCCTCGGCGATCCGTGGTGCTTGCCGCGTGCTCGTCGCGAAGCGCGCATTTCCTTTGCCACCCGCTCCGCCCCGCGCGACGACAAGCTCCGCTCCCGGTGCGACGAGGTCCGCGACGGTCTGACCAGTTGCCCGGTCGATCACGAGCGTGCCGGGTGGCACCGCGAGCAAGCGGTCCGCGCCCGATCGTCCGGTGCTATTGCGTCCGGCACCGGCCTGCCCGGACTCGGCGCTGGCTTCCCGCGTGAACCGGAAGTCGGAGAGCGTGCCGAGCTGCGGGTCGACTCGCAGCACCACGTCGCCGCCCTTGCCGCCGTCACCGCCATCGGGGCCACCGCGCGGCACGTGGGCTTCGCGGCGGAACGAGATCACCCCGCGGCCGCCGTCGCCCGCCTTCACGACCAGCCGCGCGCGATCGAGGAACACCGTTAGACCTGGACGGCCGGTCGCGGGAGGGCGGCGATCCGCAGGTGCGAGGCGTCTCTGCGAAGGCGCTCGAGCGCACGCTCCATCCCCAGGGGGTCGCTGGCCGGACGCACGAGCCGAAGGGCACGCTGCGGATCGGCGGCGAGGCCGCGAAGAAGAAGAGCGCTGCCGTCGGGGAGCTCCCCGGCAAGCGCAACGATCGCGTCGAGCTCAGATTCGCGATCGCTGAGCCCGGGCAGCACCAGCAGCGCGACCGCGACCGCGATCCGATGCGAGATCGCCTCCGCGATCGAAGCGCGAACGTCGGTCAGACGGTAGCCATCCGGCCGGTGCAGTACGTCGTAGGTCTCGCTTCGCGCCGACACGAGACGAAAGGCCACCGAGTCGAGCCCGGCGTCGCACGAGCGACGGACGGCGACGGGGAGCGAGCCGTTCGTCTCCAGATGCACCGTGCCCCGCGTCGTTCGCTTCCGGATCGCGGCGATCGCCGTCTCGACAAGGCGCGCATCGAGCAGCGGCTCGCCCTCGCAGGCGCGGCCGAATGCGACGAGGCGGCCGCCGCCTTCGAGATGTGCGACCGCGACATCCGCGATCTCCGCAGCCGTTGGATGAAAGGCCGCAGGCTCGGTGGGCGAGGCGTCCGCGCCGTCGCGCAAGACGATGACCTCCGGCGGATGCTCGTTGGCGGGCGCGGCGACCGGCAGCGCGCAATCGTAGGCATGAAAGAACGCGTTCGCCGCGGCGCGGCACCGGTACTCCTTCGCGCAGCGCGCGAGCTGTTTGACCAACCGGTTCGACGGATGTTCGCGAAGCGCGGCGCTCAGCTCTGTTTGCAGATCCGGCGCGGCCGCGTTGGCGCGAGCCGCGGGCTCGACGATGGCCCCGGCTACGACGAGATCGCCGCTCGCAGCGGCTCCGACGGCGGTGTACGCGCGGGGAAGCAGAGCGGCGGCGCCGCGATCCTCGGCATACGCGGGAAGGCCGATGGGGAGGTAGCCGAGTGGAAGGACCGCGCCGACCGCCAAGCGACCGTCCCCGAGCGGTCGTGGCCGGCCTGAGCGGTCGAGGCCGATGGCGTCTCGGGCCGGCAGGGCGACGACCTCTGCCCCTTCGGGTAGAGCGATCGCGTTCGTGAGAGGTCTTGACGAAACGCCGTCGGACATGGCCGCGCCGTAATCCGCGGCGAGGACGATGCGGCCGGAACGATCGCTGTGGACGGCGCTGAACACGAGGCAACGATAGGGTCGCGCGGTCTAGCCGACCTCTACTGGGTGAGGCAGCTCACGAACTGATTGCCCTGCTTGCATTCCCAGTGGACGTGGGGACCGGTCGTGACGCCAGTGAGACCGATCGTCGCGACGATCTGACCGCGCGCGACCTTGTCGCCGACTTCTGCGTAGACGTAGCTCGTGTGGTAGTAGCAGCTCTCGAGGCCGCCGACGTGCTGGATGCATACGTGCAGACCGCCGACCGCGACCCAGCCCGTCGCCGTGACCACGCCGTCGTCGTCGGCGCCAAGGCCAGTGCCGTATGGTGCGGCGATGTCGACGCCGGTGTGTCCGGCCCAGAAGTACTGCGTGATGACGCCCGCGACGGGCCAAGCCAGTCGACCGGTGCGGGCAGGCGCGCCCGCGAAGCTCGGCCCGCGAAGCACGGCCGAGGTGACGCGCTGCGGCTGAAGTGAGGGAAGCTCCGCGCCGCGGACGAAGATGAGCTGACCTGGCGCGAAGTGCTCGGGCTCGAAGTAGACGCGGTTATAGGACATGATCACGGAGGGGTCGACCTTGAACCTCGCGGCGACCGTCTCGACGGAGTCCCCATCCTTCACCGTATAGAGCGCACCTTCGGCCGGCGGAATCTTGAGCGTCTGGCCGAGCTGAATGGACTGCGCATCGCTGATGCCGTTCGCGAAGGCAATGGATTCGATGGAGACGTCGTAGAAGTTCGCCATGGTCGCGAGCGTGTCGCCCTCGTGGATCGTGACTTCTTGAATGGGGTGAGCGCCCTCCGCAGCGACGGTCACTGGATTGCGGCTCGCGGCGATCGATCCGCGCGCTGCCGGCTGTGCTCGTGAAGCATCCGCGGCGGTGACGGCTGTGGCCACGATCGGCATGCCGACGGTCGAGCTGGCGCGCGATGCCGCCGTGGCGGCGAATGGAAGCGACAGCACGAGCACGGCGACCGACGTGTTCAAGGCGAGACGCAGGCCGCGCATTCCAACGAGCCCTGCGAGATAGCTCGCCGCACCCTCAGCGAACGACAATGTGAGCTGCCGCGAATGTCCACCGAGCGCGGCTGATCGCACCGAGAGGAGGCGTAGACGACGCTGGAAATTCCGCCTCGGGCTAGGCGTGGCCTGTGCGCGACGAGCAGCTTGTCCCAACCCTTGCGGTCCCTCCCGGTCTAAATGCGGCCAGAATCTGGCCGGTGTGCGTCAGTTCCGTCCCTTCGTTCCCCACGTCGACGGTGTTCGTCGACCCCCCAGTCGCAGGCATATGTACGAATTGCGTACTAACGATTCTGGGAGGACTGCACCGTAACCCGGAGCCAACGGATGTGTCAACCACACAACGGGGTAGCACCAAGCAAGGCATAGGTGGATATCGGGTGTCGGTGCTGGTTTGCTCGTGCGAGTACCCCTACGTACGCTTCATTCGGTGCCCGACTACAGCCTTTCGTACGTTTACGTCTTCGCGTTTCTTGTAGTTGGAGCCCTCTTCGTCACGGCCCTCCTGACCATCGCCCGCCTGGTCGCACCGAAGAAGGTCACCGCCGAAAAGCTGCGCACATACGAATCGGGAGAAGAGCCGATCGGGCAGGCCTGGAGTCGATATCCGACGCACTTCTACGTCTTCGCTTTGCTCTTCGTCGTGTTCGACGTCGAGGTGATCTTTCTCTTTCCGTGGGCGGTGCTGTTCCGCCAGCTAGGTGTCGCTGGGCTCGTCGAAGTGGTGATCTTCATCGCGATCCTCGTCGTCGGTCTCTACTACGCGTGGAAGAAAGACGCGTTGAATTGGTACTGAGCGCGCCGCGGCCGCGGGCCGACCTCGCGGCGGTCCGCGAGCACGTCACCTCGCAACTTGGGAACAGAGCCCGCGTCTCGACGCTCCACGACATGCTCGTCATCGACGTCGATCGCGATCGGCTCGTGGAGGTCGCGACGTTCGTGCGCGACGATCCCCGGACGCGCTGCGACCTCTACTCGGTGAACGCGGGCGTCGACACCGGCGCGGAGCTCCGGTCGGTGACGTTCGTACGTGGTACGTCGACGAAGGTCTTCGTCATGCTGCGAACGACGTGCACCGAGCTCGACCCGCACGTCCCGTCGCTCACGGGCGTATGGGATGGCGCGAACTGGTGCGAGCGCGAGACCTACGACATGTTCGGCATCGAATTCGACGGCCATCCGGACCTGCGCCGGATCTTCCTCGAGGAGAGCTTTCCCGGGCATCCGCTCCGCAAGTCCTTCCTGCCTCCGCGTAGCGACGCGCGGGGAGGCTAGTTGTGCCCGTAGGGCCGTTCGGTCTCGATCCGCTCATCTGGGCGCCGCTACGGCTCGTCATCGCCGTTGGGCTGGCCCTCTTCCTCGTCCTGAATGGCGCGCTGCTGCAGATCTACCTGGAGCGAAAGATCCAAGCGGTCATCCAGGACCGTCTCGGTCCGTACCACGTCGGTCCGTTCGGCCTGCTCCAGACCTTCGCGGACGCGATCAAGCTCATCGCCAAAGAGGATGTCCGTCCCCGCGCGACCGATCCCTGGTTCTTTCTCGCCGCGCCGGCGCTCGTCTTCTGCCCGATGCTCGCTTCCTGGGTCGTGCTGCCGTTCGCCCAGGACATCGTCGGCGTCGACCTCAACATCGGACTCCTCTACCTCACCACGCTCGGCTCCATGACCGTGCTCGGGATCGTCATCGCGGGATGGGCCTCGAACAACAAATACGCGCTCGTCGGCGGCTTGCGCTCGGCGGGGCAGCTCATCTCATACGAGATCCCGCAGATCCTGGCGCTCGTCTCTGTCGCCCTGGTCGTCGGATCACTCTCGATGATCGACATCACCCGGTCGCAGGCCGGGCCGCTCGTGAACATTTTCGTGCTGCCCTTCTCATTCCTGATCTACTTCATCGCCGCCCTTGCCGAGACGAACCGCACGCCATTCGATCTTCCCGAAGCCGAGTCCGAGCTCGTCGCAGGCTGGCTCACGGAGTACTCGGGAATGCGCTGGGGGACCATGCTGGCCCTCTCCGAATACGGGAACGTGACCGTGGTGTGCGCGATCATCGCCACGCTCTGGTTCGGCGGCTGGCAGGGTCCGGGTGTCGACGCGTTCCCGCTGCTCGGTGTCGTCTGGTTCACGCTCAAGGTCTACGGGTTCATCGTCGTGATGATGTGGATCCGCGCGACGCTGCCGCGCATGCGCATCGACCAGCTCATGAGCTTCTGCTGGAAAGGCCTGATCCCGATGGCGCTCCTCAACATCCTGGTCGTCGCGGTCCTGGCCCTCGCCTTCCCGGATACGAAGGTCCCGATCGCGATCGCGAGCTGGCTGCTCGTCATCGGATTCATCGCCGGCATTCCTTTCGTTCAGCGGCGGCGCCTCGCCCTGCTACGCGCCCGGGCTCGCGCGTCGGCGTCTGCCGTCCGCGCGGCGATCTAGGTCGCCGGCATGCGATTCGATTTCGTGGAACCCGTGATCTTCGCCGTGCTCGCCTTCGGCGTCATCGGCGCGGGCGCCGCGGTCGTGCTTCTGAACCGCATCACCGCGTCCGCGCTCCTCATGGCGCTGACCTTCCTCTGCATGGCGGGGATGTTCGTGCTACTCGGCGCCGAGACGATCGCGGCGTTCCAGGTACTGATCTACGTCGGCGCGATCACGGTCCTCATCCTCTTCGGGGTCCAGTTCACCAAGCAGGGCGGCGACCGGTCCTACGCGCTCTTCTTCCAGAAGCAGTACCCGCTCGCGGCCGCGTGCGTGGCCGCCGTCGCCATCCCCGTGACGCTCTTCGCCTTCTCGTTCACCGCGTCGGTCCCGCGGCCGGGAGGCGGCGACCTCCGCCCGCTCGCCACGAGCGTCTTCACCGACTTCGCCTTCCCCTTCGAGGTCGCGTCCGTGCTGCTCCTAGCGGCGATGGTCGGAGCGATCGTCCTGACCACACGCGACGAGCAGGAAGAGACGGCAAGGCGCCGCAAATGACGGTCCCGCTCGGCGCCTACATCGCGGTCTCGGCCGGTCTCTTCTTCATCGGCTGTGCCGGTGTGCTCGTCCGCCGCAACGCGGTCGTGATCCTCATGTGCGTCGAGCTCATGCTGAACGCGGCGAACCTCGCACTTGTGGCTTTCTCCCGCCGTTACGGCGCGATCGACGAGCGCGGCAGCGTGTTCGTGATCTTCGTCTTCGTCATCGCCGCGGCCGAGGTCGCGGTCGGTCTGGCCATCGTGCTGTCGGCCTACCGGAACCGCCCGGTCATCGACGTCGACGAGATCCATCAGATGAAGGGATAGGTCGAGGTGATCGCGCTCGTCTGGCTCATCCCGGCGCTCCCGCTGGCCGCATTCCTTATCAACGGTCTCTTCGGGCGACGCTGGCTCGGCCACTGGACCGGCGTGATCGCCTCGGCTGCCGTCGGGCTCTCGGCGCTGCTCTCCATCGGGGTCTTCCTCGAGGTCCTCGGTGGGAAGGAGCAGACGGTCGTCGAGCTCTATCGCTGGATCGGCGTCGGCGACTTCTCGGTGAACGTCGCGGCGCTTGTCGATCCGCTCTCCGCGGTCATGCTGCTCGTGGTCAGCGTCGTCTCCTTCCTCATCTTCGTGTACTCGAACGGCTACATGGCCCACGATCCCGGGTTCTCCCGCTTCTTCACATGGCTCTCGCTATTCGTCTTCGCGATGCTCATCCTCGTCATGGCCGACAACTACCTCCTCATGTTCGTGGGGTGGGAGGGGGTCGGTCTCTGCAGCTACCTGCTCATCGGGTTCTGGTTCGAGCGACCCGAGCCGTACCTGGCCGCGAAGAAGGCGTTCTTGATGAACCGGATCGGCGACTGGGGCTACACGATCGGGATCATCACCATCTTCCTCGTCTTCAACTCGATGAATTTCCTGGATGTGTTTCACCGCCTCGAGCAGGGCGTCGCTCAGGGCGTGCTGGTGATCATCTGCGTCGCGCTGTTCTTTGGCGCGACCGGCAAGTCGGCCCAGCTGCCGCTCTACTCGTGGCTTCCCGACGCCATGGAAGGGCCGACGCCGGTGTCGGCGCTCATCCACGCGGCGACGATGGTCACCTCGGGCGTGTACCTGGTCGCGCGCTCGATGCCGTTGTTCGCCGCGGCGGGGCCGTCGCTCGAGGTCGTCGGGGTTGTGGGCGCGGTAACCGCGATCTTCGCGGCGACCATCGCGCTCGTCCAGTTCGACATCAAGCGCGTCATGGCCTATTCGACGGTCAGCCAGCTCGGCTATATGTTCCTCGCGCTCGGGGTCGGCGTGCCGGTGGCCGCGATCTTCCATCTCGCGACCCACGCTTTCTTCAAAGCGCTCCTTTTCCTGGGGTCGGGGTCGGTCATCCATGGCCTCGGTGGCGAGCAGGACATGCGCAAGATGGGCGGCCTGCGCCGCAAGATGCCGGTCACGTTCTGGACGAT
>WNGI01005967.1_pt1 | contig 11375 bp, 10 predicted proteins | sample 5400621 | NCBI WGS metagenome assembly WNGI01 (sample SAMN13153374, study PRJNA577476) | soil metagenome | isolation source: 20 cm soil or saprolite under Garry oak tree replicate 1 | place: USA:California | collected 2016-06-15
CGACCGGCGCTACCGGTGAAGTGTTTCTGCGAGAAGCCCAGTCCGGGTCGGTCGAGATCAAGGAAGGCGCGATCGAGGCGGTCATCGCTCGCGGCGAGCGAGGCATTGGCATCCGAGTGCTCGACGATCAGCGGCTCGGCTTTGCGTACACCAGCGACCTCTCAGCGAACGGCGTCCGCGAATGTGTCGAGACAGCCCGACGGATGTCTGCTTTGACTGAGCGCGATGAAGACCTCGCCTTGGCCACGCGAGCGATCGACGACGCCGATCTCGACATCTACCAGGCTGGGATAGTGGATCGGCCGCTCAGCGAGCGAGGGGCGATCGCGCTCGCCGTCGAAGAGGCAGCTCGCGAGACAGATCCGCGTGTGAAGCAATTCCGCAAGACGACGTACAGCGACTCCGAGTCGACGACGATCATCGCGACGACAACGGGCGTGCGGGCATCGACGATCATCGCGACGACAACGGGCGTGCGGGCATCATTCCGCGAGTCGTATTGCGGTGTGATGACCTCGGCCGTGGCATCCGAAAACGGCGATCGGCAGATCGGTTACCACGGCGAGGCTGCTCGCCGGTTCGCGGAGCTCGAGCCGGCACGCGTTGGCCGCCGCGCCGCGCAGAGGGCGGTGGAGAAGCTCGGCGCGAAGCCGCTCGCGACACAGAAGGTGCCGGTCGTGCTCGATCCCTGGATGGCGATGGACCTGCTGCGCGCGATCGGACCGCTCTTTTCCGCCGACAACGTGCTGAAGGGCCGGAGCCTCTTCGCGGACAAGATCGGGCAACGTGTCGCCAATGAGAAGGTGACGATCATCGACGATGCCCGTCGACCGCGCGGCCTCCGCAGCGCGCCGTTCGACGGGGAAGGGGTCGCCACGGCGACGCGCACGCTCATCGAGAATGGCGTTCTCCGCGGATATCTCACGTCGCTGAAGACGGCACGGAAGCTCGCCACCGAGCCCACCGGAAACGCGAGACGTGGCGGCTACGGGTCTCCCGCGCGGATCGGCCCGTCGAATCTGTTCGTCGCCGCGGGCCACGACGATGCGACGACGCTCGTCGGCGGCCTCGATCGGGCGCTCGCGGTCACCTCGCTACTGAACCTGCACACGATCGATCCCGTGTCGGGCGAGTTCTCCCTCGGCGCGACCGGCAACTATCTCGAGCGCGGGAACCGTATGCACCCGGCTCAGGGGATCACGATCGCCGGCAACCTGACGCATCTTCTCAACTCTGTCGTCGCTGTCGGAAACGACCTCGTCTTCGGACCGAGCGGACTCGGCAGCCCAACGCTCGTGATCTCTGAGCTCTCCATTGGAGGGGCCTGATGACCTGGCGGTCCCTCCTCAAGGGGGACCCCATGCCCTGGCTTCTCGAGCGGAGCGATCCGGCGGTGCGCGCGCAAACGCTCCGTTCGCTCCTCGACAAGGGCCCGCGCGACCCGGAGCTTCGCGAAGCGCAACAGCGCGCGATGAATGCGCCACCCATCTCCACGATCTTGCGGCGCCAGAAGACCGATGCCAGCTGGCCCGGTCCGAATCTGTACGGACCGAAGTACGAGGGGACCCATTGGGCGAACCTCCTGCTGGTCGAGTACGGCGTCGATCCGGGCGACCCGCGCGTTCGCCGCGGTGCTCGGTACGTGCTCGAGGAGCTCGGCACCCCTAGCCGCGGCGGCATGAATTGGGTCTTTGACAGAGACCACGGCGCGTCGTGCATCGTCGGTAGCGTCGTTCGCTACATCGCGCTCGCCGGTTACGGCGCTGACGAGCGTCTCGAACCGCTCGTTCAGCGACTGGTGCGCGACGCGACGAAATTCGACGCGGCGTGCTGGATCAACGGGGACCAGCCGTGCGGATGGGGCTACGCGCGACTCATCTGGGGACTCGCCGCCCTACCCGAGAGCGCGCGCACGCGCGAGGTCCAACGGACGCTGCGCCGAGGAGTCGAGTTCCTCCTGTCGTACCGCGTCGAACGCGGCCGCTATCCGACCGACACGGCGCCGAGCTACCTCTGGCGGCAGCTCTCGTTCCCGCTCTTCTATCAAGCCGATGTGCTCTTCGTGCTCCGGGCGATCGATGCGGCCGGCGCGATCGACGACGACCGCGCGCAGCCCGCGATCGGCTGGCTCCTCGCGCGACAGGATTCGCGGGGGCGCTGGGGCGGGCGCGCGCCGTATGCGGCGCGCATGCCGTCGCGGGTGGACGCGAGCAAATGGGTCACGTTGCAGGCCTGCACGATCTTGAAGCACGCTTTTCCCGAGATGGCCGCCTGAGCAAGCGCCGCATCCTCAAGGAAGTCGGACCGCTACGGTTCGGCGAAGGGCACGACACGACGTTTCCGTACGCGCTCGCGCTCGCGACCGGTGCGGACTACGACTGGCTCATGGGGTCCTCGGGGGCGGCGTTCACCACGACGATCGACGAGTCGGCGTGGGATCCCCTCGCGGCAACGCCGCGCGACGCCGCCACGCTCGGCCGCGCGGCGCGTGCGGCCGGTGTTCGACTGGACCCGGAGCCACCGCCGTACGACGACGAGATGCGGGCGCTCATCCTCGACCGCGCCAAAGAGGCGATCGACGGCCGCCTGCCGCCTTTGGTCTTCGGTCTCGGCGGCGCGCCGGAGTACGGACTCATCGTCGGCTACGACGAGGAGGGTCCGACATTCTTCGCGAGGACCTTCTTCGACAGGGGCGACGAGCCGCGTCGCGCCGGGTGGTCCGAGTTTGAGAGCGAGGAACGAGGCGGCCTGATCTTTCTCGACAAGACGTCGGCACCCGACCGGCCGAGCGCGCTTCGCGAGGGTATCGACGCCGCGCTCGCTGCCGGTGAGGCGAGCGATCACGCGCTGGGGTCCTGGTCAACGGCCCTACGCGACGACGCGCGTTGGAGTGACGCGAAGCACGCGGGGAGCGCCGCGTTTGCCGATCACGCCATGCGCCAGGTGCTCGTGGACAAACGCCGCGCCGCCGCGCGTTTCCTTCGCGCCGCGCGCGGCCTGCTACCCAACACGCCCGGCGCCGATCTTCTTCGCGCGGCGGAGTCATACGGCTACGCTGCCGATGCCGCCGTGAAGGGAGGCGTCGGGGAGTTCGACGGCAGCGTCGCGATGCGGTTCATCGATCCTGGGCACCGCCGTTCCTGGGCGAAGAATCTCGACCTGGTACGAGAGAACGATCGAGAAGCCCGTGAGGCCCTTACGTCCGCGCGAGGAGGAATGCGTTGAGCGATCTCGCCGCTGCCATCCTGCTCGGCATCGTCCAGGGCCTGACGGAATTCCTCCCGGTCAGCTCGACCGCTCACCTCATCCTGGTGAGCGATCTCCTGAAGCTCGACCCGGAGCGGTTCGGCCTCTCCTTCGATGTCGCGCTGCACCTCGGCACCGCGCTCGCGGTCCTTCTGTACTTCGCGCGGACGTGGATCGACCTCGTCGTCGGACTCTTCCGCGGACGGTGGCGGATGCCTGCGCTGATCGTTCTGGGCACCGCCCCGGCCGCAGTCGCCGGCGTTCTCTTTCAATCAGCGATCGAGCGCGAGATGCGCGGGCCGCTCGTCATCGCGGCCGGTCTGGTGGTGGGGTCGATCGTGTTCGTCGTGGCCGAGGCGATCGCGCGTCAGCGCAGATCGATGAACGAGGTTGGGGTCGTCGATGTGCTCGTCATCGGCGTCGCTCAGGCGATCGCGCTCATCCCGGGAATCTCCCGCTCGGGCATCACGATCTCAGCGGGTCTCGTCCGAGAGCTGCGGCGCGAGGATGCGACGCGCTTCGCGTTCCTCCTTGCGACACCCGTGATCCTGGGGGCGGGCGCAAAGACTCTGCTCGACGCGCGGAAAGCCGCGGAGCTGCTCGCGGCGCCGGACGTCCTTGCCGTCGGCTTTGTCCTGTCGTTCCTTTCCGGTCTTGCCGCGGTCGCGTTCATGGTCCGCTTCCTTCGCGGACACTCGCTCAATTGGTTCGTGGCCTACCGGCTCGTCCTCGCGGTGCTGATCGTCGTCGGAGTGATCGCCGGGATCCTGTAGGCGGCGTCACACCCGGGGCGAGGCGCGCGAGCGCTGCGAACATGAGAGCAGTCATCACGACGAACAGGACGATCGCGATCAGGGCGCCACCCGGGATGAAGGAGCTCATGCTCGACGGCCAAAGCGCTGACGGAAGGACGAACCATGCCAAGAACGACATCGGACCGTTCCACGGCGATATGTCGCCGGTCCCCGTTGGCGTAAGCGCTAGGTCGAACGCGGTCTCCCAGACGACGCCCACGGTGAGATAGGCAAGGCCGGCGGCGAGCAGGAGCCGACCGGTCCGAGCGACGTTCCGCCGCATGGTGGCACGATAGCCCTGTGGATCTCGGCCTTCGGGACAAAGTGTCCATCGTCGCCGCGTCGAGCAAGGGACTCGGCCGCGCCGTCGCCGAAGAATTCGCGCGCGAGGGCGCACGCGTCGTGATGTGCAGCCGCGACGAGGCCGCCATCCGTGCCGCGGCCGAGGGAGTTCAGCGCAAGACCGGCGCCGAGGTGCAGTGGACGGTCGCCGACGTCGGCACCGCGGAGGGCTGCCAGAGGCTCGTGAAGACCGCTATCGACAAGTTCGGGACGATCGACATCCTCGTTTCCAACGCCGGCGGTCCGCCGCCCGGCCGTTTCGACGACCTCGACGACGCGGCGTGGCAGAAAGCCGTGGGTATCACGCTGTTCTCGGCGGTGCGCCTCACGCGGCTTGTCCTCCCGCACATGCGCAAGGCCGGCGGCGGCTCGATCGTGTACATGACCTCGACGACCGTGCGTCAGCCGACGCAGTACCTGAACCTCATCCTCTCCAACGCCATCCGCGCCGCGGTGCAGGGGATGGCCAAGACGCTGTCGAGCGATCTTGCGAAGGACGGCGTTCGCGTGAACTGCGTGCAGCCGGGACGCATCTCCACCGAGCGCATCGAGCAGCTCGACTCCGACACCGCCAAGAGGCAGAGCACGACCCCGGACGCGATCCGCGCCCATTACGAGAAGAATGTCATTCCCTTGGGCCGCTACGGAAAGCCCGAGGAATTCGCGGCGGCCGTCGTCTTCCTGGCATCGCCGAAAGCCTCGTACATCACCGGCACCTCGCTCCAGGTCGACGGCGGCATGCTCATGAGCATGTTCTAGAACGTGATCGTTTCCGAACGCCTTCGCCCTCACGTCTTCCGCCTTCCGATCGAGAAGATCCGCGCCGGGTACAAGAGCGACATCTACTTCGCGCGCACGAAGCTGATCCTCGAGCGCGACGGCCGGCACGAGCGCGTCACGATGCAGGTCTTCCAGAAACATCCCGACGCTGTGGTGGTCGGTACGGATCAGACGCTCGCGATCCTGCATGTCGGCACGGGGCACTATCGCGATCGCACCGCAGCGGACGCGCTTTTCGACCGGTACCTAAGCTCGGAGCGACGGCTCTATTCGGCGTGGTCCCGACTTCCGGCGCTCGATTGGTCCGCGTACGAGCCAGTCTCGCGCGAGGTCTTCGAGATCTCGCGCGAGCTCGCGTCGCTTTGGGAGCCGGCGTGGCAAGACCTCGAGGTGGCATCGCTCTACGACGGCGAAACGGCGAAGCCGCACGAGCCGGTCATGCACATCGAAGGCGAATACGCGGAGTTCGCGCATCTCGAGACGCTCTACCTCGGCGCGCTCGCTGATGGGACCCGCGTCGCGACGAACACGCGCGACGTCGTGGCGGCCGCGAACGGAAAGCCCGTGATCATGTTCGGCGCGCGGCACCAGGTCCATGAGGCGCAGGCGGGATCGGGATACGCGGCCTACGTGGGCGGCGCGACCGCCGTCTCCACAGACGAGCAGGGTGAATGGTGGGGTTCCACCGGGCTGGGGACAGTCCCCCACGCGCTCATCGCCGTGTACGGCGGCGACACCACCGTCGCGACGCTGAAGTTCGACGAGTACATCAACCGCGCGCCGGACGCGGTCGGCCACCTGACAGCGAAAGGTACGCCCGAAGGGCACGTGAACGTGACGAGCCTCGTCGACTTCAACAACGATGTCGTCAACACATCGCTCGGCGTCGCGCACGCCCTTGGCGCGCGCCTGTGGGGCGTGCGGGTCGACACGAGCGAGTCGCTCATCGACCGCGCGATCCTCCGCGAGCTCGAGGAGAAGGAGGGCGTCGCGAGCAGCGAGCCTCGTGGCGTCACGCCGCGACTGGTCGAGATCCTTCGCGAGGCGCTCGACCGGAACGGCTACCGGCACGTCCGCATCGTCGTTTCCGGCGGGTTCGATGCCGAAAAGATCCGTCGGTTCGAGGAGCTCCGCGTGCCCGTGGACGTGTACGGAGTCGGCTCCGCGCTGGTGCACGGCGCGGGATTCGACCACACCGCCGACATCGTCCGCGTCGAGGGACGTCCGCTCGCGAAGATCGGACGCCGCTACATCGCGAGCGATCGCCTCCACCGCGTGGATTGGCCGTCCCTCGTCGGCGAGCGGGATTGGGCGCGCTCGAGCTCCTAACCCTCGTCGTCGGCCTCGGCGTCGCCGGTCTCGCGAAGGGCGCGACCGCCATGGGGCTTCCACTCATCGCGACACCGATCCTCGCATCGGTGTTCGGGCCGAGGCAGGCTGTGGTCATCATCACGATCCCGATCTTCGTCGCGAACACGATCCTGGTGCTGCAGTCGTGGCGCGTGCTCGGCTACCTGCGCACCCTCGTGCCTTTGATCCTGGCCAACGCTGCCGGCACGGTCCTGGGTGCGCTGCTCCTCGCCGGACTCGACCAGAAAACGTTCGCGATCCTCATCACTGCGATGGTCGTGCTGTTCCTCGCGCGCGGCGACCGGATCGTCGGAGAGCCGGGCGCCCGGCGCGCGAAGCTCCTCACCCCGATCGTTGGTTTTGTGGGCGGGGTGATGCAGGGAACGACGTCGATCTCGAGTCCGGTGATCGGATCGTTCTTCCACGCGATGAAGCTGCCGCCGCGGGAATACGTCATCACCCTCGCCGCTGTCTTCCAGCTGTCGTCCGCGGTCCAGGTGATCTCCTACGCCGCCCTCGGCCTTTTCACCCCTGACCTGTTGACGCTCGGGATCGTGGCGTGCATACCGATGCTTCTGGCGCTCATGGCGGGCATCGCGATTCGCGGCCATCTTGATCAGGCGCGCTTCCGCCAGGTGATCGTCCTTCTCCTCGTCGCGAGCGTCGCGAACCTGCTCTGGCGGACATTCGTCGTCTAAGACACGTTCTTCGCGTCACCGACACCTAGCATCGCGTGAGTGGAAGTCCTACCAAACGTCCATGCGGTGCGGCTCATCGGCGCTCAGGCGTATCTACTTGTGGACGGGGACGAGATCACGCTCGTCGACGCCGGGCACGCCGGCTCGGCGCGCATGCTCCGGCCGTACCTCACCCGGATCGGTCGCTCCCTCGAGCACATCACCCGGATCGTCTGCACGCACGGCCATCCCGACCACATCGGCGGCGTCCACGAGATCGCCGCGCTATCCGGCGCCGAGGTGCTCCTCCACCCCGCGGATGCCGAGCGCCTGCGTATCCGGTTTCGCGAAGTGATCGCGAACTTCTCGCCCGGGCCGATCGTCGCGCTCCTCACACGGGCGCCGTCCCACGCACAGCCGATCGACGAAGGCGACGAGCTGCCGGTTCTCGGCGGGGTCCGCATCCTTCACACGCCTGGCCACACCCCCGGGAGCATCTGTCTGTACAGCCCGCGCGACCGATTCGTGATCGTCGGCGATCTGCTGCAGCGGGTGAAAGGAAAGGTCACACTCCCGAACGCGTTCTTCACCGACGATATGGCGCTGGCGCGCCGGTCCATCGGCAGGCTCGCGGGACTTGACGTGGAGACCATCCTGTTCTCGCACTACGCGCCGTATCGCGAGGGGGCTCGCGAAGCACTCCGCGCACTCGCGATCTAGGGGGGAAGGTGGAGACGCTCAACGACATCCTGGAGGAGTCGGCTCGCCGTTTCGGGGGCAAAGAGGCCTTCATCATCCGGCCGGGTTTCCGGACGCGCGCGTGGTCCTATCGCGACCTGAACGACGTCGTCCCGCGGGTCGCGCGCTATCTCAACGACGCCGGAATCCACAAGGGCGATCGCGTCGTCATCTGGGGTGTGAATCGCCCCGAGTACGGAATCGCGTTCCTCGCCGCCTTGCGGCTCGGCGCGATTCTCGTTCCGCTCGACGTGAACTCGATGCCCGACTTCGCGCAGAAGATCGCGCAGCGAACGCGCGCGAGCGCGGCGATCGTGTCGGCCCAGACGCTCGCGCGCGCGCAGGCGCTCGGCGTGCCGCTCCACGAGATGGAGCGCTTGCCGGATCTCGCGCGGCAGTGCGCACCGCTCGACAAAGCCGGGCTCACCGGCGGTGACCTCGCCGAGGTCGTGTTCACATCGGGCACGACGGGCGACCCCAAGGGCGCGATGCTCACCCATCGCAACGTGCTGTCGAATGCGGTCGCGGCGACCCAGATTTTCCCGATGGGCCCGAAGCAGCGTCTGCTGTCGTTCCTTCCCCTCTCGCACATGTTCGAGCAGCTCGGCGGGTTCTTCACCGTGCTGCTCACGGGTGCATCCGTGATCTATCCGACCAGCCGACAGCCCACGGTCGTCCGCCGCACGTTCAAGGAGCGCAAGGTCTCGATGGTGTTGATCACGCCGGCGGTCGTGAAGTCGCTCATGCTCGCCATCGAGCGCAGCGCCGAGGCGCAGGGAAAGAAGGCGCTCTTCGAGACGCTCCGACGCGTCGCGCGCCACTCGCCGATGTGGTTCCGTCGCGTCCTTTTCTTCAGCGTCCATCGCCAGTTCGGCGGTCGCTTTCGTTACATCGTTTCCGGGGGCGCCGCGCTCGATCCGGCGCTCGGAGGATCGTGGCGAGAGCTCGGCATCGACGTCATTCAGGGCTACGGGACGACAGAGTGCTCGCCGGGTCTCACCTTCAACCGCGTTGACCACAACCGACTCGGTTCGGTCGGCACGCCGCTGCCCGGGGTCGAGGTGAGGGTCGCGGAGGACGGAGAGGTTCTCGCGCGCGGACCGAACGTGTTCAAGGGCTACTGGGAGAACGATGAAGCGACGCGCGCGGTGCTCGACGGGGACGGCTGGTACCACACGGGCGACCTCGGCAAGTTCGACGAGGACGGCTTCCTGTGGCTGCACGGGCGAAAGAAGGACATGATCGTGCTCAGCGACGGCACGAAGGTTTACCCAGAGGACATCGAGAACACGCTGGCGGCGGACCCGCGCATCGAAGCGGTGGCCACGCCGCTCCGTCCAGAGGTCGCCACGATCGTCGGTCTCCAACGGCCCGGCGAGGACATCCAGGTGCACGCCGTTTTTCTGGTGAAGGACAAGGAGCAGGTCGCATCGGTTGTCCGCGACACGAACGTAAAACTATCGAACAGCCAGCAGATCCGCGGCTGGACGATCTGGCCGGAGGACGAGTTCCCGACCACGCCCACGCAGAAGGTCAAGAAGCGCCTCGTGATCGAACAGCTCCTCAACATGGGTCGGGCCGAGCAGGCGCAGGCGGCCAATGCGGAGCGGACCGTGACGCGCGAGCTGACCGAGGTCGAAAAGCTCATCGCGCAGGCCGCGAACGTTTCCCCGGCCGCGGTCCATCCCGACGCGACGCTCTCGGCGGACCTGGGTCTCGACTCGCTCGGGCGCGTCGATCTCCTGGGCGCGATCGAGGAGGAGCTCGGCGCGTACATCGACGACGCGGCAGTCGAGCCCAACGCCACCGTGGCGGATCTCGAGCGCATGGTCGCGTCGGCGCGTGACGTCAAGCGCGACACCGGCATCTACGGCTGGCCGCTCAGCCCGCTGGTGCGGTCTTTCGGTCTGCTGCTGCAGCAGACGCTCGTCTATCCGCTCGTGCACGTCTTCTACAAGGTGAAGGTCACCGGACAGGAGAAGCTCGTCGGTCTGCGCGGCCCGGTGATGTTCGCGCCGAACCATTGCCTGCACTGGGACAACGGGATCATCCTCATGGCGATCCCGCTGTCGTGGCGCTGGAAGCTCGCCGTCGCCGCCGCTGCGGACGACGTCTTCGGCAACAAACTCAACGGATTCGCGTCATCGATCCTGGCGAACGCGTTCCCGCTGGCGCGCGAGGGCGCGATCCGCCGAAGCCTCGAGCTCCTCGGCGCGCGCCTCGATCGCCAGTTCTCCGTGCTCATCTATCCCGAGGGCAAGCTGACAATCGGCGGCCCCATGCAGCCCTTCAAGTTGGGGACCGGCCTCATCGCGGTCGAAGGCGCGACACCCGTCGTGCCGATGAAGCTCAAGATCGGCAAGGTCTCGGTGCTTGACCACCTCGATCGGAAGTGGGAGGCGTCTCGCTCCAACGGTTGGCGCGGCGATGTGGAAGTGGTGTTCGGGGACCCGATCTACTTTCCCGCCGGCACACCCGCGAGCGACGCGACGGCAAAGCTCCAGGCGGCGGTGGCGGCACTCTGAGGACGGCTCGCGAGGCCTCGGTGATCATCCGGCGAGACGACGAGTTCTTGATGCTCCACCGGGCGGTCGACGACTACTGGCACGTCGTCGCGGGTGTGGTCGAGGACGGCGAGACGTTCGCCGAAGCCGCCGCGCGCGAGCTCCACGAGGAGACCGGCCTCGACGCGCCGGTCGTCGATGTCCGGTTGCGGCAGACGTACCGAGTGCCGGAGAAGATGCGCACCGAGTACTTAGCCGGAGTGGACGAGGTCGCCATCGAGAACTTCAGGGTCCGGGTGTCCGCAGGTTGGGAACCCGTGCTCAACGAAGAACACGACCACTACCGCTGGCTCACTCTGGCCGACGCGATCGCGCTCGCGCGCTGGCCGGAGACGAAAGAGCTTTTGGCAAGGGTCGCGGAGTCACCGGTCTAGCTACCGCGCTGGACGCGCAGGACCGCGGATCCAAGGAGCGTCTCGCCTGAGCGCACCTCGATCCGCCAATCGCCTTCGGACGTGAAGAGCATGTAGCCGGGCAGGTCCGTGATCCGGTCGGGAGGAGAGGCCGATCCCCCGTCGAACACCAGGAGCTCGTCGCCCATCGTGGCGAGCACCGCGTCGGGGATCGGGGTCGGATTCGAGCCGACCGGCGCGGGGCCGGTCGTACGGTACCAGAAGCGGAGTGCGCGACCGTCCCCGCAGCGACTCCCCCGGACAGTGAACGAAGGCGCCGACTCGACCTGGATGAGAAGGACCTTCTCCAGCGTTCCGGGCGTCCAGTTGCGAATCGTCGCGTCGGGGCCGTCCGGCCAGCCGCGCATCGCGAGCGGCCCGGCCTTCGCCGCGAGGCCGAGGCCGGGAATCATCGTGAGCGCGCTCGGTGCTCCGCAGGGCGCCAGGGACGGCGCGACCACCGGTGACGAGGACCGATCGCACCCGACCAGC
>WNGI01014632.1_pt1 | contig 11375 bp, 5 predicted proteins | sample 5400621 | NCBI WGS metagenome assembly WNGI01 (sample SAMN13153374, study PRJNA577476) | soil metagenome | isolation source: 20 cm soil or saprolite under Garry oak tree replicate 1 | place: USA:California | collected 2016-06-15
TGTGTTTGGCATTTGTGCTGCTGCAGACTGCGTTTGGGCGGACTGCTCCCGATCATAATCGCACCCAAACACCACGTGTGCCGCATCCATTTCCAGCGGCGAGATACATTCCTAACCACGACTTTGACACACGCCATGTAGCGCTTGACCTTCGCTTCGACTGGGAGCACGAGCAATTAATAGGTCTTGAAACAATGGTTTTTAAGCCGTTGATTCAAGACCTGCGGACAATTGAGGTTGACGCCGCCAACATGACGATTACGTCAGTGAAGCTGTCAGGTGTGGGCCCGCTCAAATATGAGTCGGACATACCAAACGAGAAGCTGCGGATCGCACTGGGCAAGGTTTATCAGCCATCTGACGAACTCACCTTGATTATTGATTATCACACGAATGGGCCCGAAAGGGGTCGTGCCAGATCTATCGGCGGCGGACTGCGCTTTATCAAACCCACTGCAGAAGATCCCAAAAGACCGAAGCAGATCTGGTCGCAAGGCGAATCCGAATACAATCACTTCTGGTTTCCGGTCTATGATCATCCAAATGACTTCTTCACTTCGGAACTTACAGCTACCGTAGAGAAACCTCTGCAAGTGGTCTCAAACGGAAAACTCCTCGACACTAAAGACAACCAGGACGGCACACGCACCTTTCATTGGAAAATCGAACAGCCGCATGCAAGCTATCTCAGTTCAATTATCGTGGGTGAATACACCCCGATTATTAGCGATTACGAGGGCATCCCAATTATTACGAACGTTTATCCCACCGAGCTTGCGGAAGGAAAAGTCACCGCCGCCAGATTGCCGGAGATGGTGAAATTCTTTTCAGAGAAGACGGGAGTGAAGTACCCCTACGCAAAGTATGCGCAAACAACGGTGCGCGATTTCGGCGGGGGCATGGAGAATATCAGCGCAACAACTCAGACGGACAATATGATTCATGATGCGCGCACTGAACTTGATCAAACCAGTGACGGTCTCCAGTCACACGAGCTGGCGCATCAGTGGTTTGGAGACTATTTAACCTGCCGAAGCTGGTCGGATATTTGGCTGAATGAGAGTTTTGCGACCTACTTTCAGGCAATGTGGGATGAGAACAAATTAGGCGCTGACGATTTTCTCTACTCCGACGTCAAATCAAATCAAGATGCCTACTTCAATACCTGGAAACAGGGTAATCGCCGCCCGATAGTGACGAAGAATTATGCTAACCCGGATGCGGTCTTCGACAGCTACGCATATCCACGAGGTGGCGCAGTCCTTCACATGTTGCGGAAAACTCTCGGCGAAGACAATTGGTGGCGTGCAATCAACTATTATCTTCGTAAATATGCCAATCAGCCGGTCGAGACGGAACAATTTCGAATTGCCATCGAAGAATCTACTGGCCAGGCTATGGATTGGTTCTTTGACGAGTGGCTCTATAAAATGGGTCATCCCATTTTTCGAGTAACCCAAAACTATGACCCCTCGACAAAAGCCCTGAAGCTCACAGTTGAACAACTGCAGACAGTAGATCCCGAGTCCCAGTTTCCCCAGGTGACAATGTTTCAAATGCCGGTGGAGATAGAGATTGGTATGGCATCGGGGACGAGGGTGGAGCACGTGCAAATCCTGCCCCAGAAAGAACAAAGCTTTGCGTTCTCAACTGACTCCGCCCCATTGTTGGTAAACTTCGATTACCGCGGTACATTGATCAAGGAATTGCAGTTTGAAAAAACGACTGAAGATCTGGTCTATCAGCTCAAGAAAGACGACGACGTGCTGGGGAGGGTGTGGGCGCTAAAACAGCTCTCGGAGCGTGTTAAGAACGCAGCAACTATCCAGAAGGAGCAGGTCGCGTCCGTACTTGCAACTGCGCTAACCGGTGACAGGTTCTGGGGAGTCCGGTTAGAGGCGGCAACCGCACTCGCGAACGTAGTAGAGTCTGGTGGTCGCGACGCTTTAATCGCGGCCACCAGGGATCGTGACGCTCGCGTGCGAGCACGGGCCATCACCTCTCTGGCAAGCTCCAAAGATCCTTCGCTTGCCAATTTGTACCGGCAATTACTTGACGATCAGAGCTATGGAGTGATCAGAGCGGCAGCCTCGGCGCTGGGCGAGACGAAAACTCCGGAGGCTTATGAAGTCTTAACCAAGCTGCTTGAAGTATCATCGTGGCGGGATAACATTAAAGTGTCGGCCTTATCCGGGCTCCGAGGCTTGCAGGATAAGCGAGCGCTGGACATGGCCTTCCGCTACGCGGAAAAAGGCAACTTGCCACCGGTAAGGGCGGCCGCATTACGTCTCTTGGGCACTATCGGCAAAGATAATCCCAGAGTGTTCACTGTGATTTCAGATACCCTGACCAAAGCGTTCGACGCCGGGGACTTCTCTCTGGGAGTGGCTTCCGCTGAGGCACTGGTTGGTTTAGGCGATCCTCGAGGGCTCGTGGTTCTCGACCAAATAAGGCAATCCGCGTCAAGCAATCCTCGAATGGTTGAAATGCTTACCGGGTTTCGCGATCGCTTGCAAAAGGCAACTACTGAGGCTGCCAATCCTGGTACGCCGAAGCCATGATCGGCTTGTTGCGGCCGCGGCTCCGAAATTCGGGTTCCGAAAGTCCGGCACCCGGAAGCGAGTTGGTGAGGTGGTGCGAGATCTGATACTGATCCTGCATCTTAACAGGCTGTGCTGGCGCCTTGGTCCGGCTTGCTTGGCGATTTACAGTCCAACGCCTCCTTTTGAGGACTTTCAAGCCGTTGGCGTTAAGACTGAAAAACTTAGGGCTTGAGTTTGGAAAGCTACTCCTGTAGTATTCCTTCGCCCGAGTGGCGTCGCACCCAATGGCGCCGAACCTCCGAATCCCCTGCTTGTCAGTTTCAAAGAGTCATTCTGATGACAACTACAGCTACTGACAGACAGAAAACTTCCAAAGATAGTCAACCGTCCGAACCAACTGAGCGCAAGATTTCCCTTCTTGTCGTTGAAGACGACGAAAATATCTCGAGCGCTATTAGCGAGTACTTCTCTCGTGCGGGTTACAACGTGAAAACCGTAGAAGACGGCCTAATGGGCGTAAAGACAGCTCTGGAGGATCCTCCAGACGCCGTCGTTTTGGATCTCATGCTGCCAAAAATGGATGGTTTGGCTGTTTGTAGAGAGCTCAGGGAGAAAGTGAATTACCTACCGATTCTAATGCTCACAGCAAAAGATGATGTAGTTGATAAAGTGCTTGGTCTGGAAATGGGGGCGGATGATTACATCACCAAGCCCTTTAGCCTGCGCGAACTGGAGGCCCGCATTAAATCTGTGCTCCGTCGAAGTAGAACTTCTTCCAGCACTGACGGCTCCAAAGACGAGGCGCCCATCATTCGCGGCAGGCTTCGTATTGATCCGGCCAGACGCGAAGTTACTATCGGAGATCGTCAGGTGGATTTAACTCCAAAAGAGTTTGACCTCCTTCGGCTCTTCGCAGCGAACCCGGGTAGAGTTTTTCCCCGCAAATACCTACTTGAAAAGATCTGGGATTACTCCTACGAAGGCTATGATCGGACCATTGATTCACACATCAACCGGTTGCGAGCCAAGATCGAAGAGAATCCGGAAAATCCTCAAATGGTTTTGACCGTTTGGGGAATTGGTTACAAGTTCAGCGACGAACAGTAGCTTTGAATCGTCGTCTCGCCACACGCCAATAGCCGTTTCCAATTGACAGACCCGCTCCTTCCTAGTCCTGACGGGACTCGACAGGCCCAACACTCCCGCGTCACCTTCATCATGAAGAATTTTTTGAAACACTCCGCAACTCTTAGTTTTGCCGCAAGAACTGGCTTGCCCGTGGCTGGATTCAGATTTCTGGCGGCCTTGACCTTGCTGTTAGGAGCTATCGGTGTAGGTCCCCTACTCGTGTCCCAAGGTCAGAAGTTGAATGAGCCGGTTAAGGTTTCGAACGTCACGTCGTGGGCATCTAACAATGGAACGGTAGTATCCATTGCAGCCGATGGTTCACTAAGCAGCGCCCAAACCTGGCAAGACAATGAGGGCTACCATGTTGTCCTTCCAAACTCAGTTCCAGTCGATTCGTTGCAGGTAGGCCGCGGAGTCAAAGTTCGCAAAGTAGGCAACTCGATGGAACTTCTCCTGCAAACAGGACCCGGGACACGAGTTAATCTGCAGCCTGGTCACAACCGATTAACCTTCGTCATCGAGGGCGCGTTGGAAGGCATGCCAACAGATTCCGAGTCGCATACCTCATCCAACTCCAACTCAAATCGGGCACAAAACGACAATTCGACGCGCCAACCTCCATTAACGGGTCTTTAATTCAGGTCCATCCGACCAGGGATCCACTAATGGCGGCGCAGACAATGGGTCTTCGTCGCTAACCAGTCCCAGCGATCAGCGACGCAACAACGATGCTGCTTCTCAGATAAAAGTCCAGGGCGACGATGACGGTCTGCTGGCTTCGGTTTTCTCAGGCACCGGCGTTTTGATCGTGATCTCTCTAGGTCTGTTTGGCCTACTCATTTCGCGAAGGCTTGGCGCGAGACAGACGTTTGGGAATAGTGACGACGGGTCTTCAGAAAAGACTGGGTTAGTTGAATACAGGGGAGTTGAGGGAACAAATGGCCATGGGGGGAACACTCAATCCGCAGAAAAGGGCACGGGTTTAATAAGAGCGAGCGAATCCATTCCCACAAACGGATCAACGCGTCAATCGGTAGCCCGTTTGCCGGTCGCTGGTCCAACCACGTTATTCGGAGCTTATAGGATAGATCAAGAAGTCGGGAAACTAATGCTGGGCCAGCCCCATCGAATAGACGTGCTTGCGTCGCGTGCCGTCGATGATCGACGGGCAATCGAGGCTTCGCTGATCAAGGGAGTCAATTCACCTGGGTTTGATGAGAAGGCCCAACTTAGAGCTCGCGAAGCGTTGGAAGAGTATGGATTCGTGGCGCGTCAATGTGCGGCACTATTGCTCGCCGCTGATGCTTTCGAGCGCACGTCTGCAGCGCGTTCTTTGGGCGAGATAAAGTCGCCGGCGGCTTTGCCTTTTCTGCTTGAAAGCCTTTACGACTCTGAATCGATTGTTCGCAACCAGGCTGTGGTGAGTATCGGTGAATTGAAGCTTCCATCAGCAATAGGAGCGTTGCTCGACATTGCCAGAATGCATCCGGACGTTCCCAGCGCGCTCCTGAGTCGCACGCTCAGTGCCTGCTCGGTTGAAGGATTAGACTTTTTCGATGCTATATCGCCTGAACCTTCATTACTCTCCTCCGGACTCGGAAATATAATTGAGGAAATCACTCACCTCGAACCGGCTCAATCGGTGGAAAACCTGCCCGAAAGCTCGGACGATGAGCGTCTCACGCAGGCTCTCTCGTTAGTGGAAAGTAGCGATGTCCAAATGCGTGCGGAAGCATTGAAGACCCTCGTGCAATTTCGAGTTCAAAGTGCGGTGGAGGCTATCGCGAAAGTGGCCCGTAACGATTCCGAGCCGAATATCCGGTCCCTGGCGATCTCGAGCCTCGCGCTAATCAATCATGAATCAGTTTTCCCAGCTGTTCTGATTGGCATGGCTGACGACTCCCGCGAAGTCCGCGCCTCGGCAGCCCGATCATTAAGCCGGCTCAGTTTTGATCGTGCTGACGCCTATGTTCGCGTACTCGAAACCAGCGATGAGGGAACTATACGAAACGTCGCCAAGGCTTGCATACAAGCGGGAATCGTCTCGCAAAATCTGGACCGGCTCACCAACAGCGATTACCGCCAGTCTTACGAAACGTTTTCATTAATCTGCTTGTTGTCTCAGGCAGATATGAATGAACCGATCCTGGAAGCCATTCTAGCTCACCCTAGCGTTGATGTTCGTCTAAAAGCCGTGCACTTGTTATCTCACACCGGTCATCCGGGTGCACACAATCAGTTAAGAGAGCTGGCCGTGAAAGATGGAATGCGCGAAGATGTTAAGACGGCTTTGCTCGAAGCGATCTACAAGTTGGATCAGGCGAAACCCAAGGAAGACGAAACGGCCGAAGCTGTCGGCGTTGGTAACGAGTCAGAGCCTGAAATGGCTGAGACGGAAATCCCAGACTTTTCGCTCGAACCCAGGATCGAGCCGGAAGATAATGAGGCTAAAGTTCAGCTGCACCAGAATGAACTTGAATTGTGATCCTCTGGACTGTAAACGCCCAGGGATCGGATAATACCGAGTGGCAGACTCCCCTTCATTGCCCCAATGAGAATCAACCTCCTCAAGTCAGCAGTTTTCAAAACCAAATGCCGTCGCGGCGTTGCGCTTTTGGCGTTAGTGATCTCCATCTGGCTCGCGCTCACACCAGGGGCCGCACAATCAAGGAATCAGAAACGCATCACGTCTCTCCAAGTGGGAGAAATTAGCGAGGGTTCGCGGGTAACGGTTGTTTCTGACTCAGCTCTTAATGATTACGAAGCCTTCCGGAGAGGTGATCGATTCTATGTAAGAATTCCGCTTGCCGAATTCACCGCTGGACAGCCTCACTTTCGGGGAGATGGATTTGAGGACGTACAAGTCCAGAAGGTGGGAGACAGCGTCGTTGTCTCGTTCAAGTTGCAGCCCGGCGCGACTGCGCGCGTCGATCAACGCTCAAATCGGTTAGAGGTGATTTTCTCCGCGCCGAACAGCCTGGCGCGTGGTAACCGCACAAACGCCGAGTTTAATCGTGGGACATATATCCCAGCGGATGGAATCGTTCGGGTGAGAAACCCGCAAACTCTGCAGCACCGGGATCGTGCCGCAGCTGGTCCAATTCCGCCGGGTTCGCCCGGGTCGGCCCAGGCCACTCGTGAAAGAGTAGCTGCCGGAGAAGTAGTGGCCGCAAGGGTAAATGGCTCCCAAGAGCCGAATGGTGTGCGCGCGACTAATCCCCGCGAGCACTCGAACAAAAGAGCCGGCAATCCGGCCGTAAACACTAACACGTCCCAGTCTGGACTTTTATCAAGTGGGTCAAAGCGTGAAGCTTCTTCGAGCGTTTCTAAAACTGAACCGTCCTTGAGCCTCTCAAAGCCCGAACCTTCATCGACTGTGGTTCCGTTCCCCTCTCCAGGCCAGCCGGCACTAGCGACAAATACTCCTGCAGCAGCACAGGTCGTCTCCCAACCTGTTGTGAAGTCTCCCGGCCCGGGTGTCTCGCAAAACGGGAAGAGCTCGCGCGATATCGCCCGCCAATGGATTTCGGCGAACTGGCAAGTGTCATTGTTGAGTGCCCTGGTCCTGCTGGCCATCTTGGTAATACTTGGCGTGCTTCTGTTTAGCCGGCGCAAAAGTAGAGACAAGGCAACGGGTGCGGACACCCCTCTTGCGCAACCAAAGCACTCTCCTGATGTCGCACTGAATAGTCTGGCCGCTGCCGTTAGAGTCAACTCCCCAGCTTCCAGCAAAGCGCCGAGAGACTTTGTTGATGAACCCCCTGTTGTTCCCAAAGCGAGTGAAGTAGCTGCATCGGCTGTTCCAGTCGCTTCTGACCAAGGACGGCGAACAGACGAGATTCCAGCCGATGCGGAGCGTGGCAAGCGAAGTCCAAAACCTGAAATGGCGCGTTCGGCCGCAGCCGCGGCACCACGGCTTCAAGCATTGGTTCCAACCACTCCTTCAAAAGGTTCCGCCGCTAATGAAGACCAGGAGCGGGAGGTTTTCGAGCTATGAACGTTCAATCACTAATGCAGCGTTGTGCTGAGCTTGGGATCAAGTTGACGCTCAAGGCCGACGACAATGAACGTCTCCTGGTAGATGCGCCAAAGGGCACCTTGACAGCACCTCTGCGCGAAGCTCTCGCCGCGCACAAACCTGAATTGATTTCCATACTCAGAACCAGCGACCATGAGCCCAGCCTTACTCTCGTTCCAACCCCTGCTCAACCTTCAAAAGCTACCGAAAGTCGGGCTCCAGCTAGTACGTGGAATTCTCCGGAGGCGACACCCTTGATTTCAGAACCGCCCTTATCCCCTACCCACATTCCATTCAACCCGCCAGACGTCGAAGTCAAAAAGCTTCTTTCCGGAAGCCCGTATGATGAGAAGGTCATCGATCCCAAAGATCCAGCAGCGCGGCAAATTGTTGCAGCGCAGTTGCTCGCCGCCCTCGGGGGCCAACATCTCGATCAGCATGAGAATGCGCGCCGGGCATTCATTAACCACGGTTATTTCGATGAAGCGACAAAACAATTAAGAACTGGCGATTCTCCTGCTGAACGTGCTGCTGCGGCGCGCAAATTAGGCCTGGTGCGCAGTCCTATGGCCACTGCTCATCTCATAGCCTCTCTCCATGATAGCGCTCCAGAAGTTCGCAGAGCTTCGACCGAGTCACTGGGCCAACTTGGAGATCCGGCGGCGACCCCCTCACTCAACGAGCTGCTTTTGCGGGAAACAAGCCGGCAACTACCCGAAGCTGTAATTCGACACGCAATCAATTCGATAGCGGTGACTGAGGCGAAGAGCCCAGCCAAGCCGCAAAGGCCGTCGCTTGGGGTAGTTGCAAAGCCAGCGGCAACTGCAGACCCCAAATTGCAAGAGCCGGCGGCCCCGGCGAATCCGAAAAAGCAAAAGCATGAGATCTTTGCCGAATACCTGAGCTCCTTCGAGGAGCGTGAAGCTATCGGCAGTCCTGCCTCCGGCATACCCGACTCTAAGAATGACGTCGACAATACTTTGGACGCGACTGAAGAAAGGTTGCGGCGGGAGGAAGAAGCGTTAAGAAAAGCCGCAGAGGCGTTGGACCAGAAACGTCAGGAAGCAGACGCCGCGCGAAAAATAGCTGAAGACGAAGCTCGGATTAAGTTAGAGAAAGAAGCCCAGGCCAGGATGGAAGTGGAAACTCGCATCCGCGCTGAGCAAGAAGCACACAGACGGATGGTTGAAGAGGCCGCTCGCCAAAGGGCCGAAGAAGAGGCTCGGGTAAGAACTGAACAAGAGGCCCGAAGCCGAGCGGAAGAAGAAGCACGCCGTCGCGCTGAAGAAGAAGCGCAGTTTCGGTTAGAAGCTGAAACGCTCCGCAAGGCCGCCGAAGAACTTGCCCGGAAACGATCGGAAGCTGAGGTTGCGCGAAAGCTTGCCGAAGAGGAAACCATCCGCAAGGCAGCAGAGGATGCATTGCGGCGTGCAGAAGAAGAAGCTCGCGCACGTGCAGAAGAAGAAGTTCACCGGAAGGTGGAACAGGAAGTGCGGCTTCAAGTCGAAGAAGAAATTCGTCGGCGCGTCGAAGCTCAGGCCCGCGCTACCGAAGAATCTCGTCTGAGGGCTGCAGTTGAAGCGCGCCTTCGGGCTGAAGAGGAAGCAAAGCATCGAGAGGAAGAAGAACTACGTGCGCTCGTTGCGGAAGAGTCCCGTCGGGCAGCTGAGGATGCGCGCGTGCGTCGAGAGGCCGAAGATCGACATCGCCTTGAGGGAGCACGGCTGCTTGCAGACCAGGACACCCTGATGCAGGTTGCAGCAGAGCTGTCGCGTCGTCGTTCGGAATTGGAAGAAGCTCGACACAAGGCTGAAGAAGAAGCGCGACTACTCGTCGACGCCCAGGAACGTGCTAAGGCCGATGAAGAATCCCGCCGCCAGATTGAAGCTGAACGCCATCGAAGTGAACTTGAGCGAAAACGCCAGGCTGATGAAGCACTGCTGGCAGAGTCGCTGCGCCGTGCTGCCGAAGAACAGCAACTAGCTGAAGAGCAGGCGCGAATGCAGGCTGAACAGCAGGAGCGTTACCTTGGTGAGCTCGACTCCGTAAAGCGAAGATTGGAAGAAGAAGCAAAACGAAGGTCTGACCAAGAGCAGCATATCAAGGCCGAGATTCTCGCACTTAATAAAGCTGAAGAAGAGCAGCGCCTGCGTATTGAGGTTGAGATTCAGCGTCGCACCGAAGCGGTAGCGCGTTTGAAAGAGCAAGAGGCCAGGGTCGAGCAAGAGGCGTTGAGGACTGCCGAAGAAATTCGTTTAAAAGCTGAAGCACAAACTCGTCGTCGCACAGAAGTTGCAGCGCAGTTAAAAGAAGAGGAAGCCAGACTCCAGGCTGAACAGGCAGCCCATGCTAAAGCAGAGGAAGAAGCACGTCGTTTGGCTGAAGAAACTCGGCTAAGAGCTGAAGCCGAGGCAAGTCGGCGGGCCAAAGCCGAAACTCACTTCAAAGAGGAAGAAGCAAGACTTCAGGCAGAAAAGGAAGCCCGCCTTAAAGCGGAAGAGGAAGCTCACCGGTTCGCTGAAGAGACTCGATTAAAGACTGAAGCTGAGGCCAGGGGTCGTGCTTTAGCAGAAGCCCGCCTGAAAGAAGAAGAAGCCCGACTGCAAGCCGAACAACAGGCCCGGCTTAAAGCGGAAGAGGAAGTCCGTCAGTTCGCTGAAGAAACTCGATTAAAGGCTGAAGCAGAGACCCGCCGTCGTGTCCTGGCAGAAGCTCGACTAAAAGAGGAAGCAGCCCGACTGCAAGTCCAACAGGAAGCCCGCCTCAAGGCGGAAGAAGAAGCGAATCGGCTGGTGGAAGAGACCCGTCGAATAGCCGATGAGACACGTTTGCGAGCTGATGAACAGGCGCGCCGACGCGCGGAAGTTCAAGCGCAATTGAAGGAAGAGCAAGATCGGCTTCACGCCGAACAACAGTCCCGGCTCAAAGTAGAAGCGGAAGCACAGCTTGTTGCCGAAGAAATTCTGAGAAAGGCTGAAGAGGAAGCGCGTTTTCGCGTCGAAGCTGAGGCACGTCTTCAAGAAGAGGGGGCCCGGATACAAGCGGAAGCGGAAGCAAAACGGCTTGCCGGCGAAATTCGCGCAAAGGCTGAAGAAGAAGCGCGCCTGCAAGAAGAGCAGATTGGTTTGCAATCGATCCCTGAGGCCTACTCGCAGGACGAGCCACTTGACCTTGAAGATATAGCGGCGGCGCCTGCGGAAATCCCATGGGCCGGCAGTGAGTTCGACGAGCACACTTTCGACCCGGACGAGCACATCTTCGATACTCTGGATCTTGGTGAACATGCGGAAGGTTCAGTTGAGAATGCTGCGGTTGCGAGTTCGCCGGATACGGGCGCGCTAAAAGGGCCCGAAGTTATGTCCGCGGAAAAAGGAATCACTTCAGTAGAAGATGACGCGGGTATTCCTTCAGACCTTTTGAAACGCCTTAGCAGCACCGAAGCGAGTGAACGGATTGCGGCGTTGCACGAGGTCGTCCAAGTTGGGGAGAGGATGCTTTTCGCTCCATCAGCAATGCCTTTGATGATCCAGCAATTGAGGTTCGCAATGGGGCTGCCCGCGCTCTTTTCGATCTAAGCCCGGATCGCGCGGCGACCTTTACTCGCGTGCTGCGCGAAGGATCGACTGAGCGCCGTCGCAAGATCGGTCAGGCATTAGCGACTTCAGGACTGGCTGCAGAGGCGGTGG
>WNGI01001767.1_pt2 | contig 11373 bp, 8 predicted proteins | sample 5400621 | NCBI WGS metagenome assembly WNGI01 (sample SAMN13153374, study PRJNA577476) | soil metagenome | isolation source: 20 cm soil or saprolite under Garry oak tree replicate 1 | place: USA:California | collected 2016-06-15
CTGAAGTCGCTTGATTGTTTTTATTTATTACCTTTATCCTCAAGATATGTCAATGGTACCGTTCTCTATCAGAGAAGCAGCGATATATGCTATACTAGCGCGGTATAAGCTGTTGAGGAAGAGGCCATAGACGATATGCACAGTGTAGACGGTATGGTATCTCTATGAGTGGAGAAATGAGATGGTGGACAATACAACAGGGCAAGCCAGGTATCCAGGGAATGATGCCAGGCCAGCGGCGTTCCAGTCGCCAGCGATCCCTGCGAATTCTGTCAGAGCAAGGACACATACAGCGACAGGAGTGCGGGCATGAATATTACGACAGGCGGACCTCACATTCTTCTTTTTGAACGAGACCAGCAATTTGTTGCATTGCTTACCAGTGAGCTGCAGCTTGCAGGCTATGAATGTCACGCTGCCCGCACGGCGGTAGAGGTTTTCGACGCAATCGCACGCTACCCTGTACGGCTGGTGCTGGTAAACCTGGCACAGGCTGCGGCAGCACGTCGTGAATTCTGGGTTGCCCTGGATACGCAACGACGAGGTCGTGGCGTCCAGGTATTAACATTCCACTGCACCAATCTCGCCGGCTATGGTCCATCAAGTGATGATCCCGACGAGCGTTCAAATGCTGTCGTGGCCGACATGGAAGTGGATGGGATGCTGGGCATCATGAATATGGTTAACGCCATACGTTCTCGCATCGCGATTTCCAACACCAGCACCGTATCCCGGTTGCCAGTAAATGCCAATCCATCGTCTTCCCTTGTTGGACAGAGCACTGTACCGATACCATCGGTATCGCCAGCGAACCCCAACCAGGCCTCCAATGGCTCATCTTTTGCCGGAGCACCTGGTGCACCCCCTACATCGACATCACAACCGGCAAAACCAGCTGCGTCACAACCGGCAACACCTTCTGCGCAGGCCGAGCTTTCACGTACTATGCTGCCAGGCCATACAGATAAAATACGCGCCGTCATCTATCCAAACCAGCGTTCATGGAGCACCATACGCGACAATAATACAACAGACATGCCAATTGGCCCAAACAGGGAGCAACAGCCATTCCAGGAAACCGGCTGGTCAACGCGCGGCTCACAAAACGCCGGTATAACGACCAATGCAGTATATTCAGCACCGGCGGCCGATGTTCCCGTGAACAGGCAAGCGCAAGGACTGGCCGCGCAAACCAGGGAAGAGGCTGCATACCCAGATGAATCGAGCCTGGCACAATTATCTCGAATGGTGCAGGAGCAGCAATCACCGGCACAGGAACCAGGCCCTGAGCAAGTAAGTCGCTTCCAGGAAGATGCCATGCTGCAGCGACGTGTACGCCCAGCAGATTCACCACCTATCAGTACAATGAACCTGCGAGCATCACCAATCCAGGATCTGCCAATCGACCGTATCCCTGGCCCTGGAGGACAGGGCGACATGTCTTTCTACGCTGGTGGGCGGCGTAACGATGAATCTAGCCCCCACAATCACGCCCGGCCATCAGTTTCTCCTCCACTGATGTCGATAGCAACGCCTGTTTCACCTACTCAAGCGCAGAACGTACACCAGACAATGGTGAATCCGCCGGAAGTTCCAATGTCGACGCCACAACAGGAGGCGGCTGCCAGTCAAAATAGGAGCGACGAAAGATACAATAATACTCAATTGACTGTGCGAGAGCTATCACCTGAACCATTGATCGAGGAAAAGAGCAGGGAAAAGCAGAGATCTATAAAAGACGAGCGGGACTTTGAGAGGAATGAGACCAGGTCAGTAGGACAGGCGCAAGCGCAGACACATGTATTCGAGGTTGAAGATGATATGGTATTTTCGGAGTCGCAGCCAGGAGTGCCTGATAATGCGCTTCTGCTAGATATTGTACAGAGCCTGCCACCGATGTCCTCGCCGCTACCGCAACCACAGGTGCAGGTACACACTGGACGCGCCACGCGTTCGCTGGGGAGTGTTCTGCTCGAAGGTCACCTGGTGCCACAGAACCGTTTGGAGGTCGCGCAGAATATCCAACGTATGCTGCGCGGGGTAGATATGAATTACCAGTTGGGGGAGATTCTGCTGATGTTTAAGCTGCTCACACCTGATCAGTTATTGGCGGCCTCGCTAGTAAGTTATGGGCTGATCACTACGGCTCAGATCAGTGCCCTTGGGCGTATCCGGCAGGAGTTGCACGCCATCGGGCTAGAGTACGACCTGGAGAATCTGTTGATTCTGTTCCGTATTCTGACATCTGAGCAGCTGCGCGAGGTGCGATCAAACTGGGCGTAAGGGAGCCGCCTCCAGAGGGCGACTGCAAGGGTCGCCCAGGGAGGGTTTGATGCAGTTTATACTACCAAATCCTTTTCTTGAACACGTTCCATCTGAGCACCGAGCTCGCGAAGTTTCACATCCAGGTTTTCGTAGCCCCGCTCGATGTGTTCGATACCGTACACCTCTGACAGGCCATCGGCACAGAGAGCAGCCAAAATATAGGAACAACCGGCGCGAATATCAGGGATATCCAGTTGCGTCGCCTCGAGCTGTGTAGGTCCACGGACAACACAACTATGGACGTACTGCTGTTCGCGAAAACGGCATTGAATCTCTCCAAGACACTTCGTGTACAGTCCAATATGGGCACCCATCTCTTGCAGGGCTTGCGTGTAGCCAAAACGATCCTCGTAGATTGTCTCGTGAACAACCGACATGCCATTCGCTTGCGTCAAGCAATTGCCGAGGGAGGTGGACCATCGCCAAGGAAACGAATGCCTTCGTCGTCAACTTCAAAGCGCAGCTGCATCTTTAAGAGCGTATTGAGGAAGGTCAGCAGCGTCTCCTGTTGGGCGCCACGCAAGTAGACATCACCCTTTGTGAGATAAGCCGCGATTGCCAGAGAAACTGCTTCGTTGCGATCACTCAAGAGCTTGTGACTGGCAGCATGCAAGCGCTCTACGCCCTCGATGACGATACGCCGGTCGACCTTGATTTCGATGATGGCGCCCATTTTTTGCAGGAACATGATCAGATCCATAATTTCTGGCTCGAGGGCCGCATTCTGGATGACGGTGACACCTTTTGCCAGTGAGGCGCTGATGAGAAAGTTCTCGGTCGCCATCACGCTCGGGAAAGGCAGGACGATGGTAGTGCCCTGGAGACCCCTGGGCGCACTGAAAAGGTAGCGACCGTGTCGTTCAACTATTTCCGCACCCATTTGACGCAGGCCATTGATATGAAAGTCCAGGGGTCGCGAGCCGATGCGGTCCCCTCCAGGCATGGGTATATCGGCCTCTCCACAGCGATGGAGCAGCGGCCCCACAGTGAGAATCGCCATGCGATTCAAGCCGCCAACTTTTGTTTCAACGAACGTATTTTTGATAGAAGGCGTGGAGATAGAAAGGGTATGGTCAAATAATGTTAGATCGGATCCCAGGGCGCGGCAGAGGGACATGGTTAACTCTAAGTCACCTATCAATGGAACATTACGGAGGGTGCAGGGGTGATTAGTTAGCAGGGAGGCTATCATCAATTTTGTAACGGCATTTTTGGCACCGCTGATTTGTACTTCTCCATACAGTGGAGTGCCACCTCTAATGAGATAACGGGGGATATTGTTGTTTTCAATATTCATGCTAGTTGTTTTTCCTTAGTCTATATATCCTATTATTCAGGGTGGTTTCTATCTATCCGTCGCCCCTACGAAATAGACGATTCAGTACCAAGAACCTGCTGGTAAATGACTCCTTATCCCCCAAAAGGACTATGTTCGTGCGCTTTATGTTAGTAGGTTTGAGATATATGCATGCCGGATTTTTTAAGTGCTATGAGAGTTTCCTGGAGCTTCCCATAACCAACGGATGGCCTTGTAGCGGGGAGGCGGGGGAGTTACATGGTGTATTTGATGATGGGAGGTTTTCCGCCTGCGGATTTGCGGTGCACCGAGAGGACCCTCGGTCTCTCCCTGTTCAATAGCATCGAGCAGGTCTAGAAACTGATTGACGCTCTGTGCCACGCCTTCCACCATAAGATAACCCGTTGGTTTTACCGCATCTCCAACCAGATAGAGCCCCTGTACCGCTGTAATTGGAGCTACATCGTCTCCCTGCGTTACCCGATTGACAGGCCATTCACCTCGATAGGCGCTCATAGTGAGAACACGACTATGTTTCTCAAAAGTTTCGCCAAACATCATACGAAGATCGGCTAAAGCCAGCGCTTTTTCCTCTTCGATGTTTTCGCTCTGCATCACCTGGTGGCTGATCAAAAGGTGTTTTCCAGGGGGCGCAAGCCGCGGGTCACAGTTTGTCGGTTGCACCATACCGGCGATTCGCCTGGTGTCCAGGCAATACATAATACCTTTATGGGGTATCAATGAGACGTCACTGAGGATGTGTACCTTGAGCCCCTGGGCCACAGCAAGGGGTACTTCCTTTTCGCTGCGCGTGCCATTGGGGATCGTTCCCAACATGTCAACAAGGGATCTCTCCTCGTGATGTTTGAGAACCTGGGCCTGTGTTAACTGCCGGTTGTTTAATAAAGCATTGGTCGCACGCGGACCAATATCACTGACCACCAGCGGTGCATTGATCATCGTCTCCTCCCCGTTCGCCTTGTCGCGAGTGCGCACGCCGGAGACGTGGCCGTCTGTACTGAGAATCTCCATGACTTCGTTGCGCAAACGCAGTTCCGTCCCTTGCTCAAGGAGGCGCCTCTCTAATTCGGTCGTCAACGCGGCACAACCGCCCTCAACAATACCTGGAGCGCCGTAACGCAGCATATTTTTGGTGGTTTGGATGGCTTCCGCGACGGTTACCTGGCTCAGTTCAAGACTGAGGGCAAACCGCGTGATACGTTCGAAGAAGGCGGTCAATTCCCTGTTACGCTTGACGTCAATGTGACGTGCCAGCCAGGCATCAAAGGGGAGGTTACGCTCGGCCTGTGGAAGACGGCGAAAGAACATCAGGTATCCTATGCGGGTGAACAAGAAGGACTGGCGCAGTCCGAGGAATCTGAACGTACCCAATAGCCCTCGCGAGCGGTATTGTTTACCATGGACGTAAAAGGAGGCAAAGACATCGGCATCAAAAAAGTGATGTGGAATGCGCAGACGGCGCAACATTCCGGCCAATACTCCGCTACTGCCAAAGGGCACCATATGTACTGCACCTGAACTGATCTGTACCCCTTGATAGGTTTTGGCGGTGAAGCGCCCACCACAATGCGGCAATCGCTCCAAAACTACTACCCGTTTACCCCGTTGTAACAACTGCGCAGCGCTTAATAAGCCGCCCAGTCCAGCGCCGATTACTATGGCGTCGTATGTTTGTTCTCGCATGAACCTATCTCGTTTGAAGTCTCACGAAAGAAGTGGACAAAGCATCTACAAGGGTTACCACCAGGGATATGTCAATCGAGCTGACATAGTAGTAGTAGTAGTATCCCCTGCAGGCACGCTGTCCACCTCTCGTGTATGCACGTTACAGCTCGCCAGGTAAGCTATTTACCTGTCCTCTCCTATCAGACTGCGCAAAAGGCTATTGCATTCAGCCAGAGTGTTGAGAACATTCTGATGGAGTTGGAAGACTTTATTCAGTTCACGCGCCTTACGCGCAAGTTTCGTCACGTACTCAATGTCACGTGGGTTATTTTGAACGTCTTCCATAAGTTGGATCAACTCAGCCCAGGAGAGAGCTTCGCGGCTACGAGCCACATCAGCGATGGTGTTATCCATACGATCAGAGACGCGGCGCACTCCCGAACGAAGCTGGTTGGTTGCCTGAGCTACTTCGGCCTCGTGGTTTCGTACAGCTTCCTGTGTTGCATTCAACTGCTCCTGTAACGACATGACCTGTCCATCAAGCGTTGAGAGGGCCGCCATCAAAGGAGCGATATCCGGAAGTGTGGGCTGAGGGATACTGGTGAGACTCTTAAACGACACACCCATATCATGCGCTGCTGACGATGGACTGGATGCAGGCGACGCATCAGAAGCAGCGTAGCTTGTCGTGCCTGATTCAAAAGCAGGTGACGCGGATACATATGCAGGTGCAAGAGACGGAGTCGATGCCTCTTCTGAAGGTGGCGCATAAGGCGCTGAAGCCTCAGCGACGGCAGGCTGTACAGCCTCGGAAGTACCATTTCCCATGGATTTTGTGCTAAAGTCGTCGCCAGCACCAGACGTCATACTATCATCCTCCTGTGTACGATAGGTCATCTCCTGGTCGGGGTTGTATTGTACGGCAATGGTCGGCATGTCTGAGACATTGTCAGGCTCTGTAGAAGAGGGGGAACCAAAGCCGCGAAAAACTAACTCGTGCTCTCCGATTCCTATATGGTCGCCATCCTGAAGTTCATGAGATGCCATCTCCTCAAGTTGCTGCCCGTTGACAAAAGTACCATTGGCGCTCCGCTCGTCATGCAGGATATATTTTCCATTTTCAAAGCTTACCGTGGCATGGCGGCGCGAAGTAAGTTTGTCTTTGGAGAGCAAAATATCGCTGTTTGGTGCGCGACCAATAGAAATTTCAGGTTTTTCGAGCACATATTCCTGGAGAACATCGCCATTATCAGCATGCAAGATAAACCTCGCGGGGCGTTCAATAGTTGCCGACGCTGTGGATGTCGCCTGACCAACGCTGTGCGAAGCAGGCGATCCTAAAGAAGTTGGCGGTTCCGCGCTACTGCTTGCCATAGTAGGGGCAGCGGAATCGGACCAGTTCGTCCCAGAGGTCACCTGGGGAGAATCCTGATCTTGCTTTGACGAGGCCCAACCGTCCTGGGCCGGAAGTGTGGATTCGCCTACGTTAGGCTGGGCCTGCTGTTGAGAAGAGGGAGTTGCTGGAAGCAGGCGATTGCCACAATTCAAGCAAAAATTGTCCCCAGGCCGAGTCTCGGCTCCACAGTAGGGGCATGTACTACCCATCATAATAGTTCCTCCCTGTCAAGGTACGTCACCTTGCGTGAACGTACTAACGAAAAGACTGTTGCCATTATATCAGAAGAATGCAAAAAGAGTCGAATCTCTTCTATGCAGCAGGTACCCAATTTATACCAGGCTGCAATGCATCAAAAAATTGCTTTAAGGAAGTTTCATTCCCTCGTAACGAAAAAACGACATTTGTATTGTCTTTAGCGCCCGTACAGATCAGGATTGGTGCCTGTGTGGGGCTGGGCTTTACGCCTGGAGTTACAGGATTTTGTGGCGCCGTACCATTGGGGGAGGATGTGCACTGGAAATCACGACTGTTTGAACGCAGTGGTGCCTCTGAAAAGCTCAACGGGCTGCCATCGGGAAGCAGGTACCCAATAATAATGTTGCCCCCAAAGGTGGGATCGTGTACGGTCCCCGATGCGCTCACCAGGCACGTTTTCGCGGGCAGTGTTTTTGGTAAAAAGACAGAAAAACCGAGATTGGGCTCGACCTGAGACCAATCGGTGATGGTGGTTGGCGGTCCCGACGTCGAAGGAGTGGGACTGGCGGTAGATGTAGCGTTCGGCGTACCTCCCGTTGTGGCAGTCGCCGAAGCAATCGCGGTGGCAGTCGCAGTACTTGCGGTAGAAGCCACTGTCACCGGAGCATGGAGATCACGGAAAACGATGAATGGTTTATTACACCAATGCAGGTCTGTCAGGGCTACTAGTGACGGTTTAGGTTTCGGCGTTGGTGTCGTGCTTCCACCACCACCACTGAAATTCAATCCTGAACAGGAGAGCAGGAAAAAACTAAACAACAGCAGGCATGCTGACACCAGTAACCGTGCAAATCGCCAACGCGCTACGAACGATAAAGATTGAGGCAAAAACATAAAGAACTCCTTAACAACCCAACGCACGCCCATTTCAAGGCAACGTAAATGATAGAGTCAGAGAGATTGTGAGATTGTGCATTTCTCTGCATTACCTTTGGCCTAGTATACAGTAATTGAGACAGAAAAATAATGAGAAAGTTCTCAAATTGGTACTAAAAGAGGGCTTAAAATGAGCCAGAAGTCCATCTCTTCTGGCTCATTCTCGATAAGTGACGCGGGGAATGTGAGGAATAGACGCAACTTTTCAATGTACCTCAAACGTTAGTGGCAGTGGAATTGCTCAGGGTCGATCAGAGCGCACGACTTCGATGGTGCATTGGGCAATGAGAGCTCCAATGGCTCCCGCAGCAGCAAGCCAGGGGGCAATCAATGTACCGATGACTCCAACCGTCAGTGGCAATTCAACGATGGTGTGATCTCCTTGCCGGATGATGATGCGGCGCACATTGCCCTCGTGAATCAGTTCCTTCACTCTGTCGGCCAGATCGGTCCCTTGCACATGTATCTCTTCTCGGTATTCTGGCCCTTGATTGGGATTCGGATTAGATTGGGTCATGCTTGTTCTCTCTTCCTTTCTGATCTGAAATCTCGCGTGACGACGATATGGAATTGGAAGCATCCAATGTGTTCGGCCATATAGAGTATACACTAGACTGAGGCTAAAGGATACTCTCTTTAGCAAAATCATCTCCTAAATCTGGCACTAAAAAAGATTGGAATAGGACTAAAATAAGGGTTTACAGCAGTTAGTTTTAATGCTACCATTGTCTTCTGCCACAAAAAATATTTGTATGCAAGAGCTTTTTTCTGTCCTGGTGACCACTATACTAGAACAAATAAACTATATAAATTTGCTATCCGATACAGGAATAATTCCGAAGAGGTAGTGCGCGTGAATGCGAAACAGATCTGGCAAACGGCATTAGAGCGATTGCAAACTAGAGTTCAGCCAGCAGTTTTTACAACCTGGTTTCAGGGTACATACGCGCATTCTTTTCAGAGCGGCATTTTTGTGGTGCACGTGCCCACAACTTTTGCCAAGGCACACCTGGAGGGACGCTTCGCCGATATGACCCGCTCGATCCTCTCGGAAATTACTGGAGGCCCGGTAGAGGTGCAATTCGTAGTGGCAAAAGAGAGACCATCCCCTCAAGATAGTGAGATGCGACCAACGCAAACTCCGACAGGGAAAAGGCCATATCGCCTGCCCAAAAATCGCCCCATCAAGTTGAAGCAGGATAAATATAGTTCGATCATCAGCGGGTTCGAAGAAACAGTGATTTCACCCGTTGTGATGAACTCTACCGCGCCAACCACAAACCGCCCAACAGTGCATCGCAGTGCCGACAATCTTGACCTGGACTCGGAGAATTTTCAGGAATATGTTGAAAGGCCAGAACAGCAACAAAACGGAACTGGAGCTGGAGCGATGTCGCGGAACGGGGAAGGACTGTTAGTGCCGCGCTATACCTTCGACGCTTTTATCGTCGGCAAATCCAATCAACTGGCTCACGCGGCTTCGCTGGCAGTGGCAGAAAATCCAGGGCATATCTACAACCCGCTTTTCTTCTATGGAGGTGTCGGTCTTGGCAAAACGCACCTGCTGCACGCGGTTGGTCACAAGGGTGAGGCGGCCGGACTGAACGTGTTGTATGTGACCTCAGAAAAATTCACGAACGAGATCATCAACGCGATTCGCTCACAAAAAACAGCCGAGTTTCGCACAAAGTACCGCCAGATTGATATTCTGCTCGTGGATGATATCCAGTTTATTGCCGGGAAAGAAGCCACAGAAGAGGAGTTTTTCCACACGTTCAATACGCTCCACAATGCCAACAAGCAGATCGTTGTTACCAGCGACCGGCCGCCCAAAGCCATTCACAGCCTGCAAGACCGTCTGCGTTCGCGTTTCGAGTGGGGGCTGCTGGCAGATGTTCAGCCGCCAGAGTACGAGCATCGCCTGGCGATATTGCGCTCGAAAGCTGAATTGATGCGGTTCGCTATTCCGGCGTCGGTCATCGAGTATATTGCGCGCCCCGAATGTAGCAGCGTGCGAGAGCTTGAAGGTTCGCTTAACCGCGTCATTGCCTACGCCACGCTGCACGATCAACCACTTTCAGTCAGCGTGGCTGTCAGGGCGCTCGAGCACCTGTATACAACAAGCAAGCAAGTCTTTATTTTGACGATCGAAGAGATCGTTGAAGGGGTCTGTCGTTACTACAATGTCGATCCGGAACGCCTACGAGGGAAACAGCGTGATCGCGAAATTGCCTGGCCGCGCCAGGTTGCGATGTATGTGATGCGTGAGGAGACAAGCGCCTCGTTGTTGCAGATCGGTAACGCGCTTGGCGGTCGTGACCATACGACTATCATTCATGGCTGGGAGAAAGTCCAGGCCGAGATGCAGAATAATGACCAGACCCGGCGTGAGGTTGCGCGGCTACTGGAGATGATCAGACAGGGGTAGCAGGGTATCATGCGTAAGTGTGGACGAGGGTATCCCCCACAAGCGAACCAGGACGACCGTCCTAGTAGGGAGGCTAATAGACTTCTCCTCTTCAGAAGTAGCTTCCAGGTAGGTTGCCAATGCGTCAAATTGTGTTTCCCAAAACTGCCGGTATTGATTCGCGCATTGCATTGCTGTGAACTTTGATATAATAGATTGAGAAATAACTCTTAAGTCACTTTCAGGAGCTTTTTTTCATGCAACGACAGCAACAACAATTTTCCGACTTTGACCTGCTGGCAGTTTTCAGCGATGAAGCGAAGGCGGCGGCGGCGGAGACGAAACTGCGTAAAGAGGGGTTCAGCGAAGAGGAAGTCTTCCGACTGGCTTCAGATGCGATAGCCAGTGGGCAGTTCCGCGAACACGGCCCCAACAGGGAGCGCAGTTCAGTGTTCTTACAGACGACGCGTTCGGCTCCCAATCCTGTCACCGTCGTCCTGCTGGCGGTCGTCTGCGGTCTCGTCCTGGGCGCACTGATGCTGGCGGCACATTTCGCCTTTCCTCCTATACCGGAGCTTACAGGCGTAGTGGCAGGAGTGATAGTCGGCATCATTCTTGGTGCAACAATAGGGCTGCTACGACGCGGCCGGGTGCGTGGGGCAATTGGACAGGATTTGACAAAGGCCAATACAAGCAGTAAACAACCTGGACAGGAAGAGAAGACGGTGGTAGCGGTGCGCATACCTGATGCTGAGGATATTTCACGTAAGTCGCGCGCACGCGCAATTCTGCTGACGAATGGGGGAAAGCTCGATAGAAGCGTGGAAGAGAGTGAATCTTCAGAGCCCGCCACAGGTTGACCGCAAGGGTCAACCCTACTATACACGAAACGGCGCATCGGACCGTGTATAGTAGGGTTGACCCTTGCGGTCAACCTGTCCAGGCCAATGCCGCTGCGTTGTACTCGTGGTCTCATCCGCCTCCAAAGACCTACATTGCCTCAACCTCGTTCTGTATGCTGGTGTATAGGCGATAATATCTTTCTTGTAGTGCAAGCAACTCTTCGTGCGTACCCTGCTCGATCACTCGCCCTTGCTCTAGAACCAGAATCGTATCCGCATTTTGAAT
>WNGI01014262.1_pt1 | contig 11372 bp, 5 predicted proteins | sample 5400621 | NCBI WGS metagenome assembly WNGI01 (sample SAMN13153374, study PRJNA577476) | soil metagenome | isolation source: 20 cm soil or saprolite under Garry oak tree replicate 1 | place: USA:California | collected 2016-06-15
AAATTAACGTTGCTGAGCTCAAACAGACCGAGGGGACCCGTATCAGTGGACGCCCCACCGCCGTAGTCCATCACGCGCGGCTTCTTTTCCTCGACATCGATCAGCACATCACGTCGTTTGAAACCCGACGCCGTTTCTCCAGCAGCTTCCGTGCGAATAATCACCTGCCGGTAAGCGTCGGTCAGATAGAGCTCTCGCTCACTATCGGCTATTCGATCCGAGCGCAACACGTCGCCCTCGGCAATGGGAATAACACGCAGGATCGCGTCGCGCTTGGTCCGTTGCGTGTTAGCGCTGCCCGTTACTCCGTTAACAACGATCCGGTTGATGTAGACTTTATCGCCTTCGTTGGTGATCGAATAGATGAGCCTAACCTGCTCCTCTTCGCCTTTCCTTGGCAACTCAACAATTGAAAACTCCATCTGCGCGCTTACATAACCTTCACGCGCATAAAGGGCGAGCATGCGCTCGCCATCCGCCCTGGCCTGAGAGCGCGAGTAGGGAGCGCCGATAACAGTTTTCAACTCGTCGCGTAGTCGCTGGTCGGTGTAAATCTTATTGCCGCGAACCTCCGTGCCCGCGATACGCGTTAGCGGTCCTTCATTTACCTGAAAAGTAATGATCAAACTCTCACCGTTGATCGACACGCCCTGCAGGACATCGACTTTAACGCGACGGTAGCCGATGTCTCGCATATACGCTTCGATCGTGCGCCGGTCCTGTTCCAAAAGCGTAAGGCTGGTGTAGCCCCGGCCATAACCGAAGAACGGGATCAACCCCAACGCGCTCGCCTTCTGGGTTTTCAGATCAGCGGCAACATCATCGTATGTAAGTTTATTTGTGCCGGTGATACGAATATCAGTGAGCTTGAAACGGCGGCCGCGTTCGATGTCATATCGTATTTCGACCGTGTGTCCACTCAGGTTCTCCGGATTCAAAGTTTCACAGGTTGTGGCGGTTCCGTTCTCGCCTAACTGCGGCGTTGGCGGCGTGACCGTGCAGACGGGCGTGACTTCCGCAAAGAAATAGCCCTGCTCCTGCAACTTGTTGCGCAGCCGCCGGGAGCCCTCGATGATTGCCGACTGGTCGATGTTGCCTTCACGCTTCACCGGTAAGAGGTCGCGGGCAGTTTTGTCACTCATCGGATAATCCGGAACCGTGACACTAACCCTGGGTCCGACACTGCCACTGAGCTTGATCGTGATCGAGTTTCGCTCGGCGTCACGTTCCACTCTGGGTTCATCGAGTAATGGAGAAAGGTATCCCTGGTCGATGAGGGCCTGGCGGATTATCTTCATATCCGACCCGAGTGCCTCACGCGTAAAAGGCGCACTCGGTTGAAGCGTTAACAATGATTTAACGGCTGCCGGATCAAATCCAGTGATATTGATATTGAACAACTCGACCCGCGCTTGGTCGCCCGGGACTATGCGGTAAGTTACGGTAGCTCGCGTTCCGCTTGGGTCCAGCTGTTCAATAGGCTCAACCACGGCGTTGAAGTAGCCGCGATCCCGCAAATAAACCTGAAGCTCATCAGCGTTGCGAAGAACTGTCTGCCTGGAGAAACGCGTGCCCGGCTGGCTCAGGTTTACACGCGCACGCAGCTCATCTTCGGAAATCGGTGTGCCCGTAGCTGGAGTCAGTTGAAACTTAACGTCGCCTATCTGCACCTGGCGTTGGATCACAAAGCGCAGACGAATAGGCCCTCGCGCTGAGCCATTCGCTGCTGAACCCGTGTCAAACACCTCCACTCGCGCATTAGCTACTCTTTCGGAATCGAACAAGGCTTGCAGTGAATCGCGGACGGCAACTGCCGAGAATTGCGTGTTAGGCAGGACTCTAATAATGGAAAGGAACTCCGCTTCAGCCGCGGGATCGGCCGGCGAACCTTCAAACGTAATTTCAACGGCGCTGATTAACCGTCCTTCATATTCCGCGAATGTTGAACCTGCTCGCGCAATCCCCACGGCGAGAAGCATTGTGGCGGAAAGAAAGATCGCTGAGAGAAGCCGTGGCACCATAATCTTTGCGATTCTTTGCGAGTCCTTTGCGCCCCTTGTGGTCAGATCGAGACGGCGCACCACGCAAACCGCAAGGGACGCAAAGATCGTCGCAAAACCGCGCAAAGCTCCCATCGCCTCAAAACCGTCTTCTGAAACGTATCTCAAAATTGAAATTATTGTTGCGCGCAGTCAACCGCCGCGTCGATGCCTGTTCATACTGCGCGATGAAAAACAGCCGGTCAGAAACCTTGTACTCGATGGCCAGGATTTGGTTAGGGTCCGATGTGACGTTGGTCGAGTAAGTAACCGACAGGTCTTTGTTGATTCGCTTGCCCACCGTCAAACGCGCCGCCGGCGTCGAGCCGCTGCCGCCGATAACGGGATTGATCTCAAACCGGCTCAATCCGAAAAGCTTGCTGGTCGCGCGTTGCGCCGGCGCATTGATGAGTGCATCGGTCAAGAGACTCGTTGCGGTACCTAAACCAGACTGAGAAAGTATCGACGAGCTCGTGTCTCCCGTCGCCAGCTGACCGGTAGTAATCAAGGAAACCACATCAGCCTGCGGCAATGCTGGCTCAGAACTGATGATGGCCTGAGGCTGGGAAAGCGGGCCGGTTAGACCAACGGTGACGCGATAACCGCGAATCTGCGTTTCACCCTGAATGTTTATGATTGGATCGGCCTGTCTCTGCGGTGGCAAATCCATCAAAGCACGCGTTATCTCGTAGCGATCATTGCGGAAATTCAGCGTGCCGCTGGTCGCAGTGATCCGTCCGGAGATCACCGGATCTTTCACCGGACCATTTACCACCAATGAAACCGATCCCACCAAATCGGCGAGATTATTTCTGACGACGAGTGCGTTTCGTCCTTCAACTCGCAAATCGCTAAACAACGCCGCGCGCGCCAACTCAATCTCGCCACCCTCTTCGATCGATTCCTCTGCCCTGAAATTGATGAGATCCGCGAGTTCAATGTCTTCGGTGTATTCGCTGCGCCGTACATTAACCACCCCACCAATTAGTTGCTCGCGCGCAGTGCCTTTGATTTCGAGATCAAGGTTGGCCGTCGTGCGGAAGTTTTCGGGATAGGGCACTGTGACATTGTCGCCGTTAATGTTGAATAGGAAGCGAGAGAGCGTGAAGCCTTCGAGCAACGCACCGCCGGTAACCGAAACATGGCCGCCGCCCATCGTGCCGGTGAGGGAGTCAATTTGGGCCTGGTTGGATGTGAACCTGACCAATGACTTTACGTTTGTCACAGTCCAGCGTTCGTTCCCAATCAGCAAAGAGATCGAGCCTCCCGCGACCGAAGCAGTGCCGTTAAGTCGCGGCCGTTCGTACGTTCCCGTCACTCGGACCGCGACCTCGGCGGTGCCTGACAAAAACGCGTCGGGACTCAGTCCGTTCAAGACTCTCAGGTTAAGCTGGCCATCGGCAGTCATACTCTGACGACCCTCGGGGCCAACGGCAAGCGTGCCGCCCAGCACGATGTTTGTACCGGGACCGGTGAACTGGGTCTGCTCGAAGGTTATTTCGCTGGGCGAGAAGCGCACGACGAGCGGAGAGGTCGCGTTCAGTTGAACATCTTCAACTTTGAAACTCAGACTTGTGAAGTTTGCCGTTCCCTGCAAACCGGCGGCGGAAAAATATCCGTCCTCGTCCAGCAGATTGCCGCTTGCCTTGAGCGTGCCCGTTGCCAGTCCGGAAATCGTTACGTTGGTTTGCGGCAGCAGCATCTTCAACAGGCCGGTCAGGTCGGCATTATTGAGGGTGGTTTCGACGTTGGCTGCCAGCTTGTCACTGCCAAGGTTGACTTGCGCTGTAACTACTTGTGGGGTGGTACCAAACACGCCGGTTGTAAGCGAGATATTTAATTGTTTGTTCTCGGTTCTTCCAACCAGCGCGACGGTGCCCGCCGCACGTCCATTGATGATCACGTCTTTTCCCTGTCCGTCAAAAGTAATTTGATAGGCGGAGAAGTCCGACGCGTTGAAGTCGGCTGTGCCGGAGACAGTTGTAATGCCAGGCCGGTTGGTCAGCGCCAGGAGCCGGCTCAGTTGCACTCCCTCGGCGCGGCCCTCGAAATCGAACGCTTTGCTGGTTGTGTCATAGGTGCCGCTCCCCACAATGTGACCAGCAGTTAACCGCGCATCCACGCTTTCAACCGTCACCTTCGAGCCCGCAAATGTTGCGCGCGCGAGCATGCCCTCCAATGGTTCACCGCCCAGACGGCCCGGCCCGAAACGCAGTTCGGCGCTGCCAACCATGGCGTTTGGTATGCCGGTTACTTTTATCTGACCGGACGCATCAGCCTGTGTGTCAGCCAGCTGAGCCCGTGTAGATTTGTTAAGTGGCAGCGCCGCAATCAAGTTGCCGGCGTTCATCCGATCGAGTGTCGCCTCGAGGGTGATATTGTCCTTTCCGGTGCGCGGCGCATTGAGAGTAAACTGCATTCCGCCACCGTCCCTTTCGGTCAAACGTCCATCCACAATGCTCAGCTCGGCTTCCGTCATTTTCAGCGAGGCCGATAGGCTGCCAAGGTCGTTCCCATTAACTAACAGCGTGCCCAGCGAAACTCTCCCGTCGATATCCGGCGAACTCAGTTTTCCTCGCAACGTTCCGTTGAAGGCCAACTGCCCCGCGAGGTCAATACCGTAGGTCCGCATCTGCTCTTCAACATCGGGAAGCAGGCCGGAAGAAATGAGCACAGTTTGCAACTCCGCCGCGTCTGATGAATTCAGGTCAACCTGTAGATTGGAATCCGCGGAGAAAGAAAACTGTCCGGTTGCTTTGAGCTTGCTGGCGGGCGTTTGCAGGTCGACGCGATCGATATTGAACAATCCGCGGTCCGCACGGATTGCCACTTCGCCTGAAAGCGGAACACGTCCGTTGGCGGTTGCCACATCTTCACCGGTGAAGGTGCTCGTGAGTGTGCCCGAGGCTTGCTTGAAATCGGTTCCCGGAAACACGAGATCAATTTTGCCCGTGGCTCTGCCGGACAGCGGCACCGCCGAGCCGGCCAGCGCAGTCAATGGGCCGGCCACATCCACTTGATCAAAGGTTGCGGCAATACGAGAGGTCCCGCCCTTGGCAATCGCTATACGCGCGCTGCCGCCGGCGCGACCATTGAACACATCCGCAGTAAAATTGTTGAGTTGAATTTCGCTGTTTGTTGCTACCAATTGCGCCCGGGCCTGGCCCATGTTCATCTGGCCCAACACCCCGCCGCCAATCGTTAAATCAGCGCTCGCTCGATAACGGCCCGAAGGCTCAACGACGAATACCGGCTTGCCGAGTTTCACATTGTCCATCTGACCATCAGCGAGCTTCACCGTGCCCGCGTTGATGTCGGCAGTAGAACCTTCCATGCGCCCGCCGCGAACCGACAGCCGAACGCCGGCAATGCTGATGCTGCCAACTTCCGCGCCCGCCGCGCTCGTCGCCCCAACCTGCACGTCTTTGACGACGACACTCGTCACGCCGTCACGGCTAACGATGTCAACGTTATTAGCAGTTACTCCCTTGACTGTGGCGCCCGAGCCAACGATCGTTCCAGCCTTAAGCCTTGAGACCGTGGCAGTGGTGACGTTGTTTTCACTGCGAAGTCGCAGGTCCGAAGCAGTGATGCCGTTTGCTCGCGCGCCTGAGGTGGTCAAACCTCCCGCCGTTAACTGGCTGGACGACGCCGTGAGTACCCCATCATTCATCTCAGCGCGCGCATCCTGAAGAATTAAACCGGTGAGCGTGGTGCCGTAACTTTTCTCCGCAGCTGCGCGCAACTCGCCTACCCAGCGGAAATCTGAACCGGTTCCCATGACGCCGCCAACCAGTTGCACGTTATTGAGTTGAAAGTCGCCGGCTGTCAAAAGGGCTGCGACGGCTTTGCCATTAATGTTGTAAGTTTTGCCCTGGCCGGATCCGTTTGCGGTAACATTCAGGCCCTGCAGGCGCAGGTTATCTGCCGCGAGCGCGTCGGACTTAATCGTGCCTTCGACCTTGTATTTGTCGCCTTCCCCGGAAACTACACCGGCAAAATTGCCAGTTCCGCGCAAAGTTGTGCTGCCCTGAAGTACATCGGAAAGCTGCGTCAGATCAACTGACGAGGTTATGTTCATCTGGTAACGAAGGGCGCGCCAGTCGTCCATCGTTCCCTGCAGCCGCGCCTCGGCTACGGGCGAACGCAGGACGAGCTCCTGAATTTCGGCGCGCGTTTGGTTTACGCGGCCGTGCGCTTCGACGTCGATGTTGTTGATTGCCCGGCCATCGTAAGTGAAAGTTGAGTTTGAGAGCGCCAGCGTGACCTTGTTCATCCAGCTTGCGGCGGGAGCTGATGGATCGTCCGGCTCAACCGTCGCGTTCAAGTTACGCGCTTCGCCGGAAATCTCATGGCGCGAATCGCCGTAGTGAATCACACTATTTTTTATTTCAACGTGGGCCGTGGAATAGGCAAACAGTATTCGTTTATTGGGTTCGGGGGGCGGGATATGCAGATTGCGAAAATTCGAGCGGCCTTGTTCGTCAAACGTTACCCAGGCTTCGAGGCCTTCAATCTTAAGGTCTTTAAGATTGATTTCACGTTCCAACTTCAGCGCATACAGGTCTTCAACGCGCACAGTAGCCAGCAGGCGATCAATCTTCCCGAGCTTTGCTCCGCTTTGCGAGTCATAAAGTTCCAGTCCCGACATTTCCACAGTCTGCGGCGGAAAGCCGGCGTGAAACTCTTTGATCTCCGCGCGAATTCCATACTTCGCAAAGGTATCTTTGATCTGACCCGCCACGTAGCGATCGACATAGCCGAGCCGGTAGACAATGAGGATCAGCAGAATAAGGGCAACGATACCGACCGCGGCAAATATGGTTGCGATCACTAAGTTGCGCCTATTAAGAAAGCGCCGGCGACGGCCCTGAGGTGTGACCGGGTGCTTGCTCTGGGCATCGAGCTCAGCGATCGCTTCAGCGCGAGGTGGGAGCGGCTCATCAGTCCTGGAGCTAAGGGCATCGCGAACCGACTTACTCTCACCTGGCAAAGCAGACTTATCCGATGAAGACGAATCCCCTAAGTCCTTCGCCGGATCTTTATCCCTGTCGTCTAAACTCATAACAAACAGCCGTCGTTGGCCATTGGCGCGGCTTGGACCCGCGTTCCTGCCCGGACAACCCCAGCGGGGTGATGGTTAGTTCACAAATGGGAGAGGGGATCCCGAAACTAAAAACGAGCCTTTGACACAAGAGAGAGATTCTCGACCAGGCTCGCGGTCACGACTTAAAGACAGATGGCAAAGCCGCTCAGGCGCGTTGCTCTCTATCCTCCGGCAGCGGTTGTTTTCCTTCGACCGGTGTTTCTTTGAGATGTGCGGGCTGACCCAGCGGTATATTGCCCACAACCTCAAGTGCGAACCCTTCAAGAGCTGCGACTTTGGGGGGATGGTTCGTCAGCAATTGTATACGACGGAGGCCAAGGTCATGAAGTATTTGCGCGCCCACTCCGTAATCTCGATCCACACCGTAACCCGTCTCCAGGCTCGCTTCACGCTTGCCGACAGCCTTTTCCTGCATTACAGCGTAGGTGCGTAACTGATTTACGAGATCCAGGCTGTGTTCGCGCTGGCGCAGGTAAAGAACCACTCCTCGACCGGCGGCGGAAATTTTTTCCAGGGCAGTATGGAGTTGGAACCCGGTGTCGTCGATCAGGGAGCCAAACATGTCGCAGGTAACGTTTTCTGTATGCACCCGCACCAGCACCGGTTGGTCCGTTCTAACGTTGCCCATCACCATCGCCAGATGCACGTCTCCGTTGATGATGTTTTCGTAAGCTACAGCTCGAAAGCGCCCATAGACTGTTGGCAGGTCAGTCTCCACCGCGCGTTTCACCAATGTCTCTTTGTTAATCCGGTATCTGACCAGGTCAGCGACAGTGATCATCTTTAGTCTGTGAGTTTGGGCAAACTCTTTGAGTTGGGGCAGCCGCGCCATGGTTCCATCTTCATTCATGATCTCGCAGATCACACCGGCAGGGTAGAGATCGGCGATACGCGCAATGTCAACGCTTGCTTCAGTCTGACCGGGACGAACGAGTACCCCGCCTTTTTTCGCGCGCAGAGGAAAGACGTGTCCCGGCCGCGCCAGGTCCTGGGGACGGGTTTGCGGATCCACCGCAGCTTGAATGGTGGTGGCGCGGTCCGATGCCGAGATTCCGGTTGTCACTCCCTTGCGAGCATCGATGGAAACGGTGAAAGCTGTGCCCAGAAAAGACGTGTTGTCGGCTACTTGCGTCGTGAGGTGCAACTCGTCGCAGCGATCTTCGGTCAGCGGCAGGCAAATCAAACCACGAGCGTGGCGGGCCATGAAGTTAATAATCTCAGGCGTTGCTTTCTCAGCCGCGCACACCAGGTCGCCTTCGTTTTCCCGGTCTTCGTCGTCAACGATAATGATCATGCGCCCTTCGCGTATTTCGGCGACGGCGTCTTCGATGGAGGCAAACTGCATGGGCATAGTCATACCATAGTCTGAGCGCAACGCTTATGCTACAAGCCTGTATTTATTAGCGCAAATGACCGCATGGCATTGGGGAAAAGCCATTTTCCCAGGCCGTCAGTGCCTTGAGCGTCTTTGAGAAGTTCGTTTGGCGGGTTTAGCGGTGTTTTCTTTCGTCTTCGCGGTGGCCTGAATTTCCTTCTGCATTCGCTGAGTTTCTTCTGCCTGGATCTGGCTCATCATCTCGCCTATCCTGGGCACGATGACATCAGCCGCTCGCGTCATTGACTCGGCAACCAACGCTGGCATTACTTCAATGATTTTCTTCCCGGTCGCCGACTTATAAAAGACCACCAGGTCGCTGAGTTCATTTTCTGTAAAATACTTGTCATACAACGGCAAAGAAATATCCTCGACGAGCTTATTAAAATCTATTTTCTCCTGAAGTAACTCGAACATCCTCTGACCCGCACGAAGCGTGCTGGAAACTACCTTCAACCGAACCTCTTCGCGTTGCGCCGGTGTAAGAGATTCAAGTTCCTTCATTCCGGAGACTGCTTGCCAGACGATGTCTGGTAGTTGCTTCTCCATCTGTTCGGCCTGCGCTTTTAGCATGGCATCAATGGTCTTCTTCGAACTGGCCAGTTCCAGGAGTTCCCTAATCAGGGCTTGTTTCTCGGGCGAGATACTCTGGGCGGGGGTTGAAGCCGGATCCTGAGCGCGAACAGAAAAAATAGAGAAGGTAAGCAAGAGGGTGGCAAGGCAAGCCCGCAGCAGTTTGTTGTTTGTCATAAGGGGTATTAACTCTTTCCTTTCGATAATTTCAGGCTGTCACTGCCAAGCAGTCGCTCAACATATTTCGCAATAACATCCACCTCCAGATTTACGTCATCGCCCGGTAGGAGGCGAGAAAAGTTGGTAACCTCCCAGGTCTTGGGAATGATGGCAACTTCGAAGTAATCGTCAGCAAGCTCGGCAATCGTGAGGCTAATTCCTTCCACTGCAACTGAGCCTTTGAAAACAAGATAACGAGCGATCTCGGGCGGATATGAAATGCGCACCGTCCATGAGCCACCAAGGTCTGTAGCGCTGAGAAATTTTCCGCGAGCGTCAACGTGGCCCTGGACCAGGTGGCCGCCAAGTCGCGTCGCCGGAGTGACAGAACGCTCGAGATTTACTGGCGCGCCTGGCTGCAGGCGACCAAGGGTGGAGCGATCGAGAGTCTCGCGGGATACGTCTGCCGCGAAGGAATTTCTGCTCACGTCAAGCGCCGTCAGGCAAACTCCGTTGACAGCAATCGAATCGCCTTCGTGGATGTCTTCGGTAACTAGCTGCGCCTCGATCACGATGCGGGCATTGTCGCCCCGTTGCTCAATCGCACCCACGTGACCGAGTTCCTCAATGATTCCAGTAAACATATGTAAATTTCGGATTGCGGATCAGCGGGGGCAAGCCCGGGGTCCCCAGCGGGCAGCCCCGCTGGGGTGGAAGTCCACCTTCCCAACCATGAGCTGATCCGAGTGGCCTCAATGATATCGCCTTGAGAGTCTTTCAAAGCCAGATCAAAAGGCAAGTTGGAAACCTCTCAGGTTGGGAAGGTGGGCTCGCCCCCGCTCTTCGACTTAATGGCAGCCATCATCTGCTGAAAAACTTCATGGATGGACAAGCCGGTAGAGTCAACCACGATGGAGTCGGCAGCGATTTTGAGCGGCGAATCGGTCCGCGTGGTGTCCCGGGCGTCCCTCTCGGTCATGTCAGCGAAGGTTTCATCAAAACTGACATTTGGGTCCTGGGCCCGATCCTCATTGAAGCGTCTTTCCGCGCGTGCCTGCGGCAACGCCGTCAGGAAAAACTTTACGTCTGCGTCAGGGAAGACTACTGTGCCGATGTCGCGTCCGTTGAGCACCGCGCCTCGCTTACCCATTTCACGTTGTCGCGCCACCATCGCACGGCGCACGGTCGGAATCGTTGAAATTACAGACGAGAGGTCTGTGACTTCTTCGCTGCGAATCTGTTCAGTCACATCGCGTCCATCAAGTGTCACGCGCAACGATTCAGGATCGCCCTTGAGATCAATGTCAATCCGGGTTGCCAACGAGCCGACCGCGAGATCGTCGTTGGCGCTAATGCTCGACTCTATGACAGCCAGGGCCACGGCTCGATACATTGACCCGGTGTCGATGTAAAGCAGATTCAGCGCGCCCGCAAGCATTCTACCCAGCGTCGACTTACCCGCGCCGGACGGCCCGTCAATGGCAATGATTAGGGGGCGAGTCATCAGAAACGATCAGTACTGGGACCGCGGGCGTCTCGCCCGCCGCGATCCATCAGCATGGTTGATTCGAGGCCCAGATCTGCTCGCGCTAACGCGCTCGCGGCGGGCGAGACGCCCGCGGTCCCAGTGAAAAGGTGGCATAGGCGCCTGGACCTCGAGTCTTAATCGATCTCAGTTACACAAACGCCGAGAAAACTTCGTTTGAGAGGAGTGCCCCAGCTCGCGTGAGTTTCAGCACGTCGCCGCTCCATTCGATCAAACCAGCCTCACCAAACCGCGTCAGATCGTTTTCATGTTTCTCGCGCAGGTCGGCGCCAAACACCTTCTGGTAATCCGTGAAACTCAAGCCCTGCATCATTCTCAATCCGAGAAAGACGGCTTCCGCCTGCCGGTCGACTTCGGTCAGTCGCGTTTCTTCCACGATCGCTTTGCGGCCCTGCTCGATCATTTCAAGATATCGAACCAGATCGCGTTCATTCGCCCAGCGCCGGAACTCGCCATCGTAAGAATGTGCGGAACAGCCGAACCCGTAATACGGCGCCGCAGTCCAGTATTTCGTGTTGTGTTTCGATTCAAGCTCGGGCAAACATAGATTTGATATTTCGTAGTGCTCGTAGC
>WNGI01011531.1_pt1 | contig 11371 bp, 15 predicted proteins | sample 5400621 | NCBI WGS metagenome assembly WNGI01 (sample SAMN13153374, study PRJNA577476) | soil metagenome | isolation source: 20 cm soil or saprolite under Garry oak tree replicate 1 | place: USA:California | collected 2016-06-15
AGGACGAAATCGAGGTGCTGGTCGAGATCCCGGAACGGGAGGGCGTAGATGCGGATCGTATCGTCGGCGAGCTCGCCAAGGCGCTCTCGCAAGCTCACGAGGGCCTGCGCTTCGGCTGCAAGCGAGTCGAGAACGGCAGCCTGCCGCGCTTCGAGCTCAAGGCGAAACGGCTGCAGGACGATCGCATCGTCATCGGAACGGCAGGCGAGCGGAGGGTGACGGCATGAAAAACGCGATGGGCGTCGAGCTGAGCGAGTCCGAGCGGAGCCTGGTCGAGTGTTACCAGGGACTGGTTCGTATCCTCAAGGACGGCAAGGACCTGGCTCCCTTCGAGCGGCGCAATGCCCTGAAGGCGGTCGCCGCGCTCTGGCAGGTCGTCAACGGCCTCGACCTCGACCCCGGTCAGCTCTACGAGATCGGCGCCTGAGCACAGAAGGCGACCAGCGGCGGGTGTTTGCGGCGCAGTTCTTCCGAACGCCCGCGGAGCGCTTCGACGGTATCGTCGACTTTCCTTACCGGCCGGAATTCCGTGAGTGGCAGGGGATGCGACTCGCCCATATCGACGTTGGCCAGGGACCGATCGTGTTGTTGCTGCACGGCGAGCCGACCTGGTCGTATCTCTGGCGGAAGGTTATCCCGCCAATCGTCGATGCCGGCTTTCGCTGCATCGCCCCGGATCTTCCGGGTTTTGGCCGCTCCGACAAACCCGTGGATCCCGCCTGGTACTCGTACACGAACCACACCGCGGCCCTGGTCTCGCTGATCGACGACCTCGACCTTCATCGGGTGACGCTGGTGATGCACGATTGGGGTGGCCCGATCGGGTTGCGGGTCGCCATGATCGAACGACCGGAGCGGGTGAGCCGCCTGGTCGTGATGGACACCGGGGTGTTCACTGGCGAACAGCAGATGAGTGATGAATGGCTACGCTTTCGCGCCTTCGTGGCCGCGCGCCCCGACGTCCCAATCTGGCCCCTCATCCGAGGCGGCTGCAAGACGCCGCCCTCTGCCGAAGTGCGGGCCGCCTACGAGGCGCCCTTTCCAAACGAGGCTTCGAAGACGGGGGCACGGCGTTTCCCCGAGCTGATCCCTTTAGACCCGAAGGCGCCGGGGGCCTCCGAAGGACGCGGCGTTATGCATCGGCTGATTCGCGACCAGCGCCCCGCCCTGGTGCTGTGGGCAGACGCCGACGTGGTGCTGCCGCTGGAATCGGTCGGCCGCCCGTTCCAGCGATTGTTCCGGACGGCAGATGACCTGACGGTGATCCGGGACGCTGGGCATTTCCTACAAGAGGACCAGGGGGATCAGGTCGGTCAGGTGATCGGGGATTGGCTGACTCGAGAGCACCGCTGAGCCCATGCTGATACGCGGCGGCACGGTTGTCACCGCAGATGGCGAACGCCTTGCAGACGTTCGGATCCGTGATGGCCGCGTGGCAGAGGTTCGGCCGGATCTTCCGCCGGATGGCGACGTGATCGACGCAACCGGACACCTGGTCTTGCCCGGCGTCGTCGATCCGCACACGCACCTGCTGCTGGACACCGGGACGGCGCGCACGGCCGACGATTTCGAGAGCGGCTCGCTCTCGGCGGCCGCCGGCGGGGTCACCACCTTTCTCGATTTCGCTCCGCAGCTGCCGGGCCAGCGTTTTCCCGAGGCGCTTCAATCCCGACTCGCGCTGATCGAGAGTCGTTCGTATATCGACTACGCAATGCACCTCAACATCGCGCATCTTCCCGCAGGCTGGGAGGACGATCTCGCGAAGCTGGTGAAGGCCGGGGTCACCAGTGCCAAGATCTATACGACGTACCGGGGAACGATCTTCTACGCGGACGACTGGACCTGGTACCGGCTGATGGAGCGATCGCGCGACGCCGGGTTCCTGGTCCAGGTTCACGCGGAAAATGACGCCATCGTCGAAGGGAGGGCGCAACAGCTGGTCGACGAGGGAAAGCGATCGCTAAAATTTCATGCCCTGGCGCGCCCGGCCGTGGCCGAGGCGGAGGCGGTCGGTCGCGGCCTGCTGTTCAGCCGCGCCACCGGCAGCCCGGTCTACTTCGTCCACCTCTCGACGCCGCTGGCCGTTGACCTGATCAGTGAGGCTCGTCGCGGCGGCGTCAACGCGATCGCCGAAACCTGTCCCCACTACCTCGTACTCGATGACTCGCGCTACGACCAGCCGGATGCTGCCCGCTACGTTATGACCCCTCCGCTTCGCGATCGTAAGAGCCAGGCGCAGCTCTGGGATCGGCTGTCGCGCGGCGCGATCCAGAGCATTGGCAGCGACCACTGCGGCTTCTCCCTGTCGCAGCGTGCCGGCATCGACGGGCAGCGACCACTGCGGCTTCTCCCTGTCGCAGCGTGCCGGCATCGACGACTTCCGTGAGATCAGCCCGGGAATCCCCGGGGTCGAGACGTCGCTACTGCTGATGCACAGCTTCGGCGTGGTGCCGCAGCGGCTCTCGCGCTCGGACCTCGTCCGCCTGCTCTGCACCAATCCGGCAAAGATCTTCGGATTGTGGCCGCAAAAAGGTGATTTGCAGGCCGGCTCCGATGCCGATCTCGTCCTCTTCGACCCGCGGCCGACGCGGGTGTTGTCCGCCGCGGAGCTGCACAGCCGCGCTGGGTTCTCCCCCTACGAAGGCCTGAACGTTACCGGCAAGGTGCACACCACGATCTGCCGCGGTGAGGTGATCTACCGCGACGGTGCGATGGTTGGCCGCCGTGACTTCGGCCGCTTTGTGCCATGCCGTCCCTTCGATCCGGAGCTCGTGCCGCTGTGAGCGACATCAACGGGGAGCGACTGCTCGCCGACCTGCGGACGCTCGCCGCCATCGGCGGTCTTCCGGATGGCGGCGTCGACCGGCTCGCCTGGTCCGAGCACGACCTGGCCGGACGGCGCTGGTTCGCGGAGCGCATGGGCGAGGCGGGCATCGAGGCGCGGGTGGACGCAGCGCTCAACGTCTTCGGCCATCTGCCGGGCATGGCGGCGCCTATGGCGCGGTCGCCGCCCTCGAAGTGCTGCGCACCCTCGCCGAGTCTGGCGATCCGTTAGCCGAGCGGCTGGAGATCGTCGGTTTTTCGGACGAGGAGGGCGTTCGCTTCGAGTCTGGACTGATCGGCAGCCTGGCCCTGGTAGGCGAGCTGGACATCGAGCGACTCCGCGATGGGCTCGATTGGCAGGGGGTCCCGATCCGCCAGGTGCTGGCCGGCGCCGGCCGCGACCTCGACCGGATACTCGAGGCGCAGCAGCACCGTGATTCCATCAAGGCATTCCTCGCTCGACCGGATACTCGAGGCGCAGCAGCACCGTGATTCCATCAAGGCATTCCTCGAGCTCCACATCGAGCAGGGCCCGCGGATGGAGGCGGACAAAATCGACCTGGCGGTGGTGACCGGCATCGTCGGCGTCCACCGCCAGCGGATCGAGATCCAGGGAACGCAAAACCACGCGGGGACCACCCCTTTCCGGCTCCGGCATGATGCGGGGCGCGCCGCCGCGCGCGCCGCGGCTGAGCTGCGGGACCTCGTGCTGGGCGTCGACGCCGAGGCGGTGGCCAACATCGGATCGATGCGCTTCTATCCCGGGGGCATCAATGTCATCCCCGGTCGCGCGCAGTTCACGCTCGAAGTCCGTCACATGAATGAGCCGGTGATCGGCGAGGCAGTCTGGGCCTTCGCGACCCGGCTCGAACGCATCTGCGCCGAAGAGGGCTGCCGAGTCGTCGTCGAGCTCCTCTCCTCGGTGCCGCCGGCGCCGATGAATGAGACGGTCGTCGGCGCGCTCGAGCAGGTGTGCAAGGAGCTGGGACGTCGACCGGCGAAGTTGTCGAGCGGCGCGGGGCACGACGCCGCCGTGCTCTCGCGTCACGTTCCCACGGGAATGCTGTTTGTTTCGAGCGTGGGCGGCCTCAGTCACTCGCCGAGGGAAACCACCTCCGACGAGCACCTGGTCCTGGGCGCCCGGGCGCTGCTCCGAGGCGTCCGCGCGGTCGCGGCGCGGATAAAGTAGTCGCACCGCCATGGAGGTGCTGCTACCCCACTCCCTCGACGAGGCGCTCGAGATCAAAGCCGAGCACCCAGAGGCGGTCCCCCTCAACGGCGGCACCGATCTCATGGTCGAGCTGAACTTCGGCCGCGTGCGGCCGCCGGCGATCGTCGACCTCAGCCGCGTGGCCGAGCTGACGTCCTGGCGCGAGGAGAACGGCCACGCCTTCCTCGGATCGGGTGTGACCTATACGACCATCGTCAGGGAGATGCAGGCGTACGAGCCGCTGGTGCAGGCATCGCGCTCCGTCGGGTCCCCCCAAATCCGGAACCGTGGCACGGTGGGCGGCAACCTGGGAACCGCATCGCCGGCCGGGGACGCGCTCCCGGTGCTGGCGGCGTACGATGCCGAGATTGTCCTGCGGAGCCGGGCGCGGGGCGAACGGTCGCTGCCCTGGAACCTCTTTCTCACCGGCCCGAAGAAGACCGCGACCGCTCCGGACGAGCTCATCGTCGGCGCCCGCTGGCGACGCATGCGCGGCCCGGGGAGTTTTTCCAAGATCGGCACGCGCAACGCGATGGTGATTGCCGTGGCCGGCCTCTGCCTGGTCATCGACGAAGAGCGCCGTCGGGTCAATGTCGCGCTCGGCTCCGTCGGGCCGACGATCCTGCGCGCAACCCAGGCTGAGGAGCGGGTGTCGGCAGCCCTGGCGAGCTCGGGGACCTGGGACGATCGCTCGGCACCCCTGAACCCTCAGTGGATCGATGAGTTCGCCGAGCTGGTCGCAACCGCTGCGCAGCCGCTCGACGATGTGCGCGGGACCGCCGCATACCGGCGACACGGCTGCCGTGTGCTGGCGAGACGAGCGCTTGGCTGGGCACTCAGCGAACGGAGACTGCCTACGTGGTTGTGAGAATGCGCGTCAACGGCGCCTGGCGCGAGGCCGACGTGTGGCCCGGAACCAGCCTGCTCGCGTTCCTTCGCGAGGCGCTCGGCCTCTACGGCTCGAAGAACGCGTGCGAGCAGGGGGAATGTGGGTCGTGTTCCGTCTGGCTCGACGGCACGCTGGCCTGCAGTTGCCTCGTCCTCGCGGCCCAGGCTCATGAGCGCGAGGTGCGGACCGTGGAGGGCTTGACCAGCGGCGACCGGCTGCATCCGATCCAGGAAGCCTTCCTCGAAGCCGGCGCGGTGCAGTGCGGTTTCTGCACACCGGGATTCGTGGTGGCGGTCGCCGACCTGCTGGACAAAGACGCGAACCCGAGCCCGGCTACCGTCCGCGAGGCACTCAGCGGCAACCTTTGCCGCTGCACCGGCTACCAGAAGATCCTCGACGCCGTCCAGCTGGCGGCGGCACGGCGGCGAGCCGGCTGATGATCCTGCTCGACGGTTGCCGGGTCGTCGTCACCATGGACGACGCCGGCACGGAAATGGAGAACGGTTCGATCCTGATCGACGGCGGCGCCATCAGCTGGGTCGGCCAGGGACGTCCCCCGGTTCGCGAGCAGCCTGACGTCATCGACGGCCGCGGCCTGGTCGCGTTGCCCGGCCTGATCAATACGCATCACCACCTCTACCAGACCCTCACGCGGGTCCACGCCCAGCAGGGCGGCCTCTTCGACTGGCTCCGCGAGCTCTATCCCATCTGGGCGACGATCGATGACGACTGGGAGCGAACCGCCGCCGAGGTCGGCCTGGCCGAACTGGCGCTCAGCGGATGCTCGACGACAACGGACCACCACTACGTCTTTCCATCGGGCGTCACCGGCCTGCTCGAGGCCGAGATCGAGGTCGCGGGCCAGCTTGGCCTGCGATTCCACCCCTGCCGCGGATCGATGGACCTCGGGCAGTCGAGTGGCGGGCTTCCGCCGGATCGAGTGGTCGAGGACATAGACACGATCCTGTCGGCCACCGACGATGCCATCCAGCGTTTTCACGATCCCGCGCCCGGCTCGATGCGGCGGATCGCCGTCGGGCCCTGCTCGCCCTTCTCGGTCTCGGAGCGGCTGATGCACGAGTCAGCCGCACTCGCGCGGCGCCGTGAGGTTCGCCTGCACACGCATATCGCCGAGACGCTCGACGAGGAAGCGTATTGCCAGGCAACGTTCAAGCGCCGCCCGCTGGAGTTACTGGAGGACCTCGGCTTCCTCGGCCCGGACGTCTGGCTGGCTCATTGCGTACACGTCAACGAGGCCGACATCAGCCGCCTCGCCACCACCAGAACGGCAGTGGCCTGGTGCCCGACCTCGAATATGCGGCTCGGATCGGGATTCGCGCCGGCTCGCGAGATGATCGATGCGGGCGTGCGGGTGGGACTCGCGGTCGACGGCTCGGCCTCGAACGACAGTGGCAACCTGCTGGGCGAGGTGCGCCAGGCGATGCTCACCACCAGGGGACGCAAGGGCCCAGCCGCGATGACCGCCCGCGAGGCGCTGCGCGTCGCGACGCGCGGCGGCGCTGCGTGCCTGGGCCGCGACGACGTCGGCTCGATCCAGGCCGGCAAGCGCGCCGATATCGCCCTCTTCACGGTGGACGGGCTCCCCCATCGCGGGGCCGAAGCGGACCCGGTCGCGGCGCTCGTTTTCTGCAACCCGGGGCCGGTGCAGCATCTCTTCGTCGAGGGAAAACCCGTCGTGCACGACGGACAGCTGGTGAACCTCAGTGAGGCCAGCATGATCTGGACATGACCAAGATGAGTCCCCCTCCCCCGTTGCGGGGGAGGGTCGGGGTGGGGGGTTGAGCGTCGAGATCCGCCACCAGGGCGGCGTCGGTCAGTCGGTTCGACGAGTGGATGGTGTTCCCAAGGTGAAGGGCGAGTTCGAATACGCCAGCGACCTTCGCCGCGACGGAATGCTGTGGGGCGCGACGCTGCGCAGCCCTCATCCCCATGCGCGCATCGTCTCGATCGACACTACGGCGGCCCTTGAGGCACCCGGCGTCGTCGCCGTCCTCACCCACACCGATGTGCCCGGCAAGAAAACCTTCGGTCTCGACGTACAGGACCAACCGGTGCTGGCCGCGGATGTGGTCCGGTATGCCGGCGAGGCAGTTGCCGTCGTCGCCGCCGAAGACCACGAGCTGGCGCGCGCGGCGCTGAAGGCGATCGCCGTCAACTACGAGGTCCTCACCCCCGTCACCGATATGGAGCAGGCGCTCGAACCGACGGCGCCGCCGGTCCATCCGCAGGGCAACGTCGTGCGCACCCTCACGATCGTCCATGGCGACCCCAACGCACTCGCCGACGTCTGGGTGGAGGGGATGTACGAAACCGGCATGCAGGACCAGGCGCCCCTCGGTCCCGAAGCGGGCCTCGCGGTTCCCGCCGCCGACGGCGGCGTGGATCTCTTCATCGCGACGCAGTGGCTGCACGCGGATCTCGAGCAGCTGGCCCCGTGCCTCGATCTGCCACTGGAAAAAGTGCACCTCCACCTCTCCGGCGTCGGCGGCGCCTTCGGCGCGCGCGAGGATGTCAGCATGCAGATCCATGCCTGCCTGCTCGCGCTCCGAACGAAGCGGCCCGTCAAGATGTCCTACGGGCGGCAGGAATCCTTTTACGGCCATGTGCACCGCCACCCATCGCGGGTCTGGATGCGGCACGGCGCGGCTCGCGACGGAACGCTGGTCAATGTCCAAGCTCGGCTCCTTGTCGATGGCGGCGCCTACACCTCGACGTCCCCGGCCGTGATCGGCAACGCCACCACCTTTGCCGCCGGGCCGTATGAGGTTCCCAACGCCCGGCTGGAGGGCACCGCGGTCTTCACCAACAACCCGCCCTGCGGCGCGATGCGCGGCTTCGGGGCGGTGCAAGCGTGTTTCGCCTACGAGGCGCAGATGGACAAGCTGGCCGTGGAATTGAACCTCGATCCAATCGAGCTGCGCATCAAGAACGCATTACGCTCCGGCTCCGTGCTCCCGACCGGTCAGCCAATCGCGGGCGTGGCCCCGGTGCGCGAGTGCCTGCAGCGATTGCAACAGCTCCCACTTCCGCCCGAGGAATCCGCGCTCGACCGCGATCCGATGCTGCTGCCGGGCGGCGCCGGTAACGTCGGGCACGGCGAGGCACTCAAACGCGGCGTGGGCGTCGCCGTCGGCTACAAGAACCTCGGCTACAGCGAGGGCTTCGACGACGCTTCGGAAGCGTGGGTGCGGGTCTCGGCCGATCGGGAAGGCCCCCTCGCGGAGGTGAAGACCGCGGCGGTCGAGGTGGGCCAGGGCCTCGATACCATCGTGACCCAGATCGTCCGCACGGAACTCGGCATCGATCGCGTTCTGATCCGCCCGCCGGACACCGCGATCGGATCCGCCGGCTCCAGCTCCGCCTCCCGGCAGACGATGATGACCGGCGGGGCCGTGCAGCTCGCCTGCCAGGCGGTGCGTGCCGAAATCGAGCGCAGCGGCGGGCTGCAGGACCTGCGCCGGCCGGTCGAGGCCACCCGCGTGTTTCATCACCGGCCCACGGGAAAGCTCGATGCCAGCGGGCAAGGCGACCCCCACGTCACCTTCGCGTTTGGGGCGGCCCGCGCGGTGGTCGAAGTCGACCAGGAGCTCGGCCTGGTTCGCGTCCTGCAGCTGGCGGTGGCGCAGGACGTCGGTCGCGCGCTGAATCCGCAGTCAGTGCTCGGCCAGATCGAGGGCGGCTCGGCGCAAGGCCTCGGGCTGGCGCTGATGGAGGAGGTCGCGCTGGTTGACGGCCAGGTGAAGAATGCTTCCTTCACGGATTACTTGATCCCCACCATCCTCGACATGCCGCCGGTGGTCTGCGAGATCGTCGAGGAGCCCGAGCCTGGTCTGCCCTATGGCGCCAAGGGCGTCGGCGAGCCTTCGACCGTCGTCGTCCCCGCTGCGGTGGTCGCCGCGCTGCGCAATGCCACCGGCCGGGAGCTGCGCCGGGCACCGGTCAAGCCCGACGACCTGGTGGGATTGTGAGCGAGCTGGCAACCGTCTCGACCCACGTCCTCGACGTCGCCTCGGGGAAACCTGCCGCCGGTGTCCGCGTGACCCTCGGCACGCGCACGCTGACGACGGACGTCGAGGGACGGATTACCGACCTGAGCGGCGGCGGCATCAATCCCGGGTCTTACCGGCTGCTGGTCGAGGTCGGCGCCTACTGGGGCAGCGTTCCGCACCTCTTCACGACGATCGCGCTGGAGCTCGAGCTCAACGAGGGCCGCCACTACCACGTTCCGTTGCTGATCTCACCGTATTCCTGCACGACCTACCGCGGAAGCTGATGACCACGATCGAGGAGGCCCTCGAAGGGTCGACACCGCTCGCCGAAAAGGTCCGTGCCGGGGGTCCCTACGACTCGACGGATGACGTGATCGCGCGGATGCGCGCGATGCTGACCACCTTGACCGAATCGGAAAAGGTCGCGACGCTCAACGCCCATCCCCGGATTGGCGAGAACCCCGGCCGCCTCTCGACGCGCTCGCTGCAGGAGCAGGGCAACGACGCACGACCGGAACTGGACCGGCTGAATGCCGAATACGAGCGGCGCTTCGGCTTTCGCTTCGTGGTGTTCGTCAACCGGCGGCCCAAGGCCGAGATCGTTGAGGTGCTCCGACAGCGGCTGCGCCGATCCCGCGAGCAAGAACTGGAGGACGGCCTGCGCGCCATCGTGGACATCGCCGAGGACCGGTTTCGCTCGTGAAAGCCGACATCCGCTATGGCAAGCACGACGTCTCCTTCTACCGGACGCACCCGGTCCGTGGGCTGCTCGCCGGCCGGGTAAGCATCGACGTCTTCGGGGACAATTTCCTCCCGGCCTACACGCATGGCGATAACCGCGACGTGGTGGCGACCGACACCATGAAGAACTTTGTCTACGCCATGGCGCTCGAGTACCCGGGTGCGACCCACGAGGGGTTCGCCGCATTCCTCGGCCGTCGCTTGCTGGAGACCTATCCGCAGATGCAGTGGCTGCGCATCGAGGTCCGGGAGATGCCCTTTGTCCAGCACAGCGCGAAGCTGCTGAGTCCGGTGGATGACGACTACGGGTGGGTGGAATTGGACATCGGACGAGAGGGGATGCGCACGCTCCGCTGCGGCCGGCGCAACCTGCGGCTGGTCAAGTTGACCGGCAGCGCCTTCAAAGACTTTGCGCGCGACGCCTACACGACCTTGCCGGAAGTCTCCGACCGGCCGCTTTTCATCTACCTCGATGTGCACTGGCGGTACGCACGCCCGGACGACGGCGTCATGGATGCTCCCACGCACATCGCCTCGGAGGCCGTGCGCGATTCGGTCATCGCCAGCTTCGATGCGTTCGTCAGCATGTCGATTCAGCACCTGGTGCACGAGATGGGGATTCGTCTGCTCAAACAGTTCGGTGCCATGAGCGAGGTCAGCTTCGAGGCGCAGAACCGCCTCTGGGACACCTCGAAGGTCTCCCAGGCCGACCCCGTAACCCGGGTCTACAGCGACCCCAAGCCCGCGCACGGCTTCATCGGCCTTACGCTTAGGCGCGATGCTTGAGATCACGGTTGGCTCCCTCCGCTTCACGGCTCGCTGGGAAAGCGAGGCGGCCCCGAAGACCTGTGCCGCGTTCCAGCGCCTGCTGCCCTTACGGGCCCAGCTGGTGCAGGCCCGCTGGAGCGGCGAATCCGCCTGGATTCCACTGGGCGACCTGAAGACCGGGCTCGGCTACGAGAATCACACCAGCTACCCTGGCGCCGGCCAGCTGCTGCTCTACCCGGGCGGCATCAGCGAGACCGAGGTCCTCTTTCCCTACGGCTCGACCGCCTTCGGCAGCAAGGCCGGACCGCTGGCCGGCAATCACTTCGCCACCATCGAGGAGGGGCGCACGCTGCTGGTCGAGCTTGGACGGCGCGTCCTCTACGAGGGGGCTCAGGAGATCGTCTTCAGCGAAGGCTGAGCCGCGAACCGATCGACGTCGTCGAGGTAGGCGCGCCGCCGCTCCTCGTTGAGGAATGAGGCCCCGAACGAATTCCGCGCCAGCGTCAGCAGCTGCTCGCGACCCAGCCCAAGCGCCGCGGCGCATGCCTGGAAGTTGTCGGCGACGTAGCCGCCGAAATAGGCGGGATCGTCGGAATTCACGGTCACCAGCAGACCACGGTCCAGGAGCTGCTTGAGATTGTGGGCCCGTAGATTCGGGAAGACCTTGAGCTTCACGTTGGAGAGCGGACAGACCGTCAGTGGAATCTGCTCCTCGGCCAGGCGGCCCATCAATCGCTCGTCCTCGATGCATCGCACCCCGTGGTCGATCCGTCGGACCTGGAGGACGTCCAACGCTTCCCAGACGTACGCGGGAGGTCCTTCCTCGCCGGCGTGCGCCACCGCCAGCAGGCCGGCCTCACGCGCACGGTCGTAGACGTCTTTGAATTTCGAGGGCGGATGACCAACCTCTGACGAGTCGAGACCAACCGC
>WNGI01013995.1_pt1 | contig 11370 bp, 10 predicted proteins | sample 5400621 | NCBI WGS metagenome assembly WNGI01 (sample SAMN13153374, study PRJNA577476) | soil metagenome | isolation source: 20 cm soil or saprolite under Garry oak tree replicate 1 | place: USA:California | collected 2016-06-15
GTCGCCTATAACCCCAACAGGTGGCTCGGTATCGTCGGCGACTTCGGCGGCTACCACGCCTCTCCCGGCGGCGTTTCCCTCAACACCTACACCTATCTCTTCGGCCCCCGCGTGTCCTTGCGCAACCCCTTCAAATTCAATCCCTTTGCGCAATTCCTGATTGGCGGGTCGCGCTTGACCGCCGGATCCGGCGGCGGCTCGTCCAACCAGTTCGCCTATAGTTTCGGCGGCGGCGTGGATGTCGGTCTTCTTCCGCACCTCGCTTTGCGCCCCCAACTGGACTACGTAGGCCTGCGCAACTCCGGCCAGACCGCCAATTGCACGCGCCTCTCGCTCGGCTTCGTCGTCCATTTCTGACGGCGCAGCACGAACGAAAATAGGATGAAGAAAAAAACGGAGAAACCTAAACGGCGGTGGCGTCCCATTTTGGGAAGGCCGCCGTGTTTCTCGACAGGCCAGCGACCGCAGGGAACGCCGAAGAGATGACGAACAGCACAGCAGCCGTTATGGCCAGGGGACGATCCCAAGGCCGCTGCGGTCCAGATACTTGGAGAGCTGCGCTGGAGTTCGTTGGACGATTGATTTGCTCCGCCGATATCGGACAGATCCAATTATTATGCGCTCAGGATCAAAACCAATCCGGGAAAATCAGGGAGGTGCGGCAGGCTTTGATTTTGCCTTTTCTTTCTGCGGGTGCCCCATCCTTGCGGGTTGGGTTGTGCAAGGGTGGGGAAGTTGACGTTTATTTTTGTTGCCCTCCTTGCTTCCATTCTTCCGAACGGGTGCCCCTCATAACCGGCGCGGGTCAGTCTCTTACGCGGGATCTGTGTCGTCACAGAGTGAGTGCCGACCTCCAAGCAATCGTCTCGCAACGACGCTTGTACCACAGACTGACCCGTCTCCGAAAACTGCCGGGTGTGTGCCCAAAATTCCCATTCTGGAGCGAGTTCACCCGGAGCGAAGCCGAGGGGCCGCTCATCACTCGCTACAGTATTTAAGTTCTTTCTTTTCACATTCTTGCGCATTCTTTTGCACTTTTTTGCACTCTCCAAAAACTCAACTCTCTTATTTTCAAGCGATTCCGCACTCTTTGCAAAAAATGGGGGGAGGGGGACAAGTTGCTAGCCGAAAATACGGCACGAGTTTCTGTCGTTGCATGCTTACTTCATTACGTCTTTACTTCCTCTTCTCATCGGAAACAGCATCGGCTCGGCGGGCGGAGTATCAGCGATGGCCTCTAGTTCCGGATACTGCCGCCGGAGCGGCTCCGGCACTTTGACTTTCGATCCTTTCAAGATGCTGATGAGCTGTAGGGCATTGACGACGGACTTGCCCTGAAAGTGGTTGTTGGTCACTACGAACGTCTCGCGGGCCCGCTCTGTGACTTTGCGGACGCGCGCGACCCAAGGGGCCAACTCTTCGGCGGTGTACAGATAGTTGTAACGCTCATGCGCGGGGATCGTTGCATCGTCACTGAACCACGAGTCGTAGCGCCGGCCGTGGAGCCGGACGTACCCGACAGGAGAGGTGGCCTGCGCCGAGGGCGCAAGCGATCGCCCGATGATAGGTTGGTCAATGTTGCAGAAAGCGGCGCCGTTGGCGTGCAGCAACTCCAGCGTTTCTCGAGAATCCCACGAAGCGTGGCGAACTTCGACGACCAGGGGATAGTCAGCGAAGCGCTTGAGAACGGCGGAGAGATACGCCACTGTTTCCGTAGCGCGATGAAACGAAAAAGGGAATTGCAGCAGGACCGCGCCGAGCCTCTTTGCCGCGCGAAGTACATCGAAGCCCGCGCGAACGGCGCGTTCGTCCGCCGTGGTGGAGCCGGATGTCGTGGATCGGATATCGTGCGTGAACCGCTGCCAGAGCTTGGCCGTGAAAACGAATCGCGGATTCGCCGCCACTCGATCGATCCATTGGGCCGTGTGGTCCGGACGCAGCGGCTGGTAGAACGAAGTGTTGATCTCGATAGTGTCAAAGAATTCCGCGAGATAAGTCGCCTCGTGGAATCCTTTGGTCCTACGAAAAGGATAAACGTAGCCGGCCCAGTCGGGATAAGACCAGCCCGCGGGCCCCACGCGCAGGATACTGTCAGGCGCGGCACTGGCCGAAGAATTGGTCTCGTCTGACCGAGGTGTAGTTTGTGATTTGCGCCGCGGCATGAAGTGGCGCACGCGATTTGCGCCGACAGCAGAGTAGAGGGAAGGCAGGAGAAGTGTCAACGCAGGCAAGCGCAAAAATTCCGGTCCCCGTTGCCCCCGGCGTTTCGGGCTGCTATGCTTTTCTCTGATGTGGTGGCCGAACCTTGTCCCCTCCTCTTTCGCAGCTTTTCCTACAGGTGCGCACATGAAACTCTCCATCAGTTACAAGCATGTCGAGTCGCACAAACCGGTCGAGGTCGAAGTCGAGCGTCACGTAGGTAAGCTGGGAAAACTGCTCCAGAGTTACTCGCCGGATCTCGTGCAATTGCACGGCGCATTTTCAAAGCATCCACGCACGGACGAGAATTCCTGCTCGCTGAATTTATCGCTGCCAACCGGAACGTTGCACGCCACCGGCACTGGGGCCACCGTGCGGGCCAGTTGCAAGAAAGCCTTCAGCGAACTCGAATCCCAAGTCAAAAAACACCAGTCCAAGCTGCGCAAAGACTACGAGTGGAAACGCAAGCGCCCTCTCCCCCGCGCCCAAGCTCTCTCCTGAAATCTGCGTCAGCGCGGCAAGGCGTATCGTATTGGAATGCCTGGATTTGTCCTGACCTGGCGTGAATTCGAATGGCTTAAGAAGGTGTGCAGTTGACTACCCAAGAGCCATTCGCCTTGGACGTGTTTTGGCTATCGGGCTTTTCTGCCGAATCCTGGATCGCGCCCCAGTTGTCGGAGACGGCCTAGTCGCTTTACTCGTGTAAGACTACCGTGAACAAAGACTTATTGACTTTGATTTTGTCGTTGTATTCGATGAATCCCAGTTTTCTGAATTTGTTCATGAAAAAATTGACGCGCGAACGTGTGGTTCCGATCATCTCTGCCAGGGTCTCTTTGTCTGTCGGTGGAGCACAGCTGCCTGCCAGGCGACAGTAGCTGCAGCGGCAGCCGTCGGATCCCCTCGAGCCAATCTTCGTTGGAGATGGAATTCGCGGTGGACAGTTCCGCCATCGGCGATCCCGATCGTAGTGCAATTGACCGTAAAAACGTGTCGCCGGCCTCCCAAGAATATTCTTCGCAGGACTGTCTAAAAGAGAACAGCTATTTGTTTTCATAACCCGTAGGCTCCAGCTATAAACTGCGAGACTGAGCGACATTGGCCGCGATGCAAGGCTGGGCCGGACGATGTCCCTCATCTCGCCGTTTTCCTCATCTACACCCCGGAAGACCGCCTTCCACTCCAAGTTGAGCGAGATAGACAAATCTTTGAATCAGTTACGGGGAATCCGTCGCGTGTGGCAATTCTCTGGGCCGCTCCTGGTATTTAGCGTGTATTCCTACCGCGTACGGGAACTTCTGGTCTTCTGGTTATTCTTCAGCCTGCTGTTTGTATTGCTGGTGCTGGTGATTCTAGGCGGCGTACTCACTTGCTACGCGGGGAAATACGCGACTCATTGGACGAGCACGACAGCCTCAATCACTCCGGTGCTCGCGCTAGGTTCTGCTGAACTTCACTTGAAGACAGTCACCCGCGCTAGAAAGTTCAATTGACTTCGATCCTCGCGATCCCATCATTGAGCTGCGCTCATTTTCGGACGCTTGCAAGAATTTGCCAGCATGGAGCATCGGCCTGCCTATGTCAGCGGTTGCGCCAACGCGTCAAAAGGTCAAGACATGAAGCGATTTGTGCGTCCTAACGCGTCAGTTCACGCCTGCACTAGCCAATTACGAACTGAAACCGACTGTGACCCCTCAATCTTTCATACCGACATATCTGAGATGCGAGATGCGCGCTAAACCGTTTCAATGTAAAATGTTGCAAATAGCCAGGGGCGTAGCTCAGTGGTAGAGCAGCGGCCTTTTAAGCCGAAGGTCGTGGGTTCGATCCCCACCGCCCCTACCAGAATCCCAATGTTTTGACAGGTTTCTCCGGTCAACAGGTGCCCGAAGTACCGAAAGGTACCTAATGGGTTGGAAAGTACCGATTCGATTTCACCCATAGCCACGCGCTGGTCATCACCCCCTTCCGCGAAATCCCCAATTTATCGACGACCGGGTGGAGCACCGTTTGGACCACTTTGTTCCGGCTGTAGGGGCGGCCTCGCCCGTTTACGAATAGAAGTTCGTTGGTGTGACCGACAAGATGCGCTTGAAGTTTTTCGCGCACGAGCGGCGTCATCGGAATCGAGTTCTCTGATTCGCGGGTCTTCACGGTCTGAATCTGGCCGTGCCACGCCGCCTGCCGAACGTGAATCGTGGATGTCTCAAAATCCGTATCCTCAACCCGGAGGCCGAGAATCTCCGAGGCACGTAGGCCACTGAGCGCGAGGAGCGTGAAGAATAGGTCCCACGGCTTGCGGCCCGCAAATGCCTTGAGAATCGCCTTCATCTGATTCACCGTAAAGAAGAAGGGTTTGCCTTCCCCGGCCTTGAGCTTGCCGAAGTACAGATCAGACTTCTTCACGACCGGGACTCCGTTATGCCACTTCCGCGCTGCGTTGAGAATCTGTTGAAGGTCCATCACGACGTTCTCAACCGTTCCCCGCGCTCGCCCATCCATGCTCGTGATGAGTTCCTGAATCTGCTTCGTTCCGATCTCCGTCATGGGAGTATCCCCAAGGACCGGAATCAGGTGGGCGCGAATGGATGATTCCATCCCGCGTAAAGTAGAGGGTTTGAGCGAGTTTGCCGCGTGCTTGCGCCAATCGGGGATGAATTCCGCCAGTGTGATCCCGGCGTTGCTGTCGCGAACGGGGATCTCGGTCTGGTTATTGACGTAATCCAGAATCGGCTGGGCGTTCTTCCGCGCCGTTCGCTTGATCAGGCTGATACACAGGAAGTGTTCTTGCTGCCTCAGGGGAGCCCGGATCGAACCCGTCACGGCCGCGGTGTTTCACATAAAGTTACTATGCTGTTAGGGGGATAGCCGCGGCTGCGTCATGGCTCCGCGATGCGATGGACCTGATTGGCGGGCAGATCTCTCAGCACTTGGCGCGTGCCGCTGGGCCAGCGCACTTCGAGCTGCTTCACGGTCTTGAACGGACCCAGACCGAAATGCGGGCGCGGGTCCCGTGAAGCTCCGTAGCCTGCGCTTGTCGAGACAATATCGTACTGGCTGGCGCCGTCCTCTGTGGTCACTTTGAGCTGCGCTCCGATGGCCATCCGGTTATCTTTAGAGCCTTTCAATTGAAAGGTCACCCAGTTATTGGCATTCGATGACACATTACGGAGAATCCTTGCTTTTCCATTCAAAACGGTAACAACGATGTCCATGTGTCCGTCGTTAAAGAGATCCCCGACAACCGCGCCGCGATATGGTTCTGCGAGCTGCATGTCCGGACCTGCTTGTGCCGTCACATCCTCGAACGTCATTTTGCCAAGGTTTCGGAAGATTGAGTTAGGCTCGGCGTACCTTCGATTGGTGAACTCAGCGACGTTGTCAAGAACGTTGCCGCGCGCAACGAACAGATCCTTCAAGCCGTCGTTGTCAAAGTCGGCGACCCCGTTGGACCAGCCCGACATTTCCAGAGTAGGCCGGGCGAGCCCACTCCGGCCTGTAACATCGATAAAGATGCCTTTGCCGCGATTACGGAACAGGGGAAAGGTTTCAAGTTCCGTCGCCGTCTGCCAGATGTCAGGCAGGCCATCATTGTCCAGATCGCGAAACTCGGCTCCCATCCCCGAGACAGCCTTGCCGTTTTCGGAGTAAGCTACGCCGACATCCATCGCGACCTCTTCAAAAGCTTTGCCCTTGAGGTTGTGGAAGAGCGCGTTCGCCATGTTGTCGTTGGCGACAAAAATATCAATGAAGCCGTCCCCATCATAATCATTGAAACCTACACCCATCCCCTTGCCTAACTTCTTGGAGATGCCAGTCTCGTCAGAAACGTCAGTGAATGTGCCATCGCCGTTATTGCGATACAAGGTGGACGGGAGGGGCTCGTAAAACTTGGGGTGGCAATAAGCCCGCAACCGCCCTCCGCTTAGACATACGGGATCCTTGTTGACTTCCCAGCGGCAGTAATTCGACACGAACAGATCCAGCTTGCCATCGTTATTGTAGTCCAGCCAGCCAGCAGCCGCGCTCCACATCTTCCGGCCTTTATAAATCGGTGTACCGACGCCAGCCTTGTCCGTGACGTCTGTGAACGTGCCGTCTCCATTATTTCGATACAGATGATTCTTGGTGACGCTGGCGACGTAAATATCCTGCCATCCATCGTTGTCGAAGTCGCCGATGGCAACACCCATGTCGTAGCCGTCGCCCACCAGTCCGGCTTTCTCGGTGACGTCCGTGAACGTACCGTCATGGTTGTTGTGGAAAAGGCGGTTGTAGTATTTCGGGGACTCTTTCTTAAGGGACGGAATCGCCGCCCCGTTAATGAGAAAGATATCCAGGTACCCGTCGTTGTCGTAATCGATGAGACCAATGCCCGAGATCATCGTCTCCGGCTGGTTTTTGTTCGGAGTTGGACTACTGTCCGTCAAGAAGTCCAAACCCGATCTGCCGGTGACGTCTTCAAAACGAATCCTGCTGCTCTTGTCTGCCTGTGCTGCAATCACGATCGTTACCGTGAGAGTGACGATGGCCGCCATGGAGAGGGCTATGGAAAGCAAGAATCGAATCATCGTTGGAAGCTCAGTTTAGCATGGCGAGTCTGGAACTTGCTGTCGCTCCGCGGTGTCGGTCAACGCTTTCAGACGCTCGAACTCTGCTCGCTCGCGCGCGGCCTCGCCGTTTCGCCCCGCCTCAGACAAAGCTTGGGAAAGCGCAAAGTGCACGTCGGGGCTGCCGGGAGCCAACTTAACTGCCGTTCGCAGTTCCTGCAGCGCGCGATCCGTTTTTCCGAGCGCCAGCCATAGCCTGCCGCATGCTATGTGCGCGACGAAGTTCTCCGGAGCCAACCCGACTGCCTCTCTGGCATACTTCAGCCCCTGTTCGTACTCGGCGGTGCGGAGGAATTCCAGAGCGAGTTGAATCCGAGCCGCCTGATGAGAGGGGGAGACTTCGATTTCACGGCGAAATTCGTCAATGGCTAGAGGGGGATGCTCTTGAAGCAGAAACACACCGTACATGTAGTGCACGCCGGGTTCGGAGGGGTAGAGGGCCAACAGCTGTTTGAACTCCGTTTCGGCCGCCACGCGATCCTGTAAAGCAATCAACGCCTGCGCGCGGCCGGCCAGACGAACCACAGGGATTTGCAAAGCTGCGAGATCGGAAGGGAGCTTCGGGATCCGTAGCGCAGCGATTCCGAAAGCGTCTAGCAGCTTCAGATCCGCCAATACCGCATCTTCGGGAGCCTCCCGGTGCGCGGCAGCGATCTGGTTGGCGGTCAAGGTCAACCGCTGCAGTGCGATTTCTGGTTTGCCCAACAGAGCGTTCGTGATGCCATCGTGAAACAGCACACTGCGGACGAAATCAGGGTTGGTCCCTAAGCCGAGCTTTCTGCCGCGCTCCAACGCCTGAAGTGCTCTGACGTAATGCTTTAGTTGAAATTCGCTCAGACCTATCATGGCGAACCCCGGACCCGGCTGTTTTCGTTCGATCGATGCGAAGTGCGCGAAGGCATCGCGCGCTTCCCTGAAGCGCCCTGCATCGAATAACAGCGTTCCGAGATGCCACCAGCCTTCCGACCAGTCAGGCCGAAGCCTAGTGACGCGGTCATACAGCCGGATGGCTTCCGGGACGCGGTCGGAGTCCATTGCTACCTGCGCGCGCTCCACCAACTTTTCGAGCGATTCGCGATTCGCATCCTGCGCCTGCTTGTTGTCAGTCGTTTGATTGCGGACTGCCATTGACTCGCGGATTTCGCTGCGGCATCCCGAAGCCTCGGATTGCGGAAGCGCCATCAGACAAAACGCAAAAATGAGAGCAACAACTATTCTTTGATTCCCGACCTTCATTTCGAAGAGCGTGCGGCCTCCATTGTGGAGTTGCGTAGATCTGGACCTCTCTAACCTCTCTAACATCTAACAATCGGTGGGCTACTTCAAGGCCGCATAAAGCGACTGCATCCGGCAATGAAGATCGGCTTGGGCCGAAAACTCGCGGAGATTATTTCCATGACCTAAAAATTCTCAGGCAATGCTAGAAAAGTTCGTTCGGCCTGTATTACATTGTTCATAGAACTGTCAGCAACGGTCCGGCGGGAGGTCTGAATCATGAACCGACTGTTCGTTTTTCTCACGGCACTTCTGCTGAGTGCATCGAGCCTGGAGGCCCAGGGGCAATCCCAGCAAGACACTTCAGGTCAGGCTACCCCTCCTACTGTCCGTTCGACTGCGCAAGAGGTAGTGCTCGACATGGTCTTCCGCGATAAGAAGGGCAGAACGATCAGGGATATCCGACCAGAGGAAATCCATGTCTCTGAGGACGGTGTCGAGCAGAGGCTGACAGCTTTCCGGGTAGTGGACGGAAAGACTGCCGAGTCACTTACCGTGCCCAAATCATCCGTGGAAGGTGGGTCACTGTCATTGGATCCTATGCGGGAGGTCCGCCTGGTCACACTCGTCTTCGAGGGACTGGACCAAGAGGGAAAACGGTTCTTCCGCCAGGCACTGAAGGACATTCTCGACATGGCGCCGGAGCCGAACCTGTATTTCTCAATCCTGACCATCGATCAGAAGCTGCACTGCATTCAGCCTTTCACCGCCGATCACTCCGCATTACTAAAGAGTGTCGATCGGTCGTCAATGTGGTCCTTTATCCAATACTCGAATAATTCAGCTGAGGTGAAAGAAGAGTTGAAGCAAATGCTTTCTCAAGGCGAGCCGCAGCTGCAAGGTGCTTCCGGAAACGGTTCGACAGGTGGCCCGAGCGCGTCCCAGATTCAGAGCTCTGTTAGTTGGAGAATGGCGAAAATCCAGTATGACATGCTTCAGGCTGCCGATACTGCTGACCGCGAGTACAACGTCCGCGCAACGATAGATGCATTGAGGACCCTGGTGCGGGCGCAGTCAGAGCTGCCAGGCCGCAAAGTGATCTTGTATTTCAACCCTTGGTTGTTCATATCGGAAACGGTTAAAGAGCAATACAGCAACCTGATCAGCATGGCGAATCGCGCTAACGTCAGCTTCTACACGGTCGACCCCAAAGGGCTAGTGACTTGGAGCCAGGAAAGCAATGGCCGCGACTGGCTCCGCGGCGCTGCTGGGGAGATCCGATCGGAACAAATGAGAGGAGGGGTCGGAGCGGTATCGGCCGGGCAGGCCCGTGCTGCGGAAACGGCGGAAGGCGCGCTGCGCGCCAATCCGCTGCTCTGGCTGCGCGACCTGGCGCAGCAGACTGGCGGCACGGCCATTGCCGAGACGAACGACTATCGGGCCCCGCTCAGAGTTGCAATGGATGAAGTGCGCACCTACTACGAGGCAGCCTACGCTCCTCACATTGCGGTGTACGATGGCAAATTCCGCAGAATCTCTGTCCGCGTAGACCGGGCTGATGTCGTTGTCCACACGCGGAGCGGATACTTTGCCCTGCCACAGCTCAAGGGTGGGCAGCAGGTATACGCCTATGAGATGCCGCTACTGAATGCTTTGAATGCCACCTCGCCTCCCCTTGCTGTGGCCTTTCAGGCCACAGCAGAGCGGTTCAATGATCATGGACCGAAAGTCGAGTACATGGTGACGTTGGAAGCCCCCCTCAACGGACTGACTTTCGCGCCACAGCCAGATCAAAAAAACAGTGCGGTCGATGCGGCGCTGCTGGCCGTATTGAAGAATTCCAACGGCGAAATCGTTGAGAAGTTTAGCAAAGACTTTGCCGTGCAGGTCGCTCTTGACAAGGTGGATGCATTCAAGGCGGGAAACCTGGTTCAAACGTTCCGAACGGAACTGCCTCCTGGGGAATATGCCCTGGAAGCAGCTGTAATGGACAGAAACGGCAGCAGAATCGGAGTAACGAAAAGCACCTTCACGGTCCCACAACCGTCCAGCAAGCTGTCTATGAGTGACGTGGTCTTAATACGTCGGACTGACGCCCTAAAAGACAGTAATCAGATCCTGGATGCATTCTATTTCCCGGGCGGCAAGGTCGTGCCCACTCTTAGTCGCACGCTCAAGGGTGGTCCCGGAAATGTTCTACCTTTCTACTTTGCTGTGTATCCGGATCGCTCCACTAAGGATTCTCTTAAGCTCACCATGTCCTTCTACAAGGAAGGACAGTACCTCGGCGCGGCAGAGGCGCCGCTGCCGGACGTGCAACAAGACGGACGAATTCCTTACATCGCGAACTTGCCCGCGGATAAATTCACGCCAGGCGCATACGAAATCCACATCGGCGTCACTCAAGGCAGCTCCAAGGCGGAGGAGAAGGTTACAGTTCAGGTGAACTAGCAAGGGCGCGCGGGACGAGTTTGTCCTGGACACGCATGAATTTCTTGGAGAACGTCTGCCAATGACTATCACCCGCCGCAGGTTCGCGCAGTTGGGAATGGGGTCTGCGTTTTCCCTTGGTAGTGAGTGGCTCCTGACGCAAGGGCTTTCCACACACAGAGCTAAGCCATTGCCGAGATCCGCGCCCTCCGGTCGTCCTTTCCATGTCCGTTTTGTGGATGTTGGGCACAATGCAGGTCTGCACGCACCCGTCATCTACGGCGGAGTGGAGCAAAAAAAGTACCTTATCGAGTCGACTGGTTGTGGCTGCGCGTTCATCGACTACGACAACGACGGGTGGATGGACATTTTCATTTTGTCGGGCACGCGTCTTGAGGGCGCACCTGAAGGCACCACCAATCGTCTCTACAAAAACAATCGTGACGGCACTTTCACGGACGTTACAAAAAAAGCAGGGCTGCACTCGGTTGGTTGGGCTTGTGGCGTTTGTGTGGGTGACTATAACAACGACGGCTTTGACGATATTTTCTGCACCTGCTTCGGGAAGAACATTCTCTACCGCAATAACGGCGATGGCACTTTCACGGATTTGACCAAGGAGGCCGGGCTTTGGAGTCAGGAGCAGCGCTGGGGCGCCGGTTGCAGCTTTGTGGACTACGATCGCGACGGGTACCTGGACCTTTTCGTCTCCAACTATGTGCGGTTTTCCTTTGAGCAGGCGCCGGTCCCTGGGCAAAACAACAACTGCCTCTGGCTAGGAATTCCCGTCGCGTGCGGGCCGCGCGGGCTGCCCACCGGCAGGCATTGGCTCTATCGAAACAATGGCGACGGGACGTTCACTGATGTGAGCGAGCGCGCGGGCATCGCGCAAGCGACTTCGAGTTACGGCATGACG
>WNGI01030927.1_pt1 | contig 11370 bp, 8 predicted proteins | sample 5400621 | NCBI WGS metagenome assembly WNGI01 (sample SAMN13153374, study PRJNA577476) | soil metagenome | isolation source: 20 cm soil or saprolite under Garry oak tree replicate 1 | place: USA:California | collected 2016-06-15
TTCAAGGATTTTTTCACCGAGCTCTCCCTTTTGCTCCCGGGAGAAAAAATAGGGCGCATCTTCAACCCACAAGAGTTTTTTTCCGGGGAAAAATGGCGGTGTCATCAGCGACGCTTCGATTTGTTCCCAACTTGCCGCGCGACCGTCAAAGCGCTCTAAGTTGAATCCCCGATGTTCTACCGGCACTAGTTGATTAAGCAGGGCTTTGCAGGCTTCTTCGACCTGCAAATCGTCGCCGAATAGGAGGAGAAGTTGCGGACCTCGGCCGGTGCTCAAATCAGTCAGAATGGTTTTTAAGTCGCGGTTCACGGCGCGTAGAAAACTGCGGACACCCAGTGTTTTTTTGGAATTGGCTCAGCGTGCTTAGGGCTAGCACATAGTTAACCAGCTGCCCAGCAGCGCTGGCATCATGACTAATGCTTCGGTACCCACATCTGATTCTTTTCGCTCCAAGCGTAATCCGACCGCCACACTTTCAATCCGATTGTGTATTTGCCGCCGGACTTGGTAACGAAAATTCTTTCAGTCGAATGGGGAATCTCAGTCCGGGCAATGATCATGACTTTTTTGGAAATGCCCTTGTTGATGAGAATACGATCACCCTCGCGCATAGTGGCTCGGTTTTCCCTTTTGCGTTTCGGATTCATGCGCCAAAGGTATCACTCGCAAATTCGTCAGGCAAATTGCATTTTCAGCCGATGACCTACGAGTACCGTCCCCTGACTCATCTTTGATTCACCCTTTTTAGCTCGTATTCACTGGCTTCAGTTTAACTTGACATTCCCCCTTCGCTCCGGTAGCTGTCCCTGAAAAGCGCGACTCCGACCAACGGCAATGAATATTGACGTCCACGCTCACTACGTTCCATCTGACAGCCTGAAAGTAGCCGCCGAGATCGGGGCGCGCCACGGTCTCAAGCTGGAAAAGAACGAGCGCGGCGATCTGTTGACGCGCGAGGGAAGAGCGTTTCTCGGCCAGCTTAAACCCGAATTTTCCGATCTCGATCTGCGCCTCTCCATCATGGACCGACAGGGTGTGGATATGCAGGTCTTGTCTCCAGCCAGTTCATATTTTTTCTATTGGATGCCGGCTACGGAATCGCTCGAATTTGCCCGCTGGCTCAACGATCGCTTCGCTGAAACCGTCGCGAAACATCCCCAACGCTTTGTTGCTTTAGCCTCCGTCCCTATCCAGGATGCAGCCACGGCTGCTGTGGAATTGGACCGCGCAATCACCCGGCTCGGTCTGCGCGGCGCGGAAATCGCTTCCAACATCAACGGCCGCTATTTCGACGATCCGGCGTTCGATCCGTTCTGGGAAGCCGCGCAAGCGTTGGACGCCCTACTCTTCGTCCATCCCAACCAGGTCGTCGGCGCCGATAGGATGAACAAATACCAGCTGGCAAACTTGATCGGTAATCCGACCGATACGTCATTGGCGTTTGCCAAACTCATATTCGGCGGCGTGCTTGAGCGTTTCCCCCGGGTTAAGTTTTTATTGGCCCACGCGGGCGGTTTCCTGCCTTACACCTGGGGCCGGCTTGACCGTGGCTTTCAAATTCAAGATCCGGCGAGCAGGAAAATTTCCCAACCGCCCTCAGAGTATGTTAAGTTGCTGCATTTCGACACGATCACGCACAGCTCAATGGCTTTGGAATACTTGATCACAAACTTTGGCGCGGACCGTGTGCTACTGGGCAGCGACTACCCATATGACATGGGGGATCCGGAACCGGTGGGGTCGCTGGGCGCGGCAAAGATCAATCGCGAACAGATGAATCAGGTAGCCAGCGCGAACGCCTGTAAACTGCTGCGCATAGGCGTATAGAGGTCGAATATCTTACTCGGAGGAATCCATGCGATTTGTCACATTCTCTCGCAAGAACCAACCGCGGCTCGGTCTGATGGGGCCGCAAGATCAAATTATAGATCTCGCCGAGGTCAACCGGCGCTATCTAAAAGGTGGCAATTCGCCTTTCATGGCGAGCATGCAGGCGTTCATCGAAGCCGGCGCCAAGGCGCTGCAAGTCGCCCGCAAAGCGGAAAAATATGTGGCCGGGAAGAGCGCCGAAGAGCAAAAGAAACTCGTCAGCGTCGGCGCGCTAGTGAAGCCCAATCAGGCGAAGATCATTTCGCCAATCCCGGTGCCGAAGAAGAACTGCGTCATGCTCGGGATCAATTATAAGGAGCATGTCGACGAAGGTGCGAGAGCCCGTTCGCTCGAAATCAAGTATCCTGAATGGCCGGTCTTTTTTACCAAACCGGCGACATCCGTCATCGGCCATCTTGGCAAAGTCGTCAATCATAAGTGCACGACCAAGCTCGATTGGGAAGTCGAGCTTGCGGTCATCATCGGCAGGAAAGGCCGAGACATCCCGAAAGACAAGGCTTATGATTATGTGTTCGGATACACGGTCTGTCTCGACATGACGGCGCGCGAGCTGCAGCGCCAGCACGGCCAATGGTTCAAGGGTAAATCGCTCGATACGTTCTGCCCCCTCGGTCCATGGATCGTCCACAAAAGCGCGCTGCCCGACCCCCAACAGGTTCGCCTCATTTGCCGTGTCAACGGCGAGGTCATGCAGGATGGCAACACCCGCGATATGATTTTTGACATCCCAACGACGATCGAAAGCTTGTCTGCCGGACTGACGCTCGAACCCGGCGACATCATCAGCACCGGCACGCCTTCGGGTGTCGGCTTTGCGCGAGTGCCGCCGGTATTCTTAAAGCCCGGGGACAAAGTAGAAGGCGAAGTCGAAGGCATCGGCACATTGCAAGTAGAAATCGTCGCGCCCTAACCAAACTACACGGGGATCTCATGGCCTCTTTCCGGCCCGCCGCGGTAGCCGGATCGTTCTATCCCGCCGCAACTGAAGAACTTAGCGCACTACTCGATAACTGTTTTAACGTGAGCTCCTTGGGACCCCGCGGAGTTCACGAAACTAATCCATCGATCCTTGCCGGCATGGTGCCGCACGCCGGTCCGATTTACTCCGGTCCCTGCGCTGCGCACTTTTACGCTCGGCTGGATCCTTCAGTACAACGGATCATATTGCTCGGAGTTAATCATCGTGGGCGCGGTCACAAGGCAGCGCTCAGTCCTTGGCCGCGCTGGCAAAGTCCACTGGGGGACACCGTCGTCGATGATCGATTGAGCGATTTCTTGGAAGCGCGAGCAAAATTTCTACGGCGTGACAAAGACGCCCACGCGGAGGAGCACAGTATTGAAATTCAGTTGCCGTTTCTGCAGCGGGTGCTTCGGCAGTTCGAATTCGTGCCGGTGTCGCTCTCGCACTTATCCATCGATGAGTGTGCCGAGTTAGGCACGGCGATCTCCGATGCGTACAAATTACAAGTTGCCTCGAACACTAAAACGGTGATCTTAGCCAGCAGCGACCTGAGTCATTATCTTTCGCCGCAAAAAACCGAAAGACTCGACCGCATGGCATTGGATCAAGTTTTGGATTTTAATCCCGAAGGGCTGCTGCGCACAATAGAAGACAACGACATTACCATGTGTGGCGCGCTGCCTACGGCAGTGATGCTTTTCGCCGCGAAGTCACTTGGCGCGAAGCGTGTGAAATTGCTCAAGCATTGCCATTCCGGTGACGTGACGCCCATGCGTAAAGTCGTCGGCTACGCTAGTGTGGCGCTTGAGGTCTGAAGGAAGAAATCGGCAGTGTAATGATATCTGAGCACTGGATTCTTGAAGCGATCAAGAGTTATTCGGGCGCTCGCCCGGAGTTTGACTTGCCATATTCGCTCTGTTAAGGGTGCATCGATGCTAGGGGTGTCTGCCAGACGCAGACTGAGAGCCTGACGAGTCGCAGGTAACCCTTCGAACCTGATCCGGGTCGCACCGGCGTAGGGAAGCGTGAAAGTGAAAGTCCCGGCGGTTTTACCATCGGCGGGACAAACTTAAACCGTATTCCCTGACCACTTACGTGGCCGTGCGAGTACGGTTTTTTTATTGATGTGAAAATCAAACTAAACGGCGAAGAAAAAGAAATCGCCGACGGCGTAACTCTCATCGTGCTGCTGGAGCAATTAAAAATTCGCCCTGCACGCGTCGTCGTCGAACGTAATAGGGACATCGTCTCGCGCGACGCCTATGGCGCCACCCTGCTGCGGGAAGGCGACTCGCTGGAGATTGTCCACTTCGTCGGCGGAGGATAAATTTGTGGATGATTTTCTGCTCATTGCCGGCAACAAATATCGCTCTCGGCTGATCGTAGGCACGGGAAAATACAAGGACTTCAGTGAAACCAAGCGAGCGATCGAAGTGTCGGGCGCGGAGATCGTTACGGTGGCCGTGCGTCGCGTCAACATTACTGATCCGAACAAGGAAAATCTTCTCGACTATCTCGATCCAAAAAAGTTTACGATTCTGCCCAACACCGCCGGCTGCTACAACGCCGATGACGCCGTGCGCACCTGTCGACTCGCGCGCGAAGCCGGTGTCGGAAAGTTAGTCAAGCTTGAAGTCATCGGCGACGACAAGACTCTTTTTCCCGACATTCCGGCGACTCTCGAAGCCGCAAAGATCCTGGTTAAAGAAGGATTCGATGTTCTGCCTTATATTACCGACGATCCGATCACCGCGAAAAAGTTGGAAGATATCGGTTGCGCCGCGGTGATGCCGCTCGCCGCGCCCATCGGCTCGGGACTGGGGATTCGCAATCCATATAACATTCGTATCATCCTCGAACACTCGACGGTTCCGGTCATCGTCGACGCGGGTGTAGGCACCGCTTCGGATGCCGCGATTGCCATGGAGATAGGCTGTCACGGCGTGCTCATGAATACGGCGATCGCAAGCGCCAAGGATCCGATTTTGATGGCCGAAGCGATGCGCCAAGGAGTCGAAGCCGGCCGCAAAGCTTTTTTGGCCGGCCGAATTCCCAAGAAACTCTACGCCACCGCCTCCAGTCCGCTCGATGGAATGCTAAACTAACCGCCGCAAGTGCCGACGCCAGATTTTGACCTCTATCTCGTCTCCGATCGATCGCAAACTCGGGGACGGGACCTGCTCTCGGTGCTAGAGCAAGCGCTATAATCTCGCCGAAAAAACATGCCGACTCTGTGAACGCTACGAGGCGCTACTCTTGATCAACGATCGCGTCGACGTCGCGCTGGCCGTCGATGCCGCGGGGGTGCAACTGGGAAAGACATCGCTTCCGATCGGCGCGGCCCGAGCGCTTCTCGGCCCGCAAAAACTCATTGGCGTCTCGACCCATTCCCTTGAGGAAGCTCAGCACGCCGAACGCAGCGGCGCCGACTTCGTGTTGTTCGGGCCCGTGTACTTTACTCCTTCCAAAGCAAGCTTTGGCACACCTCAAGGTCTCAACGCTCTCAAGAAAATAGTGGAAAACATAGCCGCGCCCGTCTATGCTATTGGAGGTATTAAATCGGAAAACATCGTTGCCGTACGTCGCTTGGGCGTTAGAGGCGTGGCGCTCATCTCTGCCATTCTTAGCGTAGACCGACCTAGACTCGCAGCCGCAACGATGGTGCGACAACTTCGGAGGTAAGATCTTGGGCGAGGCCGTACAGAAAGTTGCTACCTATCTACAACTCTACCCGATATTAACGGTGGGTATGGCCTTTGTCGCAGGTTTTGCCGCCGTCAAAACAGTCGCCCACGATCGCCGGTCGAGCTGGTGGTTTTACTTGTTGGTGGGGGTGGTCGGTTTATTCTTGGGCGAGTTCATATTATTTTATTACGCACTTGATGAGTACTTGGAAAACATCTCCCAATTCCGGATTTTCTTCGACTTCATCGCAGCCTACGTTGGTTCGTTTATAGCCGCAGCGATCATCCACTTCGTAAAACCCACCTAAACTACCCAGCTCAGTCAGTAGAGCATTTGATTCGTAATCAGTGAGACGGTGGGTACTCTCTTGAATTGCTCTCGAATTAACGCGCAGAAAATTCGGCAAGCGCGTGATCGAGAAAGAACATTTTTGTCTTAGTAGGACGTCCGACGGGTGACGCAGCAAACGCGCGGTGCACGGGCAGGCACTACAAGCTGGAACTGCGAAGTCCAAGCCAGCAGTTCAAAATGCGTTGAGATGAGTACAACCAAGCTACGGCGCGAAGAGTTTTTTATTGAGTTTCTCTCCGCGATGGGATTATTCGATCGGTAAGTGGTGGACGGTCTGCTTCGCTAGGTGTCGAGTGTCGAGGCTAGCCCATGCTGGGGAGTGGATGCGGTAGCGAGCGGAACTGTTTCGGATACTCGATGGTCCGGTCTCGGACAGGCGGCCCCAGTTTGTGCGAGGAGATGCGGGATAGGGCCCGCGAGTCAAGGTAAAAATGTGCTAGAGCGAAGCTAGAGCTATCTGTATGAGCTCAGACCGACGCACAACGTTATGCGCATTGGAAAACTTTATGGGGAAACGGCTGGAGAACGACGGGACCAGGATGGGACGAAAAAGACGGAGAGCTTAAATTTGAAGCTTGGAGTCGTTGGTTGCGGATGATCGTGCCACGTCGTACTTCGCGACGCGAAACGCTACCAGGATGATGAGTTGCAGGGGTGCCGGGTCTTGTTGGCATCGATGCCATCGACGAACGTGCACACAGGCCCTTTGATTCCGTTCCGTCCCCCGACTGACTCGACCAGCGTTTTCCGCCAATACGAATGATACGCTTACCCGCCGCTAGTCTCATCGTAAAAGAGAGTATTGAACAAAAAACGGCCGATGAACCAGATCACCAAACTGCATCGGGCCGAAGCGTCGAATTATCGGTGGCGGGATAAGTTTTTCGAGGGAAGTAAAGCGGTGCGGTTGACGAATGCATCATGCAACAGAAATACACGGTCAACGCTCATCTTGAAGAGGCACGCGAGGTTTGTCGATGGATCAGGCAATCTCTCAATTTTTCTGCCCATTCCTTTAGTTGCGGTTCCCGGAGTATGTTCATATGATCACCAGAGACTGTATGAGTAACCAAGTCTCCACTGATGACTTCTGTCCACCGCGAGAGATAGCCGTGTCGATTCGATAAAGTGCTAATTAACACCGCGGGGGCAGAATAGTTTGCAGGTTTGTACGCTCGCGCCGCCTTACTATAAATATCTAGCAGGTGAGTACTCCAAAGACTTTTGGGAATTGGCTGTCCAAGAAATTGACAGCACCAATAAGCTACTCTTTTGAATGGGCGCGTAAATTTTTCTACGGGGAATAGCATCCTCACTACCCCGATCAATCGGACCATCACGTAATCAAAGCGTCGTCCGGTCGTGAGAATTCTAAGATGGTTGAGATGGCGATAGAATCGCCGACATAGCTCTATTCTTCTATTGCTGGCGCTTTCGCTCGCACATACTGTGGGCGCAAACTTATCGAAGCTTGTGGGTTCTAACATCGCCAACAACGATACAACCTTACCACTCGTTCGAATCTGTTGTGCCATTTCGAAAGCTACAAGTCCTCCAAACGAATAGCCTCCCAAAAAATAAGGTCCTTCAGGTTGGATGCTATAAAGTTCTCCCAAGTAATGTCTGGCGATTTCCTCGACACTCGTGTATTGGGCCACGCTTCCGTCGGGACTTTGGTGTAGGAACCCGTAAACTGGCTGGTCTGTTCCTAAATAGCGGGCCAACAAAAAGTTGCTGCTGTCGCCATGAACCCAGAAAAATGGTGGCTTTGAACCGCGCGGCTGAAGGGCAAAGAGTGAAGACCATTTCGATGTGCAACCGTTTTGACGCAGGAATTCAGCCATCCCGCCCACTGTAGGATTTGCGAAGAAATCGACCAGCGAAATCCGATTACCAAATGTCTTTTCGATAAGGGCGAGCAAACGAACCGCCAGCAGTGAATCGCCGCCCAAATCGAAGAAGTTGTCATATACTCCAACTCTCTCAACCCCGAGAAGTTTCTTCCAGTGATGAACGACTTCGAATTCCAGTCTGTCTGCAACACCCGTTTCCGGCACATTGAGCCCGCGACCTTTTTCAGGGGCCGGCAGCGCGCGACGGTCGATTTTTCCGTTGGGCGTCAACGGCAAGCTCTCCAAAAACATGAACGTCGACGGCACCATGTAGTTCGGTAGCTTCTGTTTTAGATACCCGGTAAGTTCTCTCTCCGGGAGCGACGGCACCATGTAGTTCGGTAGCTTCTGTTTTAGATACCCGGTAAGTTCTCTCTCCGGGAGCGCCCGCTCGCCTTGCGCGACCACATATGCCGCTAGTCGCTTGCTTGTCCCGTTCACCCTCGAAACATCTGCCGCTTCCTCCCAAAGCACGACCACCGCTTGTTTCACATTCTCGTGCCTTAACAACACCGCTTCAATTTCCCCAAGCTCGATGCGAAATCCCCGTACCTTGACCTGGTTGTCGAGTCGCCCGATAAACTCAATATTCCCGTCCACCAAGTACCGACCCAAATCCCCCGTCCGATACAGCCGCGACGACGGTGCTCCAAACGGATCGGGTATAAACTTCTCTGCCGTCAGCTCGGGACGGTTCAAATACCCACGCGCTAAACCTTCCCCTCCTATGTACAGCTCGCCGACCATGCCGACCGGCACCGGCTTTAGCCTTGAATCTAGAATGTAGATCTGCGTATTTGCAATTGGTCGCCCGATTGGGATCGACCCCGATTCATGCTTGCCATCGGAAATTCTGTACACACAACAGCCGACCGCGGTTTCCGTAGGACCGTATTCGTTAACAATGTTCAGATCGGGGGCGGCCTCACGCCAATAACGAACGTGATTGGCAGTCAGGTTTTCACCACCGAGAATAAAAGTTCGAGCTCGCCCGCTAGCGGTATCCTTAGAAATTTGTCCGGCGAGAATCTCTAGGTGGCCCGGCGTGATCTTGACGAAGCTCAAATCTCTTCTCTCACACAAAGTGAGCCCAAGCGTTTCCAAGCCGGTGTCCTCGCGTAATAGTTCGACTTTTTTTCCGGCCAAAAGCGGCGCAAAAAGCGACGTCACCGTAAGATCAAACGAGATCGATGAAAAAACCAGTGCGCCATCCCCCTGATCGACAGCGTAGGCACGGTTCGCCCAGGTCAGATAGTTAGCCAGCGCCCTATGGGAAAGCGTTATGCCCTTCGGCGTGCCAGTCGATCCCGACGTGTAGATAACATAGACGGCATTATCCGGCGCAACCGCGACGTTGAGATTATCCGTGGATCCTCTATCAGCTTCAGCCGCCTCATCGAGGCAGATTACTTTTACCTGGACTGGTGGAATCTTTTCGAGCAGCCGCGATTGTGTGATAAGTGCGGCGCAGCCAGCGTCCCGGACCATAAACTCCAAACGCTCGCGCGGCAAATCCGGGTCCAATGGCACATAGGCGCCGCCGACCTTGAGAGTCGCAAGCAATGCGACCATCAGCTTCGGCGATCTTTCCAGGCAGATTCCGACCAGCGCCTCCGGTCCGATACCCAGCTTGCTTAGCCTACGCGCTAATTGATTTGCTCTCCCGTTCAACTCGCGATAGCTCCAGGCTTCATTTCCACAAACCACCGCGATCGCGTCCGGCGTCCGCTCCACTTGAGCTTCGAACAGCCGGTGAAGACATAGCTGCTCGATTGACTCGCCTTGATCGCCGCTCCACTGGCTCAAGATCCGGCTGCGCTCGACTTCGTTCAGCATTGCTAACTCTGAAATACGCTGATCCGGATCTGCAATAATGCTTTGCAACAATGTCTGAAAATGACCGGCCATGCGCTCGATTCTGTCGAGGTCGAACAAGTCCGTATCGTACTCGAGATTCATACGAATCTCATCGCCGTTCTCAACCACCGCGAGAGTCAAGTCAAATTTCGCGGTGCAGTTGTGAATTTCTATCGGGTGAATCGAGAGATCAGGGATTTCCGACGCTTGCGCCATCTCGGTTTGATACGCAAACATCACTTGAAAGAGCGGCGTATGGGCAATATCGCGCTCCAACCGTAGATGCTGCAAGAGCTGTTCGAACGGTAGATCCTGATGGGTGTAAGCTCCCAGCGCCCTTTCTCGCACGCGACGCAACAATTGACGTAAGCTGGGATCCCCGCTCAGATCGGTACGAAGCGCAAGCGTGTTGATAAACAAACCAATCATCGCTTCGGTCTCTACGCTCGTCCGGTTCGAGATCGGTGTGCCGATCACGATATCGTCCTGCCCGGAATAACGATGCAACAAGACGTTGAAGGCGGCGAGTAGGGTCATGAACTTTGTGACATTCTCGCCGCGACTCAACCGTCCGAGCGCTTCGTTCGCCGGCGACGCCACCGTCCAGGCAAGACAGGCGCCGCGGTAGGTTTTGGCGGCCGGCCTACATCGATCCGTCGTTAGCTTGAGCAATGACGGAGCTCCTTCGAGCTGTTGCTTCCAATAGGCGATTTGCTGTTCGATCAATTCGCCTTGCAGTGATGCCCGCTGCGATGCCGCGTAATCCCGGTACTTTAGCGGCGGCTCGGGAAACTGCAGCGTTTCTCCCTTGCTTGTCCGTTCGTAAGAGTCAACCAATTCTCTGAGAAAAATTTCCGCGGAGCGCGCATCAAACACAATATGATGCACGACGAAAAGCAAAATATAATCGGTTTCATCGAGCCGCAGCACAACCGTGCGAAACAACGGGCCGCGCGCCAAATCAAACGGCCGCCGGATAAATTCCCTCCCGAGCCGCAATGCTTGCTCTTCGCGGCCGGCTTGAGGCGTATTGAACAAGTCCACAAGTGAGATAGAAATCGGCTCGGCCGCTGAGACAACCTGCTCCGGCCGTCCTTCGATCGACGGAAAGCGGCTACGCAAGACTTCATTACGCTCGACGATCGCACTTAGACTCCGTTCCAAAGCCGCGATATCGAGAGCTCCTGTTACTCGGGCAGCCAGAGAAATATTGTAAGCCGGATGGTCAGGCTGAAGTTGGTTGAGGAACCATAACCGCTCCTGCGCGAACGACACCGAAGCCCCTGCGTCACCTTCGACTTTAGTGACCGGCGGAAGGGCCTTGCGTCCGTTGCCGCGCAGTTCATTCTCAACAATAGCCCCGAGCTCGGCGATCGTCGGAGCTTCAAAGATAGCTCTGAGAGGGATATCGCGTTGAAAAGCATCGCGCAGGCGGGAGATCATCTGAGTCGCCAGGAGCGAATGTCCACCCAGATCGAAGAAGTTGTCGTGAATGCTTACCCGTGTCTGTTTTAATACCTCTTGCCAAACCCCGCCAATGATTTCTTCGATGGCCGTGCGAGGGGCGGTGTAATCAGTCCTAATGCGCGAATCAGTTTCAGGGGCCGGCAGCGCGCGACGGTCGATTTTTCCGTTGGGCGTCAACGGCAAGCTCTCCAAAAACATGAACGTCGACGGCACCATGTAGTTCGGTAGCTTCTGTTTTAGATACCCGGTAAGTTCTCTCTCCGGGAG
>WNGI01011797.1_pt1 | contig 11367 bp, 11 predicted proteins | sample 5400621 | NCBI WGS metagenome assembly WNGI01 (sample SAMN13153374, study PRJNA577476) | soil metagenome | isolation source: 20 cm soil or saprolite under Garry oak tree replicate 1 | place: USA:California | collected 2016-06-15
GAGCAGCAGGCGCCGGCCCCGCCGCCGCTTTTTTCCCGCCTCCCACTTGATCTCGAACTCCAGCTCCGCCTTCCCGTTCTCCGCCTCGCTCTCGATCTCCAGGACCACGGGCTCATCGAGCTTGACCTCGTACCCGTTGACGCGCGCAGCCCCCTCGCTTTTCAGCTGCTGCACCCTGTCAGCGATCTCATCGAGCGCCTCAGACAGGCGCATCTCACGCTTGACCTTCATACGGGCCTCCTTCTTTACTCGCCTCCGATTATCGGGCTACAAACCACTCGTCACAGCTTAGTAGTGTTGCATCGGCGTGGCAATCACTCAGACAGAGATTCTTGTTTCGTCCTTACCCGCCCCTCGCACCGCCTTCAAGTCCGCCGCCGCCGAGCGCGCGAGCGAGCCTGCGTCGTCGCACATCTCTACCATGAGGAAGCCCTGCTCGAGCCGTTTGCGCGCCGTCACGACGTTCCCCGCGTGCGCCCCCGGCGCCACGCCATGCCGCTTGCACGCGTCGAGCACGCGCTCGGACGCCGGTGGCAGTCCCAGCGACAGGCTGAGGTCCGCCGGCCCGATGTACGCGGCGTCGACGCCCGGTACGGCGAGAATTTCGTCGAGGTTCTCGACCGATTCCTTCGTCTCGACCTGAACGATGCAGAGCACCTCCTCGTCTGCCCGGGCGATGTAGTCTCGCCCGCCGTAAAGCGCCGCCCGGATCGGGCCGTGGCTGCGAATCCCTCGCGGCGGGTACCGGCACGCCCACGCGGCTGCCTCCGCCTCGGCCACCGTGTTCACGATCGGCACGATGACACCATAAGCGCCCGCGTCGAGCGCCTTCATGATCGTCCCCGGCTCGTTCCACGGCACGCGCACGATCGGCACCGTTTCGGTCGTGGAGATCGCCTGCAGCATCGTCACCGCGACCTGGTAGTCGATGACGCCGTGCTGCATGTCCACGCACAGCCAGTCGAAGCCCGCGTGCGCCATAAGCTCGGCCGAAAAGCTCGACGGCACCGTCAGCCACCCGCCGAGCGCCACCTGCCCGGCCTCCCACATGCGCTTCACGCGGTTCTCCCGCATATCGCCGCCGATTATACGACCGGCACAGCCGAGGCGCTTCCTTCCCCGGGGGTCAGGCTGTTTGCGAGACTACGCCCACGTTAAGAAGATAGTTCGATCTCCTGAATGCCCTTTGTTTTCGAGAATACAGCTCAGCCTGACTGCGCCTTCCCGTCCGGCCGCCACCACACAACCCCTTGCGGCCGCGCGCGGTGCCCTCGCAGCGTAACTCCTTCCGGCGTCTCAACCGCCATCTCCCGCGCCGCCTCCTCTGGCCGATTGTCCTCCTTAGAGCCCGGGCGCACGAACAGCAAGTGCCGCGCCATCGCGAGCGCCACGTCCAGGTTGGGCGTCGAACGCGGTCGTCCCGCGTCCACAATCTCGACGTTCGGGAAGATGCCCATCTCCCAGAGCACCGGAAGCAGTTCCGGGAGCGCGGGCAGCTCGACTCGATCTTCCCCGTGCACGGCCCTCCACAGCGGAGAGAAGATCGAAGGTGGCGCGTCCATCCAGGCCACAATCACGACCCGTTCTCGTGCCTTCTCGTCGAGCTTCCGCAGGAACGGTGCGATGTCTTTCACTCCGTAGACCACGTTGGCGCACAAAACGAGGTCCGCCGGGCCTACTCTCGCGTCCTCCCAGCCTGCCTCGACACTCGAGATGTTCTCAATTTCCGCCTCCTTTGCTCCCTCTCGCAATTGAGCGACCATCGAGGGCGAGGGCTCGACAACGGTTACGCGCCTGCAGCGAAGCGCCAGCGGCAGGGCGTATCGCCCAGCGTCCCCACCCACATCGAGCACCGTGGTCTCCGGCGTTATCCATTCGGCTAGCAGAGCTCGCAGCGACTGCTCGCCATGCGCCTCGATCCTTGCCTTCCAGGCTTCAGCTGCTGATTGCATCGTCGCGCCGGAAACGGCCATCATTCTTCGCCGTTTCTGTTTTACTGATGAAGGTTTCAATCGACCTCGTCGCCTGCACTCTTCGCTCCCTCGGGCGCCATCTTCTCGAGCTGCTCGCCCGCCTTCCGCAGGACTTCGCGTACGCGCTCCACCTGCGCGGTATCGCCGCGCGCTGCCGCACGGAAGGCCGCCCGCGCGATCCGCATGAGCGGGCCCATTACCTCTGTGCCGCCCGGACTGAAAGCGTCCCGCCAGTCATCCCAGGCCGACGCCCGGCTCCAGATGCGCTCCACCCCGGGCGCCTCCACCTTCAATGCCTTTCGCCCCTCGTCGGTGATCGAGTACACGCGCTTGCCGTCCTCGCTTACCTCCACGCGCACGAGTCCCTCGTCTTCCAGTTGCTGGAGGTTCGGGTACACCGTCCCTGCGCTTGCCTGGTACATGCCGCCGGAGCGCCGCTCCATCTCCTTCATCAGCTCATAGCCGTGCATAGGCCGCTCGGCCAGCAACGAGAGCAGCGCCAGACGGACCTCGCCCGACTCAAAAAAGCGCCGCCGCCAGCCCCACGGCTCGCTACTGTGCCCACGAGGCTCGAAGCCGAACCAAGTGCGCCAGCGCCCGCTGCCCGATATCTCGGCCTATCGTCAAAGGGAACGCCGAATTCAGCTAACCAAACTAGAGCGCCCTGCCCACAAAAGCCCAACCAAAATCGCGGGTCAGGCTGTAGTCAAAGAGACGGCTCGCCACGATGATCTGATCGTTGCCTCGCCCTGGGCAGGAATCGGAACGACAACTCAGCCTGACAGCCGACGGTTCCTGGCGGCCGCGGAGAGGGAAGGCGGCGTCTCGAAGGCATCGAGCGGGGCGATCACACCGCCCAAGCATGCGGCAAAGCAGGAGGTCCGCCGGCCGGCGGACCTCCTCGAGCCACTTTCCTGTTCTCTGTCTTACGAAGTTGCGCTCGGCGCAGCTTCCTTCTCGCCGTCCCGCCACCGATGGCACGGCCCCGGCTCTGAGCCGCCTCCCTTGAACTGCACGATCTCGTCGATCTTGCCCTGGATGGCCGAGTACGCGCGATCCGACTGCTCCTGCGTGATCGTGCCGTCCGCTACCTTCGCGTCTAGCTTCGACTTCACTGACTGGAGCAGCGCCGCCTTGAAGTCGTCGACGCCCATCCCCTTCGACTGCGCGATCTCCGCCAGACTCTGGCCTGACTTGAGTGCCGAAACGATGTCCGCGCGGTCCATCTGCAGCACGTCGGCCGCCGCTCCGACCACGAGCTTCGCGCCCCGGCAAACTGCGCCGTCCTTGCGATGCCTCAAACCGAGCACCGAGAGCGGCCCGTATTCGTTCACTCGCGCCTTCAGCTTTGCCGCCTCGTCCGCGGTCAGCTTGCTGTTCGCCACTGCCTCGTCGATTATGTCGAACTGCGCGTTCGACATCGCCGTTGTCAGTGCCTCCGTTCTGATCCCCAGCTTCTCCGCCGTCTTCGCGATGAACTTGTCGCCTGGGCGATCGCTGTCACCTCCTTGGGCGAGTGCGCCGTGTACTGCGAGTACGGCCACCCCAGCAACAAAGGCGGCCGCAACCACCCCCAGAATTCCTCTCATTGCAATTCTCCTCTCTGTCTGGTTGATTCACGTCTCTCGGACGCGTTATGTCACATGGTAGGCAGCCACCTTTAAAGCTCCATTAACGCACCGTTAGAATTTCTTCATCCGATCCTACTTAAGTGGCTTTAACGTTTCTTTAATCTTCACGATCTATACTGACAACCGAAAACTGACAACTGATAACCAATCATGTACATCCTCGTTGTCGAAGACGAACGAAGACTCGCGCAGATCGTCCGCCGCGTCCTTGAAGAGGAAGGCCACACCGTAGACCTCGCCCACGACGGCGAGGAAGGTCTCGCCATGGCCTCAGACGGATCCCACGACGTCATCCTCCTCGACATCCTTCTTCCCGAGATTGACGGCATCGAGGTCTGCCGCACATTGCGCCGGAACCGAGTCGATACTCCCGTCCTGCTCCTGACCGCACTCGGCGACGTCGATGACCGTGTGCGCGGCCTGGATGCGGGCGCCGACGACTATCTCGCAAAGCCGTTCGCCTTCCAGGAGCTTTTGGCGCGCATTCGCGCGCTCGGGCGCCGAAAGGTGCAGGCCCGCGAGCCAACTCAGCTCGAGGTCGATGGGCTGATGCTGGACCTCCGCCGCCGCCGCGCAGAGCGGGACGGCCGGATCATCGAGCTTAGTCCGAAGGAATTCAGCCTTCTTGAATTCCTCATGCGCAACCAGGGCCGCGTCGTCACCCGCATGCAGATCCTCGACCACATCTGGGGCTACGACTACGCCACGGACTCCAACCTTGTGGACGTGTACATGGCGTATCTTCGCCGTAAGGTGGACAGCGAGGGCCCAAGCCTGATTCGCACAGTTCGCGGCGTTGGCTACGCACTCGGGGATTGAAGTGTTTGGTCGCGCGAGATGGCGGCTCACCCTTTGGTTTGCAGCCGTCTTCGCGCTGATCATCGTGCTGCTCGGCGCGGCCGTCTTTCTAACGGCCCGCCGCGTCCTCTTCGATCAAGTCAATAGCGACCTCGTCGCCCGCGCCGAGCGCGAGAGCCAGCCCGTCGCGCAGCGGCTCCTCCAACGCATTCGCGAGGGCGGACAGCTCACGGGCATCAAAATCGGCCCCGACTTCACCGCCGGCGGATACTTCTACGCCGTGGCTGCTCAGGGCGGGACAATCATCGGCAGCACTCCCAACGCCGATCCCGCCGGCCTCGCGAATCCGAAGGCGATCGATGACGCCCTCGCAGGCAATGAGGCCTTCATCGACACGACATCGTCCGAAGGCGAGCAGCTGCGGGTGCATCTCGTCCCGCTCGGCCGCGGGCAAGACCGCCGCTTCGTCCTCGAAGTCGGCCGCAGCACGGAGCCCGAACGGAAAGCCCTTCGCGGTCTCCTGCTCATCCTGGCCATCGGAGGTGGCGCCGGCATACTCCTCGCCGTCGGCGCCGGCTTCTGGCTCGCCGGGCGGGCTCTGCGCCCCATCCAGCTCGCAATGGACCGCCAGCGCGCCTTCGTTGCCGACGCCTCACACGAGCTACGCACTCCGCTTTCCCTTATTCGCGCCAACGCCGAAATTCTCGAGCGCCACCGCGAACAGCCAGTGGACGCAAACATCGGGTCTGTCGGCGATATCATCGGCGAGACCGACCGCCTTAGCGCTCTCGTCGGGCAAATGCTGACCCTCGCCCAGGCCGACTCGGATACGGCTGCCTTCAGCATGGCGACGGTGGACTTCAGTGCGATCGCCCAGGACGCGGCGCGCCAGATGCAGCTCCTGGCTGAGCCCAGAGGGATCTCGCTGGACCTGAACGCGAACGGCCCCGTCACCGTCAGTGGCGACGCCACCCGCCTGCGCGAACTCGTCATGATCTTGCTCGATAACGCCATCAAATACAGCGGCCCCGGCGCTTCCGTTCACGTCGACTTGAACCGAGACGGCGGTACGGCCGAACTGCGGATCGTAGACGAAGGTCGAGGCATAGAGCCAGGCGCCCTCCCTCGCATCTTCGATCGCTTCTTCCGCGCCGACAAAGCACGCTCTCGCGAAATGGGCGGCACCGGCCTCGGCCTCGCCATCGCCAAATGGATCACCGAAGCCCACAACGGAACGATCGCCATCGACAGCACACCCGGCCGTGGCACCGCCGTTACGGTGGAGCTCCCGGCTTCGGCCTAACAGTATGCGTCGAATTCGGCCCGAATTTAGCCCGGCACCTTCAGGTGCCGAAGAGCCGCCCAGGACCCTGAGTCCGCGCCTGCTCGGGCTGCCCCGACCACGTCCTCTGTGTCATTCTGAGCGGGAAGCCCTCGGCGCGCGGACGAACGCTACTCCGCGAAGGCCAACCCGCCTGCGGAGGGAATCTGTCGGGGTGGACGGGGACAGCGGCCGTGCGGCCAGAGGAATAGCGCCGTCGTGCGCTTAAGCGCGCGCCAGCTCGGGCCGCCCGGACCACGTCCAGGCCAAGTTCGCGCGGCTGATGCCCATCAGCACCCCGTGTAGCGCCGTCGGGTGGATGAATAGGTTCCCACCGCCATTCTCGCGCCCGGCCGTGTACCGAGAGCCCCGCGCTTCCAACCGCTCGCGTATTGCCCCCGTATTGCCCGTCTCCGCGTAGCACATGTAAATCGAGGGCCCCCGCCGTGCGAAGAAGCGTCCCATCGCCAGCGAGGGCTCCGTGGTCTGCGTCAGCTCGATCCGGTCCAGCCGCGAAGGCGGGTCGAACAGCGTGAGCGTCCCGCTGTAGCCCCATTGCTCGCTCTTTATCGGGCAGAAGCGCGACGCGTCGAGGTCAAACGTATCGGCGTAGAACGAAGCCGCCTCTTCGTGGTCCTCCACGATATTCGTCACCTCGTACAGCGAGCTAATCAGCCCGACCGGCTCACGCTCGCTCGCGCGTGAGATCACCGTCCGCATCCCAAGCGTCTGGTCGGGTTCGATGAAGATCTGCCCGCCTTCCTCCTTGAAGTGCAGGCCGCGGTCATCCATGCGGCGAGCCAGCGCCCCAGGGTCGTCCGTCGAAAACCCGACGGCGAAAATTCCTTCGCCCCAGCGCTCGAGGTGTGACGCCACTGGCCCGTCCGCGGCCGGCTCCAGCAGCTCGAACTCGCTCTCGCCCGCCTGAACGACCGTCCGGGTGGCATTGAAAAGGCGCAGGTCGTCTTCCTGGACCCTCTCCGCACCCAGCACCTCCGCGAGCGTATCGGCAGCGATGGCACGGTCCCGCACCGCAAGCTGCATCCGGTCGACGCGCTGGAGCATCCTAGAAAATGCGACAGCGGCGTCCCTGGGCGGAAGGACGCCGCTGTCTCTGTTCGTCTAGCCCTTACCGATACGGGTCAGCTTCGTCCCGCAGACCGGGCAGCTTCCCTGCGTAGCGGGCCGCCCATTCTTCAGCGTTACCTTCTGGGCGTTCTTGATCTCCCGCTTGGTCCGGCACTTCATGCAGTAAGCTTCCATAAAGCTCCTTTCCTTACGTTACGGATACCCATTCCCGAATAGGATAGCGCCCGAAACCCTTAAGTCAACTAGCTTCCCACACGTAATTTGTGAATAAATTGCCGTAATCGGTCACGCACGAAGCTTTGCATAACTTTCGTGCGGCCCTCTTTGGCAGCCAACGACTACGCACAAACGGGAAAACGCGCACTCAAAGAGTAAACCTGAATCTGTCGCCAACTGCCTTCAGGCGCCCCCTGTCCCTGGCTCCCGACGCCTGGCTCCTAATACCGGTTCAGTTCGTCGATCAGCTGACGCAGCCGCCCAAAGCTGGTCTGGTTGAACTCCAGCGCCAGCCGCCGCAATTCCAGCGCGTCGCCGTCCTCGATCTCGCGCGGGCTCGCCTCGACCGGCTCCAGCCCCGGCTCGCGCAGGATGTCCGCGAATGACAGCGCTAGCCTCTCCACATCCTCCTTGGGCGGCAGCCGCAGCAGCCTCAGAACCAGCCGTCCCTCTACATAGCGCTGCGACTGGTAGTTCGAGTAGAAGCGGGTGATCTCGGCAACCGCCTCCTCCACTGTTTCCGTCCGCCGGAGGAGCGTCAGGTCTTCCTTCGAAATCAGGCCCCGCTCGAGCAAGTGGTCTTGGACAAACCGCAGCCACTCCGTCCAGTAGGTGCCGCCCGGCTCCTCGAGCAGGATGATCGGCTTGACATCGCTCTTGCCCGTCTGCATCAGCGTCAGCAGCTCGAACGCCTCGTCCAGCGTCCCGAAGCCGCCCGGCAGGAGCGCGAAGGCGTCGGACTCCTTGAGGAACGTTACCTTCCGCGTGAAGAAGTACTTGAAATTGATCAGCTTGGCGTCCCCCTCGATGAACAAGTTCGGCTCGGACTCCATTGGCAACCGTATCGCTGCGCCGAAGCTCCGCTCCGCCCCAGCGCCCTCATGGCCGGCGGCCATGATCCCCGGCCCTGCTCCCGTAATCACCATCCAGTTCTCCGCGGCCATCTCCCTCGCGAAGCGCCGGGTGACCTCATAGGCCGGGTCATGCGGCACCGTCCGCGCGGAGCCGAAGATGCCCACCTTGCGATAGCTTTTGTAGCCCTTGAACACCTTGAACGAATACGCAAACTCCTTCAGCGCCGCGTTCACGAGCTTCATCTCTCCCCGGTCCGACCGGTCCCGATCGAGGCGAAAGCACGTCTTGATCATCTCCTCGAGCAAGTCTGCATCGTTGGCGCCCCCCGCCGCCGCTACCAATTCCGCGATGCGCGCGTCTAGTGCCTCATCACCAGTGCTGTAGTGCCGTCTGCGTGGTTTTTGAGCAACCATGTTCGCAAATCTAATTTTAACATCGCTGCGCTCGCGCCCCGGCAATACGCATCCCGTCACAGTGCCAAGCTCCTGCTTACCATGCGTGCTCGCGGCGCTATGATTGCTCCGTGCAGCGTGTAATCATTCACGCCGACCTCGACGCCTTCTACGCGTCCGTCGAGCAGCTCGACGACCCCGAGTTGCGCGGCAAGCCCGTCGTCGTCGGCGGTTCCCCCGAAGGGCGGGGCGTCGTCATGGCCGCATCCTACGAGGCCCGCCGTTTCGGCATCCGCTCCGCCATGCCCATGTCTCGCGCCCTCCGGCTCTGCCGGAACGCCGTCCGTGTGCCGCCGCGCTTCGACCGCTACGTCGATGTGTCGCGCGAGGTAATGGCCATCTTCCGCGACGTCACCCCCTTGGTCGCACCGATGTCGCTCGATGAGGCGTTCCTGGACACGACGGAGCAGATGGACGGCTTCGACGGGCCTGAAGCGCTCGGGCGCCATCTCAAGGAGGAGGTGAGAAAGCGCACGGGTCTCGTTCTCTCCGTGGGGATCGCCGCGAATAAGCTCGTCGCCAAGATCGCCTCCGATACGGGGAAGCCGGACGGACTCGTCGTTGTCCCGCCGGGGATGGAAGCTGCCTTCCTCGCCCCCCTCAAGGTTCGCGCCCTTTGGGGCGTCGGCCCGAAGACGGAGGCTGTCCTGCACGCCGCCGGCTTCCACACCATTGGTCAGCTTGCCACCGCCGGCCCTTCCCATCTCGAAAGGAGCCTCGGCTCACGTGGCCTCTGGCTTTACGACATGGCCCGCGGCATCGACGACAGCCCCGTCTCGACTGACCACGAGCGCAAGTCGGTCGGCGCCGAGAACACATTCCCCAGCGACCTGACTGACGGCCCCGAGCTTCGCGCCGAACTCGACCGCATCGCCGAAAGCGTCGCCCGTCGCCTCGAAAAGAGCGGCTTCCGGACCCGCACAATCGTGCTCAAGTTGCGTTATGCGAACTTCAGCACGATCACACGCCAGTCAAGCCGCCCACTCCCGATCGACGGCGTAAGCGATATCTCGTCTGCGGCGCACGCGCTACTCGATGCCGCCGCCAAGCCCGGTGATCGCTTTCGCCTGATCGGCATTCACGCCACGAACCTCCTGCCAGACGAGCCTGATCAGATCGGCTTATGGCCCCCCACAACAGGACCGGAGCGCCAGACTCCAGTCGAGCCGCCGGGCACCTCCCGCTGAGGCCCGAGCCTGGGCGCCGCTAACGTCCGGCTACAGTCGTTCGACCGTCTCTTCGATGTCCTGAGGCAGCACGAGGCCGTCGGCGTGCGCATGCCCATCATGCGTCTCTCTGAATCGCTGTTGGAGCTCGGTGCTCTCCAGGAGGGTCCGCACCACCCGCGGGTCCCACTGATGGCCGGCGCCGTCCTTCAGGATCGCCGTCGCCTCTTCGAGGGGCATAGCGTCCCGATAGGGCCGGTCGCTCGTCATTGCGTCGTATGCATCGACGACGGCGACAATTCGGGCGCCCATCGGTATCTTCTCCCCGATCAGCCCGTCGGGGTAGCCCCGGCCGTCCCAACGCTCGTGGTGATGGTAGACGACCGGGTAGGCGTTCATCAGAAAGCCCACGCGTTTGCAGATCTGGCCGCCCGAATAGCAATGCTGCTTGATAATCGTGTACTCCTCCGGCGTCAGCCTGCCGGGCTTCTTGAGGATCGAATCGGGCACGACGATCTTGCCCATGTCGTGCAGCGCTGCGCCGAGGCGAATGACCTCGGTTTCTTTTGCCGGTAGCGCCAGCTTTGCCCCCATTACTCCCGCGTACTCGGCGAGCCGGCGGCAATGGTCGCCCGTGTACGGATCGCGGCTCTCGATGGCTTCCGTCAGCGCCAATGCCGTCTCGAACGCCAGCCGGGCCAGCGATTCCCGCTGCCGAGCGCTGCGCACTGCCAGCTCCGTTTGCTGCGCCAGCCGTTCCAGCCGCGTCAGCTCCTCCGGCGTAAAGTCGCGCTCTTCGCCGTAACAGACCATTAGCGCGCCATGCAGTTCTTCGTCCAGGTCGAGAGGAGACGCCGCCGCCGAAACGATTCCAGCGAGCGCGGCGAAGTCCCTCAGCTTGTCGTATCGAGGGTCCTCGAAAACGTTGCGGGACGCTGCGACCCGCCGGTGGAGCATCGCCGCAGACCTCGGCCACGCGGCGCGTGATCTCGTCAACTACCGTCTGCTCATCGTTCTCCTTCAGGATCGTCGTGTGGATTGCGGATAGCGTTTCCAGCTCCCGCTCGCGCCTATCGTTGCGCGCGCTCACGTCCATTAAACCGCGCTCCGTCACCTCGAGCTTAGAGCGCTGCTGCTGGATGCTTGACCACTGATTGAGGCTGACGGCCAAGAACAGGTAGACGGCTGGCCATCCAAGCCAGAGCACCGGCTTTACCGATGCGTCGAGGGCGACACCAAAGAGTTCCATCGCCGGGCTGCTAAACACTGATGCCATGCCGGCAATCAGCAGCGCCATCTGTAGTGAATAGCGATAGGCCACAAAGATGATCGGGATGAAGAACAGCGTGGTAAAGGCGCTCGGCACCTGCCCATCGAGGTATACAAGAACGCCGATCACTATCGTCGCGGCGGCCGCGACGGTACTCGGCCACGCCCGGGTTATTTCGCTAATACGCAGCTTCACTGGCGGGAGATACCTCTAATTGGGGACTAGGGGATATGCCGTTGCACTAGCTAACGACGACCCTTTATTAACCCTCGTTACACGTTCTCGGTAGCCGGACGGTGAAAGTTCAGAAATAGTTGAGGCCGCCTTAACCGCGGACCCTGGAGCCAGGCTCCCAGTCGGCACAACCCTCGCTTCGGCAACGTTCGGCTCAAAGGCCCGCACAATGCCACGCCCAGGAACGACGACTCAGCCTGACAGGGAGGAAATCACCCCCAAACAGTCCTCAATCGGCCATCGAATACCCGCCATTTACGCTCAGCACCTGTCCGGTTATCCACTCCGCGCGCTCGGATGCCAGGAACGCCACAGCGTTCGCGATGTCGCTCGGCTTTCCCAAGCGGTTCAACCCCTTCGCA
>WNGI01011932.1_pt1 | contig 11366 bp, 8 predicted proteins | sample 5400621 | NCBI WGS metagenome assembly WNGI01 (sample SAMN13153374, study PRJNA577476) | soil metagenome | isolation source: 20 cm soil or saprolite under Garry oak tree replicate 1 | place: USA:California | collected 2016-06-15
CACCGAGATCGCCGACCGCTGCATGAAGTCGCCGGGCGGCGGGCCGGCGCTGCTCTTCACCAAGCCGACGCTCGTGGGGGGCGGCGCCGCGCGGATGCCCGTCGCCGTGAACCTGTTCGGCTCGGAGCGGCGCATGGCGCTGGCGCTCGGCGTCGACCGGCTGGACGAGATCGGCGAGCGGATCGCGGAGCTGCTCAACCTCAAGGTGCCCGACGGCTTGTTCGGCAAGCTCGCCATGCTGCCGCGGCTCGCCGAGGTGGCGAAGTTCCCGCCCAAGACCATCGGCGGGCGGCCGCCGTGCCAGGAGATCGTGCTACGCGGCGCCGATGTGGACCTCAGCCAATTGCCGGTGCCGATTTGCTGGCCCCAGGATGGCGGGCCCTACCTCACGCTCGCCGGCGTGATCACGCGGGACCCCGCCACCGGCACCCGCAACGTCGGGATGTACCGCGTGCAGGTCTTGGGTAAGGACGCCGTGGCGATGCACTGGCAGCGCCACAAGGTGGGCGCCGCGCACTGGCGGGAAATGGCGGCGCGCGGCGAGACGATGCCCGTGGCGATTGCGCTCGGCGGCGACCCGGCGAGCATCTACGCGGCGTCGGCGCCGCTGCCGCCGACGATCGACGAGTTCCTATTCGCCGGGTTCCTGCGCGGCGAGCCGGTGCGGCTCGCCAAGGCGGTGACGTCCGATCTCGAGGTGCCGGCCGAGGCGGAGATCGTCGTGGAGGGCTTCGTCGACCCGCGCGAGCCGCTCGTGCTCGAGGGGCCGTTCGGCGATCACACCGGATTCTATTCGCTCGCCGACTACTACCCCAAGGTGCACATCGCCGCGATCACGATGCGCGCCGAGCCGATCTGGCCGCACACCATCGTCGGCCGCCCGCCGATGGAGGATTACTATCTCGGCCACGCGACGGAGCGGATCTTCCTCCCGTTGCTGAAGCTCACGATTCCCGAAATCGTGGACCTGCACATGCCGGCGGAAGGTATTTTCCACAATCTCGTGTTCGTGAGCATCGACAAACAGTATCCCGGGCAGGCCTGGAAAGTGATGAACGGGCTGTGGGGGCAGGGACTGATGTCGCTGGCGAAGCTGATCGTCGTGCTGGACAAGGACGTGAACGTGCGCGACCCGAAGGAAGCGTGGTGGGTGGCGCTCAACCACATCGATCCGGAGCGCGACGTGCGCTTCTCCATGGGGCCGATGGACGTGCTCGACCATTCGAGCCGCGGCTTCACTTACGGCTCCAAGATGGGTATCGACGCCACGCGCAAATGGAAGGAAGAAGGCTTCACGCGCGAGTGGCCCGACAAGATCGTGATGGACGACGCGACGCGCGCGAAGGTGGACGCGATGTGGCGGAGTCTCGGGATCGATCTTCCGTCCCGCCCATGACCGCGCGCGAAGGCCAGACGGTCGCCGGGGAGGGCCTGCTCACCCGCTACGTGAATTTCGTGCGCCTGCCGCATACCGTGTTCGCGTTGCCATTTGCGCTCATCGGTGTGGTGCTGGCGTCTTTCATCTACCCGGTCACGCTGCGGACGCTGGGGCTCGTGGTGCTGGCGTTCACCGCGGGGCGCTTTGTGGCGATGGGATTCAACCGCATCGCCGATCGCGACCTCGACGCGCGCAACCCGCGCACGCGCGGGCGCGAGCTGCCCGCCGGACGGCTGACCGTGGCGCAGGCGTGGGCGGCCGTGCTCGTCGCGGCGGCCGTGTTCGAATGGGCGGCGTGGGCGTTGAATCCGTTGTGCTTTACGCTGTCGCCCGTGGCCCTGGCCATCGTCACGTTGTACAGCTACGCCAAGCGCTTCACCTGGTGGTCGCACGTGTGGCTGGGGTTCGGCGACGCCATCGCGGGGCCCGCAGGGTTCCTCGCTGTGTCGGGACGCTGGAGCGAGCCGGCTTGGCTGCTGTGGGCGCTGGCGGCGGCGGTGACGTTCTGGGTGGGCGGCTTCGATGTCTTCTACGCCCTGCAGGACGAGCAGTTCGATCGTAGCGAGGGACTGCACTCGGCCGTCGTGCGGCTGGGACGGCACGGCGGCATTCGCTTCGGCAAGATCCTGCACGGCCTCGCCCTCGTGGCGCTGGTGGCGGTAGGATGGGGCGCCGGGTTGGGCGCGCCGTACTACGCGGGCGTGGCGGTCAGCGCGGGGTTGATCGCCTACGAGCATCGCCTGGTGCGCCCGGACGATCTGTCGCGCCTGAACGCCGCGTTCTTCACGGTGAACGGCATCGTGAGCGTGGTGGTGTTCGTGGGGGCACTGGTGGACAGGGTGCTATGAAGCGCGGAACGGGGAACGCGGAACGCGGAGCAGCCAAGCGACCGCCGGTGCGGGGACGCTCTGTTCCGCGTTCCGACTTCCGCGTTCCGCGTTCACCCTCACCTCCCCGCCATCCCGTCCGCTCGCCCACGCCCAACCGCCGCGGTCGATGAGCAAGCTCCCCGTCATCCTCGCCATCACCGGTGCGTCAGGCGCGCCCTATGCGGTCCGGCTGCTGGAAATACTGGCGACGCACAACGTGCCCACGTGGCTGCTCGTGTCGGCGCACGGCTGGCGGCTGCTGGCCGAGGAGTGCGGCATCAAGGACGAAGCAGGCCTCAAGAAGGCGACGGGCGGCGACTGGACGAGCGTGCTGACCTTCGACGACAAGGATCGCGGCGCCAAGCCCGCGTCCGGTTCGGCGCCGAGCGCGGGGATGGTGATCTGCCCCTGCTCGATGGGGACGGTGGCCGCGGTGGCGCATGGCACCAGCCGGTCGCTGATCGAGCGGGCAGCGGACGTGGTGCTCAAGGAGCGCCGCAAGCTGATCCTCGTGCCGCGCGAGACGCCGTTGTCGCTCGTGCACCTGCGCAACCTGACGCTCGCGACGGAGGCGGGCGCCATCGTCCTGCCGGCGATGCCGGGCTTCTATCATAGGCCCGCGAAGGTGCAGGATCTCGTCGACTTCGTCGTGCAACGGGTGCTCGACCAGCTGGGCGTCGACGTGTCCCTGGTCAAACGCTGGGACGGGGAGTAGCACGCTCCGCTCATGCGGCTCGGCATCATCTCCGACACGCACGGCCTGCTGCGTCCTGAAGTCTTCGAGGTGTTCGAAGACGTGGACCACATCCTCCATGGCGGCGACGTCGGGAAGCTCGAGATCCTCACCGATCTGGAAACGCTCGCGCCCGTGACTGCGGTCTACGGCAACACCGACGGACCGGCGCTGCGGGCGCGGCTGCCGCAGGTGGCGCAGGTGCAGCTCGACGGCTTCGACATTCTCGTCACCCATGGCGACCAAGTGGGTCGTCCCACGCCCGCCAGCCTCCACGCCACGTTTCCCCACGCCGAGATCATCGTCTTCGGGCACACGCACCAGCCGCTGCTGGAGCTGGTGGACCGCACGGTGACCGTGATGAATCCCGGCAGTGCCGGGCCGCGGCGCTTCGACCTGCCCATTTCGCTCGGCATCATGGAGCTGGAGCCCGGCATCCCGCCGCGGGCTCGGCTGGTCACGTTGCAGCCGTAATGGACCGGCGTGCGTTTCTCGTGTGCAGCGCCGCTGTCTTCGCGGCGCGCCCGCGCCTGCAGCGGTCGTCCCGACCGCCCGCGCGGGCGGTGCCGAGCGCGCAATCCGACGGCCCTCGACTGCCGCCAATGGGTGCGCGCCGCCAAGAGCGCAGGCGCCACGCGCCTCGTGCTCACCGCCAAGCATCACGATGGCTTCTGCCTGTGGCCGAGCCGGCTCACGACGCACGCCGTGAGCCACAGCGCCTGGCGCGGCGGGCAGGGCGATGTGGTGCGTGAATTCACCGACGCGTGTCGCGCCGAGGGCTTAGGGGCGGGGCTGTACCTCTCGCCGTGGGACCGGCACGAGCCGAGTTACGGGACGCCTGCGTACAACGACCACTACGTGGCGCAGCTTGAGGAGCTGCTCACGGGCTACGGGCCGGTCGTCGAGGTGTGGTTCGACGGCGCCAATGGCGAAGGCCCGAACGGCAAGCGCCAGGAATACGACTGGCCGCGTTTTTTCGCGACGGTCCGTCGCCTGCAGCCCAACGCCGTGATGTTCTCGGACGCCGGGCCCGACGTGCGGTGGATCGGGAACGAGCGGGGCGTGGCGGGCGATCCCAATTGGTGCGCCGTCGATCCTGTCGTCGTGCCGTCCCCAGGCGCCGAGGGTTCCGGCATCATCGAAGAGTTGCAGCACGGCGACCCGCGGGGCGCAGTGTGGCGGCCGGGCGAGGCGGACGTATCGATCCGGCCCGGCTGGTTCTGGCACCCGGCCGAGGACGGCGCGGTGAAGTCGCCGGACGAGCTGGTCGACCTGTACTTCGCGTCGGTGGGCCGCAACGCGGGACTGCTACTGAACGTGCCGCCCACGCGCGCGGGTCTCGTGGCGGACGCCGACGTGCGGAGCTTGGCGGCGTTCGGCGAGCGCCGCGCGGCGCTGTTCGCGACGGACCTGGCCGCGGCCGCCCGTGTCCACGCAGCCGGCGATGCGGTCGAGCTCGAGTGGCCGCGGCCGGTGCAGTTCGCCGTGGCCGCGCTGGCCGAGGCGATCGCGGCGGGGCAGGTGGTCGAGAGCTACGCGCTCGATGCGTGGGTCGGCGGCGCGTGGGTCACGTGCGCCGGCGGGACCACCATCGGCCACAAGCGGCTCACGCGCTTCGAACCGGTCGAGACGGCGCGCGTGCGGCTCGTGACGCACTCCACGCTGGGCCGGCCGCGGGTGACGTTGCGGCTGTACGCTTAGCGCTGGCACCACGCGCAGAAGGTGGTCTGCCGGCCGTCGATCGCGTGCGTGGTGGCGAGCGACCGCCCGCAGCGGCGGCACGGCTCGCCCGCGCGGTCGTAGACCTGCAGCTCGAGCTGGAAGTTGCCCGACTCGCCGGTGCCCGTGCGATAATCGCGCACCGTCGTGCCGGACGCGTCGATCGCGCGCTGCAGGATGTCCCGGATGGCGGTGTAGAGCGCCGCCAGCTCCTCCAGCGACAGCCGGTGCGTCGCCTTCGACGGATCGATCCCCGCCTGAAACAGCGCCTCATTGGCGTAGATGTTGCCTACGCCCACGAGGCGCTTCTGATCCATGATCGCCTTCTTGATCGCCGCCTTGGTGCCGCGCAAGCGCGCGGCGAACACGAACGGCGTGAACGTGTCGTCCAGCGGCTCGGGGCCCATGCGCGCGGTGTAGCGCGCCCACGCGCGCTCGTCCAACAGCCAGATCGTGCCGAGGCGTCGCACGTCGCGATACACGAGCAGCGCGCCGTCGTCGAGGTTGCAGGTGAGCACGGCGTAGCGCGCCTCGTCCTTGGAGAGCGGGCGGTCGTACACGATCAGCGAGCCCGTCATGCGCGGCTGAATCACCACGCGCTCGCCCGAGGCGAGCCGGAAGACGGCGTGCTTGGCGCGCCGCTCCACGGCGGCGAATTGCGCGCCCTTGAGGGCCTTGAGGAGCCGCGGCTTGGAGACGCGCCGTAACACGTCGCTCTTGGCGAGGCGGGCGGCGCTCACGCGGCGCCCGGTCAGCCGGGGGCTGAGCTCCCGGACGATCGTCTCGACTTCAGGCAGCTCCGGCACGGCGGATCTCGCGCCAGGCGATGTCCCGGCGATACTGCTTGCCCGGGAAATCGATCAGGGCGCATGCGGCGATGCTGGTGTGCGCGGCGGCCGCGACCGTGGGGCCGAGCCCGGTGACGTTGAGGACGCGGCCGCCATGCACCCGCAGCGCGCCGCTCGCGTCGCGCTGCGTTCCCGCGTGGAAGATGAGGACGTTGGGACCGGGATCGCGCGGCAGGCGGATCGGGCCCCCCGACTCCGGTTTCTCGGGATAGCCGGGCGCCGCGAGGACGGTGGTAACGGCGGCGCGCTGCGCCGCGATCACGTCCGTGGCGGGGCGCCATGTGCCGCGCGCGATGTCGAGGAGATGCTCGCTCACCCCGGGCGCCAGCCCGGGGAGTATCGCCTGCGTTTCCGGATCGCCGAAACGGCAGTTGAACTCGAGCACGTTGGGCGTGCCGTCGCGCGCCACCATCAGACCCGCGTACAGCACCCCGCTGTACGGCGCGCCACGCCGTGCCAGCTCGGCGAGCGTCGGCTCGAGCACCTCGCTCCGCACGCGTTGCAGCAGCGCCGGTGTGGTGAGGCCCACCGGGCAATAGGCGCCCATGCCGCCGGTGTTGGGGCCGCTGTCGGCCTCGCCCAGGCGCTTGTGGTCCTGGGCCGGCGGCAGCATCGCGTAACGCTCGCCGTCGGTGAGTGCGAGCACGGAGAGCTCCTCGCCCTCCAGGAAATCCTCGATCAGGATCTCGCGACCCGCGTCGCCCAACGTGCCGCTCTCGAGAAACGCGCGCGCCGTGGCCTCGGCCTCGGCCCGGGTGGCGCACACGACCGCGCCCTTGCCTGCGGCGAGGCCCGAGGCCTTGACCACCAGCGGCTCGGCGTGCGCGCGGATCCAGTCGCGCGCCGGCGCGAACGCCCTGAACGTCCGGCTCGCCGCCGTGGGCACGCCCGCCGCGTCCATCACGTCCTTGGCGAACGCCTTGGACGCTTCGATCTGCGCGGCGGCGGCGGAGGGTCCGAACGTGGCGATGCCCGCCGCGCGCAGCCGGTCGGCCAGCCCCGCGGCGAGCGGCGCCTCGGGGCCGACGACCACCGCGTCGATGGCGTGCTCGCCCGCCGCCCGGACGAGGTCGTCCAGGGCGGTGGCGGCGATTTTCAGATTGGTGGCGAGAGTGGCGGTGCCGGGATTGCCGGGAGCCGCGTAGAGCGTCGTGGCGGGGGCATCGCGTTTCAGGGCCCAGCAGAGCGCGTGCTCGCGGCCGCCCCCGCCGACGACGAGGAGCCTCACTTCTTCTTGAAAGCGTCCGTGAAGGCCTGGGCCGCGCGCTTGGCGCCGTCCATCACGTCGGTCACGACGGCTTTCGCTTCCTTCATATAGTGCTCGCGCGCCTCGTCGATGTCGTTCTCGACGGGCCGCTTGTCCGCGTCCGGGCCGCGGCGCGTGTATTCGCCGCCCACGATGCGCTCGTAGTTGCCCGCCTCGATCCAGCGCTGCAGCTCGGCCGCGCGCAGCGTGTTGAACGGATGCGAGCGCTCGAGCGTGTTGAGGATCTGGAAGATGCGGTCCATCGGCCCGCCCGACTCTTCGTACTCCTTGGCCTGCTCGAGGAAGGCGTCGAGGTCCATCTGCTTCATGTCGCCGCCGCCCGCCATCTTGAGGAACATGCGCAGCGCGGCCTGGGGGTCCTGGCTGGCGAGCAGACCGGCGCGGTCGCTCGACAGCTCGCTCTTGCGAAACCATTCGAGCAGCGCGTAGCGGACGGGGAGCAACGCGATCCCCGCGAGGAACGGCAGCGAGGAGAAGCCGACGTACAGAATGAGCGCGAGAATCGTGTGGTACAGCGCGTGCCCGCTCATCACGTGCCCCAGCTCGTGGCCGAGCAGGGCGCGCATCTCGTCGTCGTCGAGCAGCTTCAGCGCGCCCGAGTTGATCACGATGAACGGTGAATCCATCCCGTACGCGCCGGCATTGACGAACGGCGTCTGCGACACGTACAGCTCGGGCCGTTTAGGCCAGTCCATGGTCGTCACGACGTCGGTGTAGAGCTGATTGAGCCGCGGGAACTGGGTCGCGCCCACGCGCACGGCGTCGGCCTGGAACAGGAGGCGGATGCCCCGTTCGCCGAAGAACGCGTACACCTTTTTTACGACTTCATCGAACCCCGGGACCGAGCGCAGCGATTGCAGCGCGGCGCGGTCGGCCGCGTGCTCCCAGCTGACGGGGGCGATCTGGGTCAGGATTTTGCGAGGCCGGGCAGCCGGAACAGCAGCCATACAGAACTCCTAAAGGAGGATGCGTGTGCGTACGTGGCGGACGTTCAGGAGGTTGCGGAGGCGTCAGGCGCCCGCCAGCGCCTGATCCAGGTCCTCGATCAAGTCGTCCACGTCTTCGATGCCCACCGAGAGCCGGACGAGACTGTCGGTCAGGCCCATTTTCTTGCGCAGCTCGAGCGGCACGCTGGCGTGCGTCATCGAGGCCGGGTGCCCGATGAGACTCTCCACACCGCCGAGCGATTCCGCCAGCGCGAAGATCTTGGTTCGCTGCACGAAGCGTTTGGCGCGCTCCATGTCGCCCAGCTCGAGCGACAACATGCCGCCGAAGCCCGCCATCTGGCGGCACGCGAGCTCATGCTGCGGATGCGACGGCAGGCCGGGATAGTAGACCTGCCGCACTTTCGGATTCTTCGTGAGCCACTCGGCGATGCGCCGGCCGTTGGCGTCGTGCTGGCGCATGCGCAACGGGAACGTCTTGATGCCGCGCAGCACGAGCCAGCAATCGAAGGGTCCCGGGACCGCGCCGCTCGAGTTCTGGAGGAATCCCACGCGCTCGGCGACGTCGTCGCGGGCCACGACGAGCATCCCGCCGATCATGTCGCTGTGGCCGTTCAGGTACTTGGTGGTGGAATGCAGGACGATGTCGGCGCCGAACTCGATGGGGCGCTGGTACAGCGGCGTGGCGAACGTATTGTCGACGACGAACAGGGCGCCGGCCTTGCGCGCGATCTCGCCCGTGGCCTCGAGGTCGCACAGGCGCATCATCGGGTTGGTCGGCGTCTCGGCGTAGATCAACTTGGTCTTAGGCGTCACGGCGTCGGCGATCTGCTGCGCGTCGCCGCCGTCGACGAACGTGAAGTTGAGGCCGAGGCGCGACCAGATGTGCGTCATCTGGCGGTGCGTGCCGCCGTACACGTTCTCGCCGCTCACCACGTGGTCGCCCGCCGAGAGCAGTTTGATCACCGTGTCGACGGCGGCGAGGCCGGACGCGAACGCGAAGCCGTGGCGCCCGCCCTCCAGCGCGGCCACGTTGCGCTCCAGCGCCTCGCGCGTCGGGTTGCGCGTGCGGGCATACTCGTAGCCCTTGTTCTTGCCGAGCGCTTCCTGGATGTAGGTGGAGGTCTGATAGATGGGCGGCATGATCGCGCCCGCCAGGGGATCCAGCACCTGGCCGCCGTGTACGGCGCGCGTCGCGACGCGGCGAGCGAGGTCCTGCTCGAATACCTTGGTCATTGCCGGAACGTAAGGGCGGCTTCCGCCGCTAGCAAGCGAACCCCACCTTTAGTGTATGCAGTGTCTCATCGTGGACGACGAGCCGCGCCTGCGGCGGGTGCTGGTGCGGCTGCTCGAGAACGAGGGGTTCTCGTGCGCCGAAGCGGGGTCGGGCGTCGAGGCGCTGCGCGCGTTGGAGGCGCAGCCGGTCCCGCTCGTCATCTCGGACTTGCGGATGCCCGAGATGGACGGCGTCACGCTGTTGCGCGAGATCGTGGCGCGCTGGCCCGACACGGCGGTGATCATGGTGACCGCGGTGGCCGAAGTGGAGAGCGCCGTCGCCTGCCTGCAGCTCGGCGCGCTCGACTACGTCGCCAAGCCGTTTCATCTGGACGAAGTGCGGGCGCGCGTGCGCCAGGCGCTCGACAAGCGCCGGCTCATTCTCGAGAACAAGAGCTATCACCAGGACTTGGAAGCGCGCGTGACGGTCCAGGCGCGGCGCATCGAGGAAATCTTTCTCGAGGGCGTGCACGCGCTGGTGGAGGCGCTCGAAGCCAAGGACGCTTACACGCGCGGCCACTCGCGCCGCGTGGCGTTTTACGCTTCGGCCATCGCACGCCGCCTCGCCCTCGACCCGGAAACGATCGACACGATCGGGCTGGGCGGCGAGCTGCACGACATCGGCAAGATCGGCGTGAGCGAAGAGGTGCTGCACAAAGGCAAGAAGCTCACCGATGCCGAGTACCGCCACGTGATGGAGCACCCCGTCATCGGCTACCACATTCTGGGGCCGTTGCTGCGCGACGTGCCGGGGGCGCTGGGCATCGTGCGCTCGCACCACGAGCGCCTCGACGGCAAGGGGCTGCCCGACGGCTTGAAGGGTGACACCATTCCGTTCGAGGCGCGCATCGTCAGCGTGGCGGATGCGTTCGACGCCATGACCAGCGTGCGGCCCTACCGGCCGTCGCTGTCGGTGGCCGACGCGCTGGCCGAGCTGGAGCGCATGAAGCGGATCCAGTTCGACCCGATGGCGGTCGATGCGTTCACCGCCGCGTTCGCCGACGTTTCGAAGCTTCCGATCTCCACCCCCGAGGTCCAGCCGCTCAAGCTGCCGGCCCACGCCGTGGCGGCGCGCCACGCCTGATCCTGCTACGTTGCCGCCATGCCCGAAACCCTGATGATCAGCGTGTCCGGCGTGCGGGGCATCGTCGGCACCGATCTGACGCCCGAGATGATGGCCCGCTGGGCCGCGGCGTTCGGAGTGTGGGCAAAGACGGGGAATGGGGACGGGGGACGGGGGAAGCGTACCACGATCGTACTCGGGCGGGATGCGCGGACGTCCGGGCCGATGTTCGTGCAGGCGGCCGAAGCGGGCCTCGCGTCGACCGGTTGCGACGTCATCTCCCTCGGTCTCACCACCACGCCGACCGCGCAGCTCGCCGTCATGCATCATCGCGCCGCCGGCGGCCTGATGTTCACGGCCAGCCACAATCCCATCGAGTGGAACGGCCTCAAGTTCATCGGGCCGGACGGCATCTTTCTCGATGGCGATGCCGGGACGCGCGTGCGCGATCTCGCGGAGGGCGCGACGCTGCACCGCGCCGGGTACGATGCGCTGGGCGGCGTCGGCGCGGACGCGGCCGCGATCGCGCGACATATCGGCGCGGTGCTGCGGCTGCCGGGGCTGGGGCTCCCAGGGATCCGCCGCCGGCGCTTCCGCGTGGCACTGGACACGGTGCGGGGCTCGGGCGGCGCCATCATGCCGCTGTTGCTCGAGCGGCTCGGCGCCAAAGTCAGCGGCGTGAATCTCGCGACCGACGGCCGCTTCCCGCGCCCGCCGGAGCCGCTGCCGGAAAACCTCGGCGAGCTGGGCCGCCTGGTACGCCGCGCCAAGGCGCATGTGGGACTCGCGGTGGACCCCGACGTGGACCGTATGGCACTGGTCGATGAGACCGGCGCGCCGATCGGCGAGGATTACACGCTGGCGTTCGCGGTGCGGGCGGTACTCGGTGGGAAGACGGGGAAACGGGAAGCGGGAAGGGGGAACCGCGTGGTGGTGTGCAATCTCTCGACGTCGCTCGTCGTGGACGATGCCGCCCGCGACTGCGGCGCCGAGGTGGTGCGGACGCCGGTGGGCGAGGTGCATGTGGCGCGGCGGCTGCTGGAGCTCAAGGGGCCGATCGGTGGAGAAGGGAATGGCGGCGTGATGCACCCGGCGCTGCACGCGGGGCGTGACGCGCCGGTGGCGGCGGCGCTGGTGCTGGCCCTGCTGGCGCGGACCGGCAATACCGTGAGCGAGCTGGTGGCCGCGGCGCCGCGCTATGCGATCGTCA
>WNGI01049439.1_pt1 | contig 11365 bp, 10 predicted proteins | sample 5400621 | NCBI WGS metagenome assembly WNGI01 (sample SAMN13153374, study PRJNA577476) | soil metagenome | isolation source: 20 cm soil or saprolite under Garry oak tree replicate 1 | place: USA:California | collected 2016-06-15
CGTTGCGCGTCCTCGGCAGGTCGGTCACGAACCGAACGGCCTCGGGGCGCAGCGGCCGGCCGAGCTGCTGCGCGATCGTGTCGCAGATCGCCGCCTCCAGCGCTGCGGTCGGCTCATGGCCGGGCCGAAGCACCACGAACACCACGATCGCTTCTCCTTTGAGCTCGTGAGGGATCCCGACCGCCGCAGCCTCGAGCACGGCCCCGCCCGGGTGCGCGGTCGCCGCTGACTCCACCTCCGCCGGCCCTACGCGCTTTCCCCCCACCTTGAGGGTGTCGTCGCTGCGGCCCTCGATGTACCAGAACCCGTCGTCATCGACACGCGCCCAATCACCATGCACCCAGACGTCCGGAAACCGGCTCCAGTACGTGGCCAGGTACTTCTGCGGGTCGCGCCAGAACCCCCGTGTCATGCCCGGCCACGGCTTGCGGATGACGAGCTCGCCCACAGCGCCGCGCACCGCGCGGCCTCGCTCGTCGGCGACGTCGGCGGCGATGCCGGGCACCGCGCACGCGAAGCCGGTGGGCTTGAGCGGCGTCCAGGTCGTGCAGCCAAGGATGCCGCCGGCGCACTCGGTGCCGCCCGAATAATTGATGAGTGGGGCGCGCTGCTCGCCCGCGACGCGGAAGTACCACCACCACGGCTCGGGATTCCACGGCTCACCGGTCGAGCCGAGGACGAAGAGCGACGAGCGATCGTGGGCCCGCACCGGCTCGTCCCCGGCACGCATCAGTCCCCGGATGGCGGTCGGCGAGATCCCGAGGTGCGTCACGCGATGCCGGGCCACGATGGACCACACCCGGCCCGCGTCGGGAAAGTCGGGCGCTCCATCGTAGACCAGGATCGTCGCGCCGAGGACGAGCCCGCCGGCGATGAGCCACGGGCCCATCATCCAGCCGAGATCGGTGAACCACCACAGGAGGTCGCCTGGTTGCAGGTCGAACACGTGGGCGAGATCCTGTGCCGCCTTCACGGGGAAGCCGCCATGCACGTGCACGGCCCCCTTCGGGCGGCCCGTCGTGCCCGAGGTGTAGATGAGCATGTAGGGATCCTCGGGCGTCGTGTCGGCGAACGTGTCGTCCGTGCCGCGGGCCACGACGTCGTCCCACCACACGTCGCGCTCGCGCAGCCGCACCTCGCGACCCAACCGCCGCACCACGATCACTAGGCGGACGCTCGGCGCGGCGTCGACCGCGGCATCGGCGGTCTCTTTCATCTGTACCACCTGTCCGCGCCGGCAAAACCCATCGGCGGTAATGAGCACGCTCGCCGCGCAGTCGCGCAGCCGGCCCGCAATCGCGTCGCTCGCATACCCGGAAAAGATGGGCGTGAAGATGGCGCCGATCGCCGACACGGCGAGCACCGCGACCACGCACTCGGGCGTCAGGGGGAGAAAGATCCCCACGCGGTCGCCGGGCCCGACACCGAGGGCACGCAGACCAGCGGCGCAGCGACGCACCGCCGCGGCAAGCTCGCCATACGTGAGTCGCCGCGTCACGCCTTCCTCGCCCTCGAAGACGAGGGCCGCGCGCGACGGATCGTGGCGCAGGGCCGACTCCACGTAGTTCATGCGACCACCCAGCCACCACGTGGTCCACGCGATGCCGCGCGACGAGTCGCAGACGCGCTCGTAGGGCGTCCGCCACACGAGTCCGAGATCGCGGTCCACGGCACGCCAGAACCCGTCCAGATCGTTGATCGACCAGCGATAGAGCGACGGGAAGTCGCGGTGTCCGTGTACTGCGGCGAAGCGACGCAGCCTGCTGCGCGCGAGGTGGCGATCGGATGGATACCAGGCGGCGCCCATGCCGCAGCTTAACGGAACAGCCCGCCGTCAGCAGCGACCTTCGTGGGCGGCGGCTCGTCCATCATCTGCCGGATCTCGACCTCGCAGTCCCACCCGGGGAAATGCTTGATGTGCACGTCCAGGAAGCGGCGGGTCCACTCCTTCGCCTCGTCCAGCGACGGCACGTCGTAGATCGCGAAGCCGCCGATCACCTCTTTGGCCTCGGTGAAGGGCCCGTCGGTGACGGTCACCCTGCCCTTCGACAGGCGCGCCCTCGCCCCCTTGTCGCTTCCCAGCAGGCCGCCCACGCCCACGAGCCGCTTGCCGGCATCCTTCATCAGCGTGTCAATGGCCTCGAACAGCGCCGGCGGCGGCGGCGCGTGGTGCTCGGATCCCCTAACTATCGTCATGAACTTCGGCATTGGATCCTCCTTTATTCGAGCGACGAACGGGGACGCCGGATATCGACATGGATTCCCCTACTTGCACCGTCCGAAACCACGCCGCCGGCACAGCCCGCTCCTGTAACGCCGTCGCCAACTCCCGGGGCGGCTCGTCGATCCCCTCGGGCGTCAATTGAAACGTACCGAAGTGCATGGCGATGCTCTGGCGCGCTCCCAGGTCGAGGTGCGCCTGCACCGCTTCCGCCGGATTCATGTGGATGTCCTTCATGAACCAACGCGGCTCGTACGCCCCGATGGGCAGGAGGGCGAGATCGATCGGGCTCAGCCGCGCGGCGATCTCCCGGAAATGCGGGCCGTAACCGGTGTCGCCGGCGAACAGGATCCGGCGCCCTTCTCCGGCATCGATCAGGAATCCGCCCCAGAGTGCACGGTTACGGTCGAACATGTGGCGCGCCGAGAAGTGCTGCGCCGGCGTCAACGTGATCGGGAGGGGCGCAGTGTGCGCCGTCTCCCACCAGTCGATCTCCTCGATCCGCCGGATGCCTGCGGATTGGAGCAACCGGCCGTTGCCGAGCGGCGTGACCAACGGCAGGTGAAAACGACGATAAGCGAATGCCCGGCGCCCGCGCCCGACGCGGGCCCGCGAACGGCACCGGGCTCGCCCGCCGCGCGTATACGGGATCGGTCAGCAGGTTCACGCCACCCACTTGAATCAGAAACGTGGCGTGACCGATGAACGTGACGACCACGTCGTCGGGACCGACCTTCGGCGGCCGCCGCGGCTCAACCGGCACGGCGTTCGGCCAGCGGGTGCGCGGCGAGAGCAGCATCCGCGGCACCATCCATGTCGGCTGGCCGTTCGCGCCGCTCGGATTGAAGAACCGCCGGCCGTCGAAATGATCGGTGCGCCCCGTGCGCCCCGTGCGCCCCGTCACGCGTGCTGCTCCACCCGCCCGCCTGCGGCGAGCCACGACCCGACCAGAATGAGGAGCAGGCCGGTCAGCGTCGCTGCCCCGACGTGCTCGTGGAGGGCGACGACCCCGACTGCGACAGCCACGAGGGGATTCACGTACGTAATGAGGCTCGCCCGGTTCGGTCCCGCTTCGGCGATGAGCTGGAAGAACACCACGAGGCCCAGGGCCGTGCACACCACGCCGAGCACCAGGAGCGCCAGGAGCGCGGCGGAGCCGGGGATCCCGTGGGGCGGCCGCGCGAGGGCCGCCGGCAGCAGGGCGATGTCGGCCAGATGCTTGCTCACGATGATCGGCGCCGCGGCGTACCCCAGCGTGGCCACGAGGACGAGCGCGGCGCCGAGCAGCTCGGCGGGCCGACCGGCGACGTCGAGCCCGAGCACGGCGACCACGCCGCCGAGGCCAACCACCAGTCCCACGACGCGCAGCCCCGTCGGCTTGTCGGCTGGGGAGAACCGCACCGAGAGCAGTGCGACCAGCAGTGGCATGGTCGCGATGAGAATCGCGGTGAGCGACGATGAGATGTACTGCTCGCCCACTGAGATGAGGACGAACGGCACGGCGATCTCGCACGCCGCGTAGGCCGCGATCGGCCAGGCCCGCTCGCGCCCTCCCAGGCCACGCAACGCACCGCGCCGCAGCGCCACCGGCAGCAACAGCACGGCGCCGAGAGCTACCCGCGCCCATGCGACGAACGCCGGCGGCACGCCGGCGTCGACCGCGACCTTAATAAAGAAGTAGGGGACGCCCCAGATCACCGAGCTCAGGGCGAACAGCAGCCAGGCGCGCGGCGTCACAGCGTCGATCGAACGTGTCTGATCGGGTGCAGCGAGTATTCCATCCTGCCGCCTGAGAAGGGCTGGAGCCCAAGCCTACCGTAGGCCACACAGGTGGCAAGGGCCGTCGATACAACGCCGAAGACCATGGGGGAATGTTCCCCGATACACGGCATGAAGAGCCGTTTGACACTCTACCCCTCCCGCCTGTAGCATTGCACCCGATGCCGATTCCCACTGAACCGATCGGGAGCATCCCCCGCCCTCCCGAGCTCGTTGAAGCGATGGGGAAGGTCGCAGCCGGCGCGATGTCCCAGCAGGACATCAAGGCGCTGTACGACCGCGCGATCCGCGACACGATCAAGCGTTTCGAGGCGACTGGATCGCCGATCATCTCCGACGGCGAGCAGACCAAGCCGAGCTTTGCCACGTATCCGATCCAGGGGCTCGAGGCCCTCGCACCGGACGGGATCACCATCCCGTTCGCGGACGGTCACACACGGCAGCTACCGCGCTTGACCGCCGGCCCCTTCCGCTATCGGACCTACGCGGCGTCCTATCTGAAGGAGGCCAAGAAGCACGCTCGCGTTCCCGTCAAGCAGGCGGTCATCTCGGCCTCGGCGCTGAGCCTCCTATATCCGCAGACCGGCATTCCAAGCTATTCACAGGAGCAGTTTCTCGAAGACCTGGTGCGCGAAGCCGAGGCCGATATCCGTGAGTGTCTGGCCGCGGGTGCGGCCAACGTGCAGATCGACTTCACGGAAGGCCGGCTCGTCATCAAGCTCGATCCCTCGAAGGGGTTGCTCAAGACCTTCATCGCCCTCAACAACCGCGTGCTGGAGCGGTTCACGCCCGCCGAGCGAGCCCGGATCGGCGTGCACACCTGCCCGGGCGGTGATCGAGACTCCACTCACAGCAGCAGGACCCGCTTCGCGTCCTCCACATCGTCAAGCGGCACGCCCGGCCCGACCAGAAGATCTTCATTGGCGTCACCGACCCGATCAATCCGAGAATCGAGGCGCCGGAAGAGGTGCGCGACCGCGTGGTAAGAGCCGCCGAAGTAATTCCGGTGGCTCAGCTCGGCACGACCGACGATTGCGGATTCTCACCATTCGGCGACGATACGTCGACGGCGCGCGACACGGCCTTCGAGAAGATTCGGGCGCGTGTGGTCGGCACCGCGCTCGCAACGAAGGTACTCGGAGTGGCCTGAGCTCGGTCGGCGCGATCAGTCCTGTCTGCGGCGGCGGCGCGGGCACGCTACCGGGCCGATTAGAGAAGAATCTCCGGCAGCCTCGTTCCCCAACCCGCGCGTGCAGTTCATATTCCGTGACCGTGGGGCGATGCTCACTCGCCGAGGCGAGGCGAATACACTCATGGTCGGAGGGTAGGCGAGGACATGGGGAGAGGCACGATAGCCATTCTGACCGGGGGTGGAGACGTTCCCGGTCTCAATCCCGCCATCCGCGCGATCACGATTCGCGCGTTGCGCGACGGCTACGGCGTGGTCGGGATTCGCCACGGCTGGGGTGGGCTGGTCGACTACATACGCGACGCGAAGGCCGACAACAGCGAGAACGTGCACCCGCTCTCGGAGGCCGAAGTCAACCGCGCGGGTCGTACGGGCGGCACCTTCCTCCACACCTCGCGCGTGCGGCCGAGCCACCTGCCGCGCGAGCGCGTGCCGTCTCACCTGACCGGGTATGACCAGCCGATCAACGACATCACCAAGGACGTGCTCAAGAACCTGGAGCACATCGGGGTGGATGTGCTGATTCCCATCGGCGGGGATGATACGCTGAGCTACGCCAAGCGCCTGCACGACGAAGGAGTGAACGTCGTCGCGATACCCAAAACGATGGACAACGACGTCTACGGCACCGACTACTGCATCGGCTTCAGCACCTGCGTCACGCGCACCATCGAGCTGGCGCATCGCCTGCGCACCTCGGCGGGCTCGCACGAGCGCTTCCTGGTCGTCGAGGTGTTCGGGCGCTACGCCGGGTTCACGGCGCTGCTGCCGACCATGGCGGGCGCGGCGGATCGCTGCGTCATCCCTGAGCATCCCGTCAACATCGAGCGCCTGGCGGAGCTGCTGACGCAGGATCGGAACAAGAACCCGAGCCGTTATTCGGTCGTGCTGGTCTCGGAGGGCGCGCGCCTCACCACGCAGGACGGCATGACGTTCGAAGGTGGGGAAACGGACATGTTCGGGCACCGCAAGCTGGGGGGGATCGGGGACCAGGTCGGCACGGCACTGAAGGAAACCTCTGCCAAGTACAACAAGGGCCGCCGCATCGACGTCGTCAACCAGCGCCTCGGCTATCTGGTGCGCTCCGGGGATCCCGACGCACTCGATTCCATCGTCCCGATGGTGTTCGGCAACCTCGCCCTCGAGCTGGTGGGGAAAAAGCAGTACGGTCGCCTGGTCAGCATTCACAAGGGGTTCTACGACACCGTGCCGATCACGAGCGTGACGTCGGAGAAGAAGGTGGTGGACGTCAAGAAGTACTACAACACCGATCGGCTGCGACCGATCTACAATTTCGACGGCGCCCCGCTGTTCATCATGACGAGCGACTGATTGCTGAACGTCGGCCTCGTCGGCTTCGGTCACGCGGGCAAGACCTTCCACGCACCGGTGATTCGCGCGGTCGAGGGTCTCCACCTCACCACCATCGTCCAGCGCAGCGGCCTATCCGATCCGCGCTATGCCGATGTCGAATTTGTCCGGAGTGTCGACGACCTGCTCACCCGGCCGGTGGACCTGGTCGTGATCGCCACACCCAATACCTCCCATCACCCCCTCGCGAAGCAGTGCCTCCTGGCCGGGCGCCACGTCGTCGTCGATAAGCCGTTCACCGCGACCGTGGCGGAGGCCGCGGAGCTGGTCCGGCTCGGCAAGGCGCAGCGGCGTGTACTGTCGGCCTTCCAGAACCGCCGCTATGTGGGAGACTTCGTCACGTTGCGGCAGCTGCTCGCGGCGGGTGTGCTCGGCGACATCACGGTCTTCGAGTCCCATTTCGATCGGTTCCGTGCCGAGCGCAGGCCCACGGCGTGGCGCGAGCAGCCGCACCCCGGCTCGGGTATGTGGTTCGACCTCGGCTCGCACTTGCTCGATCAGGCGCTGGTCTTGTTCGGAATTCCGCAGGCGATCTCCGCCGACATCCGGAGCGAGCGACCCGGTGCCGTGGTAGACGACGCATTCGACGTCACGCTGTATTACGCGCGGATGCGCGCGCTCCTGCGAGCGTCTCTGCTGGCGCTCGCACCACGGCCGACGTTCGTCGTGCTCGGCAGCCAAGGCTCGTTCGTCAAGTATGGACTCGATCCGCAGGAAGCGGCGCTCAAAGCCGATCGCTCACCCGGCACGCCGCACTGGGACGAAGAGCCGCACGAAAGATTCGGAACCCTCACCACGGCCGACGGAGCCCGCGCGATTCCGACCATCGCGTCGAGCTTCACGCATTACTACGAGAACGTGCGCGACGCCATTCTGGGGAAGGCACAACTGGCCGTCACGCCCGAGCAGGCGCTCGACGTGATGCGGGGCCTGGAGCTCGCCGTCGCGAGCAGCCGGCAGCGGTGCGTGTTGCCGTGGAGCCACGTCTCCGCGGAGGATTGACACCACCCTGCTGGGCTCGCGCACGCTCGAGGGGCTCAACTTCCGCATCGACCCGATCGCGAAGCGGCTACGCGGTCGCGGTGCCAGGGCGGAGCGCACAGCTGCACCGCATCGCGCTGCGCTCCGACTCCCCTGGAAACAGGTGATAGAGCATCGCGACGACCATCGGGACGAACACGACCGTATTGTAGAACAGGTGCAGCTCCAGTCGCGGGATCCAGAGCTGGATGATGCTCGTCGGGACCGGCGATCCCAACAGATTCCTTCCCACAATGACCTGGCCCTGCAGCAGCGCGTGCTCGATGTGGTGCCAGAACTGAATCACCAGGGCCGCGAGCCACCAGCTGCGCGCACGACCCACGAAGCCGGGCAACAGGACCCATATACCCACCAGCATGATCACCGCGTAGCCGTAGTGCAGGACCTCGGAGTGCACGAGCCAGGGGAACACCTGCCCGAGCAACCCCCGGGCCTGGTGCAGCGGCCACCCCAACGCGTACACCTGAACCGCCTGGACGACGTGCTCCGCGAGATGCAAGATCACGATCGCCATGAAGATGCGGAGTGCCGGCTCGTGCCACGAGCCGTTGAGCTTCGCGAAGAGCGATGCGGGTGGACGTGCTTCGGTCATACGCTCGCAATTCTGGCATGCGAAGCGGACTCTCGCAACCGGCCCGACGCGACGGGCAAGCCCCACGATCGCAGGCGACCGTAGGGCTTGGCTCTCCCTCCGCTTACAACCTATATCCGACCAGCGTCCCTCCCGTCGTCCGCAAGAAGAGCATGTTGCTGACGTCGTCCACGGCGTACACCGGCTCGCGCTCCTTGCCGAGATCCACCCGCGCCCGCGACTGCGCGCTCTCTTTGTCGATCTGCAGCAGCACGTTGCCATTCCCCTCGGGGGCGCGCGTCAGCATGAAGACCGATCCCGGCACGCTGAGCGACGCGCGGAAGCGCTTCGAGGCGAGCGCTGCGGCCTCGTGCGAGTATCCCGTGAGCTGAGCCCCACCCTGCGAGTACGCCGTCGCCATTTGCGCCGTGAGGCGCTTGGCCGCGGTATCGGTGGCCTGGCGCGACATCTGGGCGAATGCATCGCCGTACGACGACGCCGCCGCGCCGTACACCCGCGCGCACCGATTCCATCGCGTACAACGCGCGCAACAGGCCCGGTAGCTGAGGAGCCGGATAGTACACCTGCTGCTTTACCTGCCCGTCGCGCCCCACCACCACGAGGTTTTGCGAGGAGATCAGCACGAGGCCACCCGGCCGGATCTCCAGCGTGGTCGGCACGTCGTCGCCCTGCAGCTTGATTTCGCCGGTGAGCGCGCGGAACGTGCCCGCATCACGGTCGACCGCGTAGAGCTTGCGGTCGCGGGTTGCGTAGACGTAGAGCGTCCGCCCCTCCATCGCATAGGGCAAGGGCGCCCGCTTGCCGCCCTCGATCGCGTCCTTGAAGCGCGGCTCGCCGCTCGTCAGATCGATGACGTTTACCTCGGCGTCCGTCCCCGCGTCGGGGCGCGAAATGTAGAGCAACCCGGCCGGCGTGAGCTCGGCATACGCGAGCTGGCCCTTGATCTTCACATCTTTCTTCAGGCGCACGGTCGCCGCGCCCACGTCCAGCACGTTCACAAACGTCTTCGATTCGGCGTCTACCTCCAGCACCGCGGCATCGCCCGTGATCAACGCATCGGTCACGTTGCCGCGCATGTGCAGCGGCTTCTGGGCGATCGTCGTGCCGTCGTCATACCGGGCTACGTTGAGGCCGGTCTGCACTACGCCGTTGATGACTTTGCGGCTGCCGCTACTCTGGCCCTCGGGCGCACCCTGCGGAAGCATGATGATGCCGGCCGGGTGCTGCACGATATCACCGACCTGCCCGTCCACCGTCGCGGGCTTGGCCCACAGGGCTTGCCCGTCGGCGAGGCGGTACGCCATGACGCGATCGTCGAAGCTCACATAGATGCGGTCCGCCTTCGCGACCGATGGGTACAGCTGCACGTGCCGCGGAGGATTGCCGGACCGCGCGGTGGGGAGCGTCGCGGACCAACGCACGGCGCCGGTCCGGGCGTCCAGCGCCCGCAGGCCCGTCAGGGTATTCACCACGATCATGTCAGGGCCCGCCTGCAGAACCTCGAGCTCGGTGCCCTCAGACGCGGCACGCACCAGGTTCTGCATCAGACCGCCGAGGCCCTTTTTCTTGGGCTCGGTCTGCTCGAACAGTGTCTCGTTCGCCCAGCGCTGGTTGCCCGTCACGAGATCGTACAGCGCGACGACCGGCGGTCCGGAAGGGCGCCGTCCGTGCACCAGCAGCGTGCCGCTCTGCGGCAGTACCCGGCGCGTGACGATCTGCGTGAGCCCGAGCTGCCGCGAATCGAACACGACCGCCCCCGTCACGGGATCGAAAATCAGGAGCAGGCCCAACCGCCCGGCCTGCATGAGGAGCGAACCTTCGACTACGCGGACGCTGTCGGCCGGCAGCCCGCCGAGCTCCGTCTTCTCCCACGCCACCCGGCCGGCGTCGATGTCGACGCCGGCGAGCGCGGCGTCGGTGGAGACGAGCAGCATTCCCGCCGGCGTGACCTGCTGCCATGTGGACGGTCGGGCGCGGCCCTATATCCCCCCAGCGCGGTCTGGAACGCAAGAGGGCACCCGCTGGCTGAGGGGCATCCGGTCCAATAGTCTTCCGCCGTCATGAGCGACTCGATCTCGACCCGCCCGATGACGCGCCGCGAGGCGATCGCGGCCGCCGCCGCATTCGGCGCCGCCCTCGCTTGGCCGGCCCGATTCCAGTACCCTCCAACACTCGCATGGCGCGAGCGGCGGGATGCGTATCCGCAGGGCGTCGCGTCGGGAGACCCGCAGCCCGACGGCATGATCTTATGGACCCGTCGACCGCCGACGCGCGGCACCACGGCGCGGCGACTGCGGATCGAAGTCGCGCTCGATCAGGAATTCCAGCGGCCCTACGCGATCGCCAATGCGACGATGAGTGCGGAGAGCGATTGGACGTGCCGCGTCCTGGTCGCGGGCCTCCAGCCGTCGCGTCCCTACTGGTACCGCTTCATCGATGAGCATGGGTTCGGCAGCCGGATCGGCCGCACCCTGACCGCACCGTCCTCCGACGACCCTCGCACCATCCGGTTCGCCTTCGTCAGCTGTCAGAACGTGCAGCAGGGCGCCTGCAACGCCTATCGCCGGATGATCTGGGAGGACGCGCGCGGCGCCCCGGACGATCAGCTCGACTTCGTCCTCCATCTCGGCGACTTCGTGTACGAGGTCGTATGGTATCCGCCCGATCGCCCGCGGGGCATGTACGCCCGTCGGCTGCGTGACATCGTGCGCTACCCCCACGGCGAGAAGCACGGCGACTTCCACGTGCCGACCACGCTGGCCGACTACCGCGCGTTGTATCGCGCGTATCTGTTGGACCCGGACCTGCAGGACGCGCGGGCGCGGTGGCCGTTCGTGTGCGTCCCCGACAACCACGAATTCTCGTGGAAGGGATGGCAGAGCCAGGAGAACTTCGGCACCGGCACCATCCCGTCACAGACGCGCAAAGTGGCGGCCAATCAGGCCTGGTTCGAGTATCAGCCGGCACGCGTGGCGCGGCCGGGGGACCCCACCGACGACCGATTCCAGCCCCCCCGCGTGGCCGACGCACCGCTTCTAGAGTTCGACGAGAACGGACTGGGCCGGGAGCCGGGAAACCTCGCGGCCGTCGGGAGCCTCACGGTGCACCGCTCCCAGCGGTGGGGCCGCAACGTCGAGCTTATCCTCACCGACAATCGCAGCTTTCGGTCGGA
>WNGI01013656.1_pt1 | contig 11364 bp, 11 predicted proteins | sample 5400621 | NCBI WGS metagenome assembly WNGI01 (sample SAMN13153374, study PRJNA577476) | soil metagenome | isolation source: 20 cm soil or saprolite under Garry oak tree replicate 1 | place: USA:California | collected 2016-06-15
CTGGAGCGGCCGCAGGTGGAAGAGCCATTGCCCTCTGCCTTCGTGCCTCGCTTGCCTTCGCAAACTTACCCGGAACCGACAGTTGCACCACCTGAATTGACTTTCTTCAACGGGCTGGGCGGATTTCATCAGGGCGGGCGCGAATATTTGACCTTGCTTGGTGCTGAACAGTGGACGCCCGCACCCTGGGCAAACATCATCGCAAATAAGAGTGAGTTTGGCTTCCAGGTCACTGAAACCGGTGCGGGTTACACCTGGTCTGTGAATAGTCGCGAGAACAGGTTGACGCCCTGGTCGAATGACGCCGTTAGCGACCCTCCCGGGGAGATCATTTACCTTCGCGATGAAGAGACCGGCACAGTTTGGTCACCAACTCCTTTACCGATTCGTGAAACGCAGCCCTACATAATCAGGCACGGTCAGGGCTACACCGTGTTTGAGCATACCAGCCACGGCATCTCTCAGGAATTGCTTCTGTTTGCGCCGCTCGATGCGCCGGTCAAGATCTCATTGCTGCGGCTGCGCAATCGCACCGACAGGAAACGAAAACTGTCAGTGACTGCTTATAACGAGCTGGTTCTCGGAGTTCAACGTACAACTTCCGCGCCCTACGTCATTACTGAAATCGATGCAAATGCCGCGACAATCTTTGCGCATAATCCCTTTAACAACGAATTCGCCGAACGCATTGCCTTTACCGCCACTAATGGTTCAGTTTTCAGCTCCACATGTGATCGCAAAGAATTTATTGGTCGAAACGGCACAATGGCGCGTCCAGCAGCTTTGCGCCGCGGGAAACTCGACGGGCGCGACGGTGCCGGCTTGGATCCATGCGCGGCCCAGCAAATAATTATCGAGCTTCCCCCCCGCGACGTGCGCGAAGTAGTACTTCTCTTTGGTGAGACTGATTCGAAAGAAGAAGCTCAGTCGCTGGTTACAAAATTCCGCATCCCCGCCAATGTTAACGATGCGTTTGAGAATGTGCTCGCTCACTGGGACACTGTGCTCGGCACCATTGAGGTAAAGACACCTGACGGTGCCATGGACATTATGCTCAACCGTTGGTTGCTTTATCAGACCCTACGTAATGGCACTCGTCTACAGCAGTCCGGTCATCGCTCGCGAACAGCTACTTCTAGCCGCTACACACCAGTTTAAAGAAGGCGATGTGCAACATTGGTGGCACCCCCCTTCGGGACGCGGAGTGCGCACGCGCTTTTCCGACGATCTTATATGGCTTCCGTTTGTCACAGCATTTTACGTAAACGTTACCGGGGATTTGTCTGTCCTCGATGAAGTGGTTCCCTTTCTCGAGCAGACCTTGCTCAAACCTGACGAACAGGAGTCGTATACGCAGCCGACCACTTCAACTGAATCCGGATCCGTTTTCGAGCATTGCGCTCGAGCTCTCGATCGCAGCCTGACCGTGGGCGAGCACGGTCTTCCGTTAATGGGTTCGGGCGACTGGAACGACGGCATGAATCGCGTGGGTCACCTCGGCAAAGGCGAAAGCGTTTGGGTTGGCTGGTTTCTCTACACGACGCTGGCTGCTTTTTCTCCATTCTGTGACGAGCGAAAACAGAAGGTTCGTGGTAGCCGCTATCTCAAGCATATGGAAAACCTAAAGAAGGCACTCGCCGAACAAGCATGGGATGGCGATTGGTATCGTAGGGCGTATTTTGACGATGGTACTCCGCTCGGCTCGGTGCAGAACGATGAGTGCCGCATCGACTCGATCGTGCAGTCGTGGTCGGTGATCTCCGGCGCCGCAGAACCTTATCGAGCGCAACGGGCAATGGCTGCCGTTGAAGAGTATTTAATCCGTCGCGGCGACGGACTGGTCATTCTCTTTACGCCACCTTTCGACCAGGGCAAACTTGATCCCGGCTACATTAAAGGCTACGTGCCCGGGGTGCGAGAGAATGGCGGACAATATACTCATGCGGCACTGTGGACCTTGATCGCCTTCGCTACCCTCGGGGACGGGGAGCGCGCCGGTGAATTGTTTTCGCTGCTGAATCCGGTCAATCACTCGTCAACGAGGGCCGGGCTGCACAAGTACAAGGTCGAGCCTTACGTTGCCGTAGGCGACGTTTACGCTGTTCCACCCCACACTGGAAGAGGGGGCTGGACGTGGTATACAGGTTCGGCGGGCTGGATGTATCGCGCAGGACTTGAATCGATTCTGGGTTTCAAGCTCGAGGGCCAGCAGTTAAGAATTGATCCATGCGTACCGAGATGGTGGCGCGACTTTGACATCATTTATCGGCGCGGGCGTGCTTTCTACCGGATCAAAGTGGAGAACCCTCTCGGAGTGAGTCGCGGTGTTGCGAGCGTTGAACTGGATGGCACATTGCAAAGCAACGACGAGATCCCCTTGACTGATGATGGGCAACACACCGTGCGTGTTGTGCTCGGGGAAAAAGTAAAGCGCGATGAAGAACCGCGAGACGCAAATCTAACTCAGGAGCAGAGCGCGAGTAGCAACTAGCAACTGCTACCCGAGTTGATCGTAAGTACACAGTGAGGCTTTTTTGTCGGGCCGCCAACGGAGAAATTTAGTGCCATGACGAAAGCGCCCTCCAGTAAAATGATCGTATTGAACTTCAACCACTAACCTCGGTGCGAGAGGTTCCCATTCGCCACTTCGCTTCGTACTCCAGCGACTCGGTCCGCCAGGTTTATTACCCGTAAAGCCAGGAGGTTTTATCAGAGGCACCAATTTTCGCGTCAGTGGCACTTTGTCCTCTTCCTTGAAGCTGGAAGTGAACCCGACGTGATGAAGCAATCCGCTCTTGTCGTATAGACCCAGGAGCAACGAGCCCACGACCTTTCCTTTCGTGGCATATCGAAAGCCGCCTATCACGCAATCTGCCGTGCGCAGTTTCTTGACCTTCTGCATTCCTGTGCGCTCGCCTGATTCGTAGGGCAAATCAAGACGCTTGGCAATCACCCCGTCCAGTTTCTTGCCGGAACTCGATAACCATTTGCGCGCGACCGAAATACTTGTCGTGGCCGGCGATAGTTCCAGAAGTTTATTTTGGCGGAAGTACTTCTTCGTGAATTCCTCCAGCTTGCCGCGTCGTTTGCTGAGCGGCTCACTGAAGAACGGCTTTCCTGCGTCATCGACAAGAAGGTCGAAAACGATTAGACGTGCTGGAGATTCCTGCGACAGTTTTTTTATGCGACTGGCCGCCGGGTGAATCCGCATTAAGAGATCATCAAAAGAGAGATTCTTTCCCACGGGTATGACTAATTCGCCGTCGATAACGAACTTCGACGGCTTGAGTTTGAGGAGTGCTGCGACTATCTCGGGAAAATAACGGGCCAGCGGCTGGCCCGATTTTGATTGCAGCTCAATCTTCTGGCCGTCACGGAAGGCGATACAACGAAAACCGTCCCACTTAGGTTCATATTGCCAGTTCGTGCCGGTGGGAATCTCCTTTACCGGGAGAGCTTCCATTGGCGGGTAAGGTGTTTTGAGGGGCAGAGACATGGTCACGCGCCTTTAGGATCAGGCAGCCGCCATGTCAGCTTCGCTAATATCGAAGTTCGCTGAGACCTTTTGCACATCGTCGTGATCTTCGAGGGCCTCCATTAACTTCAGCATTTGACGAGCGTCTGAACCTTCAAGCTTGACGTAGTTTTGAGGGACGAGTTCTACCTCTGCTACTTGCGGCTCAATTCCGGCAGCCTTCACCGAAGAAAGGACGCTGTCAAAACTGTCAGGTGAGGTAATGATCTCAAAATTGTCTTCGTCGTCGCGCAGGTCGTCGGCTCCTGCTTCAATCGCTAACTCAAACAGTTCGTCCTCCGCTTTTGCCTTCTTATCGACGACGATGTAACCCTTTTTTTCGAATATCCAGCCGACAGATCCGGTCTCACCAAGGTTACCTCCGTTCTTGGACAAGAGGTGACGAATCTCAGCGACGGTTCGGTTGCGATTGTCTGTCACCGACTGAATCATCAGGGCAACACCCTTCGGACCATAGCCCTCGTAAGTAATCTCTTCGTAGTTGACGCCCTCTTCTTCGCCGGTGCCCCGGCGCACGGCGCGTTCGATTGTGTCCGTCAATTCCTTGATGAACTTAGTAAAAAGTTTGCCGCGCTTGGCATCGAGCGCGCCCTTCTTATGCTTGATACTATGCCACTTTGAATGTCCGGACATTGGATTGGTCCTTTTTAGGAATATCGCAAGGCCACGAAATATATCATAAGGGACTTTTATTTAACTGCTCGTACTCTTTCTTTGCCTTAACCAGAATCGGCAAATCTTGATCGGCATCCTTCCAAAGGGCAAAGAAGTCCTGATATTCCTTGCGACTTCTCGCTATGTCGCCGGTGAGAGCCGCTGCTCGCGCAAGCCCGAGATGTGAAAGCGGGTATAAATGGGATTGACCCGCTACTCCGCGGTGATCGAGGATCTTTTGAAATTCCGCGGCGGCTTCAGTTCCCATGCGCTGCTGTAAATAGACTTGTCCGCGCAGGTAATTGTTCCCTACTCCACAAATGAGGCCAAAGTCGTAACTACGGATTGGCTCGAGCAACTGAATCGCTTGTGCGTCGTTACCTCGATTTCTCTCCATTTCAGCTCTGATAGCAGGCACGAGCATGGAAACTACCGTGGTATCTTTTGGATAAAGCCTCGACGCTTCATCTACAATCGATTGCGCAGGCCCCAGATCATTGCAGGCAGCAAAAACGAAACCGGCAAGCATGAGACTAATCCTGCCACGCGATAGGGCCAGACCCGCTGTCGCATTCTGTTTGGCTTGCTGACACTTTCCAAAAAACGCCTGGTTCGCACCCAGAGTGATCGTTGATTGCGCGGCATTTTCCTTGCGATCCTGGCTCTTCAATAGCTCGATGGCGCGCCTGGATAGCTCCTCAGATTTTTTGAATTGTCCTAAGAACAGCGCCGTCGACGCAACCATAGAGGTAAACTCTGCCTCCTCGGGTTTACCACTGCTCCACTGGGCCTCGCTATCCATAGCAGATTTGTCGCCGCGTAAAAATGCAAAATAGTAGTTATTAGAATGCACACTCGAAGAGTTTGGATTGAGCGAGGTCAATTCTTTATTCGCTTGCTCAGCTTCATCGAAGCGTCCTAATCCTATGAAGCTGCCAATAAGATTCGATTTGGCGCTAGCGTTGTTTGGGCTGAGGCGCACTGCTTCGAGCGCCTCTTTCAGGGCCTCGTCGTATTTGCCAAGGAACATGTAGTTGAGAGCCAGATTGTTATGCGGAATGAAATCGTTCGGGTACATGCGCGCCCACGTTTGCTGGACCTCGACAACTTTATCCATCTCGCCGGTGCAATAATTGAAGTATTTCTCAGAAATATAGAGTCGTTCTCGTTCGCTTACCCGGTCGCGAAGGTCGTAAGCCTTCTGGACATACTCTTTGGCCGACTCTAGCTGCTCCTGGTTGCCAAAAAATACCCCTATTCTGGCGTAGGCCATTGCAAAGTTGGGATCTAACTCGACCGCTCTCTTGTAGAATGCGAGCGACTCTCGCGGTTGACCTTTGGACCTCGCCTCGTTACCCATGGCGAAGGCCTTTAAAGCCTCCAAAGATGACGTCGTAGCTTGTTCGACGGGAACTTCAAATTTCTTGATGGAGCTCAGCGACTCGCCGAGTTTCTGGCGAAGATTTGACGCTGCGGTTCCCACAGATGAGAGTACCTTCTCTTTGCTTTCCGCTTCGATCTGCTCGCGCGCAATAGGGTCTCCAGTATGAGCATTGACCGCATCGAGCGTAATTACATAATGGCTGCCAAGGCTCGAGATTGAACCAGCCAGCATTGCCTTGATTCCCTGGCGTTCGCAGATCTCCCGTCCGACATCTTTTGTAACTCGTTCGTCAGGAGAACGGCCCATGAAACGCAGTGTCTCTCTAACTCGGTCTTCAGGATAAATATTCAGAAAAGGCGACTGTCCCAGTTGGATTGCCAATGCCTGCCTGAGCGTCACGTCGAAGACAGGTTCGCCTGTGGAATTGACAAAGTCGGCAAGCAAGACGGTATCTTTGTCGGTCATCAGCGCTTTCGCGGGTCTGAAATAAAAGAACCCCAAGGCGCCTACGGCCAACACGAAAAATGCTGCGATCAAACTCGCTCCAATCTTGTGCTGCTTAATCTCGCCAACCAGGTATTCCGCGCTTGACGTATGTGTTACGGTCTTTGCCTCGGTCGGCACCACTCTATTGGGAACAGTGCCACTCCTCTGCCCGCTAATTGCGGGGCTGTCGGGGGTGCTGGACCGTTCCAATTCGGCCTCGAATTCGAGACGCTGCTTCAAACGGCGCAGATCCGTCAACAACTCCTTTGTAGTTTGATAACGTTCATCTCTGTCTTTGCGCAGTGCTTTCGTAACGATCCAGTCGAGTTCGGCCGGCACGCCGGGCGCAAATCGAGCTAGAGGTGGTGGCTCTTTCTGCGTAATCGCAACGATGATGTCCGTCGAGGTTTCGCCTTCAAAAGGAGGTCGACCCGCAATCATTTCAAAGATGACGACGCCCAGGCTCCAGATGTCGGTGCGCGCGTCCATTGGCTTACCGCGCGCTTGCTCGGGTGACATGTAGTGAGACGTGCCCATTACCACACCCGCGTCTGTTTGGACTAACACTCTTGTTGAAGCCTCGCCATCGGACGGAGTTCTGTCCGGCGAGTTCTCGGTGAGTTTTGCTAATCCAAAGTCGAGCACCTTCGCGTAGCCGTTGCGACGAATCATGATGTTGTCAGGCTTGATGTCGCGATGGACTATGCCGGCGGCGTGCGCTTCTTCGAGCGCACTGGCCACCTGAATCGAAATATCCAGAATCTCTCGAGTCTCAAGAGGAGTACCACCTATCTTTCGGCGCAGCGTGATGCCGTCAATGTACTCGGTGGCCATAAAGTGTCGGCCATCGTCAACGCCTACTTCATGAATGGTAAGAATGTTGGGGTGATTCAAAGCAGAGGCCGCACACGCCTCCTGTTCGAAACGGCTGAGCCGATCCCTATTAGTCGTGAACTCATCACTCAGGATTTTGAGGGCCACTTTCCGCCCGAGTTTCATATCCTCCGCCAGATACACTTCACCCATTCCGCCGGCACCCAGCTTCTCTAAAATGCGGTAGTGGGAAATCTTGCTTGCTTCCATATCGGTCAGTTTCTCATCCCGAAGGGATTTATATTAGCCACCGCCAGAGGCTCCTCAAAGTTCTGCGGCCAATATAGTTTTTAGGATGTCCGCCTCCCCGCCAGTTATGCTGACTCGTTTAGTCCTTCCGGAGTGACCGCTCATGATATGGATTGCACCTTGAGAGACCTTGAAGGTGCGGGCCAGAATACGTATGAGTTCTTCGTTGGCAGCCCCATCTACCGGCGGCGCGGCAATCCTCACTCGCAGTGCGCCATTATGCTCGCCGATGACTTCGCTCCGCGAGGCACGAGGCACAACGTGCACGTTAAAAACATCCTGGTCCTTTTGGAATAAATGCTCTATCACCACGCGAATTCTTCAGATGCGTCAAAGCGTCAATGGGCCCGCACCGCGGAGTAGAGTTCCGACAATTGCCTGCTGAAAGAGCCACAGTATGAGAAATGCCACAATGGGCGATATGTCCATTGCCCCGACCGGAGGCACTATTCGCCGCAGCGGTCCCAACAATGGCTCGGTTACGTTGACTAGAAAACGCATGAGACGATTTGAATAACTGACCATCGCCAGCGAGAAGATTATGCGAACAAAGATTAGAAGGATGTAGATCGAGATTAGACCGTAAAGAATAAATCCAAGCGCCGAGCCGAGAGCCCCCCTTTGAATACTAGTAAACAATCCCGAAAATGTCGTCGCCAGTGTTTGCACCAGCTGCAGAACGAACCATCCAAGAAGAATAGTTATCAGTATTACTACCACCGGCGAATACTTGGGATCAATACCAAAGCGCACTAGTGCACGCCGTACTGGACCAATAAAAGGATCGGTGAGTCGCCGAATCGTCAGCGACGACCAGGCAAAAGGATTAAGGTCGGCCCAGTTAGCAATCATTCGAAAAATCATCAGCAGGATGATTGCTATGATCACAGCCGTGACAGCCCAGTTCACGAATAGAAATGTGCGACTAATAATTTGCATATTCTTTCGAGCGTCTCGTTTTCTAACTGAAACGTTAGGTCTTGAAGCCCCGGTGCCCAAAAATTGCGGTTCCAATACGCAACATGGTGGCGCCTTCTTCAACCGCGACCTCAAAATCGTGAGTCATTCCCATTGATAGCTCGCCTTTTCCGTTAGCGAAACGGCCCTGGTCCTCGAGCTGGTCACGTAAGGCACGTAGTCTTCGAAAAAACGGGCGTGTCTGTTCGGGATTCTCAAAGAAAGGAGGCAAAGTCATGAGGCCGCACAATCGGAGTTTGGCACACTCATTCAGACTTTGAACGAGATCCGACAGGCCAGCCTCGCTGACACCCGACTTTGTGTCCTCCTGACCAAGATCCACCTGGATCAGCACAGGTAACTCTTCCCTTCCTTCTTCAGCGCATAAACGATCGAGGCGTTGAGCCAGATCCATCGAATCCAAAGAATGAATAACGTCAAAAAGGCTGATGGCTCGTCGCGCTTTGTTTGCCTGAAGATGTCCTACTAGATGCCAGCGAGCCTTGCGGCGACCGACTTCAAGAATCTTCGATTCTGCTTCCTGCACACGGTTTTCGCCAAACTCGGTGATGCCTGATTCGAGCGCTTGCTTTATGACATTAGCCGGTTGAGTCTTGCTAATCGCGATCAGTGTGATCTCTTCCGGTGAACGGTTGCAGGCGAGTGCGCGCGATTCGATCCGGGTGGAAATTTCTACAAACCGTGCAGGTAAAAACTCTCTACTTTCCTGCCCCTGTATCATTAGTTTAGCCACACGATTGAAAGATAAATGCAATAAAGGTCGATTGCGCCCGTATATTCGGTCTCGTTTATACCGATATCGTATAACAAGCTGAGAGGGATTGAGCAAACGCTCAACGAAAAAGAGTTGTGGGTCGCGGCACGATGGTTGTTGCAAGAATTGGAGCGAAGAAGCGGTATTTTTTCGGTGAAAGCAGGAGGAAATTCATGAAAGCTTCAATAAATGCAGGAAGAGTCCTGGTATTAGCATCATTGTTCGCACTGGCGATACCTACGCTGGCTACGGCTCAAGGTCAGGGACGCGGCCGTGGACAAGAAAGACAAGAGAGACAAGAGAGACGAGAAAGAAGAGAGGAAAATAAGTCGGATCGCAAGTTGGATCGCAAGTGCGCCAAGTTCATTAATTGCCATGACGCCAGCGATGGACGTCGGGACGGTAAGGGGCCTGATCGTCGATCGTCCTTTGAAAGATCGTCGCATCGACATAGAAACCGCGACTTGGATGATAACGCTCGTCGCCGTTTAGAGAAGCGACACTACCGTAATCGCGAGTTGGCTCGCAGGGCCGTGAGCCATGGCCGTCGCCGGTACTAGATGGCAGGGAGAATTGAAAAGTCACCTGGCAACCCTCACAATCAATAAGCAGATTACCAGCTGAAGCGCCGAAGCTGAGATTCGAGAAGTTTCCGACTTGCGAGTTTCTGCTTCGGCGTTTTTCCGCGTGCAGCACGTAGTGTCCGATTTGCTTCACGCCTCAACTGATAGCTCACACAGATCTCCGAAACCAAGCGTCAAATCAGCAAATGGAAGGTCAGGCATAGCCTCAAGTCGATGGAAGCTCCGCGATAAGCCAGAGGCTTACCGCAAGGTATGGCAAAGCCGCCGCTCCACCGAACTTGTTCGGAGTTTCCTGGAGCATATATCGGACTTAGGAGCTGGGATGTGAGGACATAACCTGGTCAAATACTTCATGCACTCGTTGTTAGATAGTCACGCACGAGACTTTCCAACTGAGTAATATTGAGGGGCTTACTGAGATATTCGTTGCAACCCACTTGGATTGCCGCCTCCTTCATTCCGTAGGTGTCAAAAGCGGTCATGGCAACGATTGGCACCTGTTCACCTTTAATCTTCCGTATTTCCTCTATAGCTTTGAGGCCGTCCATCTCCGGCATGTTCAAGTCAATGAGGACAAGGTCAGGCCTTCTTTGACGGGCGGCTTCAACAGCCTCAATGCCGTTAGTTGCCTCGATTACAGAATAGCCGTTCATTAGCATCGCCTGTTTTAGCATCAGGCGAATCTCTTCCATGTCATCTGCTATTAATACGACGCGTCTATTAAAGCTCATACTCACCTCTCGCGTCTCACTTGGATATCAGGCGAAATTCACGATTTTATACCACGGTTGCAATCGGAAAACTGTATGAGTAGGCGCAAACAACGGTTTCTTGACACTTTCTAAACGCCTTCGCATAATACTCAACCCACTTTTGCGGATGTGGCGGAACTGGCAGACGCGCAGGTCTCAGAAGCCTGTGATGGAGACATCGTGGAGGTTCAAGTCCTCTCATCCGCACCAAAAAGTAAGCAAATTCGGCGAGTCTGTTAATCGGACTCGCCTTTTCTCTGTCTACATCTATAAGGGACCTTCTATACCTGAGGGGGCACTGTCCGGGTACCCAGAACTGCAACTGCCATTGGTTTTGAAAAAATTTGCCACGGAAAATGCTGTTCCGGTGTCTAAGTAGTAGAAAAGGCTTATTTGAAGGGGGAAAGCTTCATGAATGTTGATTTAGCAGCCCTAATAGAGGCCACTCACCCGCAGCCAGTGGGCAATTCCAACCAACTGCCCGAACCGGTGCGATTAAAATTAGCTGAACCACCCGTGCGGGATCGAGTCCAACGCCTGGTCAAACTGGCCGACGCTCTCCTGGCTGAGGCGGAGGCGTTAGCCCGCGACAAAGCTTTTACTGACGAAGCCACAAAGCTGAAACAGGTGGACATCCAGAGTGGTATTGATTTTTATGACGAAGTACAGCGGTTCGAGACCCATCTGATCATGATGGCGCTGGCTGAGACTGGAGGAAACCAGGCGCGTGCCTCAAAGTTACTGGGTATAAAACCAACCACACTCAATTCCAAAATCAAGCTCTTTGGAATCAATCAGGAAGACATCTCGCGCTGAAATCAGTTTACAGACTCTGTACCACCTATAGTCTGTGGTTCGCTGGCGTCCGAAATCGTCAATGTCTGTTCCTCAAATAGATTTGAATCAACCAGCGTCTGCACCCAGTACTGTCCGGCTGTAGGGAAAGTTACGTTGACGAAAAAACTGATGTTGTCAGCAAATCCACCCGCCGAGAGTTCGAATCGGGTCGGTTGCGATACTACGACTGGCTGCCGCCGGTCAGGCGTTAGAATCCTCACCTCCGAAAGATAAGTGCCTTGACCACGCCAATGATTCACCACCGCAAACTTTATCAG
>WNGI01005584.1_pt1 | contig 11363 bp, 9 predicted proteins | sample 5400621 | NCBI WGS metagenome assembly WNGI01 (sample SAMN13153374, study PRJNA577476) | soil metagenome | isolation source: 20 cm soil or saprolite under Garry oak tree replicate 1 | place: USA:California | collected 2016-06-15
AGTGCAGCAGCCGACGAAATTCGAGTTGGTGATCAATCTCAAGACTGCCAAGCAGATCGGCCTCACAATTCCACAGAAGGTGCTGGCGCGAGCGGATAAGGTGATCAAGTAGCGAAGCGGCGACGCCAGGATCGAACTGAATTCTCCTCCCACTCAATCAGAAGGGCGGAAGTTTCAATGCATGGGGAGTCAATACGCTAAAGGAAATTTTTATACGGTGGGTGGAGACGCGTAACGCAGATACGCGTCATTTCACGAGTTCGTTTCTTTAACGCAACGGAAGTGATGGCACCGCTACGCTCGGCCCAACCTTCAATAGGACTTGGTGTGCAACCTAGATCGCGTAAAGCCGGCGCGGGTTGTCGTCCAGTATCTTTTTCTTGACCGGATCGGCGACCAGATCGTTGGCGCGGAAGATGTCGATGGCGTCGACTTCGCTCGAAGCGTCGGTATGGCCGTAATCAGTGCCGATCACGACGTTGTCTTCGCCGGCGTAACGCAGCACGTAGTCGAAGTCGTCGTTGGTTTCCGTCGTGACGTAAATATTGAACTCTTTGAACGGCAGCTTGGGAAAGCCTTTGGTTCCGGTGCGGCGGATCGCTTCTTTGACCACCCACGGCACCCATTGCGCCGAGGCTTCGACGAACGCCCAACGCAATTTGGTAAAGGTCGCCGGCACGTCGCTCATCATCAAAGAAAGACAGGTGATGACCGTAGGAATTCGGAATTGCGCAAAGCCACCCATGCGGTCGTAGCGCGGTTTGAACTGATCAAGAAGTTGCGGACTGCCGTTGGCGATGTGCACGGCCACGACGAGATTCAACCGCGTCGCTTCCTCGTAAATCGGGTAGAAGTAAGGATCGACGAGATGCCTGTTATCTTCGAACGGACGCAGGCTCACTGCAACGGCGCCGTTCTCCTTGGCGTAGCGCATTTGCTCGATCGCTTCGCTCAGCGTCATCGCCGGCACGACGCACGACCAACGCAGCCGGTTGTTGCCCTGTTTCCAAACTTCAGCCATCCAGCGATTCCACGATTTGCACAGCGCTATTTCCGCTTCGGCTTTGTCGGCGACTCGCGCGATCCACATGGTATTGAAAAGGATCTGCACGTCGATGCCGAGCTTGTTCATATGCTGCAAGCGCAGCTCGACGTCGCGCAGTTCGCGCGCCTCGGGTGCGGTTTGGAGCTCGCGCCCGGTTTGCTTGGAAAGGGCGATCAGTTCCTGTTCGGTCAGCGTCGGCGGGCGAAAACCGACGGATTTCCCCTCGACGAACCAGTACTGCATGTTGGGGTTGTCCGTCGAGCTAAAAAGCTGCGGCCGAAACTTTTTTTCCGATTCGTCCAAGAAATCCCAGGTATGCTCGGTTTCGACGACATGGGCGTCGGCATCGATGATCATGAATTATTCCTTTTCCAGATATCGTGTTGAAGCTATTTTACTTACGCCTGCGCACGGGTCAACCCAGCGACAATCTCGGTTTCGGTGTTCGATTCACTTTGCGACCGCCGCGGCGCCCGGCGCGTCATTCGCCGGCTCGAGTCTGCCGCCCAAGTGTTTGGCGAGAAACTCTTCGACTTTCGCGTAAAAGTCAAATTTGGTTTCGGGCAACCATTGGCGGTGACCTTCGTCCCGGTAAATTACATATTCGACGGGCTTGTTCGCTTGGCGCATGGCCGCCACCATCTGCTCGCTTTCGGACGCGACCACTCTGGCGTCGTTGATCCCGTGAGCGATCAGCAACGGCGCTTTGATTTGATCGACGTGAAACAGCGGTGAGCGTGCCTTGAGCAGCTCTTCGTCTTTTTGCGGATCGCCGACGCGCGCTCTAAATCGCGGCTTGGAAAGCGACCAATAGGGCGGATAGTTGTTGTAATGGGAAATGAGATTGCTGATGCCGACGCTGCTGACGCCGACGGCAAAGACCTCTGGCGTGAGCGTCAGTCCGACCAACGCGGCATAGCCGCCGTAGGAGCCGCCCATGATCGCGATCCGCGCCGGATCGGCGATGCCCTTGGCTATGAGCCAATTTACGCCATCGATCAAATCGTCGTGCATCTTGCCGCCCCACTCTTTGTAGCTTGCCTGCATGAATTTCCGGCCATAGCCGGTGGAGCCGCGATAATTGACTTGCAGCACGCCGTAGCCGCGGTTGGCGAGCCATTGGATCACGTTGTAATAACCCCACCGGTCACGCAGCCATGGTCCGCCGTGGACATACAGCACGATGGGAAGGTTTCGCTGAGGCGCGCCGGCGGGTAGGGTCAGATAGCCGTGAATTTGCAGGTCGTCCCGCGATCGGTACGAAATTGGCTGCATCCTGGCGAGAGTGACGGAATCGAGCTTTGGGTGCTCGCTAAAGAGAAAGCGCGCCGTCTTCGCAGTGCGGTCGTAGAGATAATAATGGATCGGACCCTGATCGGTTTCGTAGGAGACGATCCAAATCTGATCTTTAAGATCGCGCCGCCCCAAATTTCGCGAATACAGAATCGGCGACTCGTACGGCGGATGGACGACGCTAAACTCGCCGTTTTGAATTTTTCCGAGAACGGTAAAGTCGTCCGCGACGCTTTGATCGAGCACTTGCCATTCGAGCTTATCTCGGTAAAACGCCACGGCTTGTATGTTTCGCGTCTTTGGATGAATAAAGACATCCTCCACGTCATAGTTAGGATCGCTTGCGAGCACAGTTTCCTGGCCTGACGCGAGATCGAGAGAAAAAAGCGCGCCTCCGTCATCATTTGCCCCGCTCATGAACAACGTTGTCCCGTCAGCGGAATAGCCGAAGTACTTTGCATTTTCTGCCGTTTGCCACTTGCGCACCGCTCGCCATGGTTGGCGGGGCACGTCGCGGACGATGGTTCCGGCAAAAGCTGCAGCGACGCGTACGTTCAGCCGGTGATCGGCAATCCACCAGAATTGCCTGCCGCCGTTCCGATTGACCATGCGGGTCTCGCCGCTGTCGATATTGATCCGATAGACGTCGAAGTAACGCCGGTTACGCAGGTTCATGGCGACCAACAGCGCGCTGGATTGGCTGGGCTCCATGCCGACGAGAAGCGATCGAACGCCGTGGTAGGGTGTTAGATTGCGCACACTGCCGGAGAAAGCGTCGACGACGTTGATCTGCCAGTTTTCGTCGCCATCGGTTTCGTGCGCGAATACGAGATGACGCTGGTCGTAGGTCCAGGTGTAGTGGTGGATGCCGCGTCTTTCCTCGGCCGTCAGTTGCCTGTCGTCTTGACCGTCAAGCGAGCGCACCCAGATCTGCAAGACATTTCGGTTATCCGGCGCAAGGTAAGCGAGATATTTTCCGTCGGGCGAAATTTGCGGATCTTTCTTTGCCGGATTATCGAAGAATGCTTGGCGCGGGATTAAAGGCGGAAGCTCTGCGAACCGAGGCGCGCATCCAACGACCAGGAGCGTGAACGCGATCGGTAAAAAGACGATTCTCTTCATCCAATGGTTCCTCCGTTTCTCGGTCGTCGAAGCTTATACGATGGCCGCGCCGCTCGGCAACCGCGAATTTTCCTGGGCCAGGAGATTGTGCTAGGTTACAGTTAACAACCGAACAAGGAGCGCTCATGTTCGATAGCTCGAAGATTCAACCGCATATCGCATTCACCGACCTGCGCGAATGGATGCGCGAAGCGGAGAACCTTGGCGAACTGAAGACTGTCCTCGGCGCCTCGTGGCAGGAAGAGATCGGCTTGGCGACGGATGTCGTCGTGCCGCCCGACGACGGCCCGGCGGTGCTGTTTGACGAGGTGCCGGGTTGCCCGAAAGGATTTCGTCTGCTGATCAATTGCTTCGCCGGCAGGCGGCGCGCGATGACGCTCGGGTTTCCGCAGGGACTGACCAAACAGGAATTAAGCCAAGCCTACTTCGATCATTATCAGAAGACGCCGAAACATATTGCATCGGTTTTTGTCGACGACGGTCCGATTTTTGAGAATACGCTCAAAGGCGACGACATCGATATTCTCAAATTTCCCACGCCGGTGTGGCACGTGAACGACGGCGGCCGCTACATCGGCACGGGCTGTTTTTCGGTGACGATGGATCCGGACGAAAAATGGGTGAACGCCGGTTGCTACCGCGCCATGATTCAGGACAAGAAGAGTGTCAGCTTGCTGATGGTGCCGGGCAAGCACGGCTACATGCATCGGGAAAAATATTTCAAACGTGGCGAGAAAATGCCCCTGGCGCTGGTGATCGGCGGCGATCCGCTGTTCTTTTTCATGGCCGGAACAGAGCAGCCTTACGGCTTATGCGAATACGACATCGTCGGCGGCATGCGCAAAAAACCGGTGGAGTGCGTGCGCGGCAAAATCACCGGCCTGCCGTTTCCGGCCAATTCGGAAATCGTCTTCGAAGGATTTTTGAACAACGACAACCGCAAGTTCGAAGGACCGTTCGGCGAATGGACGGGCTACTATGCGTCCGATGAGAGCGCGCAGCCGGTTTTGGAAATCGAAGCGATTTATCATCGCAACGACCCGGTCATTCTTGGCGTGCCGCCCATCGGCGGCGGCTCCGACGAGATGGCCCGCTACCGCGCGATCATGCGTTCGGCAATGCTCAAGCAGCAGCTCCAGAGCGCCGGCGTGCCTGATGTGATGCAAGTGTGGTCCCATGAGATCGGCGCGTCGCGCATGCTGATCGCGCTCGCGATCAAGCAGCGCTATGCCGGGCACGCCAAGCAAGTCGGCGTGCTCGCGGCGAGCTGCGGCGCGAGCGTTTACGGCTGCAAGATGGTGATCGTCGTCGACGACGATATCGACGTGTCGAATCTCGATCAGCTCATGTGGGCGATGCTGTCGCGCTATGATCCGGCGACCTCGGTGGATATTCTACGGCGCATGCGCAGCACGCCGGCGGATCCGCGACTCACGCCCGAGCAACGGAAGGTTCGCGACTTCACCAACTCGCGCATGGTGATCGATGCGACGCGACCCTACGACTGGCAAGACAAATTTCCCAAGGTCAACGCGCCGAGCCAAGAGGTTGCGCGCAAAGCGCGGGAAAAGTTCGGCTACCTACTGAAATAAGAGAATAAGAAGAATTAATCACAAAGATCGCAAAGGCAAGAAAATTGTAAGGGCGCAGCATGCTGCGCCCCTACGCGTTATGGGTCAGCGGTAAGAAACACATTTCCATGCAATTTCGATTTCTCGGTAAGTCTCGCTTAAAAGTTTCGGCGATCGGCTTTGGCTGTCCGACGTTTCAAGGAAAGCCGAACGACGCGGACGAGAGGCGTGATATCGCGATCATTCACCGCGCCATCGACCTCGGCGTCAATTTCATCGACACGGCGGACCATAACGACGGCAACAATGAGGAGCTGTTAGCCAAGGCGCTCAAAGAAAAGCGCGATCGAGTTGTCCTCGCGAGCAAGTTCGGCAACCTGCGCGGTCAACCGTGGCCTTGGGCGAAAGGGAGAGACGTCGATGGCAGACCTGAATACGTTCCAATTGCCTGTGAGGCTTCACTACGGCGGCTGCAAGCCGATTACCTTGATCTCTATTATTTGCACCGCGTCGATCCAAAAGTTCCCATCGAAGACACCGTCGGTGCGATGAGCAAACTCGTCGAGCAAGGCAAGATTCGCTATATCGGTTTGAGCGAAGCGGGTCCGCAAACCATTCGGCGCGCCAACGCGGTTCATCCAATTACTGCGGTGCAAAGCGAGTATTCTCTTTGGACCCGCGACTATGAGGCTGACACGATCCCGACCGTAAAAGAGCTCGACATTGGCTTTGTTTCCTATTATGCGCTCGGCCGAGGCTTTTTTGCGGGTTCAGTAAGAACTCTATCCGACCTCGGTAAAAAAGATGGCCGGCGCAAAGCGCCACGTTTTTCCGCCGAAAACTTCGCTCACAATCGCCGCTTGCTCGACGCGCTCGAAAAGGTCGCTGCAGCGAAGAAGATTACGCTAGCGCAGTTGTCGTTGGCGTGGATCCTTCATCAGGGTGAAAACTTCGTGCCGATACCGGGCACGCGTCAAATTCAGCACCTGGAAGACAACGTCCGTGCATCTGACATTGTCCTGACTCCAGATGAATTGGCTGCGCTTGACACAGTATTTCCTCAGGCGGGTGCCGCCGCCGGCGCGCGTCATGATTACGATCGCTCAAGCGAGTTAAATATATAGCGCCGATTGATTAGAGCTGCTCTTCCCCTCATCAGAAACGGTTCACTGCCGCGAACTCTTTTCGCCTTGTTCGGTTCACAAAACGCTGCTCAGAAGTTCATTTTTGCTCGGCGCATCCGAGCTGCCGTCGAATAGTTTGCGCTCGTTTGTCCTTTCTCTCCCAAAGTGGGTGAGTCCTCCTAAGGCACGCAACTTGCCATTCTCCTGCCGAACATCATCTCGTTAAAGATCTCCGGGTTCAAAATTCTAGCGGCGAACGCACTTCGAGTGTCGTCTGCTAAAGGCACCGACATGCGGAAAACACAGAAGGGATCTGCATATGAATTCCAAGTTGCCCTTGGCGTTATTGGCATTTGTAATGCTCGGAGGAGTTGCCTGGAAAGCGACGGCGAATAGCCCGCTATTTTTCGGCGATCCGATTCCCGGTCTCACGGCAGAGCAATTGGCACGCTTCGATGACGGTAAGGACGAATTCAACGACGAGGAAGCACCGGCTGAGGGACTCGGGCCCGTGTTCAATGGCAAATCATGCGCCGAATGTCATTCAGGTCCCGCGGTCGGCGGCGACAGCGATATTACGGAAATTCGTTTCGGGACGACGACGAACCACCACTTCGACCCGCTTAGCCAATTTGGCGGATCGCTCATTCAGTCACAGGGTATCGGGCAAATCGACGGTTCTTGTAGCGTCGCTGGTGAAACGGTGCCGGCGCAGGCGACGATCATTGCCAAGCGCAAGACGACAGCGCTTTTCGGCTTGGGTTTTGTCGACCATGTGCCGGATCAGGTATTCCTCGGCATCGCGGAGTTGCAGAAGCGCCTGACTCCGCAAACCGCTGGGCGACCGAACCTGGTCACGGATCTTTCGACCCATCGACTAGCCGTCGGTAAATTCGGTTGGAAAGGGCAAAATCCCAGTCTGATTCAATTCGCTGCGGACGCGTACTTGAATGAAATGGGCATCACGACATCGACGTTTCCAAATGAGAACTGTCCGCAGGGAAACTGCGCGGTCTTGACGACTTGCGATTTGGTTCATGAGCCGGAAGATGACGGCTCCGGGGTGCAGGCATTTACCGACTTCATGACTTTTCTCGCTCCACCGCCGCGCGGAGCGATCACGCGCCAGGCACTCGCCGGTGAACTGGTTTTCTTGAAAATCGGCTGTGCAGGTTGCCACCTTCCGATATTGCAGACGGGCAGAAGCTCCGTGCCGGCTTTCGATCGGGTCAAATTTTTTCCGTTCTCCGATTTCCTCCTGCATGACATGGGAAGTTTAGGCGACGGCATCGAACAGGGTCAGGCGAGCGGACGTGAAATGCGAACTGCTCCGCTTTGGGGTTTGCGGACGCGAACGACTTTTCTCCACGACGGGCGCGCGACCACGATCTCAGATGCTATCCTCGCGCATGACGGACAGGGCGCACGCTCGAAGCAACGGGTTTCCTCATTGACCCCACGAGAGATGAACGATCTGCTGGCGTTCCTAAATTCGCTCTAAGGGTCACATCGGCCTTCAAGCCATTTAAACTGCCAGCGCCGCGAACACGATCATAAGGATCGCGGCGCTGGCATCATCTCGCCACATTCTTTGCACGTGCGAAATTCTTCGCTGTCGAAAAAACGCTGGTACGCTTTCGACACCGGATCTTCCGCGTAATCACGCACGACGAACTTCTCTTCGTGTAGAAAGCCGTCGCATTTGGCGCAGTACCAGTGAAAGCGGTCCATTTCGCCATCTCGTCTTTTTCGTTCCGATATCAGCGCGAAGGCATCGGATGAGAAGCGGGGCGAGTGGGGTGTGCCAGCGGGCGTATAGATGATCGAGCCCTCCGCAATGACTGCAACCTCTTCCTTGCCTGCCGCGGTGCGGTAGTGCAGGCGCATTTCCCCTCTGATCATCTGCATGGTTTCATCGCTCGGGTTGATGTGAAACTCGCTGCGGTATTCGCGCCCGCGCGCTAAAAACATCAAGGTGTCGGAATGCTGCCAGAGCACGCCGACGCGTTTGCCGCTCGCGGCGAGCTCCCGTCCATGCTCCAGCAGATCGATAATGGGCATTTGAAACATACAGCGCCTCCCGGTTGAGTTTGGTCGTACCCGTCTCAGGCAATCTAGCCTTTAGATTATGCTTCGTGCCAGCGCTAGACAATTCGCGTTCAGCGCAAAGCTCGCCGTCGCTTTGCAATGGCTGCGAGGTTGCGTAAGAATAGAATTCGCAAGCAGCGTAGAATCCAACATGCAAAGTCTCCGCAACCTTCGAACCCTCCGTTCCCTCAAACATCGCAATTTCCGTCTCCTGCTGGAAGGTGCGCTGATATCGAGCTCGGGTGACTTCATGCAAAATGTCGCCCAGAGTTGGCTGGTATGGCATGTCTCCCGTTCGCCCGTCGCCATCGGCGTCATCGCGTTCTTCGACACGTTGCCTCGTTTGTTGGTCGGCGCCGTGGGGGGCGCCATCGCGGACCGATTCGACCGCAGGCGCGTGCTGATGATTACCCAAACCGCCGCGATGATCCAAGCGATCATCTATTGGCTGCTGGTACAGTTCGACGTGATCGAGTTGTGGCATATCGCCGTCTTGGCATTTTTTCTCGGCGTCGTGAACACGATCAATCAGACATCGCGTCAATCCTTGGTCAATAGCCTCGTGCCCAAAGAGGAGCTGCTTAACGCCATCGGGTTGCAGTCTTCGGTGTTCAACTTCTCAAAAATTTTGGGACCGTCGGCCGGTGGATTGATCATCGCGTCGATCGGCATCGCCGGCTGTTTCTTGGTTAACGCGATCAGTTTTGTGTTTCTGCTTTTCAATCTTTACCTGATGGAGTTGCCGCCCTGGGAAAAGCGCAAAGATGAACAGAATATGTGGGCCGACGTCAAAGAAGGGTTTAGCTATTTGCTGAGCAATCGACGCCTGCTCTATATCGTCGGCTTGTCTTACGTGATCGCCACGTTCGGCGCTCCGTACAATCGATTTGTGCCGATCTTCGCGACCAACGTTCTGCACGTTGGCGCGTCGGGCTTTGGCCTGCTGATGTCGGCGCCGGGGGTCGGCGCCACGGTGGCGGCGTTGGTGTTGGCCACGGTGAACAAGCTCCGCGTCGGTGTCCGCTCCATATGCGTCAGCCAGTTGGGTTTTGCGGTATCGATCGCTTTGTTCGCCTTTTCGCACAACTTTTATTTGTCGTTTCTCTTCCTGGCGATGGTCGGCTTTTGCCAGATCTCCGGACGGGCACTTTCCAACACGGCGATCCAAACCGCCACGCCGGATAATTTACTCGGACGGGTATTGAGTCTGTTCTTTATGGATCGCGGCCTGTGGTCGCTGGGCAGCATGCTGATCGGCGCCTCGGGGGCGACGATCGGCATGGATTGGACGTTCGCCATCTGCGGCGCGGTTTGCGCGATTACTGCGGCCACGCTGCTGATCGTCAGCCGTAGATACCGAGCTGAGCAAGCGCGTCAGCGCGTCGATCTTAGCGCCATTACGCAACAATCGGATCTGTGACCGGGATGTGACTCGGGATCTTCGGCACGCGGGTCCTGGGCTTGCCGTCGACCCCCGAGTTGCCGGCGCCGAGCAGCAGCATTCTACCGTTGCCGGTATTGCACAGCTGGTAAGCCTCGCCGGATTGGAGCAGCACCGTGTCGAACTGCTTCAGGACAAACTCTTTGTGCGGCGTGCGAATGGTGCACTCGCCTTCGAGTAGCATGAAGACGTGGTCATCGTTATCGTGGTAGTGCATGTCGTCCTGGAGCCGACCTTCGCAATTGATCACCCAAAAATAAGCCAGATCGGTTCTCCACATACTCAGGTGATTGACGCCCGGGTGCGCATCGGCTTCCTTAATAGGGTTTTTCATCTCGACCATGGTAAACCTCCTTTTAGTCGGTGTTCCAAACGTTCCAATCGTTCTCGCCTTCTGGTTGGTTCAAAAGTTCAAGGTTCAAGTGCTCAAGGTTAAGACTTAATCATGAGTGCGCGGGGGTCTTTCCTTGGGTTTTACCAGTCGCCCGTGTGTGCCGTCGCAATAGGGATGTTCTTTTGACTTCCAGCAGCGGCAGATGGCGATGGTTTCCGGGTGTTCGAGCTCCAGAACAAACGGCTGGACGTTTGTCACCGCATGCGAGCCGTCGCAAAACGGCAGATTCTTGCTTCGGGTGCAGCGGCAGTAGGCGACGCTTTTGGAGACTTGTTTGACAATCGTCGGTTCGATGAGGTCCTCGTAAGATAGTGGCATGCTCAATACCTTTCTGAAAGTTGAATTTATTATACTTTGCTCGCCATTGGCAAATGCGGCTGGCCGCGTCGTCATTGGCGCTGCAGTAGTTTTGTGGCATTGCCAGCAAAGATGTCTTCGCGCTCCGCTTCGGTGATCGGCAGCTCTTCGATGATTTTTTTCGCCCGCGGTAGCAGCGGCAAAAGCGGCGGGGCGTCGCTGCCGAAGAGCAATTGCTTGGCGCCAACCGTGTGATAAGCGCACATCACCGCCGGCGGATGATAGGCGACGGTGTCCATGAAAAGATTTTTGAGATACTCGCTGGGGCGTTTGGTGATCAGCATCGGCTCGTACGGTCCCAGGCCGGAGGCAAGGTCGCCGAGTTCATAGGCATAATCCATGCGGCCGATGACGTCGCAGATGCCGCCGCCGAGATGGCAGCCGACGAATTTAATATTCCGATGCCGCTCGAAGACGCCGCGCACGATCAGGCGCGCGATGCTCAAGCACTCGTCGAAGGGCCGGCCGACGCTCGAAGCCAGCCGATAATCGCGCATGCGCTCTTCGCCGAAACCGACCGACGGCGCGTGCATCATGACGGGTATTCGCAAACTCGTAACCAATTCAAAGAAAGGCTTGGCCTCGTCGTCGTCGGGGTAGGCGCGCTGATGGCTCGAGTTGATCAGCACGCCATGCAGTCCGTATTGCACAATCGCGCGCTCTAGTTCTTTGATAAACGGCGCGCCGCCGCAGGGCAGCGTGCTGGCAAAGACGATAACTCGGTCTTTGTATTTTTGCTGGATCTCCGCGGCGTATTCGTTCCACCGGCGCAGAAACGCCAGAGATTCATCATTGGTTTTATCTTTTAGATAATGGATTGTGTTGCTGACGACGCAGCGGTCGATGCCGGCCTTTTCATGCGCCTCCAGAAGATTCTCAATCGTCAGTGGAGAAGTGCCGCCCCAGCGGCGCTCTTTGGCCATTTCCG
>WNGI01005586.1_pt1 | contig 11360 bp, 7 predicted proteins | sample 5400621 | NCBI WGS metagenome assembly WNGI01 (sample SAMN13153374, study PRJNA577476) | soil metagenome | isolation source: 20 cm soil or saprolite under Garry oak tree replicate 1 | place: USA:California | collected 2016-06-15
TGACGGCGACGACCGCCAGCCACACGAAGCCGGCATTGATCGCCGCCTCGATGACAGTGAACTTCGCGTAAAAGCCGACGGTGGGCGGGATGCCGGCGAGCGAAAACATGACGAGCAGCATGATGAACGCCCACCACGGCGAACGCTGGTTGAGCCCCTTGAAGTCGTCAAGGCGGTCGGCCTCGAATCCAACCCGCGACAAAACCATGATCATGCCGAACGACACGAGGCTCGTCAGTACATACGCCACCGTGTAGAACATCGCCGCCGAATATCCGTTCAGATCGGCGGCGAGGAAACCCATCAGCATGAAACCCATATGCGCGATCGTCGAATAGGCGAGCATCCGCTTGATGCTCGACTGCGCGATCGCGACGACATTGCCGAGCACCATCGACAACAGCGACAGGATAATCAGCATGCCCTGCCAGTCGATCGCCAGTCCTTGCAGCGCGCCGGATAAGAGGCGCAAGGTGAGCGCGAAGCCGGCGAACTCGGGTGCCGTGCCAATCAAAAGCGTGACGGCCGTCGGCGCACCGTCGTAGACGTCCGGGATCCACATGTGATACGGCACCACGCCAAGCTTGAACGCGACGCCCGACACAACGAATACGAGCCCGAAGGTCAAGAGCAGCGAATTGCCTTGCTTCGCGAGGATCGAGCGCGCGACGAGGTCGATGTCGAGCGTTCCGGTCGCGCCGTAGATCATCGACATGCCGTAGAGCAATACGCCCGAAGCGAGCGCCCCGAGCACGAAATACTTCATCGATGCTTCCGCCGGACCGGACCGTTCCCGCTCGAGCGCGACCAGCGCGTACAACGAAAGCGACATCAGCTCGACACCGAGGTAGAGCGTGAGGAAGCTGTTGCCCGAGATGATGACCTGGATGCCGAGCAGGACGAACAGGGTCAACACGAATGTTTCGCCGCGGAACAGGCCCCGTGCTAGCAGATAGCCGCGGGAGTAGAACAGCATCAGCGAAACGGCGACGAAGCTCGTCATTCGCAGGAAGTCGGCGAGCATATCGTCGACGACCATGTTATGAAATGCCTTGACGATATCGAGCTTCATCGTCTCCAACGTGACGCAGGCCGCAATCAGCAGCGCGAGCTGCGTCAGCCAATACGTGATGTGCCGCCGTTCGTCATCGATGAAGAGATCGACGATGAGAATGAGCGCGGCCGACGTCAGAATGACGACCTCCGGCAATACGGCGAGCAGGTTCTGGGCGAACGGCATTAGGGAACCTTAGAGCTTGGTCTTCGCCACGTGAGCGAGCAAGTCCGCGACCGAAACGTGCATTACGTCGATGAACGGCTTAGGCCATACGCCCATCGCCAGCACGGCGAGCGCGACCAGCGCTAGCAGCCAGAATTCGCGTCGATTGAGATCGGGCATCGACGCGACGCCGCTGTTGGCAACGGCGCCGAAAATCACGCGCTTGTACATCCACAGCGTATAGGCAGCGCCAAGGATCATGATCGTTGCAGCGAGAAAACCAAGCCAGAAATTCACCTTGACCGACGCCAGGATGACGAGAAACTCGCCGACGAACCCCGACGTTGCCGGCAAGCCCGAGTTAGCCATCGCAAACAGCATCATGAACGCGGCGAACTTGGGCATCGTATTGACGACGCCGCCATAGTCGGAAATGCGCCGGCTGTGCAAGCGGTCGTACATCACGCCAACGCAAAGGAACAATGCCGCGGACACGAACCCGTGCGAAATCATCTGGGCAAGTCCGCCTTCGACGCCGAGCTGGCTGAACAGAAAAAACCCGAGCGTGACAAAGCCCATATGCGAGATCGACGAGTACGCGATCAGCTTCTTCATGTCGTCCTGCACGAGCGCGACGAAGCCAATGTAGATGACGGCGATCAGCGACAACGCGATGACAAACCCTCCGAATGAGCGCGACGCATCAGGAAGAATCGGCAGGATGAAGCGCACGAAGCCGTAAGCACCAACCTTCAACGTGATTGCGGCAAGCACCACCGAACCGCCGGTGGGCGCTTCCACGTGAGCATCCGGCAGCCATGTGTGAACCGGCCACATCGGCACCTTCACCGCAAAAGCCAAGAAGAATGCGACGAACAACAGCTTCTGCGTATTGAGCGAAAGTGGGAGCTGGTACCAATCCAGGATCTCGAAGCTGTCGGACACGCTGTACAGGTAGATCAGCGCGACAAGCGTCAGCAGCGATCCCACCAATGTGTAGAGAAAGAACTTGATCGCGGCGTACATGCGATTCGGTCCGCCCCAGACGCCGATGATCAGGTACATCGGGATCAGCATCGCTTCGAAAAAAAAGTAAAACAGAATGCCGTCGAGCGCGCAGAAAACGCCGTTGATGAGACCGGACTGGATCAAGAACGCGCCCATATATTGCGAGACGCGTGTCGTGATCACTTCCCAGCCCGCCCATACAACCAGCACGGTAATGAAGCTGTTGAGCAAGATGAACAGCACCGAGATGCCGTCGACGCCAAGGTGATAGTGAATGCCGAAGCGTGGGATCCATTCGGCCAGCTCGACGAACTGCATCGAGCTCGTCGTGGTGTCGAAGTGGGTATACAGCGGAATGGTGACCAGAAAGCCGGCGACGGCGCCGACCAACGCGACCCAGCGGACAGGCGCCGGATCGCGATCGCGACCGATTGCGAGCGCTACCAGCCCGGCGACGATCGGCACCCAGACAGCGAGCGAAAGATAAGGGGCCATTGCCGGAATCTACCGAACGACCCACAGTGTGAGCAACGCAACGATGCCGATGACCATCGACAGCGCGTAGTGATAGATGTACCCCGTTTGCAGTTTGCGCATCAGCGCGGATGTCCAGCCGATAAGCCTTGCCGATCCGTTGACCATCCACCCATCGATGATCGTTCGATCGCCGACGTTCGATGCCGCTGCTCCCACCTTGCGCGCGCCGCCGGCGAAGAACCAATCGTTGAACTTGTCGAAGTAATACTTGTTGTCGAGCAGCGTATAGACGCCACCGGCAAGCTTTTGCAGCCGTTCGGGTAGCGCGGGATTGATCAGGTAGCAGTACCACGCCGCCACAATGCCGGCTACGGCGAGCCAGAACGGCGCGCTTTGCAATCCGTGCAGGATGAACGCACCGACGCCGTGCCATTCGGTGGAGAGCTCTTTCAGGACCGCATGACGCTCGAGCACGACAATTGACGCACCGTAGTAGTCGCCGAACAGCATCGGCTCGATGTAGACCCACCCGGTGTAGATCGACGGAATCGCAAGCAGAATCAGCGGCACAGTGACGACCCACGGCGATTCTTTCGGCGGCCCCTCTTCGAGCGGATGCATGCCCGGTTCGGCGCCGGCGGCGGACGATGCGTCGTGCGCGTGCTCGGCGTCTTCATGCCCTGCGGCACCAAAGCGTTCGTTCCCATGGAAGGTCAGGAACAGCAACCTGAATGAATAGAACGCGGTGACAAACACGCCCGACATCACGGCGAAATATGCGTAGCTGTGGCCGGGAATCTGCGATAGATGAACGGCTTCGATGATCGCGTCTTTCGAAAAGAATCCCGCGAATGGCGGAACGCCCGCCAGCGCCAGCGAGCCGATGATCGCCGTCACCCATGTGATCGGCATGTATCTCGCTAAGCCGCCCATCTTGCGCATGTCTTGCTCATGATGGAGCGCGATGATCACGGAGCCCGCGCATAGGAACAGCAACGCCTTGAAGAACGCGTGCGTCGTCAGATGAAAGATCGCCGCGGAGTACGCGGAAACGCCGAGCGCGACCGTCATATAACCCAGCTGCGACAGCGTCGAATACGCGATCACGCGCTTGATGTCGTTTTGGACGATGCCGAGAAACGCCATGAACAAGGCGGTTGTCGCGCCGATCACCGTGACAAACGACAGCGCAGTATCCGACAACTCAAAGAGCGGGCTCATCCGCGCGACCATGAAAATGCCGGCAGTCACCATCGTGGCGGCATGAATCAGCGCGGAGATTGGCGTCGGACCCTCCATTGAGTCCGGCAGCCAGACGTGCAGCGGAACCTGCGCGCTCTTCCCCATCGCGCCGATGAACAGGCAAATGCAGATGACCGACATCAGCGACCACGTCGTGGCGCCGCCGACGTTGATCGTCGCCGCCTCGAGGCTATTGGCCTGCGCAAAGACCGGCGCGTAGTCGAGCGTCCCGAAGTAGGCAAGAATGAGACCGATGCCCAGCACAAAGCCGAAATCGCCCACTCGGTTCGCAAGGAATGCCTTCAGATTCGCGTAGATCGCGCTTTCGCGCGTGTACCAGAAGCCGATCAGCAGATACGACACCAGTCCCACCGCCTCCCACCCGAAGAAGAGCTGGAGAAAATTGTTGCTCATCACGAGCATCAGCATCGAGAACGTGAAGAGCGAGATGTAGGCGAAGAAGCGCGTATAGCCGGGGTCGTCTGCCATGTAGCCAATTGTGTAGACGTGCACCATCAGCGACACGAACGACACGACGAGCATCATCGTTGCCGTCAGCGGGTCGATCAGGAATCCAATTGCCAGCTTGAGGCCGCCGGATTGCAGCCAGATGTAGACGTCGCCGTTGAACGTGTGGCCGGCGCCGGCATCGCGCCAGACGAAATAGGACGCCACGGTGGAAACGGCGACGCCGGCGATGCACAACGAATGCGATGCCGCACGACCCAGCTTGGCACCGAAGAGCCCGACCAGAATCGCCGCGGCGAGCGGCGCAAGCGGGACGACGAGATAGAGCGTCTGCATCGGCTAACCCGGAAGTTTCGCCAGGGCGCGGGAATTTGGCGAGATGGTTTGCATCCTGGATCGGGTGCGGCCGACGAAGGCAATAGCAGAGACTATTGACGAGGAGAGCAAGCCCGAGCCAAGTGCAAAGCGGCCGCCAAAAACCGCGCAGGCCGGATGTGCAAACTGCACGTATGGCCCAGAAGGCGAAAACGGTGAATTGGCAAGGAAGTCCATCGAAGGGGCCGATCTGGTGAAATATCCGGGTTAACCCTTGAGCGCGTCCAGGTCCTCGACGTCGATCGAGCCGACGTTGCGGAACAGCAATACGAGAATCGCCAGGCCGATCGCCGACTCGGCAGCGGCGACCGTCAGGATGAAGAAGACGAATACCTGCCCCGACATATCGCCCAAATAGCGCGAGAACGCGATGAAGTTCAGATTGACCGCGAGCAGCATCAGCTCGATCGCCATCAGCATGATGATGACGTTGCGCCGGTTGATGAAGATGCCGGCGATCGAGATGGCGAACAGGATCGCGCCCAGCACCAAATAGTGGGCAAGCGTCGGCGCAGTAAAGATCGACATCCCATTCTCCTTCTTCTTCGGGCGGCGCGCTCGCGCCGGCTCCCTGGTGTACTACGTCTCGCTTTTTTCCGACGGCATCCGCACGATCCGCACGCGATCCTCGCGGCGCACTCTCGCCTGTACGGCCGGGTCCTGATATCTCGTCGCCTTGCGCTTGCGGTGCGTCAACGCAATCGCGGCGACGATCGCGACCAACAGCACGACCGCCGCGATCTCGAATGGATAGACATAGTCGACATAGAGAAGCAAGCCCAGAGCTTTGGTGTTGCTTCCGGTCGGCAATTGCGGCGCAACCTGAGTTGTGCCGATCGCGCTCGAGACGACCGCGAGCGCCATCTCCAGCAGCACCAGCGCACCGACGATCACACCTTGCGGAAGGTAGCTCCGAAATTGCCGCCGCAAGCTGTCGAAATTCACGTCGAGCATCATCACTACAAACAAGAACAGCACCATGACGGCACCGACATAAACAAGAACGAGGGTGATCGCGAGGAACTCGGCCTGCAGCAGGATCCAGATCGCCGCGGCGGTGAAAAAGCTCAAGACCAGCCACAGCGCCGCATGAACGGGGTTGCGCGTTGTGATCACTCTCAAGCCGGCGAACACCAGGATCGCAGCGAACACGTAAAACGTGAAGGTGAAGAACGTCATGGTTGTTACCGATACTTCGCGTCTTCCGCGCGATCGGCGGCAATTTCCGCCTCGTACCGGTCGCCGATCGCAAGCAGCATGTCCTTCGTATAGTAGAGGTCGCCGCGGCGTTCGCCATGGTATTCGAGGATGCGCGTCTCGACGATCGAATCGACGGGACAGCTCTCCTCGCACATGCCGCAGAAGATACATTTGGTGAGATCGATGTCGTATCGCGTCGTTCGGCGCGTGCCGTCGGCACGCTGCTCCGATTCGATTGTGATTGCCAGTGCGGGGCAGATCGCTTCGCAAAGCTTGCAAGCGATACACCGCTCTTCGCCGTTCGGATAGCGGCGCAACGCGTGCAGTCCGCGGAAGCGTGGACCCTGCGGCGTTTTTTCCTCGGGGAATTGCACCGTCACCTTGCGCTGGAACATGTGGCGGCCGGTGAGCCGCAATCCCTGCAGCAGCTCGATCAAGAGCCACGTGCCGAAGAGGTCGCGAATGCGCTGAAGCATGGCAGTCAATGGAACAAATAAGCCCAGCGCGTTTGCATCATGACACCCAAGAACACGATCCATACCAGCGTCACCGGAATGAATACCTTCCACCCGAGCCGCATGATTTGATCATAGCGGTAGCGGGGAAATGTCGCGCGGACCCACAAGAACATGAAGAGCACCGCCGAGATCTTCAGCCCCAGCCACAGGATGCTGTCGCCGAACGGATGGACGCCGAATACTTCGACGTCGTTCAGGATTGGCAGCGGCGAGAGCCATCCGCCGAGGAACATGACCGAAGCCAGCGCCGACACGAGAATCATGTTCATGTATTCGGCCAGGAAAAACAGCGCGAACATGATTCCCGAATATTCGACATGGAAACCCGCGACGATTTCCGATTCGCCTTCGGCGACATCGAATGGATGGCGATTCGTCTCTGCGATTCCCGATACGATGTAAACGACGAACAGCGGAAGCAGCGGCCACAGGTACCACTGCGCCGCGCCGCCTTCCTGGCCCCGCACGATGTCGCCGAGGTTCAGGCTGTTCGCGACCATCAGCACGCCGACGAGCGCGAAGCCCATTGCGATTTCGTACGACACAATCTGCGCAGCGGAGCGGAGGCATCCGAGAAACGCATATTTCGAGTTGGACGCCCAGCCCGCGAGAATAATGCCGTAGACGCCCATCGACGTCATCGCGAGTATGTACAAGAGACCCGCGTTGATGTCGGACAGCACCAACGACTCCGAGAACGGGATCACTGCCCAGGCGGCGAGCGCCGGCGCAAGCGACAACATCGGCGCGATGAAAAACAGCCAGCGATTCGCGCCCGTAGGAACGATGATTTCCTTGAACAGCATCTTGAGCACGTCGGCGAACGGCTGCAGCAATCCGAACGGACCGACGCGATTGGGACCGATACGCACCTGCATCCAACCGATGACCTTGCGCTCGGCGAGCGTCAAGTAAGCGACGGAGAGGATGAGCGGTATCGCGATCGCAATGATCTTGGTGAGCGTCCAGATCCCCGGCCACACGGGGCGGACGAACGACCACACGGGATCCCACCACGGGCCCCATATCGTCGCGAATGCACTGAGAACGTGCTGCTCAATCATCGATCGAGCTCCACCCAGTGGGCACGACGCTACTCATCGCCCTCGTTCTTTCGAGCAGTTTCCACGCCGCTGCCGCGGGGCCGTCCCAAGGCGGCGGCGAAAGCCCACTCCCCGCGCAAAGTATCGTGGGAGCGCAGCGACCGAAACTTTGCGCGGAATATTTCATGCGCGCTCCACCGTCACCGGTCCCGACAGACCCTCGAGGCCACACGTCGATGCATGGGCAGCGGCGACGCGAATGACGCCCGGAGGAACCGCTGCATCGACCGACGCAGCGAGCACGGCTTCGCCACGCCCTTGCTTGAGCTTGACCTGCTCGCCCTCGGCAACGCCGAGCTTGTCCAGCAGCGAACGATGCATTCGCGCTTTCGGCGGGCGCGCGTCGGCGGTCTGCTGAAGCGACATCGCACGGCGCACCAGCGGATCGGCGAAATAGATCGGGATGTCGGCGACTCGCTCGAGCGGCGCAGGCGTCGCAGCAGGCGGCGCGATTTCGACATTCACCCTATTGGAAAGCCGCTGGTCGAGCGGACGGGTGTCGCTCAATGCACTGTCGCGCACGGCCTCGGACGTATCGATGTCGAATCCCGGAAAGCTCATCAGGGTCCCGAGCACCCGCAACACTTTCCACGCGGGCCGCGTCTCGCCGCGTGGATAGACGACCGCGTGGAAGCTCTGCACACGCCCTTCGCAATTGATGAAGGTACCGGGCGTTTCGGTAAATGGCGCGACGGGAAGGAGCACGTCGGCGTAGGCGGTTCCGTGCTTGAACGGGCTCATCACGACCACGAGCTCCGCTTTCTCCAGCGCGGCGCGGGCAGCGACGGGATTTGCGCAATCGAATTCGGGTTCCGCGTGCAGCAGGAAGTACGCGCGACGCGGATCGGCGAGCATTGCCTGCGCATCGAGGCCGCCGTTTTGCGGCATAGCGTTGGCGACATAGCCACCGACCGTGTTGGCTGCCTCCGTCAGCACCCCGCATGTGGCGCCCGTCATTTCACACAGGACTTCCGCGAGCGCGGCGATTTGCGCGGCGTCCGGATGTTGGACCGCGACGTCCCCTAAGAGCACCGCTCGCTTTGATCCCGACAAGAGACTCGTTGCGATGGCTTCGGCAGCGGCGGTCGGAACGATGTTCGACAGCGGAGCGACTGCGGACTTGCCCGTACGTTGTGACACCGCAACCACGATCTCAGCGAGCGTTGCCGCGAAGATCGACGGCGGCACGATCGCCCTGTGCGCGATGCGCATCAGCCAATCGTCGTCGACCGAATGCAACGATGATATTTCAGCGCCCTTCTTCGCCGCTTGCCGCAGCCGTTGCGCGAGCAACGGATGATCCTTGCGCAAAAAGCTGCCGACGATGAGCGCGCGATCGAGCGAATTCAGCTCTGCAATGGGCATCCCAAGCCATGGGATTCCGGCGCGTCGGCCTGCATCGCGAAAATCGGTTTGACGCAATCGGAAATCAATGTTGTCGCTGCCGAGCGCGCGCATGAAGCGAGTGGCCAGCGCGAGCTCCTCGAGCGTCGAATGCGGCGATACAATAGCGCCGACGGCATTGGGGCCGTGTTTCGCGACGACATCCGAGACGCCGTTGGACACATATTCGAGCGCCGTCTGCCAATCGACGGTCTTCCATTCACCACCCCGCTTGATCATCGGGGCGGTGAGTCGCTCTTCCGAATTGAGCGCTTCGTACGAGAAGCGGTCCTTATCGGAGAGCCAGCATTCGTTGATCGCCTCGTTCTCGAGCGGCAGCACGCGCATCACCCGATCGACTTTGACTTGCACGATCAGGTTGCTGCCGAGCCCATCGTGGGGCGACACGCTCTTCCGGCGCGTCAGTTCCCACGGGCGCGCGGTGAAACGGAATGGTTTCGAGGTGAGCGCGCCGACGGGACAAAGATCGATCGAGTTCCCCGACAATTCGGAATCGATGGTCTTCCCGATAAAGGAGACGATCTCGGCGTGCTCGCCCCGCCCAACCATGCCAAGCTCCATGATGCCGGCGATTTCCTGGCCGAAACGGACGCAACGCGTGCACTGAATGCAGCGCGTCATTTCTTCGGCGGCGACCAGCGGACCCAGATACTTTCGAAATACGACGCGCTTGGCCTCGCGATAGCGCGACGACGATCCACCGTAGCCGACGGCAAGATCCTGCAACTGACATTCGCCGCCCTGATCGCAGATCGGACAATCGAGCGGATGGTTGATGAGCAGAAATTCCATCACGCTTTTCTGTGCCTGGATCGCCTGATCCGAATGCGTCCAGACCTTCATCCCTTCGGTTGCCGGCGTTGCGCACGCCGGCAGCGGCTTCGGCGCCTTTTCAACATGCACGAGGCACATCCGGCAGTTCGCCGCGATCGACAATTTCTTGTGATAGCAGAAATAGGGGATGTAGACGCCGAGCTTGTTCGCGGCATCCATCACGGTGCCGCCGTTTCGTACCTGCACCGCTTTGCCGTCGATTTCAAGATTCAACATGCGGAATAGGTGCCTATTCGTACGGAGAGACGACGCAAGACCGGTGCTCGATGTGATGCTGGAACTCAGGTCGGAAATGTTTGATGAAGCTCTTCACCGGCAGCGCGGCAGCATCGCCGAGCGCACAAATCGTTCGACCCTGAATGTTATCCGCGACGGAGGTCAGCACGTCGAGATCTTCCTGGCGACCTTCGCCATGCTCGATCCGGTTCACCATTCGCCACAGCCAGCCGGTGCCTTCGCGGCATGGCGTGCACTGGCCGCACGATTCCTCGAAGTAGAAATACGACAGGCGCATTAGACTCTTCACCATGCAACGCGTCTCATCCATCACGATGACCGCACCGGAGCCGAGCATCGAACCCGCCTTGGCGATCGAGTCGTAATCCATCGACAACGCGAGCATCACATCGGCCGGCAACACCGGCGCCGACGAGCCTCCAGGGATGACAGCCTTTAATTTCCTGCCGCCGCGCACGCCACCAGCCATAGAGAGGAGTTGCTCGAACGGCGTGCCGAGCCGGACTTCGTAATTGCCCGGACGCTCAACATCGCCGCAAACGGAAAAGATCTTCGTGCCGCCGTTGTTGGGCAAGCCGAGGTTCAGAAACGCTTCGCCGCCATTGCGGATGATCCACGGTACGGCTGCGAATGTCTCGGTGTTGTTGATCGTCGTCGGCTTGCCGTACAAACCATAATTCGCAGGAAACGGCGGCTTGAAACGCGGAAATCCTTTTTTGCCCTCGAGCGATTCCAGCATCGCGGTCTCTTCACCGCAGATGTACGCGCCGTAACCGTGATGGTTATAAAGAAAAAACGAGAAACCGCTGCCCAAAATGTTGTCGCCGAAAAAACCGGCGTCGTAAGCCTCGGCGAGGGCCTCCTCGCAGCGCTCGTAGATCGCCCAGATCTCGCCGTGGACGTAGTTGTAGCCTCGCGCGCATCCCATCGCGTACGCGGCGATCGCCATGCCCTCGAATACCGCGTGCGGGTTGTAGCGCATGAGATCGCGATCCTTGAACGTTCCAGGCTCGCCTTCATCCGAGTTGCAGACCAAGTATTTTTCGCCTTGATACTGCTTCGGCATGAAGCTCCATTTAAGGCCGGTCGGAAATCCCGCGCCGCCGCGACCCCGCAACGCGGATTTCTTCACTTCGGCGACGACCTGCTCGGGCGGAATTTTTTCGATCAATATTTTCTTGAGCGCCTCGTATCCACCGCGTTGCACGTAATCAGCGAACCGCCAATTGCGGCCCGTCAATCCGGTCATCAAAATGGCGTCAGGACCGTAGTCGA
>WNGI01010993.1_pt1 | contig 11360 bp, 9 predicted proteins | sample 5400621 | NCBI WGS metagenome assembly WNGI01 (sample SAMN13153374, study PRJNA577476) | soil metagenome | isolation source: 20 cm soil or saprolite under Garry oak tree replicate 1 | place: USA:California | collected 2016-06-15
CCGCCCGGACGGCCGATGTTTCCAAGCAGCAATTGCAAAATCGCCGCGGCACGAATGATCTGCACGCCTTTGGAATGCTGCGTCCATCCCACGGCGTAACAAATTGCCGCCGTCCGTTCCGGGCCGGACGCCGCAGCGAGCGCATGCGCAACTTTGTGAAAGAGATCGGGCGGAATGCCGCAAATTTTCTCGATCATCTCCGGCGTATACCGGGAGAAATGCCGCTTCAGCTTTTGAAAAACACATTGCGGATCTTGCAATGTGAGATCCCGCTGCGGACGACTCAGATCATCGCCTTTATACAACCAGCTGTCGCCTTCGTAAGCGCGCTTCTCTGCGTTCCAACCGGAAAAATGACCATCGCCGGTGTCCTCCGGGTCGCGGTAGTCGTCGCGCAGAATGCAGGAGGCATTGGTGTAATGCACTACGTAATCGCGAAAGAAGAGTTCGTTCTCAATTAAGTGGCTGATGATTCCGCCGAGAAAAACGATGTCTGTGCCGGCGCGGATCGGTACCCAAACGTCGGCCAGCGCGCTGGTGCGCGAAAAGCGCGGATCGACATGGATTATTGTGGCGCCGTGTTCTTTCGCTTTCATCACCCAGCGAAAACCAACCGGGTGCGCCTCGGCCATCGATGAGCCTTCGATTAAAATGCAATCGGCGTTGGCGAGATCTTGCTGTGCAGTCGTAGCTCCGCCCCGGCCAAAGGAGGTGCCCAGACCGGGCACCGTGCTGCTATGTCATATCCGGGCCTGGTTGGACACACAGACCATGCCCAGGCCTCCGGTGAACAGTTTTTTGATGAGATAATTTTCTTCGTTGTCGAGCGTGGCCCCGCCCAGATGACAAATCGCTGTCGTGTGATTAATCGTCACTCCATCTCGTTCGTGCACGAACGTACGCTTCCGCGACTCCCACACGCGTTGCGCCACCATGTCCATGGCCTGATCGAGCGAAATTTCCGTCCACCCTTTGGCGCGCGGTGCGCGATATTTCATTTTCGTTTCGCGGCGCGAATGCGTCAGCAGTTGATACGACGCCGCACCTTTCGGACAAAGATTGCCCTGGCTGATCGGCGATTCCGGATCGCCCTCGATTGAAACGAGCTTGCCATCTTTGTGAAAGATGAGTTGTCCACATCCAACTCCGCAGTAGGGACAAATCGAGCGCGCCACTTTTGCGTCATCAATGCGCGCGTGCATCGCGCGCGTCTTATCCGACATTGATTCAAGTCCGGTTCCGTCCTTGCGTTCGCAGATCTGCCGCATCAGCGGCCATTTCGAAAGGAGCGTCAACATCCCAAAGCGCATCGCATCAATATAATGAGCCTTGGACGCTCGAAAGTCGAGCGAACGAAATTCGCAACCAAATCATTTCGAGATCATGATGATGCCGCACGATGTCGAACAAATATGATGCCGTCGTTGTAGGATCGGGACCGAATGGCCTGGCGGCTGCGATTACTCTCACCCGCGCCGGGTACTCCGTTCTCGTTCTGGAAGCGAATTCGACGATTGGTGGCGGCGCGCGCTCAGCCGAGCTGACACTGCCGGGGTTCGTGCATGATGTTTGCTCGGCCATTCATCCGCTCGCCGCAGGCTCGCCGTTCTTCAAATCATTGCCGCTGGAGCGATTTGGATTGCATTGGATTCAGCCGGAAATTCCGCTCGCGCATCCATTCGACGACGGCACGGCAGCCTGCCTTTATCGCGATGTCGATTTTACTGCGGATTCGTTAGGACAGGACAAGCGCAACTATTGCAAGCTGATGAAGCCGCTGGTTCGCGATTGGGAAAAGCTTTCCGCCGAGTTTCTCCAGCCGATGCTGCATCTGCCGCGTCATCCGATTGCACTGGCAAAATTTGGAATGCGCGTACTCTGCCCGACCACATTGCTCGCCAATTTATTTTTCAAGAGCAACCCGGCACGGGCGCTTTTCGCCGGAGTCGCTGCGCATTCCTTTCTGCCACTCGAATCGCCACTTTCATCGGCGTTTGGGTTTGTGCTTGGCAGTGCCGGACACGCCGTCGGTTGGCCGATTCCGATCCGCGGCTCACAAACAATTTCGAACGCGCTCGCCGCGTATTTTCAGGAACTCGGCGGGGAAATCGAAACTAACTGTAAGATCGACAATCTCGAGCAGCTCGCGGAGGCGAGGGCCGTTTTGTTCGACACCTCAGTGTGGAATTTCGTCCAGATCGCTGGAAAGCAATTGCCGGACCCATACCGGCGGCGGCTGCAGAAGTTTCGACACGCGCCTGGAATTTTCAAAATCGATTACGCACTTTCGGCTGCAATTCCATGGCGATCGGATAAGTGCAGACGCGCCGGAACGATTCACTTAGGCGGTACGCTGGAAGAAATCGCTGCTGCCGAGCGCGACATTGCCCACGGCAAACTGCCCGAGCGTCCATTCGTGCTCGTGGCACAGCAAAGTTTGTTTGACCAAACGCGTGGGCCGCACGGACAACATACGCTCTGGGCGTACGCGCATGTGCCATTTGATTGCAACGTCGACGTTTCCGAAAAAATCGAAGCCCAAATCGAGCGGTTCGCCCCGGGCTTTCGTGATTGCATTCTTGCGCGGCACAAAACTGGCACCACCGAACTTGAGAAATCCAATCCGAATTTGGCCGGCGGGGATATCAGCGGCGGCGCGGCAAATCTTTGGCAATTAATCGCTCGCCCGGTTTTTAGCCAAACGCCCTATCGGACACCGCTTCGCGGAGTTTATCTCTGTTCGTCCTCGACTCCGCCGGGCGGCGGCGTTCACGGCATGTGCGGTTATCATGCAGCGCGCGCGGCATTGCGCGACATTTTCGCAAAACGCTAGCAAATCCGGGGCCGTTGTTCGCGCGACAGCGTGTCCACCACTCGCGTGCCCCCCAACGCGAGTTTTCATCACGATAAACCCGGCATGTTCATCAACGACTTCGCAAATCTAAAGCCTGCCAACCGCGACGCATCGGGACCAACATTTTTTTCGAGCGCGAGCACCTGAAAAGCGCGGCCGAGCATTTCCGGATGCAGCAACGTTTGCAACTCCCGTTTCATCTTTGGCGAACCAGGTAGGGGTGATTGACCCCAATCGCCCGGAGGCGGTTCAGGCATGCCACGCCGTAGCCAAGCGAAGGCGGGTGACCCAGGCCTCCAGAGTTCGGAGAGGATACCTGTCAAGAAATGGTGCTGATCGGTAAATCCGGCGACGCGCAATCCGTTTGCCTGCGCGCGCTCGGCAATCGTCGACCAATCCACGTGCATCGTGATGTCGGCATGCCCGATCTGTTCGAACGGCGAATCGAGAATTCGATGTCCTGTACGCACCTGAGCGCTCCCCTCACGTTCGTCCCCGACGCGGCCGTAATCGATGGCGATAACGTACCCGCGCTGTAAATTCGCCGCGACGCAGTCAACCCAGTCGAGCGCCGGTTGATTAGAAACAGCGTTCCCCTCCAAAAGCGGGCACTCCACGAAAACAAAATTGGTGTCCTGAACATCGACCATCTTTTCCACGCCGCCCCTAATCAGGCGCACAGGCATTGCGTCGAGCAGTTCGTTTGAAAAATGAACGCCCGCGAATGGTCGCAGCGAGTCGTGGTATTCTATCTTCTCTTGAAATGGCTTCAGTGTCAGCGATTGCCGGTCTCGCAAAATCGGAAATGGCTCGACGATTCGGTACCGCAAGACTTCGAAAAATTCCGGGGCGTGTTTTTTCAAGAACTCGAGAACGTCGCACGCGAACTGGCCATCATGCGCACCCTGTTCGACGATGACGAAATTGTCGATCTTGCCGAGTCGCTCCCAGATGTCGGCAAATTGCGCCGCCAACAGTTGTCCAAACACCGGGCCGATGCTCACGTTAGTAAAATAGTCGCCGATTTTTCCAATCGCGCAGCGACCGGAGGAATAGTAACCCTGGCGCGGATGGTACAGCGCGTGGTGCATGAACTGCGCAAATGAAATGGGCCCTTGCCTCTCGATTTCTGCGCGAATCAATCTGATTAGCTCGGTATTGCCGTTTTTCGTCTTCAACGCCGAACGCTCAACGTCCAACGTTCAACGTTCAACATCCAGTGACGAAAAAGGCTGTAGTGTGCGCTGTCCTCAGCGCACACCCTCGAGTGCGGCCGCGCGCAACTATCCGCTGAGGGCAGCGGACGCTACAGCACTCCGGACCGATGTTGGGCGTTCGACGTTGAGCGTTGGGCGTTTCGCCCTTAAATTCTCCGGCTCTTGAGAAAGTCTTCCACATATTTGAGACCCCCGCCGGGCTATCGTTTTCGGCGGCCTTGGTATTTGAGGCCGTGGTTCTATCTCCCCGTCGCCGTCGTTGCCACCCTGTCGGTTTTCCTAACCGTTTTCATTTTCAGTCTGACCGCAGAGCTCAAGGCGCAGGCGAGAACATTCGATCTCAACAAGCTCGAACAAATGGAATCCGCCAGCGTGATTCTCGATCGTAACGGCAAGATCTTCGGTCAGATCTATGTGGAGAACCGCGAGACGGTCCCGTACGAACAATTACCTGCTGATCTCATCAACGCCGTTGTTGCGGTGGAGGACGCGAAATTTTATCAGCATCACGGCTACGATTTGCTCGGCATCATTCGCGCGGCGCTAAAAAATTTCACGGCCGGCCACGTGCGCCAGGGTGCAAGCACCATCACGCAACAATTGGCGCGCAACAGTTTTTCGCTCAAAGAAAGAACGTTTCGCCGCAAGCTACTGGAGATTTTTCTGTCGCAACGAATCGAAGATCAGTTCGGCAAACAGAAAATCATGGAGCTGTATCTGAACCGGATCTATTTCGGCGGAGGACTTTACGGGGCGGAAGCAGCGGCGCGGGGGTACTTTGCCAAGCCTGCGCGTGAAATGTCGCTGGCGGAATGCGCCACGCTCGCGGGTCTGATCAAGAGCCCAAACAGGTTGTCGCCCTGGACGGATCGCGCCAATTCACGCGAGGTCCGCGACTTTGCACTCGATCGGATGCGCGATCTTGGCTTCATCAGCCGTGAACGGTGTGCAGCTGCGCGAGCGGAACAGATCGCGATTGGCAACCGACAAAACGCGCAGGGACAAACCTATGCCGTCGATTACATCCGCCAGCAGGTCATTGCCGCCGTAGGATGGAACCGAGCGATGAACGAGGGTTTTCGCATTCGCACCACGATCGATGTCGATCTGCAAAAGGCGGCTGAGGATTCTCTTCGGACTCATCTCGAAGCGATCGAGCAGCGGCCTGATTATAACCATCAAACTTATGCTGCCTACGCAGCCTCATTCAAAAAGGCCAAGGCGAACGCCACCATGTCAGATCAGCCCACGCCCGAGTATTTGCAGGGCGCGATCATCGGCTTGGATAACGCAAGCGGCGATATCATGGTGCTGGCAGGCGGGCGCGATTTTGAGCACAACCAGTATAACCGTGCCCTCCAAGCGCGCAGACCCGCTGGCACCGCAATGCTGCCGTTTGTTTATGCAGCCGCCTTCGAAAAAGGAATGTATCCAGGATCGCTGGTGGAAGATTCGCCGCTTGATAATCGCGCGGTCATGATCGGCGGCACGACAGGAATCCTTGGCGAATGGGGCCCGGAAAGTTCTGACAACCGTTACGAAGGCGCAATGACGGCCAGGCAGGCAATGGCCAAATCAAAGAACGGCGCAACCGTCCGCATCGGAATGGACGCGGGAGTCGATGCGGTCTTACAGCTCAGCACCTCGGCGGGCATTCGTTCCCAGCTTCGGCATTTTCCGGCTACATTTCTGGGGAGCAGCGAGATCACGCTAGCCGAGCTGGCACTCGCATACACGATATTCCCAAATGGCGGCTGGCGGCCAAATGCGCCGCACATTTTAGATCGCATTGAAGAGAAGGACGGAACGCTGGTTTGGGACGCAAAGCAGGAAAACATCCGGAAACTCGTCATGAAACCCGAAACCGCATACGAAGTGCATTCCTGCCTCGTAGACGCACTTCAATCAGGCACAGGAAAAGCTGCTTTTACCCAATTTGGTCTAAAGAAAATCCCGGCAGCCGGTAAAACCGGCACCGCTTACGACTTTACCGATGCTCTTTTCGCTGGATACGACTCCAATTTCACCTGCGCTGTCTGGGCAGGATTCGACAAGCCGCAAAAAATCTATCGCGGCGCATTTGGCCGCGAGCTCGCGCTGCCGGTTTGGGTCGACATCATGAATGCAGCTGCTCAGAGTTACCCGCCGCGAGAAATCAAGCAGCCGTCAAATCTGAAGCAGATTGAGATTTGTTCGAGGTCGGGCTTGCTCGCTACCGACAAATGTTATGACGCGGTAAAAATGCCGAGCGGCGATACGGTTCAACGGCGCAGCACTTACATGGAGATTGCCACACTGTCGCAAGCGCCTACTGAACCCTGCAATGTCCACGGTGAACCGCGCGCTCGCCTTGCTCGCGAGTTCGGCTCCGGCGATTTACCGCGCGCTGCGTTGGCTGTGAACCTGAGTGAGATCACGCCTGTCGTCATAAGAAGTCCAACATTATTAGCCGACAAGGACCCCTACAATTCTCTCAAGCCGACACTAAAACCCCAGCCGACGCCGCAGCCGCCGACGGAAACAGCTGGAAATCAGAACGTGAATAGTGCGGCTGGCGAGAGTGAGGTAAACACGGCAAGTAACTCGTCGGATCGAAGCCAGTCCAGCACTCAAACTGCACAAGCTACGCCCGAGATCCGCAAAGCAATCCCGGTCGCGCCGCAAGAGAAGAAGACACCGGTCGAGATTCGGCGCGCAGTACCGGTCAAACCGCTCGACCAAGAGGATGAAAATCAGACGCTGCTGAGATCGGCAGCACGGCCGCCGGGAAACCCCGACGAATGAGCGGTTGAAACCGCTCATTCAATAACGGATGACATCGCAAAGCGCGGAGCATTTTCGGTTAACCGTTCTCAATCCAGGCGGCCGCGATCGGGAACAGCAATTTCAAACTGTCCCTGCTCCAAGTAAAGGTGCGCATCCGCCGATTAATTTTCATGCTTTTGCTGTGTGCACATTGGGCGCATTTCATCACAATACGCGGCGCGCGATTAGCGAAAACACACCTGTGCTTCTTCTTTTGCGCAGCGACTTTCGCGCTTCAGAGCGCGCATTGGCTGATCTAAAAAAGGCAGGTCGCACAGTCGCTGTGTCGCTGAAAGAAACCGGATTGCACCAGATCGCGCAACAGTTGGGCGATCCAGCAAAATTATCGCGGTTCATGAAAATTGTGACGGATGCCGACGGCTGCATCGCCACGACGCCCGAAGCCGCGGAAATCTATCAGCGCATCCGCATCAAGCGTGATCCGGCGAGTGTAGCGTTTGTCCCAACTCCCTATCCTATCGAGGATCAACGATGGGACTTTTCTTTACCGCCAGCGGAGCAATCGGGAATTTTCATCGGCACGCGCGAATGCGACGTGCCGTCTCGTAATCATTTCGCGGCACTTTTGGTTGCGCGTCATTTGTGCGAAGCGACAGGCGAACGGGTCACCGTTGTGAATCTGGATGGCTACAAAGGCCGTCGATTGCTCGGCGAACTCAATTTTCCCCAGGGAATACTCCGGCTGATTGAGAAATGGAAGCCTTACCCGGATTACCTGTGCGATGTAGCCCGGCATAAGATCGTGTTGCAACTCGACCGCAGCCATGTTCCCGGGCAGGTCGCAGGCGACGCGCTTCTCTGCCGGGTCCCATGCGTCGGTGGCGACGGCGCCATTGAGCGAATTGCGTTTCCCAAGACGACGGGCGAACGCCGGACCATTACGGAAATCGGTTCGATGGCGCTCGATCTGTTGAAAGACGCTGATTTGCGCGCAGCGATCGTCGCCGAATCTCAGAAACGCGCCCGAGAACGGCTCTCGTTTGAGAAAGTACGCTCGCAGTTGGCAAAGTTCTTTGCCATACTCGAAGGAACTCGCGAGGCGCGTGCGCTCCTCGACCAAAATCAAAAGATGATCTCGAAGAGCTTAATGCCGTTCCATTTTCCGGGGTGATCCGGATCGAACGACGTGCTCTCGACCCACGTGCCATAACGCGCCGGCGCCCACGGATTGAGCATCTGGAGCGGGTTACCACCAGGTTGAAATGCCCGCGGAGCGACTCCCTCGACGGCGGGCCGTCGTAACATTGGCGGTGGCGTCTCCATCGCTCGCACGGGTTTTTGCGGCCCGATCGGTGCTCTGTATTCTTGCGCCGACGCGGTTGCAACCACCGCGGCCAGGATTGCAATAGTAAATGTTTTCATCGTTTTCCTTTCCCTCCAGGCGTGCAAATTCTTGCCCGTCACCACGCCTTACCCACATTATATACTTCGATGGACTACCTTGAAAAGGCCGGACGCGTTTTGGATTGTCGTGGGCGTAGGAAAATCCGGGCACATCGGCGCGAAGATCGCCGCCACGCTCACGAGCACCGGGTCGCCCGCCGTGGTGCTCGATTCCTCAAACGCGTTGCACGGCGATCTCGGCGTTATCGCCGACGGAGATGTGGTTCTTGCCTTGAGCGCAAGCGGCGAGACCGAAGAAATTGTGCGGGTCCTTCCGGCGATTGCGCGGTTCCAGGTGAAAATCATCGCGATGTGCGGTGATCCGAAATCAGTCCTCGCACAAAACGCCCATTTGTTTCTCGATGTGAATATCGAACAGGAAGCTTGTCCGCTGAATCTGGCCCCAACTTCGAGCACAACCGTTATGCTGGCGCTTGGCGACGCGCTGGCAATGGTGTTGCTCGAGGCACGCGGGTTTAACAAGGAAGATTTCGCAAAATTTCATCCTGGCGGAATGATCGGTCGCAGCATGCTTGTGCACGTCCATCAAATCATGCGATCGCGCGAAGCAATGGCAGTTGTTCCAACCAATGCTCCGATCCGCGACGTGTTAAAAGCGATGACGAGCGTGCGAGCCGGTGCCGCAGTTGTCATTGGTGAAGACAAGCAATTAATGGGCATATTCACTCACGGAGATTTCGTGCGGCATTTTCAATCTGATTCGAGGATCGGCGAACGATTGGTGGCAGACCTGATGACATTGAATCCGGTGACGGTGCACAAAGACAAGCTCGCCGTCGAAGTACTTAATCTGCTGGAACGCCATCGCATCGACGACCTCGTGGTGATTGACGATGACAATGTGCCAGTAGGCATTGTCGATTCCCAGGATTTGACACGGCTCAAGCTATTGTAGGGCAACCGCCTCGGTTACCAGTGGGAAGCTACAATTGCAAGATCGCCGGCTGCACCTAAACTCGGCGTCCGCTTTCAACGTTTTGACGCTAAACGTTGTAACGATGTAACCTTGTAACGAATCACGTCTTTCTCCATGCCCGCAGCCAACGATCTTCGCAGAGGAATGGCCATAAAATACAATGGCAACGCAGCCATTGTGCTCGAAGTGCATCATCGAACGCCGGGAAATCTGCGCGCGTTTGTCCAGGCGATTATCCGCTACATCAACACCGGCAAAAGCGCTGATGTCCGGTTTAGTTCGACTGATAAGGTGGAGTTGGTCGAGATCGAGCGAAAACAGCTCGAATTTAGTTATAAGGATCGCAACGGATATTACTTCATCGATCCGGAGACGTACGACACCATCGCGTTACAGGAAAACCTGATCGGCGGTGCCAAAGATTACCTCGTGGAAAATCTGCCCTTGCAGGTCCTCTATGCGGAAGGCAAGCCCGTTCAGATTGAACTGCCGGCGTCGGTTAATCTGAAGATTATCGAATCGCCGGAAGGCTTGCGCGGCGATACTGCGAGCAATGTTACGAAGCCCGCCACGCTCGAAACTGGAAAGAAAATCAACGTTCCTCTCTTCATCAAGGAAGGCGAAACGATCAAGATCGATACTCGCACCGGCGCGTATTTGGGACGGGCATAACCGTGATGTTCTGGGGAACACAGGCTGCCAGCCTGTCCATCTCGGCAGCTTGCCGAGATGGCGCAACTCCGCAGCTAAGCGTCGTGTGCCAAATTTGGCTTTTCCAAATTCGTCGCAATCCGCGTAATCTGCGGACGATTTGAGAAGACGAAACAGAAGGTCGACCAACAATCGCGCAGCGCAGAACTCGAAGCGCGGGCGGAAAGTTGTCCGGAGCGTTGCACGAGCCAGATCGAGAACCTTCGTTCCTGCCTCGGAGCGACTCACGGTGCCGACGCGCTGGGTGAAATTTATTTGCGCGATTTTCCTGCTCCCAATCTGCGCAATTCTCACCCAAACATTTTTTACTGCTTTTGCGCGCGCGACTGTGACGCAACGGCTCTGGGCAGGCGAAGAATTCTGGTTCTTCTCACTGGGCGCAGTGCTGTGGGTCATTGCGTTCTTCGGTCTCCCACGCCCAATCGTAATCTATGTTTTCGGACACGAGCTTACTCATGCGCTCTGGGTTTGGATGATGGGGGGACGCGTCAGCCGGTTTCGCGTTAGTAGCGAAGGAGGACACGTCATCACAAGCAAAGCCAACTTCTGGATCGCACTCGCACCGTATTTTTTTCCGCTCTACAGCATTCTCGCGATCGCCGTCTACGGCGCGCTCAATCTTGTCGTAAACATGCAGCCGTACGGGCAATTGCTTTACGCGGCCGTTGGCGCAACGTGGGCGTTTCATTTTACCTTCACATGCTGGATGATCCTGAAAAATCAGACGGACCTGCGCGATCAAGGCACATTTTTTTCCTTGGTCGTGATCTATTTGATGAACGTGTTATTGCTTAGCATGATGTTGATCCTCGCGTCGCCACACATCAGGTTCGCGACTTTCGGCGCTGATTTTCTGACGAATTTGAGCAATTTTTCGACTTGGCTAGTCGATCTTTTCCAACAATTCGCGCGGCATCACTAGCATCGGCGTTTCACAGAAACGCCCTACAATCATGGTCGCAAAATTTTGTAGGGCGTCTGTGTCAGACGCCTTTAGGGAATGTTCGTGATTGCCGCGAAAGGAAGCAGCAGCAAAGCGTCGGCCAGTCTCAGCTGTCGATCCCGTAGAGGAAGAGGGCGACAAGTAAAGAGCTCGTGCGCCCGTCTTAGCGGAAGCGTTTCGGGCAATTCGATGGCCGTGTCCCTCCATAATTCGCCAATTGGTGGAAACCCAACGCGGGAAGAGAGCCGCGGCGCGATGACAGCAATCCATTCGCCCGCCAGGTGTCGCGCGAAACCTACGCAACATTCCGCAAAGATTCCGCTCGCGCGGAGCGGCAGATATTCGCCACGCTGGAAAAGCTCGGCGTGCTCGCGGCGAAATCGCAACACTCGCTGGGTCAGAAACAATTTGATTCGGCCATCCAGCCACTTCTCCTTCAATTCGTCGGGCGTCGCGCCCGGCAATGCATCGAGCATTTCACGTCGGTGG
>WNGI01019474.1_pt1 | contig 11360 bp, 7 predicted proteins | sample 5400621 | NCBI WGS metagenome assembly WNGI01 (sample SAMN13153374, study PRJNA577476) | soil metagenome | isolation source: 20 cm soil or saprolite under Garry oak tree replicate 1 | place: USA:California | collected 2016-06-15
CGCGCTCGGTGAGCGCGCCGGCACGGTGCGTAACCCAAAGATTGTTGTTCTTGTCAAAGCGGATGCCGGACACCTGGCCGAGCAGCCAGTTGTTGGGCAGCGCCTTGGGAAAGAACGGGTCGACCTGGAACTGCGGCACGCCGCCGACCTTGGCGACCAGCATCGGATTGACGATCGTCATCTGCGCCAGCGCCGGCGTGGCGATCAGCATCGTCAGGGCGACGCCGAGCGATACGGTCCTCGAATTCATGGAATCCTCCCAAAATTGGCCCACAGGGCTGGCGCAGCATAGCACGGGCGGCCCGCGGTCGCACGGGCGGAAGTCTCCATTGACTGGACTTCCCGAACCGGCCCAATATGCCGGCTGCGCTCGCCTTTTGCCTTAGTCGATGGAACTTGTGGCAATGGCCGAAGGAGCGGGCCGCCAACGGGTTGGGGCGAAATCGATCTGCACCTCTATCGTTTGCGGCATCGGCACGCGCTCCGGGCAAACCAAAACAGGAGGAAAGACGTGTCTAAGAAAGCCATCATCGGTGCATTGTCGTCGCTCGGCCTCCTTGCCGTCGCGATGCCGTCCTACGCCGCGGAGGTGACCTACGAGCGGCTGCTCAACAGCCAGGCCGAGCCAAACAACTGGCTCATGGTCCACCGCGACTACAACAACTCGCGGCACTCCCCGCTCGAAGACATCACCAAGGCCAACGCCAAGGATCTCAAGCTGAAGTTCCTGGTCTCGATCGGCGGCCGCGCGACCGGCGGTACGCTGCGCGGCAAGGAAGAGTCGACCCCGCTAGTCGAGGACGGCTTTATGTACGTGGCCGACACCTGGACGCGGGTGATGAAGTTCGACGTGCGCAGCGGTACCGAGGCGATTCCGCTCTGGCGCTATGACCCCAAGATCACCCAGGCGCGCACCAACCGCGGCTTGGCGATGCTGGGCAACAACATCTACGTCTCCACCAACGACATGCGCCTGATCGCGCTCAACAAGGACAACGGCCAGGTAGTCTGGGAAGTCGACGCCAAGGCGCCGACCGATCCGGTGACCGGCACGCCGTCGCCCAAGACCCAGTCGATCACGGCCGCCCCATTGGCCGTGCGCACCAAGAGCGGCAAGGAGCTGATCCTGCAAGGCGAGAGCTCGGGCGGCCAGCTCGGCACCCGGAGCTGGGTCGCGGCATGGGATGCCAAGACCGGCGCGCTGGCGTGGCGCACCTTCACGATCCCCGCCCCTGGCGAGCCAGGCTCCGAGAGCTGGAAGGACAATCACAACGCCTGGCGCATCGGCGGCGGCGGCGTGTGGCAGACCGCGTCCTACGATCCGGCCACCAACCTGCTCTACTACGGCACCGGCGACGCGTACCCGAGCTTCGATCCGGAATTCCGGCCGGGCGACAATCTGTTCACCGCGAGCACGATCGCGCTCGATGCCGATACCGGCAAGATCACCTGGTACTTCCAGGAGACCCCGAACGAGCATTGGGACTTCGACACGCCGAGCCCAAAGATGCTCTACGACGTCAACATCAATGGCGAGAACCGCAAGGTGGTGGCCAATTTCTCGCGCAACGGCTTCTACTATACGCTCGACCGCGCCAGCGGCCAGTTCATCCGCGCCGATCAGTATCAGGAGAAGGTGACCTGGACCAAGGGCATCGACCCCAAGACCGGCAAGCCCGTCGACTACGATCCGACCAAGAACGTGCAGCTCTACGCCGGCGTCGGCGTGATGCGCGGCAAGCCCGGGCAGGAATCCTGCCCGTGGTGGAACGGCTCGCCGACCTTCTTCCCGCCCACTCTCGACGCACGCAAGTCGATCGCCTACGTGGCGGGCGCCGAAGGCTGCATCTCGACCACCATCTCCAAGACCCCAATGGTCGAGAGCAAGGACTATGTCGGCCTGCCGCCCTGCTGCACCGAGCAGGGCCGCATCACCGCCCATGGCGCCATCTGGGCGATGGATCTGAAGACCGGCAAGATGATCAACAAGGTCACCTTCCCGCCGTCCAACGAGTCCGGCATGCTGAGCACCGACGGCGACATTCTCGCCACCGGCCACACCACCGGCAAATTCGCCGTCTATGACGCGGATACCTTGCAGGAGGTCTACAGCTTCAACCTCGGCACCCCGATTACCGCCCCACCGATGAGCTACAAAGTCGGCGACAAGCAGTACATCGCGGTCGTCATCGGCGGCGGCATCGGCCTGCGGGGCGTTCCGCTCCTGCAGCCCTCCGCCATGGTGGCGGTGTTCGGCCTCTGATCGGTCGACCATGCCAGGCGACAATCTTGGGGGGAGCGGCTACGCTCCCCCCTTCTGTTCAGAGAGGGTCAGGAGATTGATCATGCGGCCTTTACGGCGATCGATTGGTATGGCGCTCGCGTCGGCTCTTGGGCTCCTTGGGCTCTGCCTTGGCCCTGCGCAGGCGCAAAACATGGGTCCCAAGATCTGGGACATCAAGCTCGGCACGCCGGTCGATGCGCTACCGCTCGACAATTTCGTCGATCCCGCCTGCGGCACCAACGGCGGACCGCCTTCCCGCGTGCTCAAAGGTTTCAACGAATTCGCTTTGTGCCCGGCCGAGCGCACGACCGGACTGCACGAGGTCTGGTTCCGCTACGATGACGAGATGGAATACGTCGCGCGCGCGCGCCGCTCCGAGATCATGGTCCGGCAATATCGTGCCAATTCGCTCGCGGGACAGCCGATCATCACCTCGCTCCTGATCGACGGCAAAGGCCAGGTGCAGGGCTATCGCGTGGTCAACGACCCGCGCATCGAGGGCAACACCCGCATTGCGGCGTTCGGGCTTGCCGACGTGTTCAAGGGCATTGCCGGGATGGGACTCAAATGCACCGACCTGCCGCTGGCCGAGGGCGAGCGGCCGATCGACGACTGGTTTGTCAAGGAGAGCTGCGAGAAGACCGGCGACGGGGTTGTCGTGCATATCGAGGCGCGCCGCTTCTACAAGGCCGGCCAGGCTGCGGTCGATGTCGATAATCGGCTGACCGAAAATCAGTTCGAGAGTTCCGCACGCATTGAGCTCTACCGACCAACCACCCCTCGCTGACTTGTGCCGCTTCCGGTTCAAGCCGGGGCGTGACGTCGGTACTGTCAGGGGTGAATCGAATTGTCCGGCATCATGGCGCCGGTAAAGATGGTGCCGGTCTGGTTGGTGCTGCCGAGATTGGCCGAGCGCAGGATAGCGCGGCTCAAGTTCGCCCCGCTCATGTCCACTCCGCCCAGATCGACCAGATAGAAGATTGATTCGCGCAGCAGCGCGCCGTTGAGATTGGCGTCGCGCAGCGTGGCGTTGGTGAAATCCACGCTCTCGGCCACGGCGCCGCGCAGATTGGCCCGCAGCATGCGCGCCTGCACCATGTTGGCGCCGTTGAGCGTCGCATTGGCAAAGCTCGCATCGTTGAGCTGCGCGCCGGCGAGGTCGGCTTCGGTGAGATTGGCGCGGTCGAGATTGCCATTGAGCAGGCGTATCGAGCCCATCATCGCCTCGGTCAGATCGGCGCGGGCGAAATTGGCGCGGCTGGCATCGGACTCGAACAGCATGGCCATGCCCATCTTGGTATTGCTCAGGTCGGCCTGGATCAGGTCGGTCTTGTTGAGATTGGCGCCGGTGAGATCGGCGCCCGAGAGGTTGGCGCCGCGCAGCACCGAACGGTGGAAGCTCGCGCCGGCGAGGTTGGCGCCCGCAAGATTGGCGCCGGTGAGGTTACGCCGCTTCAGGCTTTGATTGGAAAGGTCGCAGCCCGGGCAATCCTTGGTGCGGCCCGCCAGGAAAGCCGCAACATCCTGCGCGTGGGCCGCGGGCGCGAGGCCCTCGGCGCCGATCAGCGGAACCAGAACAACGAGCGCGACGGAGAAGAATTGACGCATGGAAGCTCTCTTTGCCTTGGATCGATGGCCCGGGCGGTATCTTGATTGATCTCGCTGACCAAAATCAAGCCATTGGAGACACAGCGCTAGTCTAATTGGCCGAGACGATCGCTTGCGCGCGGCGGACGACGTCGGGCGGAGACCGGTAGAGCCTCTGCATCAGCGCCTGGACGTCACCGCCGGTGATGAAGTTGGTCTCAAGGTCGAGCCGCGCACCCTCGGCGATGAATTGCGGATCGCGCATGGTGGCGGCGACCGCCTGGCGCAGCGTCCGCGCGACGCGCGCGTCGAGACCGGGCGGCGCCACCAGCGGCCGGCCCATGGGTTGCCGGGAGAAGATCAGTTCCAGCACGTGCCGGTCATCCGGCTTGGTCACGAAATCGGTCACCAGCGGAATGTTCGGCAGTTCTTTGTGTTTCTCGAGCGCAAGCTGCATGACGATCTTGAGCTTGCCGCTTTCCAGCAGATCCTTGTGGCCGGACCGCGCCACACCCCAAGAATAGCCGACGATGCCGTCGAGCTCGCCGCGTTCGATCGCCAGCAGGATTTCGTTGGTGCCGGGGTAGCCGCTGATCGCCTTGAGCTTGGTGCCGAGCAGCGAATTGAGCGCGTTGGTGAAAATCTGCTGGTCGCCGCCCGCACCGGTCGAACCGACCTGGAGGTTTGTCCCCTTGAGCACGTCGGCCAGCGTTGCAGCCGGGCCCGGCTGACGCAGGTAGAAGCCAGACACCTCCTTGTTCATGCTGCCGAGCCACAAGAACTGGGTGGAATCGAACCTGGCCTGCGAGGTACTGCCGCCCAGCAGCGGCTCCATGGCCACGCCGCGGCCGACGATCGCGATTTCGCTGCCGTCCCGGGGCGCGGCATTGAAAAGATAGTTCGCGAGGTTGAGCGAACCCGCGCCCGGCCGGTTCTGCGGCACGATGGTGGGATGGCCGGGAAGGTGCCTTGTCAGGTGACGCGCGAGCAGACGGCCATAGGTGTCATAGCCATAACCGGTCGGCGAGAAGCCGATCAGGAGCTTGATCTGCTTGCCGGCAAACGACACCGGCTCGCCGGCGCCCTGCGCCCGCGCGGACGAGAGCATCGCCGCCGCAAGCGACGCAACGATCAGTGACCTGAACAGGATTGCGACCGGCTGCATGCGAGGCCATTCACTCCGCAGCACGGTCCATGCGCATCCCGTCGAGATGCGCCACGACTTCCTCAAGGTGCATCACGTCGGAATATTTGTGATGCAGATCGAACAGGTTGACCTTGTGGGTCAACTCGGCGCGATCGAAGGTGCATTCTTCCACGATCGAGACGTGGAAGCCGTTCGAATGGCCGTCGACCACGCTGGCGCGCACGCAGCCCGAAGTGCTCTCCCCACACACGATCAGGCTCTGCACGCCGAGCAGCGACAGGTGCGAGAACAGCGGCGTTCCCTGAAACGCGCTCGCGCGCTGCTTCCAGATCACGATGTCGGAGGCCTGCGGGGCGAACTCGTGATAGATCGCATAGGCATCCGCGCCGGGGACGCGACTGCGGCGGCGGGTCGAGGTGGCGCCCGGCGGTCGATTGTTGGGACGCGTCTCCTGGGTGCAGTAGAAGATCGGCAGGTTGGCGGCGCGGGCGGCGGCGAATAGCGCCTTGGTCGGCACGACCGCCCGATGCGCATAGACGCCGCAGGTGTTGGGATAGCGCTCGTTGAGCTCGTAGGGCGAATGCGGTCCGCCGCGATAGACCAGATCATAGAGATCGATCGCCAGCAGCGCCGGCCGCGGGCCGACGAAGGTGTCGCGGCGCCAGTTGGTATAGAGTTTAAGATCAGCTTCGGGAATTACGTCCTTCCAGCAATGGTCGTTGAAATTCTCGATCGATGCCATGCCCATCTCTCCCAGACCCCGACCCGATCGACGAACCGGTCCGGACGGCTGACTCAGTTCGGCAGATTCGGTCTTATCAATGGATATTATAGCGCGGCCTGGCCACCAACGCCAAGTGAAAGCATCGCCGCGCGACGCGGGGCTGGCATGTTCCGTCCTGGTTCTCGCGCTCAGATTGCAAGACTCACGCGAGGCCAGCGCGGGTTCGTCGCGGGTGGATCGAAGGTGAAGAAATCCGGGTCCGGTCAAGAAACGGCGGCGGCGGGACTTGCGATTGTTGGCGAACTGCTGGCGCGACTGCAAAGTGACGCGGCTGGTGCGCGGCTGGCGTTCCGCCACATAGGCGCCGAGCCCGGCGCATTCCGCGGCCGGTGGAAATAGCATAGCGTCGGGTCGGCGCAAGATCGTAGGCCCGCGGCCTCCGCGCACGCGTTGAGGTCTCAGACAGGAGTTGAGCATGTCGCGGTCCATCCCACTCGCATTGATTGGATTGTGGCTCCTCGCGGCGCCGGCGACTGGCCAGACGGACTACCCGACCAGGCCGGTGCGGATCGTCGTCCCCTCGACGCCGGGCGGCGGCACCGACACCTTCGCGCGTATCATCGCGCAGCATCTGCGGTGACGCAGGTGGTGGTGCTGCCGCAGGCGCTGATCATCCACCCGTCCGTGCCGGCGAAGACGATGCAGGAGTTCATCGCGCTCGCCAAGCGCGCGCCCGGCAAGCTGACCTACGGCTCGGCCGGGAGCGGTACGGCGCCGCACATGTCGATGGAGCTGTTGAAAAGCATGGCGGGGCTCGACATCCAGCACATTCCCTATCGCGGCGTCTCGCAATCCCTCACCGACGTGCTGGGTGGGCGCATCTCCGGCATGATTCTCAACGTGCTCACATCAAAGCCGAGCGTCGATGCCGGCCTGCTGCGGGCCTTGGGCGTCACCGGCCTGACGCGCTCCGAAGCCATGCCGAGCGTGCCGCCGATCGCCGAAAGCGGTGTGCCCAGGTATGAATCGCTGCAGTGGTTCGGCGTGCTCGCGCCGGCCGGCACGCCGGCGTCGGTCGTCAACCTGCTGCAGTCCAAGATCGCGGAAGGACTGCGCGCGCCAGAGATGAAGGCGCGGCTCGCCAATGATGGCGCCGAGGGCGTCGGCAATACACCGGCCGAATTCGCGGCCCTGATCAACGGCGAGATCGAAAAATGGACCGCCGTGGCCAAGGCGGCGCATATCCAGCCGGAGGAATAAGTTGGGGGCGGTTTGCGAGGGCGGCTGAATCATTTTACGGCCTGACTGTGGCGCCAAGAACACACAGATCACATCCCTGAAACTGTAAACTTTTAAACTGAACTGATTCGGCGTTGAGCCGACAAAAATAGCCAGGGAGCGGCTTGCTATGAAAACGTCATTTGCGGCAGGCGCCGCGGTTCTCGTGCTCGCGACTGTCGGAGCGGCCAATGCCGCCGACATGCCGGTGAAGGCCCCCAGGATTGCGCCGGCGGTCCCGGTGTCGTCCTGGACGGGCTTCTACATCGGGATAAACGGGGGCGGCGCCTGGGGTCGGAAATGTTGGATCTTAACCGGCACCGTGCCAAGCATCGCCGGTTTGCCGCTTCCCGGCGACGACGGTTGTCATGATCCCAGCGGCGGGATTTTCGGCGGCCAGATCGGCTACAACTGGCAGAGCGGCGCGCTGGTGTTCGGCCTGGAAGCCCAGGGCAATTGGGCAAGGCTGGACGGGCGGAATGTCAGCTTGCTGCCGTCGCCGCCCTTCCCGGCCAGTACCAACCACACGCGCGTGGATGGTCTTGCGCTGTTTACCGGCAGACTTGGCTATGCATCCGGTCCGGCTTTGTTCTACGCCAAGGGCGGCGCAGCCGCCGTGTGGGACAAATATGACTTCGTCTTGACTGGCACGGTCGTACCCGCTGGCGTTGGCAGCGAGACGCGGTGGGGCGGGACGATAGGCGCGGGGATTGAATACAAATTCACCCAGAACTGGTCGGGCGCGGTCGAATACAATTACCTGGCCATGGGCACATCGTCGGTCACCTTGATTTCGCAGCCGGTGAACGCGCTGGTCGACATTCGCCAACATCTGCATCTGCTGACGGCGCGCATCAACTACAGTTTCTAGCAGTGCTGCTAAAGATGCGCCCGGCTCGGCCGCACGTCACGTCCACACCAGTTCCGCTGGTTACGTGATACGCCGCCCATCCCCGGAGCGATGCCGCCGCCTTAAAGCGCCTGTACCTCGACCACGCCCGGGATCGCCTTGATGGCGCCGGCGATCTGCGGGGAGACCTTGAAGCGGCCGGGGAGTTTCACCTCGACCTCGGTGCCTTCGGCGAGGAGAAGCACCACCGAGACCTCGCCATCGGCCTTGTCTGGCCCGGCCCGCTCGGGCACGGTACGGACCGAGTTGCTCGCGGTGCTGTCGAGCCGTCTGGCGATGCTGTCGAGCGGCGCGTCGTTACGTAGAAAGACGCGCAAGCCCTTTGAGAGTTTTGCGGCTGCGGCATCGAGCGGCTCGGCCATCTGGATGCGCGCGCGCACCTCGTCGCCCTGCACCTCCGCCGAGAGCGAGAGCAGCACCGCCTTGCCGGGCTCGAGCAGGTCGCGGAACTGGGCGAGCCCTTCGGAAAACACCACCGCTTCATAGTGCCCGGACGCGTCGGAGAGGCCGATGATGCCCATCTTCGAGCCGGTGCGCGTGCGGCGTTCGGTACGCGCCACCACCGTGCCGGCGACGCGGCCGGCACTCGCGCCGCCTTTCACCGCGCGCGCAAACTCGGCCCATGACTGCACGCGCAGCCGCGCAAGCGCCGCGGCATAATCGTCGAGCGGATGGCCGGAGAGGAAGAAACCGATGGCCTCGAATTCCTTCTGCAGCCGCTCGGCGGGCAGCCACGGCTCGATCGTCGATAGCGCCAGCGGCGCACGTGCCGAGGGCCCGCCAAAAAGCTCCGACTGCCCGAGCGATACCGCATCATGCGTACGCTGCGCGGTCGCCAGCATGACATCGACGGCGGCAAAGACGCTGGCGCGGTTGCTCTCGATCGCATCGAAGGCGCCGGCGGCGGCCAGACTTTCGAGCACCCGCTTGTTGACCGCGCGTGGCGGGATGCGGCCGGCAAAATCGGCAAGATCGGCGAACGGCCGCTCGCCGCGCGCCGCCACGATCGCCTCGACCGCCTGGGCGCCCACGCCTTTGAGCGCCGCCAGCGCGTAGTGGATGGCGTTGCCGTCGACTTTGAAATGGACACCCGACCGGTTGACCGAGGGCGGCACGACCTTGATGCGCAGGCGCTGCGCCTCGGCGCGGAATTCCGCGAGCTTGTCGGTATTGCTCATATCCAGCGTCATAGATGCTGCGAGGAACTCGACGGGAAAGTTCGCTTTCATATAGGCGGTCTGATAGGCAACCAGCGCATAGGCCGCGGCGTGGCTCTTGTTGAAGCCGTAATCGGCAAAACGTTCGAGCAGTTCGAAAATCGCCTCCGCCTGGGCGGGTTCGACGCCGCGTTCGACCGCGCCGGAGACGAAACGCTTCTGCTGCGCCTTCATCTCGCTGCGGATCTTTTTGCCCATGGCGCGGCGCAGGAGGTCGGCCTCACCCAGCGAATAGCCGGAGAGCACCTGCGCCGCCTGCATCACCTGTTCCTGGTACACGATGACGCCGTAGGTCTCGCGCAGGATCGGCTCGAGCTTGGGGTGAATGTAATCAGGCTGTTCCAGCCCCTGCTTGCGGGCGCAATAGGTCGGGATATTCGCCATCGGTCCCGGCCGATAGAGCGCGACCAGCGCGATGATGTCGGTAAAGCGGTCGGGGCGCATATCGACCAGCGCGCGCCGCATACCCTGGCTTTCCACCTGGAACACGCCGACCGTCTCGCCGCGCGCCAGCATCTCATAGGTCTTGGCGTCGTCGAGTGGAATGCGCGTGAGATCGACCTCGATGCCGCGGCGGCGCAGCAGCCGCACTGCCGTATCGAGCACGGTGAGGGTCTTGAGTCCCAAAAAGTCGAACTTCACCAGGCCGGCCGGCTCGACCCATTTCATGTTGAATTGGGTCACCGGCATGTTGGATTTCGGATCGCGATAGAGCGGCACCAGTTCGGCGAGCGGCCGGTCGCCGATGACAATGCCGGCGGCATGCGTCGAGGCGTGGCGGTGCAGCCCTTCGAGCCGCTGCGCGATGTCGAAGGCGCGCCGCACCACCTCGTCGCGGTCGCGCTCGGCCTGCAGGCGCGGCTCGTCGTCGATGGCGCGGCCGAGCTTGATCGGATTAAGCGCGTTCTGCGGCACCAGCTTGCAGAGCTTGTCAACCTGGCCGTAGGGCATCTGCAGCACGCGGCCGACATCGCGCAAAACGCCGCGCGCCTGCAGCGTGCCGAAGGTGATGATCTGCGCCACCTGGTCACGGCCGTAGCGGCCCTGCACGTAGCGGATGACCTCGTCACGGCGATCCTGGCAGAAGTCGATGTCGAAATCGGGCATCGACACGCGTTCCGGGTTGAGGAAGCGCTCGAACAGGAGGTCGAAGCGGATCGGGTCGAGATCGGTGATGGTGAGCGCATAGGAGACGAGCGAGCCCGCGCCGGAGCCGCGTCCCGGGCCGACCGGGATGCCCTCCCCTTTCGCCCATTGGATGAAATCGGAGACGATGAGGAAGTAGCCCGGATACTTCATGCCCTCGATCACCTTGAGCTCGAAGGCAAGGCGCTCGTTGTATTCTTCGACCGTACGTCCGGGCGCGACCCCGTGAATGGCGATCCGGCATGCCAGCCCGGCCTCGGCGCGCTTGCGCAGCTCGACCGCCTCATCGACCGCGGCACCGCCCTCGCCGACTGAGAAACGCGGCAGGATCGGCGCGCGGGTCTGCGGCCGGAAGGCGCAGCGCTGCGCGATCTCGATGGTCGAGTCGATTGCCTCCGGCAGGTCGGCGAACAGCGCGGCCATCTCGGCGCGGGTCTTGAATCGGTGCTCGGGCGTGAACTGGCGGCGCTCAGTGTCGGCGACCAGGCGGCCCTGGGCGATGCAGATCAGGGCATCGTGCGCCTCGTAGTCGTCCCGGGTCGCGAACAATGGCGCGTTGGTCGCAACCAGCGGCAGGCCGCGCGCATAGGCGAGCTCGATGAGGGCGGCCTCCGCCGTGCGCTCGGCCGCGCTGCCATGGCGCTGCAGCTCGAGATAGAGGCGGTCGCCGAACAGCCGGACGAGCGCGTCGGCTCGCGTTCCCGCGAGGTTGCCCTGTCCGGCGACAACCGCGGTATCGAGCGGGCCGCGGGGGCCGCCCGAAAGCACGATCAGGCCATCGGTCTCGCCTTCGAGCCAGGCGAGCTTGAGGTGCGGCGGCTCGTTCGGCGGCGTCTCCAGGAAGGCGCGCGAATTGAGCCGCATCAGACTGCGGTAGCCGTTTTCTCGCGCCGCCAGGAGAACAATGCGCGGGCGCTCGACGGGGACGCCGCCGCCGGCGCGCGGAGCTGCGTCCTGGTCGCCGAAATCGACCGCCAGTGCGCAGCCGACGACCGGTTGAACGCCGATGTCCGCCATCTTGTCGGAGAATTCCAGCGCCCCGAACATATTGTCAGTGTCGGTAAGCG
>WNGI01027490.1_pt1 | contig 11360 bp, 4 predicted proteins | sample 5400621 | NCBI WGS metagenome assembly WNGI01 (sample SAMN13153374, study PRJNA577476) | soil metagenome | isolation source: 20 cm soil or saprolite under Garry oak tree replicate 1 | place: USA:California | collected 2016-06-15
GACTCAGAGGCCCTATTTGTTCAGGTACTTGAACTGGCTCCTGGTTTTGGGGCTCAGATGGCTTTCAAGCACAAAAGAAATCAAATATATGTAGAAGTGAGATAGAGTTGTGTATACCATTTGTTCAGGTTGATTGTGATCAAGTTGTTGTGCTGCCTTAACAACAGCATCAAGTTGTTCTGTGTAATGAAGTACAACCTTGACAATGGGATTTTGAGGCCCCATAACTTTTTGCATGGCCTGGATTGTATGTGACAACAAAGACAGTGCTTCTTCCCACCTTCCCAGATTTCCATATGTCACCCCTAAACTGGCCATGGTGGTAAGAGTAAAAGGGTGTTCTGTTCCAAGCTTTATTTTGCTTGCATTGATGACATCTACCTCCAATTGTTCTGCCTCTTCCCACCTTCCCTGATTTTGATATGTTGCTGCTACATTGTGCATGCTGCTGAGGGTGTCTGGATGGTCTGACCCAAGCTTTGCTTTTCTTGTATTCATCACCTGTACACCCAATTTCTCTGCATCCTCCAACTTTCCCTGCTTGTAGTATGTTGATGCCAAGTTGTGCATAGTGGTGAGAGTGTCAGGGTGGTCCAACCCAAGCTTTTCTTTCCTTGCATTCATCACATGCACCACCAGCTTCTCTGCCTCATTCCACCTTCCCTGACTCAGGTATATTGTTGCTAAGTTTTGCATGGTCTCAAGAGTGTGTGGGTGATCTGATCCAATTTTTGCTTTTCTTGCATCCATTACATCAATATTCAGCTTCTCTGCCTCATTCCATCTTCCTTGCTTCCAGTATGTTGATGCCAAAATGTGCATGGTGGAGAGTGTATCTGGATGATCTGATCCAAGCTTTTCTTTCCGTTCATTCACCACAACCACCTGCAGCTTCTCTGCATTGCTCCACTTTCCCTGGCTCCAGTAAATCAATGCCAAATCATGCATGACTTGCAGAGTGGATGGGTGATCTGTTGCCATCTTTCCTTTTAAGACACTCAACACTCCCATATTGAGTTTTTCTGCCTCATTCCACCTTCCTTGCTCATAGTATGTTGATGCCAAAATGCTTATAGTTCTGAGAGTATCTAGGTGGTCTTCACCCAGTCTTGTCTTCCTGTCATTGATAGCTACATTTAAAATCTTCTCTGCTTCATTCCAGTTACCAACATGGTAAAAGACAAGTGTGAATCTATTATATTCAGTGTCATAGTACTTCTCCTGCACCCAAAATTCTGATGCATGCAAAAGGATTGATTTAAGGTGTGGTGCCACCAGTTTGCAAAATTCATAGTTATCCATAAGCCAGTCGGGAACTATTGAACAGGACAGCAGAGCTCTTGCTCTGAGATAATGACCAGTGATCTCTTTATTAGATATGAGGTTCCTGCTCCAAGTATTTACCAATAAGTGCATTGAGTACAAATGGCCAAAACTCTTGATTAAAGAAAATGAGAGTAGAACTTGTATTCCACCCAGGAACTGTAATCTATCCCATTCTCTATCTTCCCTCAAGAACAGGATTTGATGATCCAATAGTGAATGAGGCTCTTTATCAGCATTGCCTTGTTTGTAGTTCTCTGCAGCATTTTTGAATAATTCTACAGGTATCTTCTCAGGATTTAGAAATGCAAAAATCCTTAATAGCTTGATGGCACTCTGAGCTGCCTTTACCTCCTGCCCATTTCCATTTGTTGCCATCCTCTCAATCTGCTTCATTGAAATGTCCCATGTTCCATATGTAGATGTTCCATAACCAGATGCACCTTTAAATTCATTGCTTGACATTAATTCATCTCTATGTTTCCCATATAGTTCAAGATAATCATCAATGCTGCATCCACAGCTTTGGATGTATGCACCTGCTTGGTCAAGGGCAAGTGGGATTCCACCCAATTGTAACACAACTTTTTTTGCCACATCTTTAACCTTGTGAGATGTGCCAGCAAGCATGGCTGCTTTCAAAAGTAATGAAATAGCCTCATCCTCTGGCATATCAAGAACATTCTCTGCATCCAATGTGAGCCTCTTCAAGCCTACATTCCTACTTGTTATCAGGATATTTCCCTCATTCCCAGGTGGGAGGTACTTTTCAACCACTGAGTAATGACCATCTGCATTGTCAAACACCATAAGCCATTTTTGTCTCTGAGCAATCCAATTGAGAGCAGATCCTGGGGATTGTGCTGCTTCTGTGGGGGCATTATTAGCCTTAGCTACCTGCATTAGTCCAAGTTCAATGGTAGCCTCTGAAGAAGCATCAATCCAGTATATGTCAGAAAACCTTCATCAAGTCATTCATCTTGAATGAATCTTATGCCATTGAGTCATATACTTACAAATCATGATTTTGTTCAATGAATTTCAAACAGATCTGGGTTTTTCCAATGCCTCCCATGCCATACAAGAGGAATGATTTCCTCTGGTCTTCAACATGGGTGGTGAAATGGTCCTTCAAACTTTTCAGATATTCATCTCTCCCAATGAAGAAGATACTAGAATGTTTCAGGGGTGTTAGTGATGGGAGAGTACTACTAGCCTGGGGAGGGGCAACATGAATGTGAATCGTGGTAGTTATCTAAGAGTAAAAAGTTATTAACATCATGCTACACATAGACAATACATGATTCAATATGGCTAAGTACAAGTATGACGGAGTAGCGGATACATGGAATTGTCAGCACAACACCTTGTTGTAACTCGAATCAACATTACCTGATAGCGATACCTTCAATGGCTTGTGTACTACGTCGCAAGTTGTCAAGGGCAGTAGTACTAGCGTGCGAAAACCCGTGGAAAAGGGCATCGGGAAACTTCGCCAAAGCGGAACCAATCATAGCTCTCTTTCATGACGTTCCGCTTATGGAGGTTCCCTTTCAGGTTTTCGCATACCCAACGGACTGACTCGCGCTACAGGCCACTTCGCTTACCGACACCACACTTCCTTTCTGTGTACCATTTGCCCATGTAGCGCCCAAATTCCACGACCCGTTCATCCTCCAAAACCCCTTCTTAGGCCGTTTTGTTTCCAGTTCGCAAGCCTCTAACCCCCCCACTCTTTGTCGGCATCCTCTGCAAGTTGGGCTTGTGAAGCCGATTTACTAGCACCGCTCTGATGCGCTCGGGTGACGCGTCAGATTCATGCCGGATTCAAATTGAGGTGAAGGTAGTAAGTTTGTCATAAGAGGCCGATGCAGAGCATTGGTATGTCTAAGCATCACCCGAAACTGTAACTCACGTTCTTTGCAGCAGGGAAAGGGAGAAGGCACGACATTACGGAGCCATGCATGCTGCTACGACTGGATCCGAGGGAGGTGTTTCATCTATCGCCCATGTTCCGCGTTATACAAGACCATGCGGTATCCAGATACGATCAGAATGCGCATATCTCGTTCTAATACAGGCTTACAGCTCTAACGGTCAGTTCTTTTCGTCCATCGTCTGCGAAAGCGTTGAGCGTCTTCGTCCTTTTCAGACTTTCGTTGACGGTTGGCTGCACTTCAATATAACGTGAAGAAGTAACAGCACGCAGCACCGGGATTCATGAAAACCTATGTACATCTGGCTTGGAGATTCAAGAAGCGCCGACAGCATAGGGATAAACGGCTAAGAAAGAGGATGAAAGATGTAGTAGCGATTCAGAGACAGAGTACGTGATCTACAATCGACAATTTTAAGCGATATTGATTGACAATTCTTAGATTGTTAACTATCTGATGGATTGTTCGACAGGAGCGTTTGACCACACAAGTCCCGTTACGCCTACTCTCCCTAGTCACAGGAAGATTAAAACAAATCATTTACCTTCCCTCGTTGATTAGCGCCTCATCACCACGACCATCTCATGAAGACGGATGGAGTCTTAGCGTCAAACCGCAGTCAACCAAAATGTGCAGTGCTCGGGAAAATCCTTTTTTGCACCCATATACGTTGTCATTTGGAACAGCCGCGCGTATGATACAGTCCTGCAGCCTTTCATCCGTATGATAGATTCCCTTCTTTTCTCACTTCGAGACGTGCCCACTGATTTCTCATTCTAATCTCATAGTTCACATCTCGGCTGTTGCAAACGCTGATAGATAACGGCTGAGCAGCCATTAAGCCCCACCAGCATAGCGCCAAGTGGATGCATGGGAGAAGGAAGATCGGCCGCTGGTGAGTTACTGGCCAAAGTTCCAGCTTATTCACGGTTCTTACTCGCTTCCTAGCCTATCCGTGCTACAGCGGTGTCCCCGCAGCCACAAACGGGAGCCGCCGAGAGCACATCCCTACCACGCACTGTTTGCTCAAGCAGCACGGAAAAAATATCTATCTAGTCTTGTCAGTCGACCGCCTCCAACAGATCCTTTATTTGCCCTCATCCATTCTGGTGACGTGCTACAATTAGTTTCCCCATCCATTATTGACCCGAGAAGCTGCCTTCCTTGTCTCATTCGAACGAGGCCCCAGCGTCGTGTCACCTCCTTGATCTTTTCTAGTACCTCAAACGGGGCTACAACATGCCCACTCGTCAATTAGGATACATGGATTAATAGCTTAGATCATCGACAGCATAGCTTTGTTAGAAATTGTCACAATACATAGCCCTGTGTTCCGGTCTCCGTTCACTCCCATAGCAATGCAGTCCAACACTAGTGCCAGCTGAGTGCCACCTACTACCGTGGGTGGTCGCTCATATAGTGTCCGCTCATGTAGTGTAGTTGATTGCGCAGGGTAAGCGAGGTTTGCCGATCAGATAAAGATCCGAGGGTCATTCCTGAACCATCTGCTGTGCACCAGAGGAAGCGAGTTGCGCGGGGGGAATGTGGGTCTTGCATGGGTCGATGGGTAAATTTGATTTTCTGACAGAAAGGTTGGCCCGACTAAATGTTCAATGGAGTGGAATAACTCACATTTTCGGCCAGGCTTTCCATCCTCGTCCGCGCGTCCGCTGTTCGACACGCACAAGAGAAAATGCGAAAGTAAAATGCTTGCGCAGGCAGCCAGTTGTCTATGCGGAGAATGATTGGGTTAAAAAACAGAAAAGAGCCGGATAAAAAGTCTCGAGCAGCGCTTTTCAAAGCTGAATTCAGGCAGCGGATGATATTGGGCGGCGTGGATGAGAGAGTTTGCGGTCTGTGGAAGAGGATTAGCCCGCTGCGTATACGAGAAGGGATGGCAGTACCTTTGCACGCGGATCGCCTAGTACTGCTTGCCCCTGTAGCAACCATATCTCTCATCTACAAGTTCAGGCAGCATTAAAAGCCACGGCTCAGTACGACGAGACAGAGGATTGTGGGATCAGATTTGGAGCACGGCACTGAGGATGTCGGAGGAGAAGCATAATGTAGCACTTGGCGAAAGACAGTAAGTGATGTGGAAGCGAGGCGCCACCGACATGGCGACTTGGCGACCGTCTGGCGGACTTTGCCGACGTTCTTTTCCACGCCGCCCAGCGTGACGCGCGTTACCTCTTTTCTTTGTTCCCTAACCACGACATATTATCCCAGCTTTTACGTGACAATATCGATAACAAGGTAACCTTCATTCGGAGCACAACACATTTCACACTGATGACTCCATGTCACCCTAACTCTCTACTCTCTCTATAACCAGCATGTCAGACCCTCCTCCAGCTATAAACCATTTTTTTCATGGGGCACATGATTTTTCCATGACAGATGTTCAATTAACAGAGGTTATTGGGTTTATACATTGTCTATCATAACATGTCAATAACCCTGATCTGTAGACAACCACCACCATTAACCTTCATTTGGCTCCTCCTGAGATTACTCTACCTCCTCTTCCACCTCTAAAGCATTCTAGCACCTTCTTCATGGGTAGAGAGGATTATTTGCAGAGGCTGAAGGATCATTTTAGCACTCATGTTAAAGGCCAGAGGAAATCTTTCCTCTTGTATGGCTTAGGAGGTATTGGCAAAACTCAGATTTGCCTGAAATTTATTGAACAAAATCCCAATCTGTGAGTACATTAGTGATATAATAATCATTCAGGATGAATGACTTGTCCAAGGTTTTCTGATATATGCTGGCTTGATGCTTCTTCAGATGCTTCTATTGAACTTGGACTAATGCAGATAGCTCATGCTAATAATGCACCACAAGAGGCAAAAAAATCACCTATGTCTGCTCTCCAATGGATTTCTCAGAGATCTAGATGCCTTTTGGTATATGACAGTGCAGATGGTGACTATTCAGTGGTTGAGAAGTTTCTTCCACCTGGGAATGAGGGGAATATTTTGATCACAAGTAGGAATGTGAGGTTGAAGAGGCTCACACTGGATTCAGAGAATGTTCTTGATATGCCAGAGAATGAGGCTACTTCATTGCTGCTGAAGTCAGCCATGCTTCATGGCACATCTGACAAGATTAGAAAAGTGGCCAAAACAGTTGTGTCACAATTGGGTGGAGTCCCACTTGCCCTTGACCAAGCAGGAGCATATATTCAAAGCTGTGGATGCAGCATTGATGATTATCTTGAATTATACAGGAAACATAAAGATGAATTAATGTCAAGCAAAGATTTTAAAGGTGCATCAGGTTATGGCACATCTACATATGGGACATGGGATATTTCAATGAAACAGATTGGAGCAATGGCTACCAGTGAAACTGAGGAAATGGCTAAAGCAGGACAGTGTGCCATCAGACTATTGAGAATTTTTGCATTTCTCAATCATGAAAATTTACCTGTAGATTTGTTCAAGAATGCTGCAGAGAATTACACAAAAGACATTGCTGATGAAGAATCAGATTCATTATTGGATCATCAGACTTTGTTCTTGAGAGAAGATGGAGAATGGGAAAGGATGCAGTTCTTAGGTGGAACACGAGTTTTGCTGTCATTTTCTTTGATCAAGAGTGTTAATCATCTGTACTCAATGCACATATTGGTGAATTCCTGGAGCAGGAGCTGCATACCAAAGAAAGAAATTGTTGATCACTATCTCAGAGCAAGAGCATTGTTAACATGCTCAATAGCTCTTGATTGGAATATTGATAATCATGAGTTCTGCAAAATACTTGCACCACATATCAGGTCAAATTCCATGCATGCATCTGAATTGGGTTTGCAAAAGAAATACTATGGCAGACAGTATGACAAATTTGCACTTGTATTTGATCGTGTTGGTAGCTGGAATGAGGCAGAGAAGATTTTACATGCAGCAGTTGATGAGAGAAAGACAGTGCTTGGAGCAGATCACCTGGACACTCTCAGAGTCATGAACCATTTGGCAAAAACATATGAGAATCAAGGAAGGTGGCATGAGGCAGAGATGCTGCAAGTAAATGTAATGAATGAGTATAAAACAAAGCTTGGGTCAAATCACATATACACTGTCACTGCCACCAACAACTTGGCAGCAATATACCAAGATCAAGGAAGGTGGGATGAGGCAGCAAAACTTCAGGAAGATGTAGTCAATGCATTTAAAGTAATTCTTGGATCAGACCATGGATTCTCTCTTACCACCATTAACAATTTGGCCTCAATGTACCAGAATCAGGGAAGGCAGGGTGAATCTGAGAAACTGCTAGTGGATATCATGAATACCTGTAAAATAAAGCTTGGACCAGATCATGCAAACACTTTAACCATCATGACAAACTTGGCAGCAACATACCACAACCAGGGAAGGTGGGATGAAGCAGAGAAGCTGGGGATTCATGTATTGAATGAAAGAAAAGCAAAGCTTGGATCAGACCACCCAGATACTCTTACCACCATGCACAATTTGGCTTCCACATACTGGAAGCAGGGAAGGTGGAATGAGGCAGAGAGCTTACAGCTGGATGTGATGAAGCCAATGATGGCAACACTTGGGTCAGATCACCCAGCTACTCTTGGCAACATGAACACTTTGGCATTGACATACTCCAACCTGGGAAGGTGGGATGAGGCAGAGAGGTTGCAAGTTGGCATCAACTTACCAAAGCAAGGGAAAATGGGATGAGGCAGAAAAGCTACAATTGGAAGTGATGCATGTAAGAGAAGCAAAGCTTGGATTGGACCACCCAGACACTCTTACCATCATGCACAACTTGGCATCAACATATGAAAATCAGGGAAGGTGGGATGAGGCAGAACAGCTCCAGGTGCATGTGTTGAATGAAAGGAAAGCAAAGCTTGGCTCAAAGCACATGCATACACTCTTTACCATGAACAATTTAGCTCGGACATACCAGAATCAAGGAAGGCTGGATGATGCTGAAAAGTTGCTGATTGATGCAATCAATGCAAGTGGAGAAACAGTAGAATCAGACCACCCATACAGTGTCACTACTATGCATGATTTGGCATGTATATATTACAAAAAAAGCAGGTGGGATGAGGCAGAGAAGCTGCAAGTTAATGTTATGGATGCAAGAAGAAAAAAGCTTGGATTAGACCACACACACACACTCATTGCCATGCACAATCTGGCAATGACATACCAGAATCAGGGAAAGTGGAATGAGGCAGAGAAGTTGCAGGTAGATATGATGAATGCCAAAAAAGCAAAGCTTGGATCAGAGCATCCAGACACTCTTGCCACTATGGCCCACTTGGCATTAACATTTGGAAGTCAGGGAAAATTGGACAAAGCATATTCCCTCCTGTTTTCTGCAGTCCAGACAATGAAAACAGTTATGGGACCTCAACATCCCACCACAATTTCTTACCTGCAACACCTTGATGCACTTTGCAAGAAGAAAGAAGTGGTATGCATATTTGACAATTTGACTTAAGTTTGCATCTGATATCTTCTTTTGCATGGCCCATAACCAGTTAGAGATTGTACAGCCCAATCAGCAAGAATCACCAAGCAAGGAAGCTTTGGTACCAACATTGGTAGTGAGTTACATGACTTCAATGTCATTTGTGGCCTGACTCAACATAGCCTTCCAACTCTCATGACAAGTTGGAGGCTATACAACCCAAGCAACAAGAGCTGAGCCAAGATATAGTATGCATGCTAAGTTCTGCTCCCACTTTGTCATCCACACCTAAAATGTTCTTTGATGCAGGCTTCCAATTCTGGTGAACAACCAGACATTACAACACAGCCTGAGCACAAACTTGTTAAAGGGCTTAAAGGCATGTGGAAAAAGCTGAAGCATTGAGGATACAGGCTTGGTTTAATGTACATATGTATCAAGAACTTGAACATATTCAGAGTGTGCATGCAATAGTTACTAGATAAGTGCCTGAGGCCACGCAGCATTTTCCTATGCAATGTACCATCCAACAAATGATCAATTTTGCTTTGAACAGGAAGGGTGTCTTACACTATGAATGCTCATGTCCGAACCAGCAGCAAAAAGCAAAGAAATGAGATATGCTTCTAATACATGTAGCACATGCATCGGGCAGCTGACCACCGTCGCCGAGTGCATTATGAGTTTTGGTTGACTCCGAAGTATTGCAAGCCTAGTAGGTGTCACCTGCCCGCCAGGGCTCCGACTTCTCAGAGATTAGGACGAGGCCAGTACGAAGGCCAACAATAGGAAGTAGCGAATGTCATCCTTTGCCACCCCTAGTCGGATGGCTGTTGCTATATCTCCAGTCGGGCACGGTCAAACGGCAAGTTCTGATCCCTGTCTTCGCAAGCGAGCCGACTGGTTGCGCCTAATCTTGACAAAGCCAGGGGGTATCATGAAAACAGGTATCTATTATCTTCTGTCGAAGCGTAACGTCCAGCCCAATCAACTTGGTCTTGCCATTAACATCGAATAAAACATTGGGTTCACGTAAATCCCCAAATACAAATGCATTATCGTGTAATCTTTTGATCCCATTCGCTATTCCGTGGAGGGCGGATATATTCTATATAACAAAGGGCCGAAAATGAAGTCCAGGGTATGGTGTTGTTGCGTCTGGCCAGATATCCCCAATGTTGTCCCTGCCGTCTCATAATGGGCTGTCTTATGCGGTCTTATAAATGCGCAAGGCTTCATACATTGATGACTGGGCGGTCCGCAAGAGATCCGTCAAGCGTTGGACGATAAACTTGCCTGTAAAAACACCGCCGAGAACGCAAAACCAGGGTCCAATAGAAACGAGTATGAATGTAGGACAGCAACACTGTAGGACGCGCTTAAGTTAAAGAGATCCTAGTCATTAGCTAAACTCGCATGAGCGGCTTACCAGTGTCTCTTAAATGCGAGAGATGCTTCAACCCGTCGACGCCCCCCAAACTAACTTCCATAATAGCAAATGGCGCTACCATTCCGTCGACACCAGGACTATCCGCGCCAAGTCTTTTCAAAGTCATTCATTCCCCAAAAGTATTCGCCAGTCATGCGAGCAACTTAGAGTATACATCTGGACTGGCCCTTTTTCAAGTTCTGATGGACGCGGACGGCGGACAGCATCAACTTTCACGTTTCTCGGATGAAAGGAACTCGATCAACGAAAATTGGCAGAACCCATTCGCCCACAAGTTTTTTCAAGCCTTCCTCTTGAATACTCCAAAAGTCTGCGGTGAAAAAAACTTGAAGACCATTGTCCGAACGATAGGGATTGTAGAACGGAACAATGGGTCGTCGTCTATAGACTATCGGACTGCAATAGCTCGCAGCGCTGCCGCAAGCCAGCCGTCTTCTACTATAGCCAACTTCAGCAACGGACACAAGCCCTGTGTAAACACTCTTCAGCTCTTTACGTGACAGCAATGCTGCATGTCAGCTCACCTATCCTGCAGTCGGGCTGCCGCAAGCCAAACCTTCCAGTCAAACTTCAGGCACATGAGGGCTCTTCGACTCGAACCTTTCCTGCATGCGATGGTATGAGGGGTTGGTACACCACGCACTTCCCAGCATTACAGCGTGACTTACAGCACGACTTACAGCACTCGTCCCCAACTGCGCCCGCCATGGACTTTTTATCTTTACCAGTGAGCCGTTATGAGCGTCCCAGCACAAGAATCGCTAAGACCCAGCATTCAACCTGTAATCTCTCTGGGATGGAAAGCCTGTGAAACTCCCCCGGCGTCATTAATCCTGCCTCCTCATCCCCCACTCTCTTTAGCAGAATCAATGGCAGTCCCCTCTTCTTGCCGACCACTCATCAAACTACATCAACTGCTTTCATGGAGTCATTGTACCCATCATTTATTGATATGTCGCGTTTCTACTTCCCCTCTCAAGTGCATCAAACATCATAATATGGTCAAAGTACCCAGCAACAAACGCATATAGTCTGCGGGTTTCCATGCGACATGCCAGCACTCGTTACTGCATATTCCACACGACACGTTTCTCTTACCTCGGAGTCGCCCCTTCAAATCTCGTTTCGTCCTCGACTGACCGTTGTCTATCGCGTTGTCTTTCGCGTTCTCAAACACGTTATTCCCGTATGCCCTGCCCTTCCGCTTG
>WNGI01007721.1_pt1 | contig 11355 bp, 13 predicted proteins | sample 5400621 | NCBI WGS metagenome assembly WNGI01 (sample SAMN13153374, study PRJNA577476) | soil metagenome | isolation source: 20 cm soil or saprolite under Garry oak tree replicate 1 | place: USA:California | collected 2016-06-15
GGGTTTGCTGTGGGTGGGTTGGTACGGTTTCAATGCGGGAAGCGCTCTGGCGCCGGATGGAATCGCCGCGAACGCGTTCATGAGTACGACTCTTGCCACCGCGGTGGCTTCATTCACCTGGGCAATGCTCGAATACGCGTTGCGCGGCAAACCCAGTGTGCTCGGATTTTGTTCCGGTGCGGTCGGCGGATTGGTCGTAATCACCCCGGCCTGCGGATATGTCGCACCGACTGGGGCAGTAATTATCGGAATTGCCGCGGGAATCGTCCCGTTTTTCGCCTGCACGAAATTGAAATCGTGGCTGGGCTATGACGATGCGCTTGATACTTTCGGGATTCACGCAGTGGGCGGGACGCTCGGCGCGTTCCTCACCGGCCTTCTCGCGACAGCCAGTGTGAATCCAAATCTTTTATTAAGCGTCTCCGGATCGGCCAATCCTGCGACTCGAAATGGTCTTGCAAGGATGGTGGGGCACATCCTGTGGCTGGAACAATTAAAAGCAATCGGGATCACGATTGTGTTCGCGGTAGTAGGCAGCGCAATCGTCGGTGCAATTGTCAGGGGCCTGATTGGTCTCCGGATCGCGCCCGAGATCGAGCGGCAGGGACTCGACATCAGTCAACACGGTGAAGAGGGCTACATCACTTCGTGATCCGTGATTCGTTAAATCGTTAAATCGTGATCTGGTGCATCGCGTCCGAATCTCCAACCTCGAATTACGCGATTTTGCTGTCGTGATCGATATTCACAGCTAATGAATCAAGATAAGGAACACCTTCGGCTGCTTGCGATTTTTCATTACGTTGTCGCTGGTCTTGCGGCGCTCTTCTCTTTTTTTCCGCTACTTTATACAACGGTCGGCGCCGTCTTCATATTTGCCGCGCGACACGGTACAGCGAAACCGGGCGAGGATTTGCCGCCTGAATTTCTTGGCTGGATTTTTGTCCTGCTCGGTTCGCTGTTGTTCTTAACCGGAATAGCAATGGCGATTTGTATTTTAATTGCCGGCCGATCTCTTGCGCTCCGTAAACGGTACCTGTTCGCCCTCGTGATGGGTTGCATCGAATGCCTCTTCATTCCCTTTGGAACAATTCTCGGCGTCTTTACGATTGTTGTGCTTTCGCGGGAGTCGGTGAAGGTATTATTCTCCGCGGCAAATGGGCAAGCCGCGGGTTGAAACTACGCCTCTGATTTTAAGGATCAGGCGATAGATCCACCCGTTCATCAGAACTCGCCGACGCATCAGCGAACGCTGCTCCACCCTCTAAATGGCACAACATTGTGGGTTCTCGCTCTTCTATACGAGCAATAAACGGTGAATACGTCGCGCCGCCGCAGTTGCCTGCCTTCGCGCGGATGCGAAGTTCGCCGGTGCGATAACTGATTAATTCTCTCTCGCAAGAGATAGGTTAGACGGTTTGCCGGCGGAGGGGCTCGAACCCACACGATCTTGCGATCACTGGATTTTGAGTCCAGCGCGTCTGCCAATTCCGCCACGCCGGCTGATACTTGAATACGTTGGAGTTACAAATAAAATGATGATTGACTGATACTTGAATACGTTGGAGTTACAAATAAAATGATGATTGATCCAAAATTTTGTGTTGACGGCTAGTTGACGGTAAGCGACCATTGCTCGTGAAAACGCCCCAACTCGCAGTTCGTCCATATCGCCATCATCCGAAATACAAATTCGTCCTCGATCTTAGGCCTTGGGGGCGTGGAAGGCAATTCTACAAAACGAGAGCCGAAGCCGATGCAGAATTTCGCCGGCAAAAGACCACCCTCGAACGACACGGCCGGGAAGCAGTCGGCCTTCCGCAGCATGAACTCTCTGATTTCATCAGGGCGCGCAAGACGCTGGCCGATTACGGCAAGACCATCAATGACGCTGTGGGCTTTTTTGTCGATCACCTAGAGCGCGTGCGCCGCTGTAAGACTACGGTTGCCCAACTCGCAGATGAAGTCCTGGAGGCTAAACGCCGAGACGGTATGAGCCACGCTTATCTAAGCGATTTGAAGATTCGTCTCGCGCGTTTCTGTCGCGATTTCGGTAATCGGCCCATTGCTGGTGTGACAGTCGAAGAGCTGGACAATTGGCTTCGTTCCTTGGAAGGTTCGCCAAAGAGCCGGGCAAATTACCGGGCCAACGTTGGTGTCTTGTTCTCTTACGCAACAAAGCGCCGGATGCTCGACACGAACCCTGTCTTACACACTGCCAAGCCAAAGCTGCCGGATAACCCGCCTGAGATTTTCACGGTAGATGAATTGCGGGCCCTGCTGGATGCGGCAAACCAAAACGCGACTGATGTGTTGCCCATGCTCGCCATTGGCGCGTTTGCGGGGCTCCGTGACGCTGAAATAAAGCGATTAGATTGGAGCGAAGTGGATCTTGCGCGCGGCCACATCGAAATAAAAGCAGCAAAAGCCAAGAGCGCGCGACGGCGCATTATTCCGATCCAGCCAAATCTTGCTGAATGGCTTCGTGCCTACGCCGCGATGAAAGGCTCCGTCGTCCCTGAGGGAGCGCGCGGCAAGCTAGACCGTGTTTGCAAGGCTGCAGGTCTTTCACGCTGGCCACAGAATGGATTGCGCCACTCGTTTGCTTCATATCGCTTGGCAGCATGTCATGACGCGCCCCGTGTGGCGGGAGAGCTAGGACACACAAGTCCTCAGATGTTGTACTCAACCTATAGAGAGGTAGTCTTGCCGGAGGAAGCAGAGAGGTATTGGAAGCTGGTTCCGGACGTGAAGGCCGCGAATGTTGTAGCTTTTGCCGCCAACTGAAGCGAAGATTCTCGAAATTTAGGCTTGCTAAGGCTTCCGTAACGGCGCTATGGTTAGAAAGCGTTAATGATCCCCCCGGCTTCGCATTCAGTGCGTGTTTATCCTGGTCTCAAGCTTTCCACGACCATCAGGGCGACACTCTTTGACGCCGCTGCAGAACGGCGCACGCTTGAAGAGTTGCGAAGCAAGCTGGCCGTGATAGAACAAAAGATTTACAACAGCGCAGGCACTAGTCAGCAGTGTAGGGATTGGAACAAGGAGAAGCGACGGCTCTCGGAAGCTATTAAGGCTAAAGAAATTGCTAAGGGTTTTACAAACGGCTCGCTCGTTCCTTACCTTGAAGAGAGACAAGGACAGGAAATTTGCAGCTTTGTCCCTACCCCGGATAACCGGCGTCAAATCCGAAAAGCAAAATCCTATACGGGCAGGGTTGTAAGAGCGCATCGACGCGAATTGAATGAATCGAATTTCGACGGAACGCGGGGAGAAATCCGCGCCAAGTCAGAGGACAAGAAGACAGTAAACCTATTGAGTGGTCGCAGCTATTGTGGTTAGCAAAAAGGTTCCACTTGAAGTGTTGAAATCCTCGCCCCAGGTCACCAGGATCGCCTCCAAAGCCGATAAAAACGCAAGTAGGGCAGTGGGCAAAAGCTAAGTAAGCGGTTAACGTTTCACACCGCCAGTCACGCGCCGTGGGACACCTTATAGAAAGGGTGTGCCTACATGCATACAACTATGGCGCAAGCCGGAGCGGAAATCCCGGCAATTCTAACTAAGCGGCAAGCTGCGGACTACGTCTGTTGCACGCCGCGTTACCTTGAAATCCAAATCCGTCTCGGGCGTTTAAAGGCCCTGAAGCCCTCCGGCAAGCTCGTGCGGATCAGGCGCGCGGATCTCGAGAAGTTCCTCGAATCAGGCGCGACGATCGGAGGCGAGCAATGAGCAAGTGTTCGCATCCCTTGTGTACAGCTAAGCACGGCGGGAAATGGCGCATAGCAGACCTATGTCCGGTAGCTCAAGAGAAGCGCCGTGCCTCGTGGCGAGCGTATGACAACCATCTTTACCAGGTGCAGCGCGCCGCATGCATAGCACGGTTCGGCGATTTAGACAGCAGGACTGTCGTGAACCCTGACGTCCCGCTCGATCTACGATGGACTAAGAGGAGCTTCAACAAATACATGTGGGCGCTTAGGCAAAGAATAAAGGTGAAAGAGGCCAGCCTGGCCTAACCGCCAGAGAAAAGCAACCGCGTGAAATACTCGAAAGCCAACACGCTACAAACACAACAATTCATTGCCCGGTATGGCAAAGCCGCGCGGTATCCTGTCTGTCAGGCAGCGATAAGACTTTGGAGCGTTAGGGATGAGATACGCAAATACGCACAAGAGGCCCCATCCCTGGGGGGACTTCTAAACAGCGTAAAGCAGCAGAGGGAACAGGCGCGAGAGTTGCACGAACAAATTTACAAGGAGGGAAAGCAGAAAGAGACAATCGAAGCTGCCGCGCTCGTGGTAGAAATGGACGATCTTTTTAAAAAAACCAACAGTGCCTTTGAGGCGAACGCCAAGCTCTTCGGAATATTTTCCGAAGTTTTGCTCCCCGTAGCTGTTGCGCAATTTGAGAGCGAATGTGACGCCGTTATTCGCACAAAGGACACGAAGGCAATCCAAGCGTTTGAACGAGTAAAAAAGCGATGGCGCGACGATCCAAGCGGTAAAGGTGCGCGCCTGCGAGCCGGTGATCAGCGCGAGCTTGAAATACTAAACATGCATCGCGACAAAGTCATTAAAGCAGCACGGGGTACGAAGGATGGAATAGGTGTCGGATACTTGGAAGCTGTTCGGGGTGGCCACCGGCTGTTATCCGATGACGTTTGGCAAGAGCGTTTTACGGTCAAAGAGATGTATTCATATCTTTTGGCTACTCATGGTCCTCGTGTAGCAGGAGACAAAGACGGAAAAGCGATCAGGCGGACCCTGGGAAGTCTGGGGATTCGCCCGGCTGAAGATCAACTCGGCCGCAAATGGAAACCACCATTTTCAAAACCAAAAACTAAGCTGCCAGTAGGACGCCCGCGCACTAATCCGGATTTGGAATACAGGAGCGACATTGAAGCTTTCGGGGTTCTTCCGGCTATTGATCTCGATAAGCCGCTGACCGCCACCGGGCTTGTTGAAGAAGGCGATCCTGAGGTTAGGGAAGCCCAACAGGTTGTCGAAGGTAGCGAGTTCACCGAATCCGATCAGCTTGTCGAATCTAATCGGTTTAACGAAGCCCATCAGTTATTCGTGCCTGATTGGCTAAAAGGTGGCAACGCTAATCATGCCCAACGCGCCGCGCCTAAACGATTCCGCGAAAACGGTCTTTGGGATAAATACGAAGCTCGCCTGAGCCGGGAACTAAACAAAGTTTACCTACCGCCTAACCCTGCAGACTGGCGGTTGCCGTTGACTGCCGAGCAGAGAGCACGTGTGCCCTACTTTGCGAGCTTCCAGGAGCTAAAGCGATGGATGGACAACAACCGGCGGGCCGCGCTGCCTTGCTTGGTCGGAAGTTTCACAAGAATTAAAGCCCTAAAGCAGTGGCTTAGAAGGAAAGAAGCGAGCGCTTCGCTACTTTTTTGGAGTCAGTGGCTAAGCTGCTCAAAAAACCGTAGTTACAAAAAGTGCACCAATTATTGGGGGTATTTCGGGGATATATGTGGTTACTACACATCAACCCCCAGACAGGGCGGTGCGAATGCTTACCCGCAAAGAGCTTTCGGACCGCTGGCAACTATCAACTGAAACGTTAAAGAGGCGGGAGCGCTGCGGGGTCCTGCCATTCCTGAAGCTCGGTAAGGGTGTCCGGTATCGCCTAGCCGATGTTGAACACCTAGAAGCAGATGCTGAAGTGCGCCAAGCGGGCGCATTAGCTGCTTAGTCAGGGAGAAACGAGAAATGAACATTTGTCGTCAAATCCCTACGGGCGCGTTGCAATGTGCCCATACTTCAACCACATCGGAGTTACTTCCGCCGGGCGGCCAACACTATGCCAAGTTGCGGTGTTCAGCCTGTGGCGCGTTTCTCCAGTTCTTACCAAAACCGGAAAATCAGCAACGCCGGATAATTAACGGGCATCGCCTGGCGAAGCTTCAAATGCATCCCGGGCTTACCCCGTGGGATCGGCAGTTTGTTGATAGCCTGGCAAAAATAGGCAACAATAAATTCAGCCCCAACCAGCAAACGCTATTCGAACGTCTCTGCCTGACCTACCTTGAAGGGAGGGCGTCATAACCCATGAGCGATCAAATCACAGTTTCATGGGTGAAGTGTGCCCTCGATACAGTGCCACAAGAATGCACCGTTGACAGAGTAATCGAGGCCATTCGGACTGGCGGAAAAGACGGCAGACTATGCCAGCAGGTCACGCAGATTCGGAACCGCTTCGAGTGTGAATTAGCCCTGTTTCCCGGCGACATAAAAAAAGCAAAAGAAGCCATTGGCGAGTTAAAAAAACAACTCCCCGCCGTCCTTTTGAGTGGCACGTTTACGCGGCGGGCTAACGACGCCTTGCTGCAACACAGTGGCCTTTTGTGCGCCGACGCGGACGGCCTGAATAGCTCCCTGCCGGATGTACGCCAGAAGTTGAAGAGCAGTCCTTTCCTCTGGTTGTTGTTCCTGTCTCCATCTGGAGATGGATTAAAAGCGGTATTCAAAGTCCCTGCCGATGTTACAAAGCATCCGGGAAGCTTCCGAGCAGTTGAGCAGCACGTGAGGGACTTAACTGGCGTGCAAATAGACGAAAAGTGCAAAGACCCAGCAAGGCTCTGCTTCTTGTCGCACGACCCGGAGCTATACCACAACGCCCAGGCGAGAGAGATGGAGCCTCTGCCACTGCCTGAGAAAACACGCCTTGGACTCGGCGGCATGGTGGATCTTTCCGAGCGGCAGCGCATCGCGACGGAGTTATTCGGCCCGGTTGACTGGCTATCAGAAACCGAGGGGATAGCGGTAAATAGATGTCCCTTCAAACATCTGCATTCCAACCCAGATGGCGCCCGAGATTTAAAGGTTTACGTCACGCCTGGCGAAGCGCCGAACGGGAATTGCGTTCATACTTCTTGCATGGCGATGTTGGCAGTTCTTAACCGGGAGCTGCAATCCCGGATTGGTAAGGCGGAATACATGCCTCCCAGAGGCCGTGTTGAGCAACAAAGCGAATCTGCGGGACTAACAGGCGCAGGAAACGGCATTGTAGAGCATGACGAAACGATTGCCTCGCTGGCTGCGTTGCATACGCTGGAATACGAGCGGAAGCGCGAGGGGGCTGCTAAAGAGATAGGCTGTCGTGCGTCTGTGTTGGACAAGCTCGTTGAGGAGAAACGCCGTTCCGGGAAACAGGCAAACAGCAACCTACAGGGGCAGACCGTAGTATTGCCAGAAATAGAACCTTGGGAGGCGAGCGTTGAGGGAGCGGTAGTGCTAGACGAAATCGCGGAGAGCTTTCGCCGGTACATCGCGCTGCCAGAGGGCGCAGCCGACGCGTTAGCGCTTTGGTGCGCGCATACCCATTGCTTCAAATCGTTTGAATGTTCGCCAAGACTCAACTTTTACAGTCCTGCAAAGGGATGTGGCAAAACGACCGCGCGCGATGTGGTCGCCTTGTTCGTCCCACGCCCGATACTCACCGAAAACATGAGTGTGGCTGTCTTATTCAGGCTTGTTGACGCGCAAGCGCCGGTGATCCTGGCTGATGAGTATGACGCATGGCTTAAGTTCAACGAAGAATTGCGAGGTCTCCTAAACGCCGGACACAGGCGCGGTGCTACCGTTTTCCGATGTGAAGGCGATAGCAACGAAGTGCGGCAATTCAACGCTTACGCCCCTGCTGTCCTGTGCGGCATTGGCACCTTACCAAACACGCTGCACGACCGAAGCATAGTTATACCGCTTTCTCGCGCAAAACTGGGCGAGTTATCCAAGCGATTCGACTCGCGCAGGGTTGGACCAGAAAAAGAGCTTAACCGTAAGCTGGCGCGGTTCGTGGCTGACAAGGTAACGCAACTTGAAGCGATAGACCCTGTCTTGCCTATTGGCGTGTTTAATCGGCTGGCCGATAACTGGCGACCCCTTTTTGCCGTTGCTGAGATTGTGGGCGGAAACTGGCCGCAGCGATGCGCAGATGCGTTTGCAAAGCTGACCAGCGCAGCGAGCAAGGCCGAGACGGATGGACTCAAAGAGATGTTGTTGGCTGACATTCAGGGACTGTTCAAAACCGATCGGATGTTTTCCCGCGAGCTTATTGAGCGCCTTTCGGGGATGACTGAGCGGCCCTGGCCGGAGGTTTGTCGTGGTAAACCGATCACGGAGCGCTGGCTGGCGCGTAATTTGGGCGTTTTCACCATTCGTCCAAAACAGCTTCGGATTGGCGAGGACAACGGCCGGGGGTATGAACTGGCCGACTTGGTTGAGGCTTTTGAGCGATATTTGCCCAACCCCGCTTCTCCAAGTGTTACACCGTTACAAATAGAAGGAAAAGAGCCTTTTTCTAAGTGTTACAAAACGGAAAATGTAACACTTGTAAAAATGCCATTTCTAGAGGGATGTAACACTTGTAACACTTGCGATACTCCGGAGCCGATTATTGACGAAGCAAAAGCTGCTATTTAACGCCGAGGAGGGCGAAGAACAGGCAGCGGCCAGTTGATCAAGCAAGGCCGCGCCCACCGTTCGAACCGCAAGCGCGGTCCAACCAAGATTATTTGATGAAAAACAACAAAAATGAATACAGATATTGAGTGTAGATTGACTGGCCCGGAAACCCCGGAATGCTTTCAACTGAGGATAGGCACGCAGATTCACGACCTACACGCTTGGCAATTGATCACTCTGGTCGAGGCCGTGAATCTTGCATGGCTGCACTGGCTTGGCTTAACGCGCATCGATATTATTAAGTCTTACCTGGAGTTAGACCAGCGCGAAAAGTTATCGACAGTAATCAGCGAGCAGGAAAGCAGATATGGCCTTGCCCCCTCGCACCGGAGCGAAGGTTCGGAGGCAACGTGAAGGCGGCTATATTAATTCGCGACACTAAGGAGAACAGCATGCAGAATGAGACTAGTAAACCAAACACCAAGCCGCCAGATCGGGAGGCTGTTCGCGTCCTATCCATTGAGCTAGGCGCTCGTGAAGCTGCCAGGCGTCTCGGCTTGAATCCGAACACTGTGCTTTCATGGTCCAAGCGTTACAATTGGGAGCTTCCCAATCGCAAAGGTGGCGTGACAAAAGCAAGTGCAAACGCAATCACCCTGCAATCAAAGCCTGGTGATGTGCTGCTTACAATGCACAAAGAGCTAGAGGGCAGGACCAAAACAGGTCTGGCGCAAGCGACAGCTAAGGCATCCGAGCACGCTGCAGAGCAGGACGGCGCAATAAATTTGAACTGTAGCGGCAAGCTGAGAGACTTAGCTTCAGCAGCAGCCAGAATCTTCGGCTGGGACGCTAACGGCACGAGTGCCGTAACCCTGAATCAGGTGGTCGTTTCCCAGGAACAGCTTGAACAGATAAGGGCGCTCCGATCGGCTTGATAACGTCAACAAGGTGTCAACAGCCATAAGACAAAGACGTCAAGCACCTATGACAGTGCTTGCTGGCGCAATGGATTCAGTATCCGCTGCGCCCTACTTCAGGAATGCTTAAAGCCTTTAGCGTCCTCGTTTCAAAAGCACCCCCGGGGTGGCATAGGCCGGGTAGGGAGAGATTAGCTGCCGCGGTGTTGCGCCTTGCCCTCTCACAAAATGTACCAAAAACCGTACTAATCAACGAAAGGAATAAACAATGATTGCAAATGTAACTATGGCGTTTCAAAACGCCGCTTCTACCGGAGAGGGATTAACACAATTCCTAGCGAACCCGAGGAGTGTTTTATTCAGCATTACAGGCAACGGATCAGTCACGGGAGGCGTTGTTACGATTGAGTGTTGCCCCTCGATGACCGCAATCCCGTCGCCACCAGGCTCAGGCTCGGGAGCAGGCTCGGGAACTACTTGGACTTCGCTAGCCACGATTACCGTCTCCGCTAATGCGACAACGGAGTACCGAGCCAACAGTGTAGTCGGCAGTGTGCGAGCCCGAATAAGCACTTCGATAACCGGGGGCACGGTGACAGTGCTTGGCATTCGGCAGGAAGATCAACAAGGCTGGAGCCGCCGCCCTACGTGAGTTCTAAACGCAAGCGCCAGCACGAGGATTATCCCTTTGATGCAACTTTTCCTCGTATATATGATATGGAATGCAGTGGCACAAAGACATGCTGCGAGGCTTTCGCGACAATGCGGCCTACGAAGGAGGTCGTTACTTGATACTCGCGATCTTGGCTGCGGTATGGCCGACGATCAACGGCATCATGCACGTATTTTGGGACAAGCCTTGGTACTGGAAGCTAAACGGCTTGTTGATAGCAATCACCGCAATTCTTTTGGTTGTCGCGCTATGGAAGCTTGCCAGAATCCGAAAATCGCAGCGTCATGGGATGCAAGCTGGGGGGGATCACCAATGGCGCGGTCCGCAACCGATCGTCATCGCGCTTGCTGAGCTAAAAACGTTATTGAATGAGGGAAGGACGATACTCGCAAAGTATCAGTTGGACTCCGGCCCCAACCCGACCTTTCTGGACGTTACGGACTACAGGAAGAGAACACTCGACGCCGCAAGGCAACAAGTTTTTGGTCTAACACCTAAGGAATTGGCGCACTTCGAGCAACCTTGGGACCAAGGAGAAGTTCTTCAGGCGCAAGCTAAAATACTGGATCATGGCTTCATAAAAGATGGCAGTCCTGATATGGCAATCTACTGCCATCTGTGGGGCCGAGTTAAGCGACTCAACGAATTGATCTCGCTGATCGAATCAAAATGATTTAGGCCTTTGCTTGCTAAAAACGTGGGAGGTGGCCAACACCTAACGAGCATTATTGTGCGGACGTATTTTCACAACGGAAAACGAAGCGGGGACGCGCCAGTGACATGAAACCAAAAGCTGACGCGCCCCCCCTATCTCCAATTTAAGGCTACCCGACTCGCAGCACGGAGGTCAATCACAGATTACATCCTCCGGCGGGTCGAATAACTGGATCTCCCACGACTTGACTGGAACAATCGCCATAGCGGATTTAATCGGTAGTCGCCCCGGCGCGCGCGTCTCCTGATCCCCATCTTGACACGCGCGCTCAAGAGCTCTGACGCTTTCTCTTCACTCAGGCGACGTTGACTTCAATTTGTTTCGGTTTGGCGTGCTCGCTCTTTGGCAGGTGCATCTTGAGCAGGCCATTTTTGAATTCCGCCTTTATTTTGTCGGCATCGGCATCATCAGGGAGGGTGAAGCTGCGCATGAAGGTGCCGTAGCCGCGTTCGACGCGGTGATATTTCTTGTTCTTCTCTTCCTTCTCGAATTTGCGTTCGCCGGAGATGGTCAACACGCCGTTTTCGACCGTGACCTTTACGTCTTCTTTTTTAATCTCAGGCAATTCGGCCTTGATGAGATATTCCTTCTCATCTTCGGTGATGTCGGCCAGCGGCGTCCATTCAGGTA
>WNGI01019871.1_pt1 | contig 11353 bp, 6 predicted proteins | sample 5400621 | NCBI WGS metagenome assembly WNGI01 (sample SAMN13153374, study PRJNA577476) | soil metagenome | isolation source: 20 cm soil or saprolite under Garry oak tree replicate 1 | place: USA:California | collected 2016-06-15
TATCGGTCGCGACGCGACGAAGTGGAACAGTTGCAGGCAACGATCCTGCCGCAATTGCGTGCCGCCGCTGAAATGGGCGACCGCAATTATCGAGAAGGCGCGGTTCCGCTGGCCACTTACACCGAATTACAAAAGCAATATCTTGATTCGATCGACGCGTTCAGTTCGGCGCAAGCGGCGGCAATCGACGCGCGCCAGCAATTGGAACAGCTCACCGCCATACGATTGGACTTGGAGGAGCGACGATGATCGACAAAATCCTCGAGCGTTCAGTGCGACAACGCGCGTTTGTTTTGCTCGCCGCGCTTGCCCTGGTTGCTGTCGGTCTCTGGTCGGCCACTCGGCTGCCGATTGACGCCGTTCCCGACATCACCGGTGTGCAGGTCCAGATAAATACGGAAGTGCCGGCCCTGGCCGCGGAGGAATCGGAAAAATTAGTGACCCGGCCCATCGAAATTGAGATGGCCGGATTGCCGGGCATCGAAGAGATGCGTTCGCTGACAAAGTTCGGCTTGTCGCAAGTCACTCTCCAGTTTTCCGACAACACAGATGTTTATCGCGCGCGCCAGCTCGTGACCGAGCGCTTGCAAGCCGCGGTGGAGCGTTTGCCACACGACGTCGCGCCGAAGCTCGCACCGATCAGCACCGGATTGGGTGAAATTTTCTACTACAACGTTTCCTACAAGCCGAACGCAAAAAGACCGGAACTGCTCCGGGAGCAGTTGTTCCAGTTGCGCGAACTTCATGACTACACCATCAAGCCGCTGCTGCGGACCGTGCCGGGTGTCGCCGAGGTTAACGAAAGCGGCGGATACGAACGGCAGCTTGTGATCCAGCCGCGGCCGGAAGACTTGGAGCGAAGCGGCATGACTTTCAGCGAGCTGGCCGATATCATCGCGGCGAATGTCGAGAACGCGGGCGGCGGCATTATCAGCCGCGGCGGCAATCAATTAAGCATCCGTGCGGTGACGCGCGCGAACACTCTCCAAGATATCGCGAATCTGCCGGTGAAATTTGCGGCCGGCGTCAAGCCATTGCTGGTCAAAGATCTCGCCGATGTGAGTTACGGCTCACGCATTCGTACCGGCGCAGCGACGATCGACGGAGAGGAAACAGTCATCGGCGCAGCAATGATGCTGGCCGGCGAAAATAGCCGCGAAGTCGCCGAACGAGTTAAAGCACGTTTGGCCGAGATTCAGGAGAAGCTGCCGGACAATGTGCAAGTTCAGCCTCAGTACGATCGCTCGATTTTGATCAACAAGACCATTCACACCGTGAGCACCAATCTTTTTGAAGGCGCCATTCTGGTAACTGCATTGCTTTTTGCGCTGCTGGGCAATTGGCGCGGTGCGCTCATCGTCACGATGGCGATACCGCTTTCATTCCTGTTCGCGTTGACCGGTATGGTGAAGCTCGGCGTGTCGGGTAACTTGATGAGCCTGGGCGCGGTGGATTTCGGTCTGCTGATCGACGGCGCGGTGGTGATCGTCGAAAACGTGGTGCGGCAGCTTGGGATTCGCCAGCACGAGCTAGGACGAAGGCTCACCAGCGAGGAGCGATCTCAGATTGTGCTCGCGGCCAGTAAACAGGTCGCGCACCCGATGTTTTTCGGCGTTGTCATTATCACGATCGTTTACATCCCGATTCTCGCCCTCACCGGCATTGAAGGAAAAATGTTTCACCCGATGGCGGTGACAGTGATGTTGGCGCTCACCGGTGCGCTCGTTCTCGCGTTAACGCTGATGCCGGTGCTTTGCTCCTTTCTGCTGCGCGGCCGGATCGGCGAAGGCGACAATTTCGTCATCCGCGCAGCGAAAAACATTTACGAACCGATCTTGCGCGGCGCGCTCGCCGCCCGCTGGATTGTCGTGATGGCTGCGATCGCGGTATTCGCCGGCTCGCTCTGGTTATTCACTCATCTTGGCGCCGAGTTTGTGCCAAAGCTCGACGAAGGGTCGATCACGTCGATGCTCTACAAACCGGTCGGGATGAGTTTGGATGAATCGGTGCGGACCGATCTCGAACTGGAAAAGACGTTGCTTCGTAAGTTCCCGGAAATCACCCGCATCTTCACCCGCATCGGAACGAGCGACATCGCAACTGATCCGATGCCGCCGAACGAATGCGACGTTTACATTTTTTACAAACCGCTCGACCAATGGCCCAAAACTCCGGGACGCCCGCGGAACAAAGCCGAGCTCAACTCCCAGATCGATGCCACCCTGAAGAAGCTGGATCCGAATTACAAAATTCTTTTCGCACAACCAATCGAGGAACGGTTTAACGAAATGCTTGAAGGCACCAAGGCGGAGCTGGCCGTCAAAATTTTCGGAGATGATTATGATGTGCTCGAGAAACTCGGCGATCAGATCAAAGGCATTCTCGAGAAAACGCCCGGGGCCGAGGAAGTTGAACACGAAACCGAGGGACGCAGACCACAGCTTCTGATAGAAGCAAGACACGACGAACTGCAACGCTATAGCTTGTCCGCGAGCGAAGTGAATAAGGCAGTCTCCGCGGCGCTGGCCGGCAAAGTCGTCGGCACCGCAATCGATGGAGAGAAGCGCTATGACATTGTTGTGCGCATGCCGGAGGAAATTCGCGCGGACAATGAAAAGATTCGGCAGTTACCATTACGGGTGGGTGATCACGGATTGGTTAAGATGGGAGAAGTTGTCGATCTTAAGACGGTCGAAGTTGTCGAACCGATTTTCCGCGATGAAGGGCATCGCCGCGCCGCGATATTGGTCAACTTAAATACGAGCGACGTGGAAGGATTCGTCCACCAGGCTGAGGAACGAATCAAACAAGAGGTGAAAATGCCGGAGGGTTATCTGGTAGAATTCGGTGGCCAATATAAAAACCTGGAACAAGCGCGGGCGCGTTTGATGGTCGTGGTGCCGGCGGCGCTGGCGTTGATTTTCATTCTGATCTTTCTCGCCTTCGGCAGCATCCGACAAGCGTTCCTGGTTTACACCGGAATTCCGCTCGCGGTGACTGGCGGTGTGCTCTCACTTTGGTTGCGCGGAATGCCATTCAGCATTAGCGCCGCGATTGGATTTATCGCGCTGAGCGGTGTCGCCGCGCTCAATGGATTGGTCCTGATCAGCTATTTCAATCAACTTCGCGAGCAAGGCCGCAGCGTTCGCAAGGCCGTGATCGAGGGCTCACTGACGCGACTTCGGCCAGTGCTTATGACAGCGCTCGTGGCCAGCTTCGGTTTTGTGCCGATGGCCATCGCCACTGGAACCGGCGCCGAGGTGCAACGGCCACTTGCCACCGTTGTCATTGGCGGCATCCTCAGCTCGACATTTCTCACCTTGATTGTTTTACCTGTCCTCTATGCCTGGTTGGAACACGACGGAAAACGCGCGGACAAACCCGCTGAACGGTCAGAGCTGAAGCTCGAACCAGCGTTGACGTGACTTGAATCGTAGCGGCAGTTCCGACAACAATTGCGCGTGAACGGCATCGAGCGTCTCGGCAACTTCTTCGGGCTTAAGCGGAACCTCGTCGTTCTTCTGGTCGCCATTTTTGTCATCGGCGCAGGTGAAGAACTCTGGATGCGGTTCGTGCCGAAATTTCTGCAAGCGCTGGGCGCAAGTGTTTTTGTCATCGGACTCTATGATGCGCTGCGGACATTACTCGGCGCGCTTTACGCCTATCCCGGCGGCGTGATTGTCGATCTTTGGGGACATCGGCGCGCGTTTCTGACTTTCAACATCGTATCGATCGTCGGCTACGCGCTCGTTCTTTTTGTGCCGCATTGGGGCGCAGTGATCGCCGGAATGTTTCTCTTCTTGTCCTGGAGCTGCTTTTCGTTGCCGGCAACGTTTTCACTGGTCGCGGCGGCGCTCGAGGCGAATCGCCACTCGATGGGCATCGGAGTCCAATCGGTGATCAAGCGATTGCCGATCATGATCGCACCGTTTTTCGGAGGACTCTTAATTGATCGCTTTGGTGTCATCGGCGGCGTCCGAATTGCGCTCGTGATTTCCATCGTTCTTTCAGGCGCGGCGATTTTCGTGCAACGGCAGATTAGGGACGAACCCAAAGAAGAAACAGCCAAGGAACGCCTGAATTTCTGGCAAAGCTTGCGCGAGTTCAATTCGCCGATGCGGCGGCTGCTCTTGAGCGACATTCTGATTCGATTTTGCGAGCGCATTCCCTACGCCTGGGTCGTGATTTTCGCGATGGACTACATCGGCGTGAGCGCGAAACAAGTGGGCGTGCTCACGACTGTGGAAATGCTGGCGGCAACGCTCTGCATTATTCCGGCGTCGCACTTCGCCGATCGCTACGGACGCGAGCCGTTCGTCATCGTGACCTTCATCATGTTTACGCTTTTCCCAATCAGTCTGATGGTCTCGCGCACCTTCCCGGCGCTGCTGATCGCGTTCGCGATTCGCGGGTTCAAGGAATTCGGCGACACATCGCGCAAAGCGCTCATCATCGGCTACTGCGATCCCGCGCGCTGCGGGCAAATGGTCGGCGCGTATTATTTAGTGCGCGACCTGATCGTCAGCATGGCGGCCATTCTCGGCGCTTACCTTTGGAAACAGGGAGCCGAGCTAAATTTTCTCGTCGCGGCCGCGCTCGGAATCGCCGGAACAATTTTCTACATCAAAACGATCCGCGACCAGCGCCTGGAAGAATTGGAAGACATGAAAGAAGAAATTTCGCGGCGACGATTTGAATAGATCGACATCTACCGCCGGTCCGGCTCGGACTTCGGCACGTCGCTCGCGTCCCCGAGATATTCCCAGCGTTGAAGCGAAATCGGGACGTTGCCGTTTTTCCAAACGAAATCGTGGAACGCGCGGAGACTGAACCGATCGCTCTGTTTCATCCGCGCTTCGGCCAGAAATTTTACGATCTGGAGTTTGCCAATCTGATAACTAATGGCCTGACCAGGACCGGTGGCGAACGCGATTGCTTCCTGCCGCGCGGTCTGGTCGTCCATCGGAACCTTGTCGTGCAGATACATTGCCGCTTCGTTCAGCTTGAACTGGCCGAGCGCGAGCTTCACATCGACTTCCACACGCAGCGCGCGCAATCGCATGAAATTGTAAATGATCTCGCGCGTGTGCGGACTGTCATCAAACAATCCCGCCTGCAACATCATTTCCTCGGCGTAAAAGCCGATGCCTTCGTTGGCGCCGGAATCGTAGTAATGCCGGCGAATCGGATTCTCGTGTTTCCAGGAAAGGCAAAGCTGAAAGTAGTGGCCGGGAATTCGCGATGGTTCCGGCACATAGCGAATACAGTTTTCATTCAAGCGCGACGGTGATGTGAAATCATCCGTCTCGCTGAAACCGACAGCGCGCAAATATTCCGGCGTCGACCGCAGCGTGTAATGCTGAACCCAATCGGGAACGGTCAAAATATTGTTGCTCTCGAGAAATTCCCGAACCTGGAGTTCTTTCGCGGCCGCGTCTTTGATCCAGTTGTCGATGTTGTCCGCGATTTTCAGCGGTGGCACTTTTTTGTTTCGATTCGCCTCGTAAGCTTCGAACGCAACCGCGCGGCTCCATTCCTGACGGCCCATGGCAAGCAGCTCCTCCGGCGAGTACGGCATGAGCGCGACTTTCTTGAGAAAGAAAACATACGCGTCGCGCCCAAGAGCGGTCTCGTTCGGAAGCGATGGGATCGATTGCTGCAAGAACATCCGATATTTCTCGAGCGCGTCCGACGCGCGATCGGTCGTCGTGTAGAGCTCGTCTTCTTTCAAAGTTGTCGATTTTGCCAGTGCGCTGGCCATTTGGTGCAAATGCGGCCGGATATTTTCGAGAGCCTGCGCCGCGACGCGCGCGAACGGCGCCGGGGGTTTCTGCAAATTCTGCATTCCTTCTTCGAGAATCGACGGAATGTTGTCGATCCGCGTCAGGATCTCGCGGCTGCGCGCCTCGTCGTAAGGTGCGGGAACAGTCAACGCTTCGACCAACGCAGTCAGCGTTTGTGCGATGTAAAACGTCGGATCGCGGCGCCAGCCTGGATTGACGTCGAGTTCCCACCGCACCCGCGACAAGGCCGAACCGATTAATCGGTAATCGACCTGTTTCGCGATCGGCCACTTGTTGGCGTCGATTTTTTTCCAGCGCGCTTCAAACTCGGTTAAATCTTTGCGGCGTTTGTCGATGCTCGCGCGCGACCAGTCGCGCATCTCGCCGGGACGTTCGATCCGCGGGACGTCATCGCCATTGAACGGCGCATACCTGGCGCGCCACGTCCAAAAATCGTCCGCGAGTTTGTCGAGTGGTGCCGCATCCTGGGCGCAAAGCGGCGCTGCCGCGGCGATCAGCAAAATAATTGTAAATGTCTTCTTCATTGTTTCCGATCAATCCGCGTTTTGCCGAATTGTAATCACGGGCGGCGTTCGGTCAGGACGATAAATCGATGCGCCGTAAAAAATCGCCGCGGCTTTCGGACGCGCGTAACGGATTTTTTGCAGCTGCGCATCCCAGCGTTCCATATAAGAGCAGTTCGCGGTCTTGGTGCTGCCGGGAATCGGGACATAACGATTTTCGGTGAGCGTGACGAACGCCGCTTCGCCCGGCAAGGGCACGGGCGCGGCCCAGTTTGGAGACAATCGCACAAATCGCGGCCCGTTCAGATCCAGCGCGAACGACGTGTCGCCGTCGGTGCTGTTCAAATGCAAACCAAAGAACGCGGCGCGTAGCAAACCTTCGAACAAAAAGTGCCGATCCGGATTTTCCCGGTCGTGCAAAATTTCGTAAACACCGAAGAACCCCGGCAGTGTTCCAAAGTCCGCCTGGATTCCCGTTTTGAGATAACGCAGCACGTAATGTTTTCCGTGGTGTTCCCCGTCAACCTGGTCGTCCGGATCGCTCGGATCTTCGCGCAAAATCAATTCAACCGACCCATCGGGCGCCTTGTAACTCTTCCGCTCGCCCATCATGCCCGCGGGGGTGCGAGCCGCACTGGCGGTGGGCGATGCCGAAGGCGACGGCGTTTCGGCGCCCGGCACGTCGCGGTTTGTGAAATACGACGACGTTTTCGTTTGTTGGTACCAATCAGGAGCGGCGACGAGTTTGGTTGGAGTGCCGCCGAGTGGACGCACGCTCCAAAATTCCAGCGGACTGCCGTCTTTCTTGCGCGTGAAAGCGATCACCTCGCCGTCGGGCGCGAAGATTGGATCGACATCCTGTCCCGAATTGTCGGTGGTGAGCTGCCGTAAAATTTTTCCATCTTCGCGATAGAGGTAGAGATGCGAGTGACTGGTGCCTTCCGCCTGCAAATAGCGGATCGCGATCACGATTTCGGACGCAGCCGGCAGTTCAATCGTGAGAAGAAAGAACGTCGGAACAATCAGAACTCGCGCAGTCAGCCTCATCAGCGCAACGGCAAGTCGATCCCGCTTGCGTGCTCGGCGTCGTGATAAACCTTCACGTGCGCGGTGCGCGCGTCTTTCGCGGTTTCGTCAGCCACAACGCCCCCGGAGTTGTAATTTTTCTGCCAGAAGATTGAGTTCGGCGAATAAACAACCAACCGCAGCCGGCTCCCTTTCATCAAACGACGGGCGACGAACAGGCCAGGATCGAAATTGCATTTCACGATCTCGCCCGGTTTCACGAGCTTGGCTTCGCGCAGCGACTCGCGATAACGCAAGCGGCGAATATCGCTCCACAGACTGATGCTCGTGCCGTCAGGCTGGATTTCGTAGAGATCGGCCTCCAAATCGGTATCCTGCGTGTCGATCGAAACCCATAGCGAAACTTTCGGACAACCGATCAGCGGCGTTTCCTTTGCTGACGGCTCGCTGTGATAAACGAGGCCGTCCGGACCGATGCAGAGCGCGAAACGTTGATCGACGTTTCCCGTCTTCTCATTCGGCTCAACGCCTTCAATATCGACGCCGCGATGAATATCGAGCGGATCATTGACGAACTGGTCAGTGCCTTGGCTCGGTTTCGTTTCCGTCAATGACCCGGAACGAAAGACTCCGTTGGTATCGCCGTTTTTTGAATCGAGATAGAACGTTTTCGGATTCGCGATCAGATTTGCGTAGCTGTCGGTGTACTTCCATTCGCCGTTCGCGCCCGAATTCCCGGCCGCGAGCAGATAATACGCGACCTGGTTCTTCAAAAATTGCGGCTTCGCGCCGTTCTTCATCGTCCAGTCGTACCATTGCCGGTGGAGATCGTTAAGATCGACAATCGCGCCCGGTCCGAACTTTACCCCACCAACTTCGTCGGTCGGCGTGCGCGTGCCGGCGTGGTCCCACGGTCCGATGATGAGAAAATGTTTGCCGCGCGCTTCGGGTGACGCATTCGCCATGTGGTCGCGGTAGAACGTCATCGCGCCAAGCTCGTCGCCGTCGTACTGGCCGGTGATGGTCAGGATCGGCAGCGACATTTTTTGAAATTGCTCCTTCGTTGGCGCCATCGCGTCGTAGTACGCGTCGGCGGTCGGATGTTTCAGAATGCGCTGAAAGTTTTGCGAAGGATTGCCGACGAAAGAGTCGAGCGTGCTAAACGCGATGTGTTTCTTGTAAGCGTCCAGAAATTTGGTCCGCCAGAATTTTGAATCGCCGAAGAGATTTTGCTGGCTCGCTTTGCCGCTGGTGAACGTGAACCACTGCACGTCGTAGTTTTCGCCCACGTTTTGAAGCGATGGATAATCGAGCGGCGGATGCGCAGCCGCGGCCGGAACAATCGTGGCCAGATGCGGCGGGAATTCCTTGGCCGTCGCCCATTGATCGAATCCCGCATACGACCCGCCCCACATTGCAACTTTCCCGTCACAAAACGATTGCTGCGCCAGCCATTCGACGACGCCGTGGCCATCGTGCGGCTCCTGGGCGAACGGCTCGAACTCGCCGCCGGAATTTCCGCGGCCGCGAACATCGACCAACGCAAATACGTAGCCGTGTGACGCGAAATAAGCCGCCCGCGGATGATAGGAATCCGAGATGTAAGGCGTGAGTGTGAACACGACGGGGCTTTTCGGCGCGGAACCATCCGGAGTTTTCGGCAAATAGAGCGTGGCGTTCAGCTCAACTTTGTCGCGCATCGGGATTTTGACGCCCCAGCGGATGTCGTAATCGGTTGCGGGCTGCGGCGAAGGAGACGCTTCAGCTTTTGGCTCAGGAGAGGGACCTTTTGGTGGATTCGTTTGCCCAAACGTCGATCCGAAGATCGACATCGTGATCAGGGCGAGAGTGAACAGGGCGCGGCGGCAAACTGGTGGCTGGAGCATCAAACCATTGAAGCCAAAGCCGATGCGCTAAACAAGACCGGAGGCGTTTTCGCGCAGCCTTGCTTTGTCTCCCCGAAGTTTCTATACCGCCAGGATGAACGTCTCTGCTTTCCATCGATTTTGTTCGCGGTTGTCCTTCACGCTCCTTGTTCTTATCGGCTGTGCAATTTCGATTCACGCGGCCGACAAGGTCATCGTTCTAAAAGCTGCGCGACTTTTCGACGGTAAATCGAAAACGCTGGCCCAAAACGGCGTCGTCATTGTTCAAGGCAACAAAATTGTCGACGCCGGAAGCAATTTGCCAACGCCGACTGATGCGCAAGTTATCGACCTCGGTGACGCGACCCTTTCGCCAGGCTTCATGGATGGGCATACACATCTGACGCTCGATTTTTCCGGTAATTACAACGAGCGCCGACTGAAAGAAGTCGACCTGAATGTTTCCGAGCAAGCGATCCTCGCGACGCGCTACGCGCGCGCCACAGTCGAAGCCGGATTCACAACCGTGCGCGATCTCGGCAGTCGTTTTGTAGCCAGCAAAGAATTCGTCGACGTTGCCCTGCGGAACTCAATTAACAAAGGCGTGATCGTCGGTCCGCGAATGTTGGTTGCAACCTACGGAATTGGTGCGACCGGCGGGCATTTCGATCCGACCTCAGGATTTCGCGATATGCTTTTCGGTCACGAGCCTGATTTCAGTCAAGGCATCGCGGACGGGCCCGATGCGATCCGGAAAGCGGTCCGGTTTGAAGTGAAAAACGGCGCGGACGTGATCAAGGCCGCGGTATCGGGTGGTGTTCTTTCACTGGCGGATGAAGTGGACACGCCGCAACTCACGCCGGCGGAAATGGCGGCGCTGGTGGATGAATCGCATCGTTTGCGCAAAAAAGTGGCTGTTCATTGTCATGGCGATCAGGCGGCGAAAGAAGCGATCGAAGCCGGCGTCGATTCGATCGAGCACGGGTCGTTCATGAAACCGGAAACGCTCACGTTGATGAAAAACAAAGGCACATATCTCACACCGACGTTGATGGCGACGGAGTGGATCATGAGCAAGATCGACAACTACCCGCCAGCGCTGCAGGCGAAGGCGAAAGCGGCAGCCGCCGCTCGCTCGGACATGTTTCGAAATGCCGTGAAAATGGGCATCAAAGTTTCATTCGGAACTGACGCGGCCGTTTTTCCTCACGGGCAAAACGCCAAGGAATTCAAAGTGATGGTCGACCTGGGAATGCAACCGATCGATGCACTCAAGACTGCCACCGGAAATGCGGCGGATCTTTTCGGGATCGCGCAAAAAACCGGAACGCTCGAAAAAGGAAAGTTGGCAGATGTGATTGCCATGCCGGGCGATCCAACCGCCGATATCACCGCGACCGAGCGCGTCTCCTTCGTGATGAAGGAAGGAAAAATAATCCGGAACGGTCCACCGAGCGCACCGCCAGTAGCGGTATCGGCGGACGCTGATCCCGAAATTCCTGCTGACTAGGCGGATTCCGGTCAGGGATTAAATGCGACCGCGACTCTAGCTGAATAGCTCGTCGAATTGATGTAATACAGGTTCACGCCGCCCGCGCCGTAAACGGGATAAAACGTGTAGGGTTGTCCATCGAAGAAGACCGGGGAATCCCAATCGACCGCGACCGGCCGCGAAACCGAATACGAGCTTACCCCAACCGTGTCGCTAAAATAAATTGAGCGCGCGTCGCGAAAATCGCCGCGGTTGTCATAATCGACTCCATTGTAAGGCATGAAGCGCCAGTTCCGGACCCCATTGGTTGGAAACCAATCTGACGGAAAAGTCTCAGTGACACTGAGCCCACCTGTTGGGACGAGAGGACTCACTACAGTTCTCGTGCCGACCTGATCGATCAAAGCCGGCTGGATGTGATCTTCGCCAGCGAAGCGGTACGAGTAAAATGCGATCTCGTAATCCAGGCCGCCCCACTGGCTTAAATTAATCGGATGACCAAAAGCGATGTCAAAAACTAAAACATGACGATGGTGACCGGCCGGATGCATCTCCGCTGCAGAAGAGCTCGACTCGCGCGCGGCGGCCGACTCAACCGCAACTGCCTCTTCCTTCGAGACGACGAGGTTGGAATTGCGGAGCGATTGGATGAGCGAGTCGCGG
>WNGI01005594.1_pt1 | contig 11352 bp, 12 predicted proteins | sample 5400621 | NCBI WGS metagenome assembly WNGI01 (sample SAMN13153374, study PRJNA577476) | soil metagenome | isolation source: 20 cm soil or saprolite under Garry oak tree replicate 1 | place: USA:California | collected 2016-06-15
GAATCCGCCCGAGCCCATCGCGACGCCCGGGAAATACGCGTACGGCGCGGGATGGACGCGCAGCGCGATTGAAATTCTGCCTCGCGCCCCATTCTCCTCGCGGGCCGCCGCGCGCACTTGATAGTCACCGTCCGGAAGGATGACGACGACGTCCGAATCACCGAATACCAGATTCGCGTCCGACGTCGAGAACCTGACCTGAGAGCGATCGAACCTGGCAGCGAATCGCCGCGTCGCTCCATCCTGCTCTCTCAAAGTGATTCCGATCTGGCCACCCCATCCCGTTCCCGTGACGTCGCCGCCCACGATGAATGAAATGAAGGCCCATCGCTTTCGATCGGGCGACAGGACGTTGAAGTAGTGCCACTCCGCCCATGTGTCCCTGTTGGCGACGCTGTCGGACGGCAGGTGGAAGTGGTCGATCTCGTTTCTCAGCTCGACCAATGTCGGCGCGACCCAGCGGCGATCTCCGTCGTCGTTCTCCCATTTTCCTTCCACGATCTCCGGCGCGGCGCCCACCGCTGCTGTCGCCGAGGGAATGTCCCCGCTGGCGTGAACCGGAAACTCGCGACCGTCGGCCGTGCGCACGTAGAGCAGCCTCCCTTCGATCTGCGGCGCCACCGCCGCGATCTCCCCTCTGTACCTCGGCGACGCCAGCACCTGATGGTAGAGAAAGGACGCATGATCGATCGAGAAAAAGAGCCCGCCAACGCCTCCCGTCTTCATGACTTCCACATCGAGCCCTTCGGGCAGCACGGTAATAGTGCCACCGCCCACCAGCTTCTCGCTTCGCGCCTGCGACAACATCGCTTCGCCGATTGAGAGCAGCACGATCATCACCGCGACGCCGACTCCAAAGCCGACGAAGAGCAGGATCGATCGCCAGGGCCTATACGTGATGTTGCGGAGGGCGAGCTGCCCGATCATGCGTCCACCACTCTGCCGTCACGCATGTGGATCTTGCGACGCGCGGCACTCGCCAGATCTTCGTCGTGGGTCACGACCAGGAGCGTAGTCCCGTCGTTGTTGAGCCGCCGGAAGAGCGAGATGATCTCCGTGCCCGTGCGGGCATCCAACTCACCTGTGGGCTCGTCCGCGAGAAGGAGCGTCGGACCATTTGCGAGAGCGCGGGCGATCGCGACGCGCTGCTGCTCACCTCCGGAAAGCTCCGACGGACGATGACGCCCGCGATTGCCAAGCCCTACATAGTTCAACAACTCCGTCGCTCTGTGGAGTCTCTCTGCTTTCGGCACCTTCGCCTCCGCCATCGGAAGCGCGACGTTCTCCAGCGCCGAAAGAATCGGCATCAGATAGAAGCGCTGAAACACGAAGCCGATGTTCCGCAGCCGGAACTGCGTCGCCTCTCGTTCGCTCATCGCATCGACGCGCCTGCCTTCGATCGCCACGGTGCCGGACGTCGGCTGGTCGATCACGCCGATCAGATTGAGCAGCGTAGATTTTCCGCAACCCGAAGGACCCACGATCGCCACGTAGTCTCCGCGCTCAACATCCAGCGTCACGCCTTGGAGCGCGTGCACACTTTCGGCGCCCAGGGCATAGTCGCGGCGCACTTCCCGCACCGAGACGAGCGGAGACTCGCTCGCCGCGCTCACGCGATTGCCTCTCGGCGCAGAGACTCCGCGATTGGCAACGACGCCGCACGCCAGGCGGGGTAGATACCAGCGCCGATGCCACTGACAATTAGAAGTCCGAGCGCTGACCACGCCGCCCTTGGCTGAAAGAGAAAGAAGTCGATCGCCATCGGCAGCCCGGGAAAGGCGGAAAGGATGGTGTTGAGATAGCGTGCGGTTACGAGTCCAAGCGCGAGCCCGAGCAGGGCTCCGGCGAGGCTGATAGCAACGCCCTCCAGCACGATCTGCTCGACAACGTGTGATCGCGACACGCCGATCGCGCGCATGACAGCGATCTCTCCGGCTCGCTCGTTCACCGAGACCGTCACCAAAGTCGTCACGAGCAGGAATCCGACGAACAGGCTCACGGCGCCAAGTATCAGCGCGAGCTGGCGGAAATAGCTGAGCCGCTCATCCACCTGCCTGATTGCCGTGGCGATCGAGATCGCGGTCACGTTGGGCAGCTGCTTGTCGATCCAGTCGCGAACCTGCTCCGCATCCGCGCCGCTGCGGACGCGAACCATGAACAGCGACGCGCGATCACGGGCCTCTCCGTTCATCCCTTCGAGTGTCTCCCGCCGCATCGCCGCCGACGACTGATCGCTCGCGCCGTAGATAAATCGCACTCGACCCGTCACGACAAGCTTTCGCTGGCCGGAATAAGTGCGCGTCTGCGGGTCGTACCCGGTTGCTACATTGAGCGTGTCTCCCACGCGAGCCCCGAGCTGCCGCAACAGATGGTCGTTGGCGACTAAGGCGTCCGGCGTCGTGACGTCTCGTCCCGACAGTAGCTCGTAGTCACCCTGCACGCTGGGATTGATTCCGAGCGCCGATCCACTCACATCGAGGTTGCCTGTCGGGACATGGATCGACGCGCCAAGGACCGGGCTGATCTCCCGAATGTCAGGATTCTTTCGCAGGGTGGCGATAATTGCGCCCACGCCCGGAATCGTCGCATCGGTGTCGAAGGGGAGCGTCCCCTTTGGTGCAAGCCGGATCTCGAACCCACGCGACAGCAGCAGCTCGCGGAAGGATTCGCGCATTCCCGTCGCCAGCATCACCATGTCGAGCAGCATCGCCGCGGCGACGGCGACACCCAGCACGGCGAGGATCGTGCGGGCGCGATGTCTGATCAGCGATGCCTGCGCCAGCGCTGCTCTCACTCAGCGCCCAAAGAGTGCGAGCGGAGGCGTGCGCACAAGCCGGAGCGACGCCATCACTCCCGCGGTGATTCCGAGCACGAGCGAGAGCGATACCGCGAAGGCAATCGTCGGCGTGGTAACTATCGAGAACGCGAGCGGTGTCTGATAGAGCGCCTGGTAGTGCCAGTTTACAACCAGCGATATCGCCCACCCGATCGCTACACCGAGTGCGCTGCCCAGCACCGCGACCACGGCCGCCTCGATGACGATGGCGCGCATTACCGTCGCCCGGGAAATTCCCATCAGCCGGAGTGCGGCGATGTCTCGCCGACGCTCTTCGACCTTCAGCACCATGATACAAAGCAGAAAGACCGAGCTCGCGACGATGGTGATGATCCCGATCGCGCGGTGGAAGCGGCTCACGACCTGGAAAGTCCGCGACGTCTCGACGGCAATGTCGTGCGATCGATACGCCTTGAAACCGAAGGCTACTCCGTTGACGCGATCGATCAGCTTAGGAATGTCCGCTGCCCGCGTCGTCGAGATCGCGAATCGATCGACGCGGTCTCCGTATCCGGCGACCGCCTGCAGTTGATCGAGGTGCATCCTGACGCGCAGATCCCCGCGCGCCACCTCGGATGGATCGGCTCCCCGCCGCACGATCGCGCCGATAATCACGATGTCGCCGGCCATTCCGGCGGCCGCCGAGATCGAAACGCGGTCGCCGACTTTCAGGTGTGCTCGCTCGGCGAACGCATCATCGATCGCAACGGTCCGTGGCTGCCGCTCTATCGCCGCGGTGGGCGAGCGACCAACCGATGACGAGTCTTGTGCGATGAGCGAGGCGAGCAGAAATGCGAGCAACACGCCCGAAAGCTAGCCGCGCTTCCCAGCCCTGTCTGCAACTGGAGCGACTAGCACGTGTGCCGCCAACACGGGCCCGATCGACATCTCCTGGCGGCCGGCGCCGAGCGTGATCGGCCCATCGTAGGGCGCACGCGACTTTACCGTGACGCGCTTGCCCGGGAGGATCGATAGCTCGCCCAGGTATCTCAGCATCTCCGGATCCTCGTCCGCTACCCGCACCACGACTCCGGACGCCCCAACCGCGAGATCCGCCAAGGATTTGTACTCGGTCTCATCCACCGAGCCATCTTTCGTGGGAATCGGAGCGCCGTGTGGATCGACTTCCGGTTCCCCGATCGTCGCGGCCATGCGATCCACCAGCTCGTCCGACGCGGCGTGCTCGAGTCTTTCCGCCTCCTCGTGCACGCGGTCCCACTGATACCCGAGCGCCTCGGCGAGATAGGCTTCGATCACGCGATGACGACGAAGCGTACGGAGCGCCGCGCGGCGACCGCTTTCCGTGAGCTTCACTCCGTGATAGCGCTCATAGGCGAGCAATCCCTGGTCGGCGAGTCTACGCACCATGCCACTCACCGATGCGGGTGCGAGCGCCAGACGCTGCGCGATTTCGTTTGTCGCGGCGGCACCCGTCCCTCTGCCGATCGTATAGATCGCTTTGAGGTAATCCTCAACGGGCGCCGTCAGTGGCTCCCGCCCGCGAACTCTCGATTCTTCCCGTGCAGCGCTCATACGGCCGGCCGGGGTGTCGAGGGACTCGCGCCGGGTTTCGCGCGCACCATCAGCACCGGCACCATCGTGATGTGCCGGAGCTCGCTTGCCACGCTGCCGTGAATCACATCGGCGATTCCGTGATGCCCGTGGGTTGCCATCGCGATCAAGTCACAGTTCTCGCGTTCCGCGCAAGCCGCGATCTCCTTCGCCGGATCACCGCCGGCGAGAATTGCCTCGGCCTCGTATCCATCTTTCTCGAGGGAATCCGCGATCGCCTCGATGTACTCGCGGTCGCTCTTCATCTCCTCCGACTCACGAAGGTCGAGCTCGTTGATGCTGCGCGCGGCCCAGCCGTCAGCGACGTGGATGACCACGATCGAGGCGTCGTTGCACGTTCGCGCCAGCTTCCGGACGTGCTCCAGGACGACTTCGTCGTACGGAGAGTGCTCGACCGGTACGAGTATGCGCTGATACATCAGCCCACCGATTTGCCGAAGAATTGGAGCAGCAGCCAAATGTTGAGGCCGGCGATGACTAGCGCAACAGCATAGGCAAGCCCCTTGAGCCAAACCGGGTTCGCGAATTCGCCCATCTTGACCTTGTCGGACGTGAACATCACCAACGGGAAGACGGCAAACGACAGCTGCATGCTCAGCACGACCTGACTCAGAATCAGCAGCTTCGCGGTCCCGCTCTCGCCGTAGAGAATCGCCACGATCGCGGCGGGAATGATCGCGATGGAGCGGGTGATGAGGCGCCGCAGCCACGGACGCAGCCTGATGTTGAGGAAGCCCTCCATCACGATCTGGCCGGCGAGCGTGCCCGTGAGGGTCGAGTTCTGTCCCGACGCCAGAAGCGCCAGCGCGAAGACGGTGCTGGCACCGGCGCCAAGCAGAGGCGTCAGCAGCTTGTAGGCGTCCTGGATCTCTCCGACCGCAGAATGTCCTGAAGTGTGGAAGGTCGCCGCCGCGATGATGAGGATGGCGGCATTGATGAAGAGCGCGAACGATAGCGCCAGCGTCGAATCGATGAACGCGAAGTGCACGGCCTCGCGCTTTCCCGCTGGTGTCTCGTCGTACTGCCTCGTTTGCACGATCGACGAATGCAGATACAGGTTGTGCGGCATGACAGTCGCGCCGAGTATGCCAACCGCGATGTACAGCATCGCCGGATTGGTGACGACCTCCCGCGATGGAAGGAATCCCAGCATGACGGCGGCGAACGGTGGCTTCGAAATAATGATTTCGAACAGGAAGCACGCACCGACGGTCGCGATCAGCGCGATCACCAGTGCCTCGAGCAGCCTGAACCCCTTGTTCTGCAGATACAGCACGAGCAGAACGTCCAGCGACGTGATGACGACGCCGTAAGCGATTGGGATGTGAAAGATCAGATTGAGCGCGATCGCGGTTCCAATCACTTCGGCGAGATCGCACGCCGCGATCGCGATCTCGCAGCCGACCCAAAGCAGAAAACTGACCGGCTTCGAGTAGTGATCGCGACACGCCTGCGCCAGATCCCTTCCGGTGACGATGCCGAGCTTCGACGCGAGTCCCTGCAGCAGAATCGCCATAAGATTCGACGCGAGGATGACCGTCAGGAGCGTGTAGCCGAACTGCGCTCCGCCGGCGAGATCGGTCGCCCAGTTTCCCGGATCCATGTAACCGACCGCGACCAGGTATCCCGGTCCAGCGAATGCCAGAATCTTCCGCCACCACCCCTTGCCGGAGACGGGAACGGTTCGATAGACCTCGACCAGCGAGGGAGTAGTGCGCGCCCGTCGCCACCCTGGCGGGGGTGGAACTGGCGGTTCTGGTTTGGGGCGGCGTGCGGTCTGGCCGAGCTGTATCGCCAAAATGGTACTCCGGGATTATTGAGAAACTACGAAATAAGTTAGTACATCCTAACTTTTGACGCAATAGCAGTTCGCACTTCGTTTAGGTGATATTCATCCCGCGGCAGTTGCCTTTGGCGCTACAGCTGACAGCAACCGTCTCCAGCCGCGCGTAATTTTTTTGGACCATCCGCTTCGCAAGCCTTTCTGCACCCACAAGAGAACGACACGATGTTGACCTGGCCTTACGCTCATCTCCTCATCAATCATTTCCCCGTTGTCCTCAGCATTTCGGCCCTCGTGGTCGCGATTCTGGCGCTGTTGCTGGGACGGAGGGGGCTTTGGCTCACCGCGATGGGCGCGCTCACAGGGGCTGGAGCCTTTGTCTATCCCGTCTTCTTCACGGGAAACCATGCCGACAAGGCGCTGAACGACCCTTGGTACATTCACCCAGGCACGATCGAGGCGCACGACAAATTCGCTACCATTGCCTTGTGGGTGATCCTCGTCGCCGGAGTGTTCGCGGCCTACTCGTGGTGGAGATCTCTTAAACGGCCCGCCGATCTGATTCCTGGTTGGATGCGCGCCGGCGTGGTTGTCGGCGCATTGGCTGCCGTTATCATCGTGGCGTACACCGCTTACCTGGGCGGAAAGATCATCCACGAGGCGCCCATCCTTCAGCTCAAGGAGCCACCGACCGGATTGCCGCCCGGTGTCGCCGCGCCAAAACCGGATTCAACGAACGGCTGACCTCGGCCGTAATCGTGGCGTAAGCAGTCGGCAAGTATTTAGGCAATCAAAATTCCGGAGATCATGGTGAAATCGAGACTTCTTTCATCGCTCGGCGCTGCCGCTGCGATGACTTTAGCTGCCTCGTCGGCCGTGCACCCGCAGGCCGCGACGCCCGGCTATCACGTTGTTCACCGAATCAAAGCCGGCGGCGAAGGCGGCTGGGATTATGTCACCGTGGACCCCGAGGGCAACCGGTTATTCCTCTCGCGCGGAACTCACGCCATGGTCATCGATCTCGGTCGTGACTCTGTCGTCGGTGACATCCCGAATACCGCGGGAATTCATGGCGTCGCTCTGGCGCCCGAGCTCAATCGTGGATTCACCAGCAATGGTCGCGATTCCAGCGTGACGATCTTCGACTACAAAACCCTCGTTCCGATCGGCGTCGTGAAGATTCCGGGCAGAAATCCGGATGCGATTCTCTACGATCCGGGGACGAAGCGCGTCTTCACGTTCAACGGCGGCACTTCCAACGCGACGGCGATCGACGCCACGAATGGCACGGTAGTCGGTACCGTAGCTCTCGGCGGCGCGCCGGAGACGGCAGTCAGCGATGGCGGCAAGGTCTACGCGAACATCGAGGACAAGAGTGAGATCGCGGTCTTCGATCCGAAAACCCTCACGGTCCTCGCGCGCTGGCCCCTCGCTCCGTGCGAAGAGCCGAGCGGACTCGCGATCGATCGCGTTCATCAACGACTATTCGCGGGATGCGGCAACAAGACCATGGCTGTCGTCGACATGCGGACTGGCAAAGTAGTCGCGACCCCGGCGGTCGGATCGGGAGTCGACGCTGCCGGTTTCGATCCGGGAACTCAGCTCGCTTTTACGTCGAACGGTGAGGGGACGATCACCGTTGTGCACGAAGATACGCCCGACAAGTACACGGTCGTCGAGACCGTGCCGACTCAGCGTGGCGCACGCACCATGGCCGTGAATCCGAAGACTCATCGCCTCTATACAGTCACCGCCGAGTTTGGGCCGACGCCCGCGGCGACTGCGGATCGGCCGCGACCGCGGCCGCCGATGATACCAGGCACGTTCGTGGTGCTCGAGCTCGATCGATAGCATCGCGGCAAGGCCGGCGCGGTTGGGGGGCATCGCACCGGTCAGGCCCTTACAACCTTCACAGTAATTCCAGCAACTGGGCGAGGATTCGCTCTGTCATGCCCCAAATAACGTGATTTTGGTGGCGAAGGACGCGGGCGTTGATCTGTATTCCGCGAGCGAAGACCGTTTCCTCGTGCCATGACTCCGTGCGCGCAATCGCAGCGAACGGAAACCAGAATGAGAGCGCGACCTCCGGGCTTAGTACAAGCGGCTCGTTACGATCGAGCAACGCCACGTACGGCCGCACCATGATCGGCGGAAGACTCACTGTGCGTGGGCGCAGGTCGTCCAGCGTTCCGATGATCATACCTTCGCTGGTCAGGTCGATCCCCGTTTCCTCGCGCGTCTCTCTGATCGCGGTCTCGGCCAGCGACGCATCACCGCCTTCCATCCGTCCCCCAGGGAAGGCTATCTGACCGCTCCAGGGATCTCCTTCGTACTCTGCCCGCTTGATGAAAAGCAGCTCGAGTACGTCATCCCTACCGAGCCGGAAGATCAAGGCAACTGCCGCCTTGCGAACGCCTTCTTCCTCCTCGGCAACAACGGGGCGGTGAGAAGCGAGTGCCGACCGGATTTTGATGACGCTCGGCTGGGCAAGGAGATGCGCAAATCTCTCTTCGCCGCCTTCTCTCACGTCACTTCGTCGCCGCGTTACGTACAAAAAACCTGGCCGTCTCGAGCACGACGTCTTCGAGAACGGGCGGCGCCTTGCCAAGCGGATGAGTCGCGCCGAAGCCGTGATTCGCGCCCTCGATGAGCCGGAGCGTGCTGTTTCCCTTCGACATAGAGTGAAGATGCTCCGCTTCCGAGCTGGGCACTGTCTCGTCGCCAGTCCCATGAACAATCAGCCATGGGACTCTGATCTTCCCCGCCGCACCCTGGATGTTGAGCTTCGTTTTTCCGTGCAGCTCGACATCGTCCAGCAAATCCGTTTCGAGACGCATCACCTGCCCGGTGCGCGAATTGGTGATCTCGGCGTAGCCACGCTTCCGCCATGTCAGTGTGTCCTCAGGCGACCAGCGATTGGGATACGAGATCGCGGCCCACGTGACAAGCGAATTCACGTTCGAGCCTTCCGCCGCCGTGAACAGAATCGCCACGCCGCCGCCGCGCGAATGGCCGAACAGGCCGAATTTTCCATTGATCCATTTCTTCCGGCGCGCGTAATCCTCGATGAGCTCGAGATCCTCCAGCTCCCGCGAAAAGGTGTTGCCCGCAAACGCCTCGGCCTGCGTGAATGACTCGCGATCGGCACCGATTCCGCTCCCCGAAAAATCGAAAGTGATCGCGGTGAGCCCATCCTGTGCGAGTGTGCGGGCGAGATAAGGGAAGAAGGCCCAGTGCGCGAATCCCTTGAATCCGTGACAGATGAGGACTGATCCGAGCGCGGATTCCACCGGATAGACCTCACCGCGGATGGAAAGCCCATCGCGGCAGGGAATCTCGAACGCCTCGGGCTTGACCACGCTCGCGCTCGTCATCCCTCGACCTCGCCGCCGATGTCCGCCCAACCCATGAATCCACGCGCCATCGACGCGACGTCTTCGTATCCCATCTGCTTCATCGTCAGCGCCGCGAGCGCCGAGCGGTTTCCGCGCGCGCAGTAGATCACGACCTTCTGCTTCCGATCGATGATGCCTTCCACCTTCGACTCGAGATTTCCGCGCGGCAGATGAATCGCGTGCGGCAGCCGGCCGAGATTCCATTCATTTGGCTCTCTGACGTCGAGGTACACCGCGCGCTCGTTGCGCGCCTGCATGTCGCGCACCTGCTCAGGTGTCAATTCCTCAATTTGTTGCTTCGCTTCGTCGATCAGGTCTTGCCCGGTCTTGTGAGCCATGCGTCAGGATCAGTAGGATGTGACGGTCAGAGTGCGCGTCTTGGTATCGATCGTCGCCATTGCGCCGAGCGGAAGCGTCCACTGCGCGTCGATGTGTCCGACAGGAATTCCGGCAAGGCAGGGGACGCCAACCGCGTGCGCGATCTCACCGAGCACCCTGTCGAATCCGCGTCCGTCACTGCCAGCGTCGTCGGGGCACTTGACGCATTCGCCGAATGCAATTGCCCTACACCCGTTGAGCACGCCCGAGAGCTTGAGCTGCTGGAGCATTCGGTCGATGCGATAGACGGGCTCGTTGATGTCCTCGAGGACGAGGATGCCGTCGGTGAGATCCGGCATGAACGGCGTGCCGCACAGCGATGCAAGCACCGCGAGATTACCGCCGACGAGCCTACCCTCGGCCGTGCCGGCGTTGATCGCGCGCGCGTTCGGGGCGGCGCCGCACGGATCCGTTTGTCTGATGACAGCGCGCTCAAACGAATCGCGCGAGAAATCGCTGAGCGACTCCCGCGCGGTTGGTCCGTGGTAGGTGATGAGTTTGCACTTTCGCTGCACCGCGGCGTGGAGCGCGGTGATGTCGGAGTATCCGATAATCGCTTTCGGCGAGCGCGACAATGCGTCGTAGTCGATCCCTGGCAGAATGCGGATCATTCCGTAGCCACCGCGCAGGCACCAGATCGCGTCGACCGATGGATCTCGCAGAGCGCCGTTGATGTCGTTCAATCTGTCGCGGTCGCGGCCCGCCAGGTATCCGGTCCGGTCCGTCGCGTGTTGCGCGACGATCGGCTCCCAACCGAATGCGCGAGCGTTTTCCTGCGCGCGCGGAAGTTCTTCAGGTTTTTGCAGTGGGCCCGCTGGCGCGACTAGCACAACGCGCGCACCCGACTCGAGCGGCTTCGCGCGACGATAATGATTTACTGGCACTGAATTGTTATTTGTGGCGCGAATTACGCAGTGAATTTGCTACTTGCATGTTTCTAATATGGCACATGCATTGCTTTTGTCGCTGCCAATAACAAACCCATTGGGAGGGTATAAGAATGGCTGGTACGGAAGAGAAGTTCGGTGCGAAGGGCGGTGGCGGGTCCGGTGGTAGTGGCGGACCTGGCGGCGGCGGCCGTGGTCCGGGCGGTGGCGGACCCGGTGGTGGTTCTTCCGGCGGCCAAGGTGGTGGTGGAGGTCGCCCCGGTGGTGGCGGTGGCGGTGGACAAGGCGGTGGCGGCGGTGGTGGTAAGCCGGGTGGCGGTGGCGGACAAGGTGGTGGTGGTGGCGGGAAGCCCGGCGGTGGCGGCGGACAAGGTGGTGGCGGTGGGGGCGGTGGTAAGCCGGGTGGCGGTGGCGGACAAGGTGGTGGTGGCGGCGGCGGTAAGCCAGGAGGTGGCGGCGGAATGGGTGGTGGCGGTGGTGGTGGCAAGCCAGGCGGCGGTG
>WNGI01005761.1_pt1 | contig 11351 bp, 12 predicted proteins | sample 5400621 | NCBI WGS metagenome assembly WNGI01 (sample SAMN13153374, study PRJNA577476) | soil metagenome | isolation source: 20 cm soil or saprolite under Garry oak tree replicate 1 | place: USA:California | collected 2016-06-15
TTGCCATACAGGCGATTCCACTCGTGAATGGAGTCCAGCGGATAAAAGAACGGCTCGTACGGTACAACCTTATGCACCCTTTTGCTGAGTTGCGAGTGGTAGAACAATTCGTTAAAAGACTTGACCGTCAACGAATTCAAAACAAAAGAGGGAAGATCGAAAGGAACTGCGAGCGGCAGCATCCTCCTGGTCTTTTTCGATGCCAGTGACCTTGACTGGTCGTTATTGCCGCACATGAAAATGCCCCTGCACAAGTTCTGCCCACCAATCAAGATGTCAACCCAGGACATTGTATATTCATACTGCTGGTCCGTTTCGGCGGAAATCTGCAGAAATTCGTCGAGCGATGAAAACTGGATGCGCTCCATATCGATGAAAGGATTGACGATAGGCTTCAAGCGAAATTCAGCCCACAGGAATGATGATTCTTGCCATGCACATCGTTAGCGATCGCTCCACCAACGGAGACAAACCTCGTGCCCGGCGAGACTGGAATAAACCAGCCGCGCGGCACAATCAGCTCAAGGATTTCCGCCAGCGATACGCCCGCCTCACAGCATAAAAGGCCCTCATCTTCGTCAAAAGAGATGAAACGTCGCAGGTGACTCACATCCAGGGACACCCCGCCCTCGTTCAGGCAGCTATCTCCGTAGCTTCGTCCATACGCGTAAGGCAGCACTGGCTGCTCAAAATCAGCAATATTGGGCAATTCACTGCGCCAGAAAACCGATTGTACCTCAGCGGGAGTAACCTTTGGATAGCGCCCCCATGAGCGAGGTTGATTCGTTTTACTGAGAAAAGACATACAATTTTTTTTTATACCTCTACCAAGTATTTTATCATGCTAGATGATATAACGAAGGAAGAGAAGGTGTAGCTACGAAAGGTAGCCGAAAGGTATTAGAGGAGGCGGTTGTTTTGAAAGGATTATATATAATATGCACGCTGTGATATTCGCTGGAGGAGCTGTACAACCAGGAGAAGCTGTTGCCGCTGCAATTGCTTCCGCCGATCTCGTCATCGCAGCCGATAGTGGAGCAGCAACTGCGCTCCACTACGGCTGCACTCCTGCCATCATTGTTGGAGACTTCGACTCGCTGGATGCTCCTCGATTACAAGAGCTGAAAACGCGGGGAAGCCGTATAGTACAGGTTGCAGTTAAAAAAAATGAGACCGATACCGAGCTTGCCGTCCAGGCAGCGATAGAGGAAGGAGCCAGCGCGATTACATTGCTCGGTGGACTTGGCGGTGAACGCTTCGATCACACGATGGCGAATATACTGCTGCTGGCAGGTTTTGAGGTTGTGCCCCTACGCATTGTTGATGGACCGGCGATCTGCTGGCTATTGCGTGGGCAAGGACAGGCAGCGATCAACGGACAGGCCGGAGATTTACTCTCCTTGCTTCCACTCACCGGAAATGCTACGGGCGTACACACCATCGGGCTATACTATCCATTGCGTGGGGAGACGCTGCATTTTGGCAGGCCACGAGGTGTGAGCAACGTCCTGGAACAGGAACAGGCCGGGGTCTCCCTTGAAAGTGGGTTATTACTTATCATACATACGAATTCGCGAGAGCTTAAGACATAATGCTCTATTGTCCATTACAGCGATACCAAATCTCGCCAAAAGCCGCTCCAACTATCGCAGCTATTACTCCTGCCAAAAGTGCGAGAGGAGCCGAAAATAATACACTGAGCCAGTCGGGCGCAAGCACTGCTGTCCCCCAGGGGAGTTTATCGAGCGGTATAAACACCATGAGAAGATGCATTACTGCAGGTGGGATCAGCAAAGCTGTCAGCCCTATGAGGATACCAGGGAACCACACCCACACCCTTTGCAGGGGTTCCTCAATTGACTTGCCGCGCCGGCGTTGCCAGTAGGCGAAGCCTTCAACCATCACTGCTGAAATCAGGTAAAGCAGTGGTAGAAGGGCAAGGACCAGGTTGTAGGCAGGTAAACGATCTGTGTAGCGAAACCTGAACCCAAACATTGATACAAAGGTATGCAATGCCCATGGTACGAAAGCCTGCGTTCCCAGCGCCAGAATCCAGAGAAGCAATGCCGCCAGGATTGCAGTGCCTGGTTTGCGTATGAAATTGGTCACGCCGATTAAACAGAATCCAGCGGATAAAGCCAGCGGAAGTGGGTACGTCAGAAGAAGCCATTGCGAGGTACCTGGCGCTATAGAGTTGAACGCCGTCAATGTCGGCAGTATCAGTTCCATTAACCCGGCGAAGATTGCCAGCGCTCCCCATTCAAGCCCATTCAGCCCCAGGAAGCGACGTGGAGAAGGCTCTTTCCGCCGCTCAACCCCAACTTCTGAAGCAAAGATATAGATGATGCCCAGTCCTTCAATCAACCCGCCAACAGTTCCCATCAGGTGAAAGGGAGACCACAACGTCACGTCGATCCCGTACAAGGAATGCCACCAGTTATCAAAGGGTGCGGCCACGAGGTCAATTAAGGCCCCAAAACCCAGGATAATAAAACCGATTGGCGCGTGGAATATCCAGAAGATAGACACCGTCGAAGCGTCGTCAACTCCTGGCGCCTTCCTATAGTAGCGCAGGGTATCGAGCAGTACTACACTTAGAGCCACGAGTCCTGCCGCTCCTATCCCCGTATACATCATGATATGTGGTGGTATCCAGAAGGTATCTCGTCCAATGGTATCATGCCAGTTCCTATCCCACGCCAATCCAAGTTCTGCCTGCAAAACTAGAAAGAGTAGAAACCAGGCACTCACGCGGCGCAATCTTCGCTCGGCGAGATCAACTGGTTGAGATTCCTGGCCTTGAGAAAAGCCTTCTACGTTCACTCGTATATCAGATTGCGCCATGTATATTGACCTTCACCTCTCCAGAACAACCATTGGTTTTCCAGCCTGACCGTTCCGCATGAGTGATTTCGTGGAAATCACTGATTCCTTCCTACTACTGGATAGTATGACACATCCATTGCAAGAATTCAAAAGTTGAGTCTACATTTTTTCCCGCAACTGCACACATATTCCATCAAGCTAGAAACTGATTTGTGTATAGGCGGTTAAAATCCATGGAATGGATGGGGTGACCCGCTGCATCATCTATACCGTTAGAGTTGATGATAAATTGTGGATAACCGTGCCAGGCGGCAGCATCCTGCCAGCCCCATTTCCGACCCGAGTCGGCATAGCGCGGGCTGAGAAACTCCTGACTGGCAACCACCAGGCCTGGATCTGGGAATGTGCCCTGCGGATTAGCGCTCAGCAACATCTGCGCTGAATCTTGTGCATGCGTTCGAGTGTATTCATATCCCTTCGCGGTCGCGGCCATAAACCTGCGCAATAGATCCGGCTTCTGTTTGATCTCGTTGGGGCTGGTGATAATATTGGGTGTATAGTAATCAGCGACGCCGTAGTTTGTGATAGGAAAGATATGTAATTTAACGCCTGCACGCTGCGCCTGGATAACTTCCCAACCCTCAAACACCCACACGAAATCGATGCGGCGCGACTCCAGCGCTTGCATCGCGTCGACATTCAACGTCACATTCTTAAATTGACCTGTTCCACCATCCTGCTTGATGATCTCACCCACTACCGCTGATTCATATGGTGCGCCAAAGCCCCCGTACACTTTGCCACTCAGGTCTCTTGGTCGCGTTATACCCGAGTCCGCCAGGGTAATCAGCGCGGAAGTGTTATGTTGAATTATTGCAGCAATCGAGACGACTGGCTGATTCACAGCAGCATCAGCAACAATTCCTTCCGTTGAGCTAATACCCACATCGGCCTTTCCACTACTCACCAGCACGTCTGCTGAGACATTCGCCGAATAGGGCAACAGTTGGAGATTGATACCCTCATCGCGGTACCAACCCTTTTTAAGGGCCACATAGATACCTGTGTGGTTTGTATTCGGCGTCCAGTCCAGCGCAAGTTTCATCGTCGTCATCTTTTGTGTACCATGCGGACTTGCAGCCGTACCGGCAGCACGCTGCTGCCAGAGGAAAGCGCCTACAACAAGAACAATCAGTATCAGGGGTATACCTATACTTGCGAGGAGACGAAAACGAGTATTCATGACAGTTTCCTTTCTCTATGAGTTGGGCAACCCACCGGCTGCTTGGTAACAGGATATGAACTCAGAGCCTACGGATCGCAGATCCGTGATACCACGGTAAAGCAATGCGCTCGATCAAGGATACGAGGCCAAAAAGCAGGAGGCTGAGCGCCGCGGTGACGAGAATTGCCGCGAAAACCAGCACAATCGCATGAGAGTTGAACGAGAGTTGCATGTAGATACCCAGACCTTGATACGCTCCCACATATTCCCCAAAGATTGCACCCGTCACGCCATATGTCGCGGCAATGCGCAGGCCGGAGAAAAACGACGGCATCGCTCCCGGTAAACGCACAAGCCAGAGAATCTGCCAGCGCGACGCGCGCATACTTCTTAAGAGGTTGATCAGTTCTGGCTCAGCATCGGCGAGCCCATCAGCGCATGCAACGGCTATAGGAAAGAAACAGTAGAGCGCGACAACAAAGACCTTCGGACCCAGGTCAATACCGAACCAGAGGAGCAACAAGGGCGCCAGGGCGATAATCGGAATCGTCTGAGATATCACCAGGACTGGATAGATTGCTCGCCGCGACCACCGTGAGATTTCAAGTGTTATCGCGAGGAGCAGACCAAAAACCGTCGCCGCGGCCATGCCCAGCACCGTCTCTAAGAGAGTTTGCAGCGTGTGTACGGAGATCACATCCCAGTGATCAATCAAAGCCTGCACAATGGCGATTGGTGTAGGCAGGACTTCTGGGCTGATCTGTCCAGAACGTACGTACAGTTCCCAAAACGCCAATATCGTCACACCTAACACAAATGCAGGCCCATAACCGGCCAACCAGCGTAATTTCATACTTGTTGTTCCTTCATCAAAAGCGCGGTAAGCTCCTGCTCCAACTGCACAGCCTGCGCCAATGCCAGTTGCTCCGAGCGGCGCGGGCGCGGTAACTCGACTTCAACGACACGCAACACCCGTGCCGGGCGCGAACTGAGCACGTAAATACGGTCCGACAGCAAGATTGCTTCACGCACATCATGAGTGACAAAGAGGACGCTCGAATGAAAGGTCTGCCAGACGTCGAGCAACCACATCTGGAGCGAGAGCCGGGTAAGCGCATCTAGCGCTCCGAATGGTTCATCCAGTAATAAAAATGAGGAGTTGAACAGCACTGTGCGGAGCAACGCCACCCGCTGCCGCATTCCACCCGAGAGTGTCGCCGGATAATGTTGGGCAAAATCGGCTAGCCCGAAACGTTTGAGCAGTTCGTGAGCCTGGAATTCTGCTTTTTTGCGTGGGACACGACGCACATCCAAACCCAACATGACATTCTCAACGACAGTGCGCCACGGCAAGAGAAGTGGCTGTTGAGGCATATAAGCAGCTTTCCCAGCACGCGTTCCTTGAGTATCACCATCAATGGCAACTATACCTTCGCTGGGCTGATCCACCCCCGCAACGATATTAAAAAGTGTACTCTTGCCACAACCACTTGGTCCGATGACCGTCACAAATTCACCGTTATTGACGACCAGGTCAATCGATGCAAGGGTATCCAGGGTTTGTCGTCCATCGCGAAAGATTTTAGAGACTCCCTGTACCAATAGTTTGGGAGGTTCCATATTCCTCACCTCCAGATAGATTCCAATTCCGTTTTGAGCAAACACAACAAAAGACCGCAATCCCGATATGGAGGATTGCGGTCTTGTAAGTACTGCTCACTGGAAAACTATTGGACAGACCGTGTGCCGCTTCCCTCCGCTGGCATTATCCAGATCAGGTTCCTGCAATATCGAATATCTCTTTGAATACAGCGAGGTTGGCGGCATCCACTATCAGCTTTCTGCTTAAGCGCATTGAGAATGCCAACCTTTCCCTGACATGCCAGAGCAACAAAAAAGGGGTGCCAGCACATGCCAGCACCCCTGAGATACAGACTTCTTCAACATGATGTTGCTGTCCGTCCCTGCGCTGGCATTACCCAGATCAGGTTCAACCGGTCGGTGGCGATAGAATAGGCCACCCTCTCAGCCTGGCTTTCCCAAGCTCCCCTGGCGAACAAGATAAACGCTATACTATGAAATATAACACACAACAGTCTCGAATGACAACCGGCCTTCATTATCCCAAAAATAGCCTAGAATAGTGGGCGGTCGAAAGTGTCATTTATCCTTTAAAAAGGATCATTTCCCAGATAATTTGCCACGCTGCCAAGCGCTTTCAGCGCATTGGTTCTCTCACATAATCTGGCGTGACATCGGAAGGACTCCTTTTTCCATTTTCTGTCTCCCTCCTCCGTCAGATCTCGCAACTCATTCGCCAAGATAGATGGGAAATGCGCCAAGAAATGCCTGAAAACGGTCGCATTTCCGGCCCATCTCAGGTATACTTGCTCTTGAGAGAGCAAGAGACACGCGCATTCAACACGACTCAAGGGAAGACGGTCATGAGAATGACGCCCGAAGCATTCCATACCTGGAGCCAGCGCCTTCGGTTGAGTTCCGAAACCGAAGCGCTCATCGCATCCATTCGGGAGTCCCCTCCGATTCGCCGGGTAAGTGGGCGTGCCGGTAACATTACCCGACGTTATCCGAGTCCCAAAATGGGAGTCTCTATCCAGTTTGAAAGCGATCGTGTGGAGTTCTGGGCGATTTACGTATTGGGACTAGGATCACAGCAAAAATCTATCAGAGCGTCTTTTTGTTCTCACTGTGTCGATACTGATTATGCCTAAGCAGGGTGATTGCAGCGCAGGACAAGCTTTTTCATGGCTTTCATGCACGTTTTGAGAGCGTTAGGAGTGGGGCTTATGGATCGATTTAAGCGTGAAACTCCTTGTGATAGATTTTTGCAGTGAGTAAGGATAGGTAGGGCCTCGCGGCCTTTCCCCCCTTCCAAACCGGACAGGTGCCTTTCAACACATCCGGCTTTCCAGTTTGATCTGGCTACTGGGAGGCGGCAAGCTGGTGGATACTGTCATCCACTCCAGGGTGCACCAGTCGGAGCACAGCACAACCTGTTGCATGGGGTCCCCCGCTATGCCGGAGAACAAGGCCCCATTCCTTCTTCCGTCATCTGCTTTCTCTGGTTCACTCGTTGAACCTCTGTTCGTTTGGATCTCCCCTGGCGGACCTTCACCCTGTCTTTCCCATGACAGGAAAGCGTTTGGCTCCTACGCCGCCTCCGTCCGCTCTACCGCCCACTGGCCTTCTCGCGGCTCTTGCGAGCACTGGCGGTATGAGCGTTCCCTGATTTCTTCTCGAGAAGTGAGAGCAACCCGTAGCTGCCTGCTTTACGCCGGGCGGACGATGAAGTAGTGCTCATTGGACTAGGAAACCAATGGGCCAGCCGCCGTGCCATTTTGGCTAGGGGGTTTCAGCCATTTCCCCCTTCGTGAGTCTCGACGCTTCCGCAGATTCCTTCGCGGGGCAACGCCCCATTCGTCAACATAGGTCGCAGGGGTAGCCCGATGGCCCGTTCGGCTCGGCCCATCCAGTACATTGGAAGCTCGCTTCCCACCCCCAGCCGTGCCACGACTGGACGCAGGCCGCTTACCCCTCGTACCACTACTCAAGTACGGCTCTTTAAGCAACTCCTCGATAAGCGAACAGGCGCACTCCTAGTCCTACCTCAAATTCGCGGGAGTGTGTCGCGCGTCGGTCACGGTATTCCGCGCGTCTCTAGCGATGGCATCATAGCGCTTACGCCTGTTTTCCTACAGCGCCTCCGCTGCGGTACAAGCCATGGAGGGTCGTTCGCTCCTCATCGGCAGCGCCTTACGTTCCGACTTCACGCGCAACCGGGGGATTCTGAGACGAGGAGGCGCTATTCAACGCCGTCCAGGCAGCTAGAGAGTCCATGTAGTCTCTCCAATGCACGATCTTTCTTTTCTCGATTGTTACGACCGAGAGGAGCCTGTTGTCATAGGGCATACCAGTCGAAAGAATCTTGCCGTGTACTTCGTATTCGAGGATGACGACGCGACTATCTTGCGAGCGGTGCACAACAAGTGAGTCGCCGGAGTGAAGCTTGATCGTCTTGCCGTATCCGGAGAAGCTAGCCATCAGATTGGCTCGACCTCGAATCGTCAGAGGCCAACCGGGGAAGTTATAGCGGAATTCGAAGAACGCGTCATCGGCAATCGTGTCGAAATAATGTTCGCCATCAACGAGTCCGCTTAAACCCTTCTGGATAATTTCGAAGAAGGGATTCAGGGCTTCAAAAACTGCATACTCGGCTTTTTGCATCAATAACTCCTATTGCTTGGGAAATCTTCATCCGCTCCAGAAGCGATTCTCTGAGACAGCTTCATAGCTTAGCAATCATCGAATCACCAAGATTGTGCCAGACTCGTGTAATTCCAACATTTATTACACTATAGGGTTAGCTGCCGCAAGGCACAGACGCCAGTTAAGGCGTCTTCCAGGCGGAAACTCTGGCTGCTGCCCTAATCGCACAAAATCGTGAGAGGGTGGAAGTCGGACAGTTCGTCTTTATGACTGAACATCGCGTTACGAGACTCTAATCACGATTTTGCCGAAGTGTCCCCCACTCTCCAGGTAAGCCAGTGCATTTCTTGCCTCAGAGAACGTGAAAGTCCGATCTATTATCGGTCGCACTTTACTCACTGTGATGGCGCGGTTCATATCCTCGAACGCGGCCCGGCTGCCAACGGTAAAGCCTTGGATATGTACGTTCTTTGCAATGAGGGGAGTGACACCAACCTCTTGAGCCCAGCCCGCGAGTACCCCAATAAGACTGATTTGGCCCTCGTCGCGCACTGCATTGATTGATCGGGCAAGCGTGCCTGCCCCCCCGACTTCTATGACACGATCCACACCGACACCGCCTGTCAATTCGAGTACGCGCATGTCCCAGTCTGGTATAGTCCGGTAGTTAATTCCTGCGTCGGCACCGAGCGTACGTGCCTTATCCAATTTCTCGTCGCTGCTGCTGGTGATGATCACTCGACCACCAGCCGCCTTGGCGAATTGCGCTGCGAACAGCGACACGCCCCCTGTTCCCTGCACAAGAACCGTCTCTCCCGGCAAGAACCCGGCCCCGCCTGTCAACCCGCGCCAGGCTGTTACGCCCGCACACGGCAAACATGACGCCTCCTCGTCGCTCAGATGGTCAGGCGCGAGTACGAGGCCCTCGGCATCTAGCAAGGCGTACTCTGCAAGCAGCCCATCGTAGGTGCCGCCCAGCGCGACGTCTCGCTTTGCCAGCGAGGTAGGGCCATCAATCCAACGCTGGAAGAACGTGCCTATCACACGATCTCCAACCTTAACGCGCGTAACACCCTCACCGAGCGCCACTACCTCCCCCATGCCATCCGAAACTGGAACCACGGGCTTGGTAACGCCAGGATATAAGCCTTTAAGGATGAGAAGGTCTCGGTCATTGAGCGAAACAGCTTTGACCTTAATGAGAACTTGCCGAGGCGCGGGCGTCGGCTCTGGCCTTTCGTCTATTGACAAACCATCCAGGCCCGCTCCTGGCTGTACCTGATAAACCTTCATTGAATTTCCTCCATGATGGACTTGGGTAATGCTTATGGAATCGTAGCAAGCACGCACTGCCTCTACTTGAGCCATTATTACCCATGCAGAATAAATTCACAAGTACGCACATTTATGTGCTATACTTACAAAAAGGGTACTAATGGTTACAAAGAGGGTACGACTAGTTATGAACCGTGGAGAAAGTTATCGCAGTGAGAGAGGCGGCCCCAACGACGACTGCCCGATAGAAGCAACCCTGGACATAGTGGGCGGCAAATGGAAGGTACTGATCCTATTTTATTTGATGAAAGGAACCGTAAGGTTTGGTGAATTCCAGCGGCTGATCCCAAAGATCACTCAGCGGATGCTGACCTTGCAGCTACGCGAGCTGGAGGAGGACGGCGTAGTCCACCGGGAGGTGTACCGCCAGGTGCCGCCGAAGGTGGAGTACTCCCTGACAGAGTTTGGTAGGAGCTTGGAACCAATTCTAATACTGATGCGTGATTGGGGTGTAACGTACAAAGAGAGGCTTGCCAGGATTACAACTGCCGCTGCCGCCCCCCCCTGACACGGAAACACAATAACGTGCTGATCGTCGGCAGGGGATAGAGCGGGACTTCGAGGGCTTCGCCCACGCAATCCCCGCTATTTCCCCCTCCTGGTTGGGAATTTTTGCATAACGCCCCGAAAAGGTTCAATCCAGAGGTACGCAATTTTCTCTTCACCTCAGCCAAAATGCGCAATTATTTCGCACTCTCAGCCTGTGTTAGTCTCCAGATCTCTTGTCGCTCTCTGGCAGAGAGCGACAAGTACTCCAGCCGTTGCCGCCTCACCAACTCGCAAGCAGGCAATGTGAGTGTATCTGTGAAGTATTCACAGATACACCGGAGCGGGCAATACAGGTAGATGATTGGGTTTTCAAAATTTGCTATCTTGACTCCTCGCTCAGTGTAAATGTTGGAATGAAGTTGTTGGAGTTTCACCAATTATCCTGGTGAGAGCGTTTTTCCTCCTCTGGCTTGAGGAGTCAATTTCTGGGGAGTTGGTCAAGGAAGAGCACCCTCTGATCAACAGCTTCATTCCAACATTTACGGTTATATGGTACACAGTATCTTCTCGTCAAAAAAACACCGACAGTCCATCTGGAGCCATCAGTCCAAATGGGCAAATATTCGCAGGAGGTTATGAGAATGGTGTCATCAAACTCTGGACGCTTCCCACTGCACAGCTTCTGTATACCTTCGTGGGATATCAGTCATCTAATTATGCTCTCATCTTTAGCTCCGACGAGCATCGAATTGTCAGTATGGGATCAGATCACAAAAGCAACAAAGGCTATGTAAAAGTGAGTGACCCTGCTGCGATAATCAAATTCGGGGAATTGGATGGATTAGCATAATTTCTTGTGAATTTTTGCCATCGTGGTAAGAATCTCTGAAAGTCACCCTTATCTTCAAAAACTCACTATGCCATTTTATGGTTTCAGAAGATCATCCTCCTTCCAGAGCGGACTCCAGCAATCGCACGCCATTTTACGCGAGAGAAACCGATCGTTTCGTCACCTCTGGGCCTCGCCAAATAGATGAGATAAGATGTTACGCCACTTTATGAGCGAGAGATTTGGCTCAAAAAACGCCTCGGCACGCTTCTCAAGCCAATCATGGGCAAGATTTATGATACAAAAGCGCCAGGATATCGAAGAAATGACAACATTGCTTGTGATCACTCTCATCGCTATCAGATTGAACTGGTCATTTCCCAACAATTCTTCTGGTGAAGATGCTTACGAGCACTAAAA
>WNGI01011718.1_pt1 | contig 11351 bp, 10 predicted proteins | sample 5400621 | NCBI WGS metagenome assembly WNGI01 (sample SAMN13153374, study PRJNA577476) | soil metagenome | isolation source: 20 cm soil or saprolite under Garry oak tree replicate 1 | place: USA:California | collected 2016-06-15
TCCGTATGATTGGGGATTTGCCGAGGCGCTGGCCTTTGGGGCGCTGCTGCTTGAAAATATTCCGGTGCGATTGTCCGGTCAGGACAGCCGACGTGGCACTTTCGGCCAGCGTCATGCCTATTGGCACGACGCGAAAACGGGAGCGCCTTATAATCCGCTCCTGCATCTGGCGGAAAAACAGGCGCGCATCTGCTTTTACAACAGTCTGCTCTCAGAGGCCGCGGTGCTCGGATTCGACTACGGTTACTCGCTCGATTACCCAAACATGTTGTGTTTGTGGGAAGCGCAGTTCGGCGATTTTGCTAACGGGGCCCAGACGATCATCGATCAGTTCATCGTTTCCGCCGAATCAAAATGGCAGCGGCCGAGCGGGATCGTTTTACTTTTACCGCACGGGTACGAAGGACAGGGCCCGGAACATTCCAGCGCCCGACTTGAACGTTTTCTTCAAGCCTGCGCCGAAGACAACATCCAGGTCTGCGTTCCCACCACACCCGCGCAGTATTTCCACGTTTTGCGGCGGCAAATGAAACGCGATTTCATCAAGCCACTCATCCTCATGACACCAAAAAGCCTCCTGCGCGCGGAATTCTCGACTTCTCGCGCGGAAGATTTTACCCGCGGAAAATTTCACGAAATCATTCCCGACCCTGTAGCCGGGATCGGTGATCCCGGAAACAAAATCGAACGTGTGATCTTGTGCTCCGGAAAAGTCTATTTCGATCTAATTGCCCATCGCGAAAAAGAAAAAATCACCAACAGCGCAATCATCCGTATCGAGCAGCTCTACCCGGTGGATGAGAAACAATTGCGCTCGCTCATTGAAGGCTTCTCGAAGGAAGCACGACTGGTTTGGTGCCAGGAAGAATCGCAAAACATGGGGGCGTGGAGTTTTATTGAGCCGCGCTTGCGCGCCATGTTTGGCCGCGAAGTTGGCTATGCCGGCCGCAACGCCAGCGCCAGCCCCGCCGTCGGTGCCCTCGCTCTTCATAAACGCGAACAAGCATGTCTGATCGCGGAAGCGTTTTCGGTCTGATTTTCAAGCGGCTTCCAAGCTGCCGGGTTGATAGATTCGGCGGTCGGTCGCTTTCCGCCTGGAAGGCGCGACAAAAGATGGTTCAACCGCGCTGAGAGCGCGAGCCATACGGGAGGGCAGAGCTCTACCACGCCCGGATGGGTGAACGGGCTCGCAGAGCTCGCGCCCTTCCATTGTGAGCCGAAGATCACAATGACTTGGCGTTCGACTCGCGCGGCGGTTTGCGCTTATGTAGCCGCGCTATGAGCGTGCAGGTGAAAATTCCGGCCGTCGGCGAATCGATTTCCAGCGGTGTCGTTTCCGTCTGGCACAAGAAATCGGGCGAGCAGGTAAAGAAAGGCGACCCACTCTTTACCCTTGAGACCGACAAAGTTTCGACTGAAATCGTTGCCGAAGCTGATGGCGTGCTTAAAACCAAAGCCGCCGAAGGTCAGGAAGTAAAAATCGGCGAAGTCGTGGCGGAAATCGAAGAGTCCGGAGCGGCACCCGAAACGGCCCCACCCGCAAAGAAGGAGAAGTCCGCCCTAGAGCAAGCTCCTGTAGCCGCGGTCCCAGACCGCGGCCGGCCGGAGTCGCCGACTCCAGCTACAGCTGCGGCGCTTTCGCCTGCGGTCCGTCGCATTGTCGATGAAGAAAAACTCGATTCCTCAAAGATCTCCGGGACGGGAAAAGGCGGTCGCATTACCAAAGGAGACGCGCTTGCCGCCGCGCAAGATCGCGGCTCGCCAGAACGAGCAGATACCGATCCAGGCGCGGCCACCGAGATGGCCGGCCCAGTAGAATCGCTGGCGCCAGCTGCGAAAGACGGTCGCATCGTTCGCAAAAAAATGTCGCCATTGCGCCGCAAGATCGCGCAGCAATTGGTCATGGCGCAGCATACCGCTGCGATCCTGACGACCTTCAACGAATGCGACATGAGCGAAGTGCAGGCATTGCGGGCTCACGCCCAGGAGCAATTCACTAAAAAGAATGAGTTGAAGCTTGGTTTCATGTCTTTTTTCGTCAAAGCGACGGTGGCGGCGTTGAAGGCGGTGCCCGCGATCAATGGGCGAATCGAAGGCGACGATTTCATTCAAAATAATTTTTACGACATCGGGGTCGCCGTCGGAACAGAACGCGGGCTGGTCGTTCCGGTCGTGCGCGATGCTGACAAAAAGTCGTTCGCGGACTTGGAGCGGGACATCGCCGATTACGCGAAGAAAGCGCGTGAAGGAAAATTGAAAATCGAAGAGCTCCAAGGGGGTACATTTACCATTTCGAACGGCGGCGTTTACGGCTCGCTCTTAAGCACACCAATCTTGAATCCGCCGCAGAGCGGAATTCTGGGAATGCACAAAATCATGGAACGCCCCATCGCAGTAAACGGCGCAGTCGTGGTGCGCCCAATGATGTACCTCGCCCTCAGCTACGATCACCGCATCATCGATGGCAAAGAAGCCGTCACATTTCTCATTAAAGTGAAGGAAGGAATCGAAAACCCGAAGAAGTTACCGATTGATTTTTAAGTTTCGGTCATCCCGAGCGTAAGTCGAGGGATCCGGTCATGTTACCTGAAAGTTTTAGGCACGGGATTTCTCGACTGTCGCTCGGAATGACGAGCTAACGATTTATGGAAAAATTTGATGTCGTAATTATTGGCTCCGGGCCGGGCGGGTACGTTGCTGCCATTCGCGCGGGCCAGCTCGGGCTCAAGACCGCGATTATCGAGAAAGATAAGGAACTCGGTGGGACCTGCCTGAACGTTGGCTGTATTCCGAGCAAAGCGTTGCTCACTTCCAGCGATCATTTTTCTTTTGCGAAAAAGGAAGCGGCCAAACACGGAATTGTGATCGAAAACCCGCGCGTCGATCTGCCGACCATGCAAAAGCGCAAGGACAAGGTAGTGAAAACGCTTACCGGCGGCGTGCGCCAGTTAATGAAGACAAACAAAGTGATGGTGCTGGAAGGAATGGGCACGATCATGGCGCCCGGGAAAGTGTCCGTGAAATCTTCGGCCGGCGAAACACAGGAGATTGAAACTAAGAACATTGTTATCGCCACAGGCAGCGTACCGATCGAACTGCCGTTCGCAAAATTCGATGGCAAAACCATTGTCAGCAGTACTGAAGCTCTCTGCTTTACCGAGGCGCCAAAGAAATTTCTCGTCATCGGTGCGGGCGCGATCGGACTTGAGCTCGGCTCGGTTTGGAACCGCCTTGGCTCCGAAGTGACGATGCTGGAATTTCTGCCGCGCATCGCCCTCGGCTTTGATCTCGAGCTCTCGAATTTGCTCCAGCGCGCTCTTACCGCACAAGGGATCAAGTTTCATCTCGAAACGAAGGTGACTGGCGTGAAAGTTGAGAACGGCCGCGCCATTGCTTCGGCCGACAAAGCTAACGAGAAATTGACCTTTGAAGCGGACAGTCGAGTTCGACGAATGGAAACGGATCAAAGTCGATAAACACTTTCGCACGAACATCGAAGGGATTTATGCCATTGGCGATGTCATTGCCGGCCCAATGCTGGCACACAAAGCCGAGGATGAAGGCATCGCCTCCGTCGAGATCATTGCCGGCAAATCCGGTCACGTGAATTACGACGCCATCCCTGGCATCATTTACACCAACCCGGAGCTGGCCGGCGTTGGCATCACCGAAGATCAGGCCAAGGAAAAAGCCATGAATGTGCGAGTGGGGAAGTTTCCGTTTCGCGCTAACGGCCGTGCCCTGGCCAACGAAGATGTCGAAGGAATGGTAAAGTTCATTGCCGACGCCAAAACCGACAGAATTCTGGGTGCGCACATTCTGCAGCACGCCGCTTCCGAATTAATCGCCGAACCGACCTCCGTGATTGAGTTTGGCGGCAGCAGCGAAGATCTCGGGCGGACCTGCCACTCGCATCCAACCCTGAGCGAAGCGGTCAAAGAAGCCGCGATGGCGGTGGAGAAACGCGCATTGCATATCGTGAATCGTTAGTGGGAGATAAGACCGCTGCGACGCTGGTGTTGTAGCTGTAGCGGCATCTGGGCGGCGCAATGCCGCAGTTTTCTAAGTTGATGCTCCCGCTTCGCGGCGCACGATCGAAATTCGCGTAACGATCGCCGCGACCAGGCAAATGATCGCTCCAAAGCCGAGCGCGAACGGAGTTCCCCAAAAATGTGCGACGGCGCCTGCTTCTAGGCTGCCCAGTGGAATCATCGCGCCGAAGATGAGCGACCAAACACCCATCACGCGCCCACGCATGTCGTCCGGCACGATTGTTTGCAAAGTTGTGTTCGAAGTGGCGAAAAATAGAAGCATTCCGAACCCGACGAGGAACAGGAAAGCTAAAGCCGGATAAAAATTTCTCGCGAAAGCAAACGCTGTCATCGCGACGGAGAATGAATAGACACCACCAAAGGCAAGTTTGCGCGGGTTCACCAGATGCCCATAGGCGGCCACGATCAACGCGCCCAATAATGCGCCCGCCCCGCTCGCTGCAATAAGAATTCCATATCCGTTGGCCCCGCGCCCGAGCACGTCGCGCGCGAACGCAGGCATCAGCACCGTGTAAGACCAACCAAAAACGCCGACCACAAAAAAGAGCAGGAGAATCGTGCGCACGCGCGGATGGCTTACTGAATAAACGATCCCGCTCCATGCATGTTCCAGCGGGGACGCGTGAGTAGCTGGCCGGATTTGCGGCGGCAATTTCATCATTATTAATCCAGCAATGACAGCGATGAAGCTCACGCCGTTTAGAAAAAAACAAATGGCGATGCCGACTGTCCCGATCATCAGCCCGGCGACGGACGGGCCGATCACGCGCGCGGCGTGAAAAATTGAGCTGTTAAGAGAAATGGCATTGAGCAAATCTTCACGGCTCGTCATTTCCACGGTGAATGCCTGCCGCGCTGGAATATCAAAGCCCATCGCGATTCCATTGAGCGCCGCGATTACGATAATGAAGCTCGCGTTCGCAAATCCCAAATGCGTGCCGGCAGCGAGGACGAAAGCGCACAACATTTGCGCCGCTTGCGTCCCGATCAGGATGGATCGTTTGGGGTAACGGTCCGCCAGCGAGCCGCCCCAAAGCGAAAAAATCATCATCGGCGCGGAACCGACCGCCGAAACGGCACCGAGCAGAAATTTCGAGCCGGTAATTTCATAAACGAACCAGCTCATGGCGGTTTGTTGTAGCCAGGTGCCGATAAGTGAGACGAGTTGGCCATAAAAGAACAGGCGGTAATTACGATGACGCAGCGCTCGAAAAGTAGTTCGCCAACTGATTTCGCCGACCGGCACACGCCGGGCTCGCCCAGTGATGTCCTCGGGAATGCGCGCAGTTTCGGTCGTGGCCACGAAGCGACATTTTAACCGAATGCGGTTTACACGCTCGGCGAATTGCGTTGCTGGGGAGCGCAGGCTGCCAGCCTGCAACCGGCGGCAGTTGCCGACGGAATTATCATTTGGGCTGGCAGCCGAAACGGGCAGGCGAGCTGCCTGCGCTCCCCAGAGTTAAGAGCGGAAAGCCTAACGACAATTGGAGAGCGCAGCTCTGCGATGGTACCTAATCCTAATAGAGGCTGGGTTGGCCGGATGGTCGGGTTTTCCAGCGGCGATGGATCCAGATCCATTGCCCGGGATAGTCGCGGATGAATTTTTCGATCTCGGCCGTGTAGAGTGCGGTGGTATCGATGATGTTTTTCTTGGCGTAGCTGGCGGTGCGAACGGCTTCCACGGGTTCGCCAACCAGAATGCGATAGCGGTATGGATTCCACACGCAACACACCGGAACGATGAGCGCGTCGGTGCGCAAAGCCAGCATGGCGACAGAACGGGTGGTGCAGGCAAGGTGACCGAAGAAAGGAACGAAGACCCCATCGCGCTGCAATGTATTTACGTCGGCGAGAAGGCCGAGGTTGCCGCCGCCGTCAAGGATGGCAAGACCTTGCAAAACCGAATCGCGCTTGTTAATGGGACGGTTGCCGAACCGGCTGCGGACGCGCGAGGTATAGCGATCAAGGAGAGGGTTGTCGAGGGGGCGAGCGAGGTAGGCGATGGGCTCAAAGATGGCAGACATAGCAAGGGCGAGCATTTCCCAATTGCCAAGGTGCGGCGTGACAAAGATGACGCCGCGTCCAGCCACCTTGGCAGCCCGGTAGCGTGCTTCCCATGCTTGAGGGAGCGAGCTTTCAACGCGCGCGGCAAGATCGGTCGGCGTCGAGCGTGGGAAATGAGCGAAGTCGGCAATAATACGACCGAAGTTTTCGAAGGATTGTTCTAGCAATTGGCGACGCTCGGTTGGGGAGAGGTCGGGGAAAGCGAGTTCGAGGTTCCGCAAACCAATGCGGCGCAAACGCGGCAGGCAGGCAAAAAGGACGCGGCTCCCGGCCACCGCAACCCGCCTCGCGAACGAAAGCGGCAGCAGCGCAAGTATCGCCAGAAGGGCGCGAGCGACGAGATACTCGAGCAGGTAACGCGCGAATTTCATCGCGCACGGCTACTCTGTGACACGGCGGAAAGCGAGAACGGCGTTCAAGCCGCCGAAAGCGAAAGAATTCGAGAGGGCAGCTTCGATTTTCGCGGCACGCGCTTCGTTCGGGACGACATCGAGGTCGCAGGCCGGGTCTCGTTCGAGAAAATTCGCGGTGGGCGGAATGAAATTGCCGTGCAAGGCAAGGAGAGTCGCCGCCGCTTCCAGAGCTCCGGCCGCGCCGAGCGCGTGACCGTGCATGGATTTCGTTGAGCTAACCGCAAGCTTGTCCGCGTGCGACCCGAAGACTTGGTGGAGCGCGCGCGTTTCGGTGGAATCATTCGCTGCCGTGCCGGTGCCATGGGCATTCACGTAATTGATTTGCTCGCGGGAAAGCCCGGCATCATCGAGTGCGTCGTTCATGGCACGGGCAGCTCCTTCAGGGAGGGGATTGGTGAGATGATGGGCATCGGCCGACATGCCAAAGCCGGCGAGCTCGGCATAAATTTTCGCACCGCGCGCACGTGCATGTTCTAACGTTTCGAGCACTAGCATCGCAGCGCCTTCGCCAAGGATGAGGCCGCCGCGATTTTTCGAGAAGGGACGGCAGGTGTCCGGCGCGACCACCCGCATCCCCTCCCAAGCTTTTAAGTGACCGAAAACAATTGGCGCTTCGCTGCCGCCGACGAGCGCGCAATCCAGTGTACCTTGTCGGATCAGCCAAAATGCCTGTCCGATTGCGTGATTCGCGGAGGAGCAGGCGGTGGAGGTGGTAAAGGTTGCGCCAGTGAATTTCTGTTCCATCGCAACGTGGCTGGCGACAGCGTTGCTCATGATGCGCGGGACAGCGGTTGGCGAAAGACGCGACTTATTTTCATGATAAAGATCAAAGTAAAACGCGTCTTCGGTCCCCATGCCGCCCAGGCACGAGCCAGTAATAACGCCAGTGCGCGCGCGCAGTGCATCATTCCACATCAGCGCCGAATCGGCGATGGCATCGCGCGTGGCAACGATGCCAAGCTGGGCGAAACGATCGAGCCAGGTAACCTCGGAAAAATGATCAGTGGGTTCGAATCCTCGGATCTCGGCCGCATTATGAAAACGCAGCCTCGAGGTATCCACTTGAGTGATTGGGCCGATACCCGAACGGCAGGCACGCAAAGATTCTTCGAATTGTGCGACGGTATTGCCGATGCTCGAGAGCACGCCAACGCCGGTGACGACGACGCGGCGCATCGCTAGTTGGAGAGCGAACTTTTCGCTTTCAGCAACTCCTCCACGCCGTGAATCGCTTCTTCGACGGATTTCATTTTCACGGCTCCCTCATTGGGAATGTTGATATCGAATTCTTCCTCGAGCGCGAAGATCATGTTCAAGGCATCGAGCGAATCCATCTTGAGGTCTTCGAAACGGGTGACGGAAGATAACTCTTCCGGCGCCATTTTCTTGTTCTTGGCGATGACGCGAATGACCCTTTGCGCGATAGCTTCTTCACTCATGCGCGCGCACCATAAACGCCGCCGGCGCGTATTTCGACTTTGAATTTTGGGATGCCGTCTTGCTGGGATATCGAGGCGATCCTGCAGTTACAAATTACAAGCCTTCCACCAGAATCATCCGGGTCTTGGCGGTGCGATGGCGCATTTTGCGCGGCTCGGCATATTCGGGACAATTGAGCCAGGCCCTGGCGCGTTCCATATTTTCAAATTGTAGAACGACGATGCGTTTTGGTTTCCAATCACCTTCCAGCGTTTCGCACGCGCCGCCGCGCACAATGTATTTGCCACCGTGTTGCGCGACTGTTGCGCCCGCGCGCTTCTTGTATTCTTCGTAGCCGACGGCATCGGTGATTTCGATTTCAACAACGATGTAGGCTGGCATGTCTTAAGGTGTTGCCAAAGGCGCGCGGCGCGCAATGACAATTAACTGGAAGCGGCGAGAATGCTGTTTTCTTTTGTCCGGGTAGCGCAGGCTGCCAGCCTTTCTGAGAAATTTCGTCGGCAAGCCGCCTGCCTCCCAGACCGAAGAGTGAGTCGCGAAATCGAACGACAATTGGAGGGGCGAGCTGCTGCGAGCCCTTTCCTCGCGGCGTCGCAGAGCTCCGCCCTCCAACTTTTACCCTTCCTTCATGATCGCATCGATCCGGGCCAGGTCGTTTGAAGTCAGTTGCCAATTCGCCGCTTTCGTGTTCGCGCGAACCTGTTCGGGGTTGCTCGCGCCGGCGATAACGGATGCGACTGGTTTGTACGAAAGCAGCCACGCGAATGCCAGCTCGAGAATGGTGTGATTGCGCGTTTCCGCGAATTCGATCAACGACTCGACGATTGCCAGATTTTTCTCCGTAAATAGTTTCGGTCCCCAGCGATCCGCGGCGCGACTTCCTTCCGGCGGTTTTTGTCCTTTCCGGTATTTTCCGGTAAGCAAACCGCTCGCTAACGGGAAGTAGGGAAGAAACGCCATGCCACGTGCTTGGCATTCGGCTAACACGCCATTCTTTTCCGGCTCGCGATGAAACAAACTAAACTCGTTTTGCACGCTAACAAAATGCGCGCCGCCTTCAGCTGCATCTGCTGCTTCCCGGATTTGCGCAACGGAAAAATTCGAGCAACCGATCTCGCGCACTTTTCCGGCATGCACCAGTTGATCGAGCGCACCGAGCGTATCGGCAATTGGCGTCTTAAGATCAGGCTGATGCAACTGATAAAGATCGATCCGATCTGTCTTTAGCCGGCGCAAGCTCGCTTCGATCGCTTCCCCAATATACTGCGGTGACGCGCCTTGCTGTCCTTTCTCCATTTCCATTCCGAACTTCGTCGCCAGAATAATTTGATCTCGTCGCGCTCCGAGCGCGCGTCCGAGGAAATCTTCGCTCTGGCCTTTGCCGTAGCGATCAGCCGTGTCGAAAAAGCTGATGCCCGAATCAATTGTCGCGTCAATGACCTTCGCGCTCGCGTCCGCATCGATGCGCCAGCCGAAATTATTGCAGCCAAGTCCGACGACGGAGACATCGAGCGACCCAATCTTGCGCGTTTGCATATTTGAAAAAATGAAGTGATGCGCGCAAACCGCAAATCATCATTCCGATTGAAAGTTGAGTGACCTTAAAGGAGTCGTTGCGGATCCCTCGACGGTGCTTTGGATGACGCTGCCCAGAATTGTAGGGCAGCGATTCCTCGCGGCCGATCCGTAAATAGCAACCAGAATGGTTGCCCTACAAAAGGTGCGGTGTGCGTTTAGTATCACGCGTGAACGTGACCACGCGCGGAATCCTTTTGCGCAAACGAAAGCTGAGTGATACCAGCCTCATCGTTTCGTGGTGCACCGACTCGCTTGGCATTATTCAAACCGTTGCCCGCGGTGCCCGACGACCGAAGAGTCCGTTCCGCGGACAGCTCGACTTGTTCTTTGAAGCCGAGTTATCAATCGCGAAAAGCCGCAAATCGAATTTGCATACCCTGCGTGAGGTTGCGGTGCTCAATACATTCGCCGGAATTCGAACTGATCATCGGCGCACCCAGGCCGCATCGTATTTTGTCGAGTTGATCGAAGTCTGTACCGAGATCGAACATCACGAACCGGAGATTTTTCATTTGCTCGAGCGCGCCTTCGGCTATCTCGATCAGCGTGATCCCGACGAGCGTGCGATTACTCATTTTGAAACAGAACTCGCCCGTATCACCGGGGTGCACGGAGCCAAACCAAGTCCAGCAATGGCGCTTGGACATCTCTTTGGCCGGTTGCCGTCGTCGCGTCCAACATTGCTCAAATTCCTGGCGCGCGATAAGGATAAGTCATGAAGGTTCTCCGTTTTCTCCTCGCCCTGCTGTTATTGGCACCGTTCTCCGCGCCAGCTGAAACCTACAAGATCGACAGCGCGCATTCGCAAATCGCTTTTAGCCTGCATCAATTTGTCAGCAGCGTACGCGGCGACTTTCATCGCTTCAGTGGAGCGATCGAAGTGGATCGCGACCATCCCGAGCGTTCATCCGTTACCGCCAGAATTTCTGTCGGGAGCATCGATACCAAAATTGAAAAACGCGATCATCATTTGCTCAGTCCGGAATTTTTTGATGCCGCAAAATTTCCCGAGATCACATTTAAGAGTCGAAGTGTGAAACGTATCGGCGAAAACAGCGGCGACATCATTGGCGATTTCACCATGCACGGTGTGGCCAAGCCGATGACTTTGCATGTGAAATTGGCCACAGCCCCGAGCGGCGAGGCCCTTCCCGAGCGCACTCGGTGGATCGTCACCACGGATCCGATCAACCGCAAGGATTTCGGGCTGATGTTCAGCAGCGCTACGGAATCCATCTCCGGCATCAGCAGCAACGTCACGCCCACGATCGAGATCGAGGCGGTGCGAGCGAAGTGAGAGATCCGGCGTCGGAGACGCCAATTTCGGTTAGACGTTTGTGTGGCGCACAGGCGTGCGCGCCTGTGTTCCTAGCCTTTCATTCCGGTCAACGTGACGCCTTGGAGGAAGTAGCGTTGAGCGAAGAAGAAGATTGCGATTACCGGCAGCATCGTGAGGAGTGAACCGGCCATTAACATGCCGATGCCGGCGCTGGTGCCGGGCTGGAGCGATTGAATTTGGAAGGCGTAAAGGCCGAAGGAGAGGGGATAGAGCCGTTGATCGGCTAGATAGATGAGAGGTCCCATGAAATCGTTCCAAGTGGCAAGAAAAGTGAAGATAGCGATGACAGCGAGGGTGGGACGTACGAGGGGCAGCATAATATGCCAGTAGATGCGGAGAAAACCGCAGCCATCGAGACGCGCGGCGTCTTCCAGGTCGCGGGGAATGCCTTTGAGAAATTGGCGCAGGAGAAAAATGCTAAAGGCGGAGCCAAAGAAACTCATCACCCAAAGCGGCTTAAGCGTA
>WNGI01005597.1_pt1 | contig 11350 bp, 8 predicted proteins | sample 5400621 | NCBI WGS metagenome assembly WNGI01 (sample SAMN13153374, study PRJNA577476) | soil metagenome | isolation source: 20 cm soil or saprolite under Garry oak tree replicate 1 | place: USA:California | collected 2016-06-15
TGGTGACGGAAGGGCTGCTGGGCAATCGCTACGTAAACATCACACGAGGTTTCACTGGAGCGTCATTGAAAGAAGACGGGGAGATCACCGGGGCGGAAGAGAAGGCCATGAAAGAGGTGGTGGAGAGGAGCGCGGAGGTGCTGGGAAACCTCAATGCGCTCTCGGACGACGTGCGACAACTGATCCAGGGCGTGAAGGAAGGGAAGGGCTCGCTGGGGAAATTATTGACCGACGAGCAAGCGTACCACCACTTGAACAGCATTCTCGCCAAGGGCGACGTGATGCTGACGGATATTCAGGCGGGCCAAGGCACGCTGGGAAAACTGGTGGCGTCGGACGAGATGTACACGAAAGTGGACCAGGGTTTGGACAATGTGAATGTGATTCTGGCGGACGTGCGGGCGCAGAAGGGGACGATCGGAAAACTGATGTATGACCCGACGCTCTACGACCAGGCCAAGGAAGCGATCACCAACGGCAATGCGATGATCGGAGACGCGCGCGCCGGCAAAGGAACGTTGGGGAAACTGGCCACGGACGACACTCTTTACAACAAATTACGCGACACGAGTTCGAACCTGGCAACCGCGTCGGCGAAGTTGAATGACAACACCACGACGGCAGGGAAACTCTTCTCCGACCCGAAGTTGTACGACAACCTGGCGGGATTGACCGGGGATATGCGGCTGTTGATTGGAGATTTCCGGCAGAATCCGAAGAAATTCTTGCACATTAAGATCACTCTTTTCTGACCAGGCCCGGAAAAATCTTTCTAAGCGCCGTTCTCCATGTCTGGGTTCTTTAGACTCTGCCAACCTGGTGCGCTTTGCCGGAAATGGCGCGGTGTGTTGTAATGCCCCTGTAACAATGCGGGATTAGTCTTTGTGAATTGAGCAGCTTCTGCTAACGAGAATCATGGAAAATCTGGATGTAACGCAGAAAGCGCCGCGAACCGAGCCGACGAAATCCACGCTTCCGCAACCGGGCCGGCCGATTCCTAGCCGCGCGTATCCGGGCGCATTGATTGTGGTTGAAGGAACGGACGGGTCGGGCAAGAGCACGCAACTGTATTTGCTCAAGCGCTGGCTGGAAATTGGCGGATTCCGTTTACATTTCACGGAATGGAATTCATCGCCGCTGGTGAAATCCGCCACGCGGCGAGGAAAACAGCGGCGGTTGCTGACGCCCACGACATTTTCGCTGCTGCACGCGGCGGATTTTGCGGACCGTTGTGAGCGACAGATCATGCCGTTGCTTCAGGGCGACTATCTGGTCCTTGCTGATCGCTACATTTACACGGCGTTTGCGAGGGATGCGGCGCGGGGCTGCCCGGCGAGATGGCTGCGAAATTTGTACCGCTTTGCGCCAATTCCGGACATTACGTTTTATTTCCGCGCGCCGCTGGAGGTGGCCGTACATCGCATCTTGAGCGGGCGTCCGAAACTGAAATACTACGAAGCGGGCATGGATTTGGGGATGTCATACGACCGCGCGGAGAGTTTCCGATTGTTTCAGGCGCGGATCCTGGAGGAGTACGACAAGATGGTGAACACCGACAATTTCGTCGTATTGGACGGCACCCTTCCCGTGAATAAGCTGCAAAAACAGATGCGCGACCTCGTGGCGGCGAAAATCGATCTCAAACGCTTCGCTCCACGCCTTCAGGAGTCGGAGTGACCATGCCGGATCAGGAACAAGAGAAAACGCCAGGGGCGGTTCCAGCAGCGGAAACGCCCCTGGCAACGCCTCCGGTGGCTGGGGCCAAAGCGGTTGCGGCCGCCGAAGAAGCGTCGTCCCAATATTTTTTTGGCGAGCCGCTGGTCGGATTCGATCCCAGCGAAATAACCGGCAGCCTGGTCGTAATTGAAGGCATGGACGGGTCGGGACGGTCAACGCAGATTGCCCTATTGCAGGAGTGGCTGGAATCGGAGGGGTTTGCGGTGCAGACGAGCGGGCTGCGCCGTTCGAATCTGGTGGGACGCGACATCGATGAACTTCTTGCCAAGAACGCCGCGACGCGGCTGACGCTGGCGCTGATGTACGCAACGGATTTCTTCGATCAGGTGGAACACCGTATTCTGCCGGCGCTGCGATCCGGCACCATTGTGCTGGCGGATCGTTTCATCTTCACGCTCATCGCGCGGGGCGTGGTGCGGGGCATCAATCGCGATTACATGAGCGGGCTCTACGCCATGGCCTTGCGGCCGCACCTGACTTTCTGGCTGAACGTGCGGCCAGAGACGGCCTTCGGGCGGGAATTCAAGAAAGCCCAGGCCATCAATTATTGGGAAGCGGGACGGGACATGTCGCTTTCCCACGATCTCTACTGGTCTTTCATCCGCTATCAGACGATGATCAAGCGCGAGTTCGAAGTCATGGCCAAGAAACATAGTTTCCTCGAACTGGACGGCGAGGCCAGCGTTCCCGCCGTGAACAAGCAGCTGCGCCAGCGCATCGGCGAGCAATTGGGAATTCGCGCGACGAAGTACACTCCTTCCGCCGCGCTAGCCCACCTCTGGCGGTAGCTCCTGGAATGTCCGAGCCGGTTCATATCGCCGCCATCGATGCCGGTTCGAACGCCGTGCGCCTGTCCGTGGCGCGCGCCTATTCCGCGCTGGATATCGAACCCGTCCACGTAGAACGCTACCCACTACGTCTTGGAGAAAGCGTTTTCGTGCGTCCCCGCTTTAGCGAAGAGATATTCAAGAAAGCCGCGAAGGCCTTCCGGCATTTTCGCGAATTGATGGATGAATTCGGGGTGACGCGATATCGCGCGGTAGCGACGAGCGCCACGCGTGAAGCGCGAAACCGCAAGGTGTTTGTGCGCCGCATCAAACAGAAATCGGGAATCACGCTGGAAGTGATCAATGCGGCTGAGGAGTCGCGTCTCGGCCGGGAAGCAGTATTGGCCGCGCTGGGACCGGAGGCGCCACCCCGCTGCATCGTGGATCTAGGCGGGGGAAGCCTGGAGATCAGCATCCTGCGCGATCGCACCGTGGAGCAAGGCGCGCAATTGCCGGTGGGCACGGTGCGGCTGATGACCACTCTGGAACTCCCCGGAGTGATTCGTCTGGCGGAAGCGGAGCAGGTGCGGCGGTACGTACGCGCGCTGCTGGAGTCGAAACTAGTGCCGCGCCCGAATTTGGGGGAGAGCATCGCGGTGGCGCTGGGTGGGAACGCGGAAACCCTGGCGAATGTCGCTCCGGGGCCGCGTCAACACGGCCTGCCAACGATGGAATTGTCGCTCTTGCGGGTGCGCTTGCCGGACATTCTCAGGCGAGACGTGCGGGAACGCATGAAAGCCTATGCGGTGCGGCGTGACCGTGCCGACGTGATGGGCGTCGCTGCCATCACGTTTCTTACCCTGGGGCGTTACCTGAACTTGCGCACATTTGCGCTCCCCGGCGTCGGCGTGCGAGAAGGGCTGTTACAGGAGATTGCCCGGGACGCCTTCTCGCGCAAGGAACCCCACCGGTACAACGCCGCGGCGCGCCAGTTGCTCGTGGGCGCGCGCAGTTTTGCGCGGCGGATTGGATACGAGCAACAGCATGCGGAACACGTCCGGGAACTGAGTATCCAGCTATTTGATCAGTTGCAGGCGGTGCATCACTTGCCGGCGCATGCGCGTGTGCTGCTGGAGGCCGGGGCACTCCTGCACGATACCGGGCACATGATCAGCCACCGCGGGCATCACAAGCATGGGGAGTACCTGGCCCTGAATGGCGATATCGCGGGGCTAGAAGGCCGCGACCGAGCCGTGGCGGCGGCACTGGTGCGCTATCACAATCGAAAGTCGGAGCCTGCTGGGCATCACACCGCTTATTCCTCGCTGAACAACGCGGACCAACGCGTCACACGGAGACTTGCGGCGATACTGCGGATCGCCGAGGCTCTGGATCATTCCCACCGGCAGCGCGTGTTGAAGATCCGCGCTTCCTTTCAGCGCGGCGCGGTGGGATTGCAGGTGCACGCTAGCGGCGATGCCACGGAAGACCTGCGAGACGCTCATCGCAGCGCGGAGCTGTTTGAGAAGGAATTCCACGTGAGGCTCTATTTCCGCCAGTCGTCGGCAGAGTGAATTGCCGGGCCGCAGAAGTGCGCTTTGTCGAGGATTCGTCGAATCGAAGGAGAAAAGGATGCAGCTTTACATTGTTCGCCATGGGATCGCCATTGACCGTGAGGACCCCAAATGTCCTCCCGACCCGGAACGGTATCTGACCGAGGCGGGCATCGAGAAGACCAAACAGGCAGCTAAAGGAGTGGCGGCGCTCGGTGTGACGGGTGATCTGTTCCTTTCAAGTCCATACGTGCGCGCTACCGAGACCGCGCAAATTTTTGCCAGTGCGCTCGCCTACGCCAAACAAAAGATTCGGAGGACGGATTTGCTGTTGCCGGGAGCAGAGCCGTCCCTTCTATTTCGCGAACTGGCGAAGGACAAGCAAGCGTCCATGGTCTTTCTCTTTGGCCATGCTCCGCAACTCGATGAGGTCATCGCTACGGCGCTCGGCTCTAGAAAGCCTCTGACGGCGATGAAAAAAGCGGGGGTGGCTTTCGTGGAGCTCAGGCGTATTTCTCCGCCGATTGGCGAACTCGTGTGGCTTGCAACACCTAAGTTGCTGCGGCGAGCAGGGAAGTAAACCAACAATTCAGATACCTAGCTTTATTTCTCCGATGACGTGATTGCGAATCAAGGTGCGGAAGAGACGTAAATCCGCGGTGCCCGCGAAGCAGTGGAGGGGAAGCGCAAAATAAAGTTTCATCCACGGAAGCACTTGAATCAAGCGGCCGTCGGGGGCGGCGGCCGACGGCGCGGACTGGCGGGGATAGATTAGGAAGGAAAACCAGGTCTCTTTAACGCGGCGGATGCCGGGCCAGGCAATCTGCATGGAAACATCGAGGCGGATCATTTCGACGCCCGCAGGAGAAAAAACGAAGCGGACCGGCGGTTCGGAAAGGACGGCTTCTGCCTGGCGGCGAGCCTGGAGGAGCGGAGCGACGGCCCACCATACCACCCAGCCGACAAGAAACCATAAGGCGACACCAGGGACAAAATCTCTCCAGGGGCTCGAGGAGAAGATGTCGTAGGCAAGCTGCATCAGCAGGTAGAAAACTACCGCGAGGGGAAATGTGGACGAGAGTAGTGGTGCGTCGGCGCTATAACTGCGCCGCCAGCGCTCGGCCATTGCCATGCGATACATGTCCCAGGCGGTATAATGCACGGTGACCGAGATGCGATCCAGAGAGCCCACGGGGCGCGCGGGAAGACCGCCGGTCCTTTCGGGAAGACGTGGCGAGAAATAGGGCGGGCTGGGACGCGAACCGGTGCGGCTCATCGTTCAAGCATAGACAGGAATGTGGTTTCGGGACGAAGAGGGTGTGCACAGGTGGTCACCCGGCGCGGCTGGGGTGCTCAATCGGAAGCGATGACCGAGAACTCGGGAGCTTGCCGGGGCGATAGGGCAACCACCCTTTCCGGCTTCGCGGTGGCCTTTACGACCAAGGGCATGCCCAGGCGATCTTCGAGAAGATGCTTGCCTGCAGCAAGGCGCGCGGCGGTTTCGAGATCATCCACTAGGCCGGGGACACGAAGCACGATCGCCTCGGTGGATTTTTCGGCTCTGATTCCTGCTCCGCTCCCCACACCGCACTTGCGAAGCGCGCGTGCCAGCCGCAAAACGCCGGCCAGGACGCGGACACTGTTCTGCTGCTCCGCCGAAAGCTTGGAAAAGGGACCGTCCTTGGCTCTTGGTTCGGCCCCGCGATGGTAACGGACCGCAAGAGCGAGCACCTCCCAATCTTCGTTGCTCCATCCGGGAGGAATCGTGAGACCGAGAAGGAACTTGCGCGCGGCTTTTTGAGGTGACTTGCCAGCGTCCGTATCGCCAACCCCATGCAAGCGAGCCGCAAAAAGCAAAACCCGGCGAAGAGCGGAGTAGCTGAACGCAGGAGCAAAGCCCGCGCGTTTCAAGGCGTCGAAAAGGGCGACGGCGATACGGGAGGTTTGCGAGGTACGGCGCACATGGGGATCAACGGCGCGGGCCGTGGCGCGCAAGCGGGCCAGAGCGGCAGCTTCGATGCGGCCATTCGTGGGCAGCCCGGAACGCCAGATGTTCCAGAGGCTGGTCTTGCCGAGAGTGAGCCGGCGATAAGTTTCGATGCGATCGTTGCGTTCGCGTTTGATGTTTTCCTGCCAGAGTTTGAGACAGTCTTCGGTTTCGAGGAAGTCTGACTTCTTGACAACTTCTGCGAGGACGTCGAGGTCGTGAATCTCGCCGAGCATGTCCTGGAGACGCTTGAGATTGTCGCTCCAGGCGGCATAGTGCTCCGGGAGCAGGCTTTCGACCGTGTACCGAAAGCGCTTCAGTCCAATGCGCAAGGCATGCCAGGGTTTGGGTCTTTCGGTGCGCAGGGCCTTGGCGTGAAGCTCCCTGGTGCTTTCGAATCGTTCAAGAGCAAGGCATTCGGCGGCGAGACTCCCAACCGGCACGAGGCGGGAGCGCTGACTGAGAGTGCGGTCGAGGCGCTTCCAGGCCTTTTGGTCGAATCTGTCGGCCACGCGGAGCGCGTTTTCTCGCAGCTTTGGTTCGTTCGATTCGAACGCGGTTTGCAGATACGTGCGCACGGGGTCGGTTTCGGGAGCGAGTTTCTTTACCCACGCGTCCATCACTTGGGCATCGCGAAGTGCGCCTAGCCCGCGGAAGAGTTTGCGGGCCACCTTGCGCATGGCGGGCCAGGCGGGATCGGGGTCCACCTCTTCCATCACCGCAGCCACCGACCGGCAGCGGCGGATGGCCACACGAAGATCATGGACGGCGTCTGCGTCGGGGGACGAGCGGACGCTTTCCAGCTCCTTGATGACGCGGTCCATCCAGAAGGAAAGGCCGTGGTGCTCCTGGTGGGAACCGGAGGGCATGGCAGTCACGGTAGCCATCTTGAGAATCCTGGTCGAGTGCCTTCAAATGTCCCTGGAAGGGACCCCTATCGAAGGATGGGTAGAGTACCTCGCGGGGGAGGCGGAGTCCAGTCGGGGGGCTGTGGAAAAATCTGTGGGCAAGCGACCCAGCAGGATCCTCGGAGGAGATCTATCGCCGAGGAATCGAATCTAGCCGAGATCCCTGCTAATACTTTCCTACTATTGTAGGTGCCCATCTTGAAAGTTAGAGTCTCGGGCCACCGGGGCTGAATGTCGGTGTCGTGCCGAACCGTTCGTTTCTTGTGCCCGGAAGGCTGCGCTTTAGGCAGCGTGAGGTTTTTCTGGAGCGACAAACCCTATGAGGCGATTCGGTGTACTTCTATTTCTCCTGGGGCTCGCGGTGCCCGGATTTGGCCAGAGCAACTACGCCGTTCTCACCGGTATCGTCACCGATTCGCAGCATCTGCCTGTTGTGGGGGCCGCAGTCAAGCTGACGGCCGCGAGCACCGGAGCAATCCGTCGGGTCGTCACTAACCAACACGGACTCTTCGAGGCCCCAGCACTCTTGCCTGATGATTATGAACTGAAAGTCGAAGCGTCCGGCTTGGCTACCGCAAAGCAGTCCTTGCGGCTGGAGGTGGGCCAGAAACTTGCTGTAGACATCACGCTGAGGGTTGGTTCCGTCACTGAAGGAGTAGAAGTCACGGCCGGGAGAGAAGTTTTGCAAACCACCGATGCCAGCGTGGGAGAGGTCGTCGAGCCCACATCTATTCGCGAATTGCCGCTCAATGGGCGCATGTTGATTGACCTTGTGCTGACTGTGCCCGGAGCCCACGTCGGTTTTGGAGCACAGACGGGATCCACAAATCCTCTTTACTGGCGTCCGGGGCAGCGCTCCGCCGTAGTCATCGGTGGCAGCCGCCCGAACGCGAACTTTTTCTTGCTGGACGGCGCCACCAACACCGATCCGACATTCAACACGCAGAACCTGAGCCCTTCTCCCGATGCGGTCAAAGAGTTTCAAGTGGAAACGAGCAGCTACACCGCCGATATGGGAGGCGCGGGCGGTGGCCAGATCAATATCGTCACCCATTCCGGCTCCGGCCAATACCACGGAACAATTTACGAATTTCTCCGCAACGGCGCAATGGATGCCAGCACCTTCGCGTCCATGGGCAACAATCACCTGGTGCAAAACAATTTCGGCGCCTCGTTCGGCGGCCCGCTGATCGGAAAGAAGACCTTTTTCTTCGTCAATTATGAGGGCTTGCGCCGTGCGCAGGCAGACGCCCAGATTCTGACTGTCCCCGCGCAGGACGAAATCAAGGGTGATTTCAGCACCAACAATGTCAAAATCTACGACCCCACCGGCGCGGTGAGTAATCCAAATTACAACCCGAGTTTGCCGACCGGGCCCTCGAATTTCCCGTATAAGCGCTCCCAGTTTCCCAACAATCAGATTCCGCCCGGCCGGATCAATCCTCTTCTCGAAAGCTTTTTACTGAAATACCTGCCTCAGCCGAACATGATGATGGGGGGCGATGCGGATTCGAACAATTATCTCGACGTGCGCACCGAAAACCACATTCAGGACCAGGGCACGTTTCGCGCGGACCATAACTTCTCGAACGGCGACACCCTGCTGGCTCGCTACTCTGCCGGCGGTGAATATGGCTTCTCCCCGAGCAGTGGTATGACCTCCACGACGGAAAATTTGCCCGGCTTTGGCGTGAACTTCAACAACCTGTCCCAGCAGGCCGTCGGGTCGTGGAATCACATTTTTACGAGCAACAGAGTCAACACCGTGTCCCTCGCACTTTCGCGCCTTTCGATGGACCGCACCTCGCAGAATGACGGAGTCAACGATATCGTTAGCGCGCTGGGCATTCAGGGAATTGGGTTTGGAGGCAAGAACGCCTGGGGTTCCCCGTGGTTCGCCGTTCAGGGGTACACCGGAATCGGCGACACTTTTGCCGCAACACCCATGCATGCCTGGGACACGACGATCGAACTTCGGGATACCTATGCGTGGCAGCGCGGACGCCACGGCACGAAATTCGGCGCCGAATTCCACCGTTACATCTGGCCCATGTGGGGATTCTTCCAGAACCGCGGATACTACCAATACACCACCGGGTACACCACCGAATTTGGCTTCAATGACGGCAGCGGCTCCGGACTGGCCAGTATGCTGCTTGGCTTGCCCGCCGTGAAACAACGCCAGGCTGGTATACCGCAAATGGATTTGCGCGCCTGGGGAACGGCCGCGTTCGCCGAAGATAGTTGGCAGGTGACACCCACGACTACTCTCAACCTCGGACTCCGCTATGAATACACCAGCCCTCTCTACGACAAGCAGAACACCAACACCAACCTGATTTTCAACAACGGCGTTCCTTCCGTTTTCATCGGTGGGCAGTTGGGTTATCCGAGAGGGTTGATGTACGCCAATAAGCATAACTTTGCGCCGCGCTTGGGAATCGCCAAACACCTTCCAGGCGTCGGCCTCGTGTTCCACGCGGCCTATGGAATCTTTTTTACGCCTGTAGATTTGAACACCTGGTGCAACCAGCGGCACAACGTCCCATATGTTTTTCCGGAGACGCAGCAAGCCGATAACTTCACGCCGCCGGCGGCGCTCTTCGACACCGGCATGAATTTCGGCACCCCGGTTCTTGGCACCGGGGCTCTGACGCCCACCACGGTCAGTTTCACGGCTTTTGATTCGTACGCTCCCGCGCAGTACGTGCAGCAATGGAACGGCTCGGCGCAAAAGAGCTTTGGGCAAAACACCTCGCTTGAAGTCGGCTACATCGGCTCACGCGGTTTCCATCTGCAACGAGCGCACTTGATCAACAACACTCTTCCCGGGCCGGGCCCTCTGGGCCCGCGGCGCCCCTTCAAGACGCTCACTTTCGTGCCGGGCACGGTGCCGACGCCGAGCAGCACCACCGCCGTGGTGCAAAGTGAAACGTTCCCGGTCAGCACCATCAATTTGTTGGAGAACACCGCCCGGAGTTGGTACGACGCGGGCTACTTGAATGTCCGCCGCCGCTATTCGCATGGGTTCAGCATTCTGGCCAACTACACCTTCGCCAAGAGTCTGACCAACGCTCCGGACTTCCGGTCGCCGATGGACGAAGCATCCATCCCACAAGACAACAGGAATCTCAGCGCCGAAAAAGGTCCAGGTTGCGACGTGCGGCACCGCTTCGCCCTGAGCAGCGTTTACAACATTCCCGCTTTCCGGCGGCAGGAATGGCTTCGCCTCATTTCCGAGGACTGGCGCTTGTCGACCATCTACCAGGTCCAGTCGGGAATGCCCTTCACAATCTCCGTGTTCGGAGATACGGCGAACTCTGGGACCGTGTTAGGCGAGAATCCGATCCGGGCCAACGTTACCGGCCAGCCTATATTCGGCCCCGGCACGCGCACCGCCGCGGAGTGGTTCAACCCCTCCGCATTTGCTGCGCCCCCGGCGTTCACATACGGCCATGTAGGCCGGAACTCCGTATATGGCCCGCCCATGCAAACCCTGGCCTTTGCGTTGGCGCGAGCCTTCCGCATCAGCGAGAGAACTAATTTCCAGTTTCGTGCCGAAGCATTCAACGCGCTGAACAAGGTAAACCTGGGCACGCCGAACCGCTTCGTGAATACGCCGCAGTTCGGAACGATCACCATGGCGATGACGCCGGGACGCGAAATGCAGTTGAGCGCCAGGCTTTCGTTTTGACATCCCGGGAATACGGGCAAATACCAAGTGACCCAGTGACAACCTTCTTATCGCTCTCAACTTTAAGACCGACCGCCTTCCCTAGGTCCGAATGAAACAAACACTGCGACACCCCAGAGTCTAAGACGGCCTCGAAGCGCCTTGACGGCGGCGAGTGTTTAGCAGTATTGCCGATCTGCACATTGAGTACGACCGACCACGCAACTCCGCCTTGGGGCATTGGATAACTCTTGTATGGGTAACGCACGCGCTTTGGGCTTATACCGAAAAGGGCAGCCAAGGCTCGGGCGTCTTAACGATCAGTGGGTCTTGAACGCCAGCCTCATCACTCTTTGCAACAACCTCTTCATACGTTGCGCCCGTTGCGATAATCCGGCTCTCATCCTGAGCCAACGCTATCCATGAGTCCAACGGAGCTGAACGCAGGGCTTCGGTTCTCGGGGTGATAACGGCAGACATGTGTAAATCTCCAACATTGCTTAGATGCAGGAGGCCATAGGGGAGGATATAGGCGAGTCAAGGTGCTTTCTCATGGTCTGCTTTCTCGTGGTCACATTAGGTCTTGGACGCGTCAATAGCACGCTCGTTTGGCGTTGCTTCGCTTGGTTGCGAGCCGAAAAGAGCCGGGTAAGAGGGTGGTGAGGCTATGAGCAGCCTACGGAGAGATTGTCAAAGGCGGCATGAGAAGCCGTTTGGAGTTGGTA